>Ga0307425_1000882_pt1 | contig 18668 bp, 19 predicted proteins | sample SalMarWE160330MG_FD_202152 | JGI IMG/M metagenome (GOLD analysis project Ga0307425, IMG submission 202152) | Salt marsh sediment microbial communities from the Plum Island Ecosystem LTER, Massachusetts, United States - WE1603-30 | ecosystem: Environmental > Aquatic > Marine > Intertidal zone >...
CCCGCTGTACAACGCCTTTGACCAGCAACTTGCGCGCGAATTACTGGAAGAGGTGGACAGTCACCGCTGATGAAGAGGACTGGGCGTAGCCCGGAGATGCTTGTCTACTGTATAGGTTGTTCAATCAGTAGTTCGCGCGCGAATTACTGGAAGAGGTGGACAGTCACCGCTGATGAAGAGGACTGGGCGTAGCCCGGAGATGCTTGTCTACTGTATAGGTTGTTCAATCAGTAGTTCGCGCGCGAATTACTGGAAGAGGTGGACAGCCACCGCTGATGAAAGCGGTTGAGCATTGTCCGCTCTAGCAAGGAGGAATAGATGAAGAGGCTTGCGTTGTTGTTGTGCGCTGGTGTGCTGGTCTTTGCCGGAGTAGGAGTGCTGGCGCAGGACGCGCCGGCGACGATGGATCTTGCCACGGCAGTTACGTTCTGGAGTAACGACAGCATGACGATCGAGTATTCGGACGCGGGGCGAGCACAGTTGGAGGAGATTATCGCTGCGCTCAAAACCGGCCTTGGGGTGACGGCTGATCTTGATGAAACGAACGAAGATGCAGTCGACGCCTATCCGGTAGACAAGTCTCTGAAGGATCTTGTCAATAAGCTGTCGCAGGCTTACTACACGCTCGGCAATGTGTTTGTCGATCCATCAGAGAATGAAGAGATCTATCTCAAGGGAAAGATTTGGGGCCTAAAGAGCCTGCGCATGGATCCAGGTTTTGTTGAGCTGGAAAACAGCCGCTTCGACAGCGCTGTCGAAGCTGAGACGGACGTTGCCGCACTCTACTGGACCAACTCCAATTGGCTGAGAGTGGCACAAAAGCACCCGCTGCAGGCTGTAATGGCCGGTGTAACCAAGCGTACACAGGCGATCATGGACCGGCTTCTCGAGCTCGATACGAGTTATCTTGCGGGAGGCATCTATCGTTCATACGGTGCGTACTATTCGGGACTGCCGATCGGCAAGGACATGAACAAGGCACTAGCTTTCCTTTGTCACGTCGTTGACGAGCCCGGCTACTGCAGTGATTGTGACATCGACCAGCAGGTGGCGGGGGCGGACGAGTACTTCGAAAACCGGACGTTCTTCGCTGAGTTCTACCTCATGCCGAAGAAGCAGTGGGAAGACGCTGCGCGGATCCTGCAAAGCGTCATCGATGCCTCGATTGGAGACAAGTACCCGTTCATGAATTCGTATTCGCAAGAACATGCGCAAGAGCTCCTGGCAGAGGTGCAGGAACACCTGTAGCAGCACACCGATTCTTCTTTGCTCGGAAAGACCAATAAGGCCGCTCTCACTGAGAGCGGCCTTGTTCCTTCTTCGAGTTTCGGCCGCGCTGTCCAAGAAGCCGCGAGGCTCTCGTCTTCCAGTCTATCCGCTTCGCTTGAGTCTTCCCGCACGCTTGGCGTAGCGTTCCACGAAACGGAAGATGAAAAGCCCGAAAGCTATCACCGCCACCCCAACCCCGAGCAATAGGAATACCGTTGGCAGAAGAATTGCCGTCGACTCTCCGTGTAGGAGGCATCCACGCATCCCTTCAATCACGTAGGTCGCTGGCGAAGCCGATGCGATTGTCTGCAACCAGCCGGGCAGGGTCTCCACTGGGTAGTAGACGCCCGAGATCAACAGAAGGAGCGCCGCGGCAGCGTTCGTCATCTGCGCACCGCGCTCCGGGTAGAGAAGCGGGAGAACGGCAGCCAGTATCCCCAGTCCTACGAACGACACGCTCCCTGCGAGCAGGAGAAGGATTGCCCCGGGGATGTTGGCCCCCGACAGGTCTAGATGGAAGAATGAGGCGACGATAACTAGGATCACGAGCGTTCGAACCACCCCGTACCCGATCGCGAACAACGTTGTCCCGACGAGGTGCGTCGACCGCGATACCGGCGCCATGAACGTGTACTCAATCGTCCCCTCCCAGCGCTCCCATGCTATCATTTCGCTGATCGCATAAAAGATCACAGACAGATACGACCAGATCAGCGTTCCCACGAGTAGGTACGTAATCAAGTACTGCGTGTCCAGTTGCTGGCCGCTGATCCTCTCCATCCCGGCGCCGATATAGGTGACGGCGAGCGAGTTGACGAGGGAGTAGATCAGCCAGACGATCTCCCATCCCCAGTAGCGCTTGATCAGGTTTATGTTTCGTTCAATAAAGGCGAATGCGCTGCGCATTTCCCGTACGATGGCGCTCATTCGTCACGCTCCTTCTCTTCCATCCGCTTCCCGGTAAGCTCGATGAACACGTCTTCCAGTGTTGGCTCATTCCCGTTTCGTTTGTTGACGAGTCTCTTCAAGCCATCAGGCGTATCCAGGGCGATGATCTTGCCGTCATCGATGATCGCGATCCGATCGCACAGTCTATTTGCCTCTTCCATATCGTGCGTTGTCAGGAGGATCGTTGCATCGTGCTCGGCGCGGATCTCGCGCACGAATGACTGCACGTCACGTTTCGAGTGTGGATCGAGTCCGGTTGTCGGTTCATCGAGCAAGAGGAGTGTGGGGGAGGTAAGAAATCCACGTGCCACCGCCACCTTCTGCTGCATACCCCGCGACATGTGTTCCATCGGTTGAGTGAACGTCTCCTCCTTCAAGCCGAGGCGGAGCATAATCTGCCGCATCTTCGTGCGCGCCTCACCCGCGGGCATCCCGTACAGCCGGGCGGCATATATCAGGTTCTCTATCGGCGAGAACTTCTTGAAGAACGCAGCGTCAACCGACACGCGGTTGATCAAGCGCTTCACCGCAAACTCCTCCTTCTCCACATCGTGCCCGAACACGTGAATTGTTCCTTCGTCGGGGAGAAGCAAAGTGGAGACGAGACGGATGAGCGTCGACTTGCCCGATCCATTCGGGCCGAGAACGCCGAAGATTTCGCGCCGCTGGACGGAGAGGTTCACGTGCGCAAGCGCGACTGTCTGTTCGCGCTTAGCGCGCGAAAGCGGCGACTTCTGCCTCTTCTTGAAGAAGACTTTTCGTACCTGCGTGAGTTCGAGGGCGGGGGTAGTCATAATAAACTCCTTGGGAACTAACGGGAAAAGAGAAACAACCGGCAACAGACTAGCCGACAAGACCGCGAGCGGGCTTTGCTAAAGCGTTCTATTCCTCACGATAATCCTACCCCCATGAAGCGAAGTGGGCCGGTTGTATAGAATGACCAGCGCTAGTATAAGTGACGACAAAAGCGGTGTCAAGCATCTTTGTGATCCGAACTGTTCTTGACTTGATGCAACACTCAATGATAGCGAATGCGGGGATCGATTATCGCAAGAAGGATATCGGCCATGAGGTTTCCCCCCACCAGGAAGACGGAGTAGAACAGGAGGGCGGCCGTGATAACGTGCTGATCCTGTGTCCTCACCGCGTTTAGAAACAGCTTTCCGAAGGTGGGTAGCCCGAGGACCTGAGTGGCGAGAATCGAACCTGTTATCAAAGTCGGAAGCATCATTCCGAACATGCTCACGAGCGGATTTATCGCGTTTCTCAAAGCATGCTTGAACAGTACCGGGCGTTCGGCCAGGCCTTTCCCTCGCGCAGTAACGATGTACTGATCGGACAAAGTGTCCACGATGCTGAGACGAAGCAGGCGGACCACCATGGCGAACATTGGAGCCCCGACGATAATCCAAGCGGGCCAAAGATGCCAGAGGTAATTCAGCACTTTGGCGAATGAGAGTGGCTGCCCGACGTAGTGCAAGTCAAGTAGACCCCACACGCCAGGCGCAATGATGAGTGGGTTGACAAAGTGATAGATCGCCCAGATAAAGCACCACCCCAAGACGTAGCCCGGTATTGAAATCAGCCCGTAGGTGACCAGCGAAAAAGCGACATCAAGAAACCTACCACGACGCACTCCCGAGATAATGCCTATGGGTATGCCCACGAGCCATGCCAGCACGAGCGACGAACCGGTGATTACCATCGTCCACAACAGCTCCGATCCATTCGCAAATATGTACTTGGTGACCGGACCGTTCGACGCGAACGACACTCCAAGATCGCCCTTGGTTACGACTCCTTCGAGCCAGATGTAGAATTGCACGATCCAGGGCTTATCTATCCCACGCTTGATCCGCATCACTTCGGTTGATTGAATGGCTTCATCCCGAGATGCCCCGGCCATCACAGCCGCCAGCTTCTGCGGGGTGTAGAAATCGCCGGGCGCGAGCGAGACTATGCCAAACGAAACAAAGGCGACCCCGATGAATACCGGTAGCATCCCTAAGATTCGCCGCACAACAAACGAGATCATCGATCCTCCAGGAAGGGCTACGTATTCGATATCTTACCCGATTGTATGTTGTCCAGAAGCTAGTAAATGTGAGCATACCTGACAGCGCGCTCTCTCGCCAAGAGAAATACTACACCGACACTCGAGCGTGCCTGCGACGACAAGCTGCATGGTTGCTTGGTATCGCACGTGTGTGAATGGAGGTTGCTGTGGATGATGATCGGAGGCGTAAAGCCGATTCTCATCTAGGTTTTGCATCCTGAGGAGAGGCAAGCACTTGGGTGCCGGAGCTGCGGCACGCTGCTCCAACACCCAAGTTGGTTCTGTTCGGTATTAGTTCTAGCTATTCGTATCGCAGCGCCTCTACCGGGTCTAGGCGAGCGGCGCGAAGGGCTGGATAGAGGCCGAAGGTCAGCCCCATGACGAGCGAGAAAGCGAACGCGAGCAGGGCGGGGACGATCGAGATAATCACCGGCCAGCTTCCGAACCACGAAACGATCCACGTTGCCAGCCATCCCAGTCCGAGCCCGATCAGACCTCCGGCGACACAGATCGAGACCGCCTCAACGAGGAACTGGCTGCGGATCTCGCTCGGGCGAGCGCCGATCGCCATCCTGATCCCGATTTCGCGCGTCCGTTCGGTGACCGATACAAGCAGGATGTTCATGATCCCGATCCCGCCGACGAGGAGTGATATCGTCGCCACCCCTCCCAGGATGAGCATCATCGTCCGTGTGCTCTGATCGTATGCTTGGATCGCCTCTTTCTGAATCGTCACCTGATACGGTGTCTGGAAGAAGCTTGCGAACCCTCCTCCAAAACGCGCGCGTTGTGAGCTTGCTCGCTCGGTGACCGACGCAAACGTTGTGGCGAGAATCTGCTCAATTTGGCTGGCCGCTTGATCGACGGCATCCGTGCTTGCCGCCTCCGCGATATACGAGCTGAAGGTGCGCGATCCGCTGTAGCGCTGCGCAGTAGATATGGGCACGTACACCTGATTATCGAGGTTCTGATTCCCCACCGTTCCGCGTGACGCCATGACGCCGATTACGGTGAACGCCACCTTCTGACCCCACGATTGCATGGTAAGAATCTGGCCGACGGGATCCTTGCCGGGGTATAGGTTAGAGGCAATCTCCGATCCAAGCACGACCACGGTCTTGTTGTCGTCTATTGCATGCAGAAATCTGCCTTGCGCCGGATAGAAATCGCCGAACAGATTCGGGTAGGCGGGCGTTACCCCGAGCATTGTCACCTCCCATTCCTGCGTGCCGACGTATGCTTGACCGCGACCGGTGGCAGTCGGAACAACCTGCGACACATCCGGCGCGGCCGCGATCTTGCTTGACAGCTCCTCGGAAAGGATCTTTGTCGAGACGGCGGAGTTTCTCATTACCTGCGGGAAGATCGAGATCGTAATCGTGCGCATTCCCAGTCCGGCAATCTGCTCGCGTACCACGGCCGTCGCCCCTTGTACAATCCCGATGATCGCCACCACCGCAGCCACGCCGATCACGATGCCGAGAACCGAGAGGCCGGCGCGCATCTTGTATGCGGACAGGGCACCGATCGCCGTCCGCAGCATCTCAGAAAGCCGCATTAGTGTCCTCCTCGATCAACCCATCACGCAGCGTGATCCGCCGTGCCGCTCGCGAGGCGACGTCATGCTCATGCGTTACCACGATTATCGTCCGCCCCTCTTCGTTAAGCGATGAAACGATGTCCATGATTTCGCTTGTGTTCTTTGTGTCCAAGTTTCCGGTCGGCTCATCGGCGAGTAACAGCCGCGGGTCGTTCGCCAACGCGCGCGCGATTGCCACCCGTTGACACTCCCCACCGGAAAGCTGGGTCGAAAAATGGTCGGCAAAGTCGATAAGCCCTACCTTGTCCAAGCAGGCGCGCGCTCGTTCCTGACGATCCTTCCTGCGTATACCGGCGTAGGCGAGGGGCAGTTCAACGTTTGCTTGCGCGGTGGCGCGGGAGAGGAGAAAGAACTGCTGGAAGACAAAGCCGATCTTCCCTTTACGGATCCGCGCCAGGCTATCACGGGAGAGCGTCGACAAATCGTCCCCCTCAAGCAGTATCCGCCCTGATGAGGGGCGGTGCAGCGCGCCGATCAGGTGAAGCAGAGTTGACTTGCCCGATCCGGATGCGCCGCTGATAGCGACGAATTCTCCCTCATCAATCTCAAGATCCACTCCGCGCAATGCCCGGTAGTCCCGCTCACCCATGGGATATGATTTCGTTACCCGTTCCAGCGTGATCATGGCATCCCCGGTATTCCAGCGGGAGGAGCGAAGCCACCGTTGGTGCGGAAGTTCCCGCTCCGATCACTGTTTGTTGTTGACTGGCGTTGCGTAGTCGTCCCAGATTCCTCGGGATAGAGGAGGATTTCGTCTCCCTCTTGCAGTCCGCTTTTCACCTCCGCGTACTGGTCTGACGTAGTGCCGATTTGTACCAATTGAGGTGTCGCCTTTCCGTCGACCATCTTCATTGCCATCCAGCCGCGCGGCATCTCGACTAGAGACGAGATCGGTACGCGAAGGACGTTTGTGGCACTGCTTGTAGTGATCTCCAGCTCGGCGGTAAAGCCAACGAGAATCGACGGATCGGGGGTCGGGATACTGGCGGTGACCGTAACTGCGGCACTGTTGCCTGATCTGACTGCAATACCGCCGACGCTCGTAATCGTCACCGGCCAAGTTTTCCCTGACAGGGCGTCAATTGTCGCCACCGCATCCTGTCCCACAGCGACTCCTGGAACATCCAATTGATCGACGTCGGCATCGATGTTCAACTCGCCCGTGTCGATGAGTACGATGGTATCCTGGTCGGAACTTCCTGTGGCTTGATTGACCTGCGCGACCACACCGGCGAACGGGGCCCGCAACGTGGTGGCGTCGAAGTTCGCCTGTGCAATGTCATAGGCAAGCTGGCGCTCCTTGATTGTTGCCGGCGTACCTTCCGCCTTGGCGGTATTGAGCGCGTCCTGTGCCTGCAAGAGCGACAACTCCTCTTGCTTATTGTCCAGTTTGACGAGGACCTGATCCTTGTCTACCCGATTGCCTTCCTTAACAAGGATGTCGGACACCTTGTCCGGGCTGAAAGTGTACGTGTACTGCTGCTTCGGCACGACAGTCCCGTAAACAGTGAGAGAGGTGATTACATCGCCCCGTTCGACCTTCACGGTGCGGCCTCCCAGTGCCGCGGCTGGACTTGTCGAACGTTGACTGGGCCCCCATGCATGCCAAGCGAAATATCCGCCTGCCGCGAGCGCGAGCGCTGCGACAACTATTACTATCCATTTGAGACGTTTCGGTCTGTTCATCGAAGCCAGCCCTCCCAGTTAACATCAACGCCAATGCCGTTACAGTACTTGAGATACGCTATCACAAGCGCGAGCTTCGTTTCCGCGACAGTCTGATAGAAAGCATCCTTGTCCGCCTGGAAGCTATCCCAATCAGCGTTGCTCAAGAGGCCAGCATCAAGCTTGCTCTGGTTGATCGTCTCTTCCAACGACCACTTGCTCTCCTGCAGGTTGATTTGCTGCACGTTTTGCAGCGCCGCCTGCAACGACGAGCGCTGAGTCAAGATGTCGTTTCGCACGTTCTCCCGCGCGGCCGACAAGCGCTCCTGCGCCAGATCAAGCTGGGCTTGGGCAATGCTGGTGTTGATTGCTCTATTGGGGGCGAAGAGGGTAAACGCTACTCCAAACCCTATCTTCCAGCCGTCCTTGCCGACATTGGCCTGCAGCGATAGGGATGGCAACGCGTCGAGCTTTGTGCTCGTGAGCTTTTCTTTGGCGCTCTCGACCGCTTGTCGTGCGCTTCTTACATCACTTGCGTTCTCGACCGCATCGGACGGGATTGAACTCTGCGCGAGCAGTTCACTCGAGGCCGATTGCAGCTTGTCTAGGGGGAGATCAATTGGGAGCGGGTCGTAGTCCTGATCACTTCCAAGCATCTCCCTCTGGAAGGATGCCTTGTCCGCGACGTATTTCTGTTCGCTCTGCTGAAGTTTGATCTTGGCGTCCAACAAGCCAAGTTGCGCCGTCAACAGATCGGACCGGCTCGCCTGCCCGCCATCGACCTGCGCTTGCACCTTCGATAGCTGATCTTGTGCCGTCTTTGCCGCCGCCTGCGCCTGTTGTTGGCCGATCCTCTCCGACAACAGGTTGCCGAATTGCTGTGTCACAGCAACGACGACGTTCTCGTTCGCCTGTGTCCATGCCCATTCCGCATTGACCAGTGCTGTCTTCTTCGAATCCAGATCATCTGACGCGCTTGTCGCCTGCGACAGATCGAGCTGTTGTGAGAACGACAGCTGCCACGAAAGAAGATCCAAGCCGGCCTTTTCAAGGTTCAGCCCCAATCCGACATTCGCCGATAGGTTGCTATTCGTCCCCCAAGGGAGCGACACCTGCGTGCCGATCGTGCCTTTCACACCGCCCGAGAATCCGTCTTCCGAAAGGCTGGGCGGAGTCAGGTTGAAGCTGATCGTAGGAATGTACGAAGTAGCTTGCGCCGCTTCCAGCTGGAGCTTCGCTATCTCGAGCTGAAGCTTGGCTTCCTTGATAGAGGAACTGTGTTTAAGCGCCTGATCGATCGCCTGACCGATAGACAGCCCGCTTGTGGTTTCGCTTTGTGCAGCGGCGATCAGCGAAGGAATCCCGGCCGATATGGCAAGGACCAACACCAGCACCGCGATCGTTTGCTTCATCGATTTAGTCCTCCGTCGTGAGTGAATGGCTTTACCGGGCCAATATATCTGACCGCCATGTCAAAAGGAATATCCGGCGCTTGGCACCAACAATCTCGAAGTTACGCCGCCGAAGTGTAAATCATGTTTCAAAGATGTGAGGAGTTTGTGAAGATGGTTCATTCCTGTCGGAGAAAGGCATGGACTCTATCATACATTTACGAATTGCGTTTCGACAGGTTCTCTCTGGGAGCCATTGCCCGCCGCGCGCCATTGGGGTGTCGGAAGCTTCATACGCAAGCACTGGCGATGCTGGATGGTGCGAGACTACGCGGACTCTTGATCCTCGAGGCGCATCACCGCAGGGAATAGCAGACCGGCCGCCGCAGCCAGGATACAGATGACGCCTCCGATTCGGTACCAGAACTGGACGCCGAGCAGATCACTGATTGGGCCGGCCATGGCCAGGCCGAGCGGCGTTGTTAGTGTGAGCAGACTGCCGAGCGACGCCATGACGCGCCCCTGTATGTGCGAGGGGATCCTGGCTTGCAGAATTGCCGCGTATGGGGCATTGGCGATGGCCATCATCCCGCCGATCACGCCGGCGCCGACGAGCGCCATCCAGAAGCGCTCCGTCGAGGCAAATCCCACGATCCCTGACCCCAGTCCCATTCCGCCGAGGCCAAGTAAGATCGTCAGGATGCGTCGCTTGAAGCCGCCCCACACGCCGATCAAAAGACCTCCCCCAATCGTGCCGGCCCCGACGAGCGCCTGATACATGGCAAGGCCTGAAGCGCTACGCCCAAACTCCTTGAGAATCAACACCGGGGCAAGCGAAAACGCCGGCATCATCACGATTTTCATCACCAACACCAACCCAACGAGGGCGAGAAGGCCGGGCCAGCGGAGAATGAACCGGAGTCCGTCCCGCGTATTGGCGAGAACCGACGCGGCGCGGATGCCGTTGACGTGCTCCGGCGGCGGTTGTGGAATCCGTAAGAAAAAGAGGGGCACGATGGCAAACAGGGCGGTGCCGACGTCGATCATCATCACCCCGGATAGGGGCAGGAGCGCAAGAAACAGCGCCCCGAGGGGCGGGGCGGCGATCGATAGAACACCGGCAATCGTCTGATTCAGGCCTCCCACTCGCGTGTAGTGAGCATCTGGAACCATTAATGCCGTCGACGCACCGGCGGCCGGGCCTTGAAACGCTCCACCGGCCGAACGTGCCAACATCACGACGTAGACGTGCCAGACCTGCATCGTCCCCGTCCAGAACAGATACGCAAGCCACAAAGAAACCAGGGCGATGAACGCGTCGGAGATCATCATGATCCTCTGACGATTCCAGCGATCGACCAGCGAACCGATTATGGGACCCAGGAGAATCCTGGGTAGTAGAGCGACCATCGTTGCTGTTGCCAGAACAGTCGCCGATCCGGTCTTCTCAGTCACCCACCATACGAGCGCGAACTGCGCAATGCGGCTGCCGATAAGCGAAAGCTGCTGTCCGGTCCAGACCGTGAAAAACCTCGCCTTCCACGCCTCGCCTTCGCGCATGCACCCTCCTCACCCACCACGTAGCCCAGCTCTTTCACTTGTCTAACAGTATCATATACTAAGACATCATTCCACCGTGCGCAAGGATCAACGGGTGTCCTCGATTACCACGAGGAACGTGATAAGGTTCATCAAAACACGCAGACTGCCTACATTGCAGGGACAGGGGGATGAATATTAGATAGGCTGCCGATTCTTGTGGCTCATGTTTCTTCAATCCCGGACTGATGGCAGCCTAATGAACCGAAAAAGCCACTAACCTTCCCCATTGTGTAGCCGTGCTGCCAAGACAGCGTATATCATGGTCCGCTCTTGCCGATCCATGATCGCCCACCCCGCGGTTCCTGTTGTTATCGCGTTGAACGATCCAGTTATCGGTGGTAGAGATCGGCACAAACGAAACGACTTTACTTCCTTCAGTATCTTCCGCTTGAATGTTGAGATAGAGAGAAGCCGGACATATGAATACTTCTCAGTCAGAGTCGCCTCCCCGCAGTGTTGGAAGAGGCTATAAATCCGCCCGTGTCACCTGTTGAAGGCCGCAACCCCCTGAACTGGCACATACTGCAAAAGAGCTGCGAATCACCATTCCGAAAGAAAGCAGCGAGGATAAGGCATCGGGCAATATACGTGACAGGGTCTACCATTGGGTTTTACAGATGACGGGCCTACCTTTGTCAAGTGGAATGTCTACTTGACGGGGGTGCGATGAATGACCACAAATTCGTGGTTGCTAAAGATATGGCTGCGAAGACATTCCATCAGGCACTTCACAACTCTATCTCGCATGCCTGCGGACAGGAGAGTTGCTCATAGCGATGGAACCGCTAATCTCCACCAGCAATGGAATCTGCTGCTTGATAATCACCGGCCGGATCTCATGGTATTAGTTCAGTCCCGCAACGACTCATGCGGATTCCCTAAGAGAGAGCAGGTAATATCAGGTGCGTTTGTGCGGGTTGAGGCTACGATTATGCGTCTATTGAGGGAAGAGCTCGGATGTGGGCGTAGAGTAACTCCTCTAGCGTAGCCTCAATCTGGTTCTTGAACCTACACTCACCAGACGCGGCATTGTCGTTTGGAAGCACCGGGCACCCACCGTGGCAGATCGGGCCATAAATGCAACTGAGAACGCATTTGGGCTCTTGGTTCGATAGGCTAAGCCATTCGTTGCGGAGAATCTCAAGATGGCCATCCATATGCAGTTGTGCACAGGGGGCGTCGGATATCTGGAGAAGGCATCGAAAGAAAGCCAGGTCCTGATCCACAACCAGGTTGTTGGAAGCTTGTGCATGACACGGGCCAGAACTGAACGCAAATGGCCTATTCCGAAAGCCAAGAGTCGCTGCTTCTCGAAGTAGGTCCAACGCTAGTCTCCTACTCTCAAGCTCTTCAAGAGAACATCCAGCTTTCAGCGAACTTAGTGTTGGAAATATGGGTGAAAACGATGCAGTCACTTTGCTGAGGTCTGGAAGTGTCTTCGCCAGATTCCGGATGAACTCTCTGGTTGCTTCACAGTCCTCGCGCTCGAAGTTCGTACGAAGCATAACATTAGGAATCGTGCTATCAATACACAGCTGGAGGCCTTTCATGACACTCTTGAAGGATTCCCTCCCATCAGCAAATGGACGTAAGCGATTGTGTCGCTCCTCTGGACCGTCGATTGTAATCTGAACCGTGTCAATGAAACGGCTAAACTGAGCTACATTCGCCGAATCGAGAAGTGACCCGTTCGTTACAAGAACTGTCGATACCTCTACTCCTTTCGACTCCAATGCCTTGATGTCTTTTGCTGCTTGCAGAGCAATACCCGCGTTCATAAGCGGTTCGCCCCCGAATAGCAGCGTTTGCAGTTTTTTTACGCCGGTATCCTGTGCAATACCGTTTACATATGACAGTAGTACACTCCATCCCTGCATTGTCATATCGCTCTCTCTTGTTCGCATGTCTTGCCAACAGTACGTGCAACCGAAATTACACCGTGAAGAGACGATTACCGTAAGATGCATCTCGTTTCCCTGGAACTTGGCGAGTTTTCTGCAATACTGCATTTGGGTGATCTCATCTAGGTCGGCGTGAACCAGAACCCCGGCCTTCTCAAGATAGCTGCGCTCTTCATCTGAAACGGACAACTGCTCAACGTCGCAGCTTCCAAGGTTGCGGATCCCGTCGGCCAACTCATGGGGCAGTGCGAGTATGCACTTGGTTAGTGTGTTGAACACGAGGGTCATCTCACCTGAATAACCTGGATAGTAGAGGTTGTAGCGGGATTTTGTTAGCAAGACAGCTCCTTTCCCGATGTAGTCTCTGAGGATAGCGGGGCCTGAGTGGCGAGCAGGCCCCGCTGGTATCTACTAGTTACCGCTATCGCAGAACGAGAAGCTTCCGTCACCGCATGCGGCGAGTGGGTTTCTCAGCCAGTCGACCATCTCGATGGCGCGGATTCGACATTTCGTCACCGATCTCACCTCCTTCGTATATCACGCACCATAGTATATAATGATGTACTGAAAAAGACAACTGTATCCTATATTACTCTACATATCTGAGCACTATCTCTAGATTCCTGGTACTCGGTTGTCCCTTCGTATCTTTACTAGTACGATTGCTCAGATACTCAATTGCAGGTGCATTGAGTACGTGGGCTCTGCATACTAGATTGTCGAGTTTCGCAGTAGTGTTTACAGGTGGCAAGTTGAGGCAGGCGGAAAAAGGAGGGTCATCAGAGCAGAATCTCCAGGTAGGGACAAAACAACCTGGGAGGTTCACCGATGACCCTCGAAGACAGGATACAGCTTACTCGACTGCGCGTCCTGCAGCGAGCTAGGGATCTGGGCAACGTCAGCGCCGCATGCCGCGAGACAGGGATCTCGCGGACGCTGTACTACCGGTGGAAGAAACGGTTCGTACTGTACGGAGGCGATGGCCTGCATCCCCGGAGGACTACAGCGCGTCCCGTTCAGCTAGACACGACAAAGGAACGCAAGATCGTTGCCACGGCGTTGTCGTGGCCGAGCTGGGGTCCGAAGCGTCTGAGTCTGCAGCTGGAGCGGGACGGGATCTTCGTCTCACCGAGCACCGTTTGGCGAGCGCTGCATCGGGTGGGATTGGGAAGGCGAACCGAGCGGTTGCTCGTTCTCGAGGTGCACAGCGCGAGGAGTGCAGGACTGCTCACGGAGCGAACCCGGCGGACCCTGTCGCGGCGAAAGGTCCGTCATGTCCAGGCGGAGAAGCCGGGGAGCTCGTGTGCATCGACACGTTCTACATCGGGAAGCTCAAGGGGGTCGGCAAACTGTGGCAGCTGACGGCGTGCGATGTCGCCAGCTCGTATGCGATGGCGAAGGTCGTCTCGGCAAACAATGCGCAAGAGGCCGCTTCGTTCCTGCGCGACGTTGTAGCGGTGGAACTTGGGAGGGCAGGATGGACGCTGCGGCGGGTCCTGACCGATGGGGGCAGCGAATTCAAAGCGGACTTCGACAAAGCATGCGGAGAACTCAACGTCCGGCACACCCGCACGAAGCCAAGACATGCCTGGACCAACGGGTTCGTGGAACGACTGCGGGGAACGATCCTCCACGAGCACTGGCGAGTGGTCTTCCGGCGGCGCTACTTCCGCCGACGACATCAACTGCAGGCATCGTTGGACTCGTTCCTCGGATTCTGCAACTTCCAGCGACCACACCAGGGCTATCGGACCAAGGGACGAACACCATCGGAGATCTTCTGGAGCGCCGTCCGCGAACACCGTCACAAGGAGGCATAAAGTGTCAACACCATTCCGGGACTGGACAGACTAGTGCTGCATCACGTCTGAAATGTCGGGTAGAGACGCCTGAGCTTGATGCGGGCGTCATCCGTGGTGAACTGCCAGTTGATCCGTGATTGGGCGTTGTCCCGCTGCTTCTCCCAAGCGCAAGTCACGGTCCGCATCTCCTCCACTGTACCGATCCGTCGGTTCAGGCACTGTTGAATGAGGACACGCAACTCGATCTCGGCAACGTTCAGCCAGCTGCCGTGTTTGGGTGTGTAGACAAACTCGAACCGATCCCAGAGCGCTTTGGCCACCGCAGGAGGAAAAGCCTCGTAGAGTGATCCTGGAACGTGCGTATTCAGGTTGTCCATGACCAGCGTGATCTTCTCCGCGCGATCGTAGCACCCGCCGACATCCTTCAGGAACAGAGCCCAATCCGTCTTCGTCCTTCGGTCCTTGATCTGGACAAAGCGCTTGCTGGCCAGCGGTTCCACCGCCATGAAAATGCTGCACACCCCACAGCGCTCGTACTCGTAGTCATACCGTTCAACTACCCCAGGCCGGCTTGGCAACGGCAGACGCGTTTCCCGGATCAGTTGGCGTGGAGATTCGTCCATGCAGACCACGGGACGCAGTGGGTCGTAGGGTCGTTTGTAAACATCGAGCACCTGTTCCATCCGGGCAACGAACTCTCCGTTCGCCTTGGGCGGGATGACCCACAGCTGTTTCTTCCACGGTCTCAGCTCGTTTTTTTTAGCACCCGGCGAATCGTCTCATGCGAAACCGAGTCCACGTAGCTCAGCTCCACCATCTTGTCCGCCAGCAGCCGCAGCGACCAACGCGCGTATCCTTCCGGCGGTGGAGAGCAGCTGAGCGCAATCAAGTGCGCCTCGAAGTCGCCATCCGCTTTCTTCACGTATTCCCGGTCCGGCTTGCGCTTCGCCAGCGCCGCCTCCATCCCCTCCTCGACGAAACGACGCTTGACGCGGTCGATCTTCCGGAGACTGACGGGGAGAACGTCCGCCAGTTGCTGCCCCGTCCTCTTCTTCTCCTGAAACGCCCCCTCATCGCATCCCAGCAAGATCAGCGCGTTGAGTACCTTCTGGCTGCTGTGCCTGCCGCGGGTTGTGATCTGCTCAAGCGTCTTTCGCTCTTGCTCTGTCAACGTCACCTTGTATCGCATTCGTCGCCTCCTCCCACCCATTGTGGGGAGAAGGATATATCAACAGATGCGACGCTTCAAGTGTGACGTGACACTAGTCACTCTATGAGTTGTCAAAATATCGTCCGAGCCAAGAAGAATTAACAACCAGCAAGGCTGCGATAGACGTCTGTGTTGAGATTCTCCGCTGAGGACACCAGTACCAGCCCTTCGACTCGAGAGGTGATGATATGACGCCATATAGTGTTTGCAGAATCCCCGCCACATCGAACACAAAGCATGCTTTACCAATGAGATACTTCTGAATCGAGCTTTGTTGGCGCACATAGCACTGATCAGGTGGATTTGCCATGGTAGAGACCTCTTCACAGAGGCTTTCGAAAGTTGCCGACTCTTCTGGGAAAAGAGGGTTTTCAAGAATTGACTTCAATGCCTTGGAGCAAATCCCTATCCTGCATTGTACGTGCCGATAAGCGCTCTGAGAGGCAGAATAGGGAGTAGACGTGTTGAGGTTCGCACGTGATAGGTGAGTGCTCTAATATACCGTCTAAGCTCTTGTGTTTCACCGAGCGGCAAACGTGCGTGCGATGAGGTAGGAACTCAGTGACGCGGTTTCGCGGGCGAGGAAGATGAGTCGGCTCGTCCACGAGCGGTAGCGGGTGGTGGGGGTCGGGGCGGGATGCGCTGCGAGCGAAAGGTCGGAAGCGATGGTCATCGCCCGCCGTTCGTGCAGTGGGTCGGTGACGATGAGTAATGTGCTCAATCTCAGTGATTGGGCGATCCGCTTTGCCTCGGCAAGATTCTCATAGGTCGATCGCGAGACGGTATCGATTACGATGGCGGAGGCGGGAATTCCGCGGGCGATAGCGTATTTACGGGCGACCTCCGACTCGGCCTTTGCTCCAGACTCGCATGTCCCGCCGGTGAGGATGAGGGAACGTACTGTGCCGTTCTCGTACAGCGAAACCGCATGATCGATGCGTGCGGCGAACACCGGCGAAGGCCCATCGCCCCACACTGTCGCGCCAAGGACAACGGCGGCGTCGGCCGCAATCTCATCTCGTACCGCCGCGTATCGCCAGATCCGGTCGGCGACGACCCCATTGAACGTCGCATACGCGAACACGATCGCCAACAGCAGCCACAGGCCCCTTCTCAGGGTTCTTCGTTTCATGTTATTGGCGATGGGGTCCGCCTATCTCCATCTTGGAAAGATCACTCCTGATACTCGAATAGTGGCAGTGGCTGCGGATTGCGGCCGTGCACGGTGGAGAACATCCTGATGCGGGCGGCCTAAAGCTTGTACCCGATCATGCGAAGGAACGCCTTCCGCTGGTTGACGTCGTCTTCCGTCTCCACTCCCTTGGGAGAATATCCGTCGATCACGCCTAGGATACCGCGCCCCTGTTCGCTTTCAGCGACGATCGCCTGCGTCGGGTTGGCGGTGGCGCAGAAGATGCGACAGACCTCGGGTACATCCTTTATCCGATTGAGCACGTTGATCGGAAACGCGCCGTCGAGCAGGATTATGAACGAATGACCGGCGGCCAGCGCCTGTGCATTCTTCACCGCCAGCGCGACCAACGCGTCATCTGTTCCCGAACGGCGGATAAGGCACGGCCCGGAGGCTTCACAGAAGGCAAGGCCGAACTTGATGCCGGGAACGGTGGACACCAGCGCCTCGTGCATGTCCTCCACCGATTTGATGAAGTGCGTCTGGCCGAGGATGAAATTCAAGTCGCCATTGTTGTCGATTTGAATGAGCTTCAGTTCCATTGTCCCTCCCGCTTCTGGGCCTCGTGAGGCACGCCCTACACAGCGGCTGCGATCGCAGCCGCGTCGAGCTCAATATCGCGTTCCTCGCCGCTGTCCATCTCCTTGATCCGCGCACGTTTCTTCGTTGCCTCTTCGTCGCCGAGGACGATGAGGTGGCGCGCGCCGAGCTTGTTCGCCAGCGCCAGCTGCTTACGCAGCGATCGTCGTCGGTAATCGACGTCGACAGACAATCCTGTGCGGCGGAGCTCATTCATAAGTCCGATCGCAATATCCCAACCCTCTTCTCCCAGCGCGGCAAGGAACAGGTCGATGCGACTGCCTGCAAGATCGGCTTCCTTCTCGCTCAATACCAGGATCAACCGTTCCATCCCCCCGGCGAAACCGACGCCCGGCGTCTCCGGCCCTCCGAGCATCCCGACGAGGCTGTCATAGCGGCCGCCGCCGAGGAGCGCGTCTTGCGCTCCCAAGTCGCTCGATACAAGCTCGAACACCGTCCGGGTGTAATAATCGAGTCCGCGCACAAGATGAGGATCAATTACATAACTAAGGCCGAGGCGGTCGAGGTGCGCACGCACTGCGGCGAAGTGCTTGGCGCAATCGGCACACAGATGGTCCGAGGTACCGGGAGCATCGTTGATGTATGGACGGCACGTTCTCTCTTTGCAGTCAAGGATGCGAAGCGGGTTCTCATCGTAACGGCGCTGGCAGTCTTTACACATGGATGCGATGTTGGGGGCGAAGTGTGCGCGCAGCACGTCGCGATAGTGCTCACGATCCCCGGCGCAGCCGATGCTATTCAGCCGCAACGACAGTCCTCCGAGACCGAGGGCGTGCATCAAGCTCCAGGCCACGGCAATCACCTCTACGTCGAGGGCCGGATCGAGCGAGCCGATCGCCTCCACTCCGTACTGATGGAATTGGCGGCTTCTCCCTTTCTGCGGCTTTTCGTAGCGGAACATCGGTCCGATGTAGAACAGTTTTTGAAACGGATCTTGGGTTGCCATGCCATGTTCCACGTATGATCGGACGACGGATGCCGTTGCCTCCGGCCGCAGAGTGAGCGACCTTCCCTTCTTGTCGGGAAAGGTGTACATCTCCTTGTTCACGACATCGGTCGCCTCACCGATTCCGCGCGAGAAGAGCTCGGTGTGCTCGACGATCGGTGGGCGGATCTCCGAATAACCGAAGCGACGAGCGATGTCGCGAATCGCCGCTTCCAGCTTCGTCCAATAGGCGATCTCATCGGGGAGGATGTCGCGCATTCCCTTTACTGACTCATACGTCATGCGTCATAGTCCCTTCAGCAGATTCGCCATCTCGATCACGGTCTCGGCCGCCTGCGCGCCCTTGTTCCCCATTTTCGTCCCCGCCCGTTCGATCGCCTGATCGATTGTGTCGGCGGTGATTACACCGAAAGCGATCGGGACGTCGACGTCGAGGTTCACCTTGGCTACGCCCTTGGTCACCTCGTTTGCAATCACGTCGAAGTG
>Ga0307425_1000883_pt1 | contig 18667 bp, 20 predicted proteins | sample SalMarWE160330MG_FD_202152 | JGI IMG/M metagenome (GOLD analysis project Ga0307425, IMG submission 202152) | Salt marsh sediment microbial communities from the Plum Island Ecosystem LTER, Massachusetts, United States - WE1603-30 | ecosystem: Environmental > Aquatic > Marine > Intertidal zone >...
GGAGAGCCTGACTGGCGTCCCCACATGGACCCGATCAGCGAACTGGTGTCGACGATCCTCTCGCAGAATACCAATGACACCAACCGTGATCGCGCTTTCAAGCAACTCCTCGGGCGCTTTCCGGACTGGGACAGTGTTCGCGACGCTGACATCGAGGAGATCAAGAACGCGATCCGTGTCTCGGGGTTGGCCAACACCAAGGGCCCCACGATCCAACGCGCCCTGCGGCGGATCACGGAAGAGCGTGGGCAACTCTCGCTGGATTTCCTGCGCGACATGGATGTCGAGGACGCAAAGAAATGGCTGACCGAGATCAAGGGCGTCGGGGTCAAGACGGCTTCGATCGTGCTTCTCTTTTCCCTGGGCAAGCCCGCCTTTCCGGTCGATACACACGTGCATCGTGTCACCCAGCGCCTGGGCTTGATCGGACCCAGGGCATCGCGGGAAAAAGCCCACCGCATCCTGGAAGAGACGCTGCCCGAGGATACCTACTATGCCTTTCATCTCAACGTGATCCGCCATGGGCGCGAGGTCTGCGTCGCAGGCACACCGCGCTGCGAGGGATGTGTGTTGAGCGATATCTGTGCCTACTATGCCCGGGAGCGAGCAGGTTAGAGCTTTGTAGGAGTCCTGCAGGCGGTCTAGCTCTCGCCCCGCCCGTGCGCTTCACGGGCCGCGCGATAGGTCTGGAGCGTGAGCTCGCGCGTTGCTGCGTGGTCAACGATCGGGAAAGGATAATCCTCTCCAAGCACACACTTGAATTCGCGTTGCTGCATCGTGCTCATTGTCCACGGTGTGTGGACGTACGTACCCGGTACAGCCGCAAGCTCTGGCACCCAGCGTCGCATGTAGTTGCCGTCCGGATCGTGTTTCCTGCTCTGCGAGGTGGGGCTAAAGATCCTGAAGTAGGGTGCTGCGTCCGTACCGGTGCCGGCCGTCCACTGCCAGCCGCCATTATTGGCGGCGGGATCGCCGTCCACGAGATGCTGCATAAAGAATGCTTCCCCCCAACGCCAATCGATCAGCAGATCCTTGACCAGGAACGAAGCGACGATCATGCGTGCCCGGTTGTGCATCCAGCCGCTTTCGACAAGCTGGCGCATCGCCGCATCGACCACCGGGTAGCCTGTCCTTCCCTCACACCACGCCCGAAACGCTTGCTCATCATTCGCCCAGGTGATCCCGCGCAGGTTCTCGCGAAAACTCGCCTTGAGCACCTCGGGGTAGTAGGAGAGGATACACTCGTAAAACTCACGCCAGATAAGCTCATCCAGCCATGACTGTGCACTGTGCCGCGCGTCTTTGTTCGGCGCCCGCTCGATTGCCTGGTAGGCAGTGACCACCGCTTGCTTGGCGGAGAGCATGCCGAAGCGCAGGTAGGGGGAGAGATGGGAGGTGCCATCGAGATCCATGCGGTCGCGGACGGTTGCATAACGATAGATCGGTGCGTTGTGGCCGCTCACGAATGCGCGCAAGCGGCGTTGCGCCTCGGCCTCTCCTGCTGGAAAGGGGACGCCTGAGGGCAGGTTGGGTTCGTCTGGGATGGGAACGCTTTCGATCCCCTGGGGTGTGGAGATCGGCTCCGGTGAGGGCACGAGTTCACTCGCCCGCGGAGGCGGGAATGACTTCCATTTCCTGCTGAACGGGCCAAAGACCACGTACGGGTCACCATTCGCTTTGAGCACCAAGCCTGGTGCACGGACGATCGGGCTACCCACCTGCTTCAGAGGAACGCGGGACGCCACAGCGCCGTCGCGCTGTCGAGCATATGGCTCATAGTCCTCTTCGGCAAAGACAAGGGAGGCTCCGCTCTCGTGTACGAGCCTGGCGATCTCATTTGCGGGGTCTCCTCGCCGGATAACAAGCCGGCTGCCCCGTGCGCTCAGATCCGCGTCCAGTTGCCGCAGTCCGGCGAGGAGAAACGCGAGCCGCTTGGTGCCCGCGTAGCGCTCCAGGAGCGTGGGATCGAGCACAAAGACGGGAATCACCTGTTCAGCGCCAGAGAGCGCCGCGCCAAGAGCAGCATTGTCGGCCAAGCGCAGGTCACGGCGCAGCCAGCCAATGGCGGTGGACACGCAAGCCTCCTTTGCCCCGCTACGCAGATGAGGAACCGTCGCTCAGCGTTTCGGTGACATAGATCTCGCCCGTCTTGGCCGCTGAGATAAAGTCGTTGCGATGCAGGCCACCCACTTTGTGCGTCCACCAGGCGACAGTGACCTCTCCCCATTCGGTGGTGATGCGTGGATGGTGATCCTGCTCTTCCGCGAGCCGGCCTATCTCATTCGTGAACGCCATGGCGCTCGCAAAGTCGGGAAACTCGAATGTTCTCTGCAGATGCTGTTCGCCATCACGTTCTAGGATCTGCCAAGTTGGTACCTGTCTGTGCAGCTCGTCGATCTCGTCTGCATTGAGGGCGCCTTCCCCCGATTTCGGCGCGGTAATACTCATCTCTGACAGCTTGCCCATGATGAACCTCATTGGAATACCTATTCCTCCGCTAGGGCGCGGAGAAGTTGTTCTGTTGCTTCGATAACCTGTTGCTGCTGTTCCATGCGGCTGATTGTCGCTTCGTTGTCCCCAGCCTGCGGGCCATACCAACCGAACTGTGCGTGGTTGCCGCCCTCGATCGCGACCCAGACCGTATCTGGCGGCAGCAGTGGCCGCGAGGCGTCGATCTTTTCCGGGGTGGCCAAGCCGTCGCGCGTTGCGTAGATGGAGGTGACCGCGATGTCTCTGCCCGAGAGATCATCGCTGGCGGCCGGATAGGAGGCCCACAGCACCAGACCATCTACTATACCAGGGGATCGGTACGCGAACCGTGCGGCCATCGCGCCGCCGAGCGAGTGCCCGCCAACGGCCCAGTCAGTGATCTGGGGAAAGGCATCGATCACATCACCTGCGGCCGACGGACGAAAGATAGCGAGGCCGAGCGGCATAGGCACGATGGCGACCAGGTACCCGCGCTCAGCCAGGGCGCGAGCCGCGGGAGCGTATGCCCGCGGATCAACGCGCCCCCCAGGGTAAAGGACAAGCCCGGCCTGCGGCTGGCCTGTCTTGGGACGGAAGGTGAGCCAAGGCGAGGCCGCTACCTCTATATCTTCACCCGATGCCAGTGCCGCGACGGCCTCAGGCATCGGTGCGGGAGTAGCCTCGGCCCACGCCACAAAGCCACCGGCCAACAGCAGGGGGACGAGCAGCAAGAGCCAGAGCCACCGCAGACGGCGCGCGCGCATGTCAGGCCTTTCGAGACGTCGGAAGCCGTTTGGGTGCATAGAGAAAGCCGAACGAGATGCCCCCTTCCTTACCGCTGTTCTGGTGGTGGAGCCGGTGCGCGCGGACGATCCGCTGCAGATACGCGCCGCGTGCCTTGAGGCGAACGCCGCGGATCCGGCGGTGAAACAATACATCGTGGAACAACACATAGCCCACGCCATAGAGCGCCATGCCGAGGCCGGCGGCGACGAGGGGTCCAACGTGATAGAGCATGCCCGGCAGGATGAGGCCGATCGAGACCAGGCTGAAAAAGGCGGCAAATAGATCGTTTTTCTGCAGGCCGCGGTGGCGCGGCCTGTGATGGTCCTCGTGCAAGACCCACAGGAAGCCGTGCATGACATACTTGTGCGTGAGCCAGGCCACGTACTCCATAAAGACTGCCAGTGCGACAAAGACAAGGACATTGATCAGGACATTCATCGTTCTTCTCCAGCGAGATCGGTGTAGGGCATGGGTTGGCCAGTCATCGCGCGTTCGCCAGCCAGGGAATGCGCGCGCCGATGCGCGCATGGCTTTCACGCGCCAAGGTCAGGACCATGCCAAACGAGACCAGTACGTTGGTCATGGCAAAGAACACCATTTCTTCCAGCGGCAAGACGCCCAGGTCAAGGCCGAGGGTGTTCTGGGGGTTGATCGTCCACGTACCGGTGGCAATCGCTGCCGCGTCGAGGATAAAGAGGTAGATAGTCGGGATCGACAGGGACAGAGCTACGAGGCGCCGATGATGCCACAAGATATCGGCCCCAAAGGCAAGCTGGAGCAAGATGGGCGGGAGAAACCACCCCAGGAGCAGCGCCATGTATCGCCCCCGAGTCCAGCCGGCTACGAGCAACACAACCCAAACGAGCCACACCGCGCCAACCAGCCCCGTCACGATCCAGCGCGCCCTGGTTCGAGGCTCAAAAGACCTCTCGGCTACAGGGAGGCGGCGCATCCAGAGCAGAATCCACAGCCCGGTCATCAAGGTCTGCACGACAAAGAACGTATACTCTTCGATCGGCACCCACCCGATCGTGACGCCGGTCACCAGGGACGGATCATACCACCAAATGCGGTTGGCGACAAGATAGTTGTCCCAGGGGGTCGTGTAGACCAGCGCGACCAGGACGTGGCCCCACAGGATGGCGCTGGGTGGCCACGTTTGGAACGTTCTTGCCAGAGGGCGCCGCCGATCGTAGAGGGCAATGGCGATCAAGACCACGAGGGGCGGGCCAATGAAGCGGAGTAGGACGCCAAAGTAGGTCATGGGTTATCCCCCTTTGTCCCGCAGCACGAGCCTGGCTGCCGTTCTCCCGGAAAGGGTGACCATTGGCACGCCGCCAGCAGGGTGGGTGGCCCCTCCTGCAAAGTAGAGCCCCTCTATGTCGACCGATCGAGTCTTGGGGCGCTGGAATGAGGCCAGCGGGCTGTTGAACGAGTGGCCATAGAGGGCACCGCGCCAGGCGCCAGTGAGGCGCTCAATGTCGGGTGGCGTCAGCACGTGCTCGCCCTGGATGTGATCGCGGACGTCGAGCCCGAGCAGGGCCAGCCGGTCCAGGATCCGATCGCGATAGCCCGCTGCTTTCTCCGCCCAGTCCCAAGTGTCGTCCACCGGTGGCGTATTGACCATCACGTACCAGTTCTCACAGCCGGGTGGGGCATGGCCAGCGTCTGTCTTGGACGTAATGGCGATATAGATGGTTGGCTCCATCGGAGGCCGTTCGCGCTGGAAAATAGCGCTGAATTCGGCACGGTAGTCGGATGAGAACAGGATATTGTGATGAGCTAGCTGAGGATGCTGCTGGTCGATGCCGAGCAGCAACACAAAGCCAGAGCACGAGTAGGGTCTGCTCATCCATCTCCGGAGTTGCTTACTGGCGCTATGCTCAGGCAAGAGATCGTGGTATACGGTGGTTGGGTCGACGTTCGCAATGATGGCGTCAGCCTCGATCGAGGTTCCGCCGCCCAGTTCTACGCCTACGGCTCGTTCCCCTCTGGTAATGATGCGCGTTACCGGAGCCTCGGTCTGGATCTCGACGCCGAGCTCCTCTGCCAGGCGGCGGTAGGCCAGCGGGATCTGGTGGGTCCCGCCCAGGGGGTACCACAGCCCCGCAGTGAGCTCGACGTGCGCGATCACGTTCAGGTAAGCACGTGCCGTGTAGGGGCTGGCTCCGAGGTAGGTCGCGAACCGTCGAAAGAGCTGGCGAAGGTAGGGCGAACCGACATGGGCACGGATCGCCTCGTCCATCGATCGGAGGTCAACCTGCGCCATCTCGAACAGGGGAAGGGATAGGAGGTCGCGCAGCTCAGGCGGATCGCTGTAGAGCATCATCGGAGAGATGATGCGATGCATACGTGCCGCATATGCGAGGAAGCGGAGGTAACCGGCGACATCCCGTGGCGCGATTCGATCGATGTTGGCTGCGGTTTGTGCCAGGCTGGTGTTGATGTCGAGCACTGTGCCGTCGGGGTAGTGGTAGCGAGTGAGCGGATCGATCGGCACGAGTGTCAAGTAGTCTCCCAAGCGGCGGCCGGCGGCAGCGAACAGATCGGCCAAGACCGGTTTGAGCGTGATCACTGTAGGGCCCGTGTCCCAGCGGTAGCCAGCTATCTCCGCCTGCCCTGCCTTGCCGCCGACGAACGCGTTACGCTCGAGCACGGTCACACGCTGCCCGGCGGCCGCCAGGTAGACGGCGGCGCTCAGCCCGCCGAGCCCAGCGCCGATGACGACAATGTGGTTCGACATGCACCTTTCCTTAACGCAGATGAGAGTTTTTGAGTGCCTCTGCATCCCAGAGCAGGAGATCCGTGCGCCGGAGCAAGCCATCTCTTGGCATTCCGTCCGCGATCTCTCGCAAGGTCTGCCCCGTCTCTGGATCACGATATGTGGGCGCGACATCGGCTGCTGGGACGGCGACGTGCGGGTACTGGAGCAGGTCGGGATCGGGTATGTGACGCCCACCGAATTCTAGAACCTGGTCATCGTACAGGGTGATGTCCAGGTCGATCGTTCGAGGTGCGTTCTTGTCGGCTGTGCGGACGCGGCCGAGTTCCTGCTCGATCTTGCCCAGCACCTCGCTCTTGAGTTCTGCTGCTCCACACTCGGTCTCGATCAGGGCAGCGGCATTCAAAAAGTTGGGCTGGTCCGTCTTGCCTACCGGCTTGGTCTCGTACACGGGCGACACGGCGATCAGGGGTACGCAGGCGGCGAGACGCTGCACTGCCTCTCGCAGGTTGGCCTCTGGCGCTATGTTCGACCCAAGCGCGATCACGACACGACTCACTGGCGCCCTCGCTCAATCACGGGCGCGCTCGATCTCGACGCCGACCGAGCGCGCAAAGCGCAGCGCGCCTGGTTTCTCGACGCGCACCCGCACCCGCTCGACGCGCGCGTCATCGAGGCAGATGGACGCGATCTCCGCAGCCATCTTTTCCACCAGGAAAAAGCGGGACGATTCGACCATCGCGATCACCTGCTTGGCAATAGTACGATAGTTGACTGCATCGTCGATGTCGTCAGAGGTGCCAGCGGCATCGGTGTCGGCAAAGAGGGTGATGTTGATCAGCACGTCCTGTTGAGCGCGGCGCTCCTCCTCATTGATCCCGATGATCGTGCGCAGGAGCAAGTCCTTGATCTGGATCTGGTCGGTCATATCTGGATTCCCGCGAGTAGATGCTCACCGCCGGTGACGTGGAGCAGTTCGCCGGTGACAAAGTCCGAGTCGAGCAGAAAGAGTAAAGCCTTGACGATCTCGGCTGGCGAGCCGGTACGCTGCGCCGGGATATGCGGCGCAGCTTGCTCGAAATAGCCGGTCCCTCCGCCGGGTGGCGGGAGGATCAGGCCCGGTGCAATGGCATTGACCTGGATGTTGGGTGCCAGGGCCAGGGCCATGCTCTTGGTCATCGCCACGAGGCCAGCCTTGGCCAGCGTGTAGGCCACGTGATCGCTTCCAGGCTGCACGGCGCGCCAGTCCGCAATGTTGATTACGTGCGCGCGGCGCTCGCCTCCTACCTGCCTAGCAAAGGCCTGGGTGAGAAAGAAGGGAGACTTGAGGTTGATATCGAAGTGGCGATCCCAGTTCTCCTCAGTCGTATCGTCCCAATGCCCTTGCTCAAAGATGGCGGCGCTGTTGACGAGGATATCGGCCTTCCCGAACGCCGCCACGGCACGATCGACGATCCCTGGCGCAGCACTCGGGTCGCCCAGGTCGGCCTGCACAGCGATTGCCTGGCCTCCATGCTCCTGGATGTGACGCACGACTTGCTCTGCCGGACTGGCCGAAGCATGGTAGTGGACTATCACGTTGGCACCACGCTCCCCAAGTGCAATGGCCTGGGCTCTGCCCAGGCGCACCGCACCGCCGGTCACGATGGCGACTTGGCCTGCTAGCTCCATCTCGGTATGCCCCTTTCTACTCCTAGCCGCCTGCGAGCAGGGCCCACACCAGCATAGACCCCATGCCCAGGAAGCCACACAGCGCCGGCCCAGGCTGGCGCCACAACAGGCCGAGCCCTACCGTCTCCAGCACCCACGTGATGGCATAGACCAGCCCAAGCTGTCCCGTGGGCGAGGGGGGAGGCGCAGCAACCGTTGTGATGACAGCCGCAGCCGCAAACCAACCCAGGTAGTTGACCCACGGAATGCCATAGTAACCGCCGGGACGCTCCCAGACCCAAAGGCGCCAGCTCACCATCTGCGGATCGAGGAAGAGGTCCCAAACAGTGAACGCCAGCGCGCTGGTCAATACGAATAGCAGTCGGTGTTGGGGGGCAATGGCCTGGCCGATGGCCCACGCTGGGGGCAGCATCATCAGCCAGGCCACCGGGATTAGCAATGGCACGTTACCCAGTCGCGGCCACAGGCGATCTGTATAGTGATAGCGCCCAAACGGGAAGCCGGTATGCGACCCAAGGTACTCGACAGCCCAACCTAGGGCCAGCACAGTACATGCGGTGAGCGCCGTACGGGTCCACCCCCACGCTGGACCAAGTATCAACAACCCGGTGATGGCCTGAGCGACGACGCCAATGGTCACGCTCCATCGCAGGCCGCGCTCGCTCCAGAACCAGCGAGAGATGGGCAGTGAGATCGTGCACAAGATCCAACCTACCAGGGCGAACTGCGCCCCTGCGGGTATGCCATCCCACAGAGCAACAGATGCTCCCCAAGCGGAGCTCATGCCAGCAGTTGCTCCAGTTGGCCCGCTACTTCGAGGCCTGCAAAGCGGCCCACATCCTCGAATACAGTGGCATACCGGCCAAGCTCGCTGTGTGAGAGCCGAACCCTCACGCTAGCATCTAGGGTCTCTGGTGCGCGGGCGCCCATATCCAGTCGAGTTGGAGCGTGCAGTAGTTCAGTGGATGCCCGCGACGCTGCTATCTCGAGGCGATAAGTGCGATCGCGGACGATCCAGATCACGTGCTCGTCGGTCACGTCGAGCTGCTCGATCTGGGCACCCGTGTACGTGGCAAAGCGGTACAGCACGCCTGTATGCAGAAGCCCGATGATGAAGCCACGGAACGCGCCTCCTAGCCAAGGGATCATGGCCACGGATGCGGTGAGGGAGATCCCAGGCCGGCCAAAGTGATTGGTCTGCAGCCAGATCCACGCGGAAGGAAAGCATGCTCCCCAGTCCTTCTCGATGTACCCACGCCCTCCCGTCCAATCTATGGCCTGACCACCGGTGGTGAAGGAACCATCGATCTGGTGGTCGAGGCTGAGTACCCCGTGATAGGTCTCCATAAAGGGGACCCAACTGTACCAGCCCATGATCCCAGGCGAGAGTAGCGAGATCGGCCAGGGAGTGAGGCCCTCAAAGTGTACTCCGCCCTCCAGAGATTGCGCCGGCGACGAGAGTCGCAGCGAAATGGTACGGGCAGTGAACCGATTGGGCCCAATGTGGATGTCAAACGTATCGCGTGCTGCCGAGAAAGCAGTGGCCGGGTAGCGGTAATATGTCATCTGCCCGGTGACACCGTCCAGCACTTGGACAAACGCGTGGTGCTTGTCCGGATCGTCGCTCAGGAAAATGCCCGGGATCACGGCATATCGGTGCTGCTCTGCTGCATCAACTAGCTTGTAGTACCAACCCTCAAAAAAAGGTGGCCCTTTGCCGTGTCCGTGGTATCGCTCAGGATGGAGGATCAGCATAGCAACACTCAACCTTGCAGGGCAGATAGAAATGCGGTCGCGCTTCCAGAAAAGGCGGCGCGTTCAGACATGGTTTCGCAGCATCAGTTCTTTGGGGTATGGGTTCAGGTACACCTGCTGGTGGATCCACGCTGGGACCGGGTTGCGAGCCAGGTGGTGCTTGAGCAGCGTGATCGGGACGATCAACGGAACGAGTTCCCTGCGATAGTCTTCCATGAGCCCAAGCAGCTCGGCCTTGTCGGCTGGCTCTAGATCGTCTTTCACGAATCCCATGGCGTGCTGTAGCACGTTGTAGTGACGTCCTGTCGTGGCGATCGCCCTCAGCCCTTCCATAAGTAGCGTGGCATACTGGGAGGTCAGCTCCTCCCACGGCAGCGTCCCTGCCTGGGCGACAAGCCGCCCCATCTGGCGATAGTGCGCCGGGCTATGCGCCATCAAAGTCAGCTTGTGGGCAGTATGGAACGCGACCAGCCCGCCTGGGGTGCCCTCTTCCCGCAGCATCGCCGTCCAGCGTTGGTAGGTAAAGATGCGGTCGATAAAGTTCTCGCGCAAGTAGGCATCGTGCAGCCGGCCTTCTTCCTCTGCGGGGAGCAGCGGGAAGCGTTCCGTGAAGGCGCGAGCGAACATCCCGACCCCGACACGCTGTGCCATCCCGTGTTCATCGTAGACACGCACGCGAAGCAGTCCGGAGCTGGGCGAGTCCTTCTTGAACACGAAACCGTGCAGACCCTCCCCGGCCAGTTCCTCCACACGCCTGTGCGCCCACGCGGTCATTCCGTCCGTATAGTCGGTACCGGACTTGGGCGCGAAAAGGCGTGGCGCATCCGGGTCTCCTACCAGGCGCATCGACTCGCGCGGGGTAGCAAGTCCCATCTCCACCTCCGGGCAGACCGGCACCCATTCCACGTAACGGCCTAGCTCGTTGACCAGGAAAGGGTCGCGCTTGTGTCCACCATCGTAGCGCACGGGCTCCCCGAGCAGGCATGTGCTGATGCCCAAGCGGATGCGTGGTCCCTCGCTCGTTCCTTCATGCCTGTTGGACATGCGTGCTGTCTCCTTGTCTGCATGCCAAAGTTGGGCTGCAGCCTACCGACGGTGACCGCCATGGGAGATTTGCCGAACGTGCCACCAGATGCCAGGAAGACGACGCACCTTTTCCCAGCGGTCCAGGTGCGCCCGGCGCGAGAACACGTCGCCATCGTGAGCCTGGATGTCGTCGAGGATCGCCCGGTACAGCTCAGCCGCGGCAGCGATGGCCAGACGCCCATCCCGGTGGAGCAAGGCGATGCCGGGCATCGCCTCCTCGTACAGGCGCTGGGTGCGCTCGATCTCATAGTCGACCAGCGCTCGCCAGCGGTCGCTGACTCTGCCCTCCGCAATGTCCGCTTCACGGAGGCCGAATGCCGCCATATCCTCTCGCGGCAGGTATAGGCGCCCATTGTCCCAGTCTTCTTGAACGTCGCGGAGGATATTCGTGAGTTGCAGGGCGACCCCAAGCTTCACGGCATAGGGGATGGCCTGGGGCCCCTCAAAGCCGACGATGTGCATCGACATGAGCCCGACTGTGGAGGCAACGCCATACGCGTATTCGGCCAGCTGCTCAAAGGTCTCGTAGCGTGTCACATCCACGTCTTTTGCCACACCATCGATCAGCTGGTGCGCATAGAGGGGTGGGATGCGATAGCGCGCGATCGTGTCTGCCCACGCGAGGGCGACCGGGTCATCGCCAGCCGGTGGCCTGCAGAGCGCACGCTCCCGCCACTGCTCCAGGTCTCGCAAGGGGGATCCGCTGTGGCGATCGACCAGATCGTCGGTGACGCGACAGAACGCATACAGGGCGCGCACGGCGCGACGCTTGGCAGGTGGCAGAAAGCCAGAAGCTAGGTGAAACGTCTTGCTGTGCTGCCGCGTGAGCTCGGCGCAGTAGGTATAGGCCTGGCCAAGCGTCTCTCGGTCCACATCGACCGAGCGATACGGATGGTCGTGTCCAAGGGGCTCGTGGGCTAAAGAAGCCAGCCTACGCTCCCATGATGCGGTTGTACCCAAGTTGCCTCCCTGCCGGGCGGGCCTCGTCCTAGAATGCGCGTCCTCGTCTGCTACGATCCCACGATCAGGTTCTCCGCGATCTTGGCCGAGGACAGGACCCCAGGGAGCCCTGCTCCTGGATGCGTCCCTGCGCCGACGAGGTAAAGGCGCTCGATGTCTTCCGAGCGGTTGTGCGGCCTGAACCATGCCGACTGGCGAAAGATCGGCTGCACCGAGAACGCGGAACCGAGGTAACTGTTGAGCGTGTCCCGAAAGTGCAGCGGATCGATATAGTGCTCAGTCACAATGTTCTCTTGTAGATCGGGCAAGTAGTTGTCCTCGAGGAACTGTATGATCGTGTCCCGGTACGGCTTGGCGGCTTGCGTCCAGTCGACGCCGGCGCCAAGATGTGGGACGGGCGACAGGACGTAGAACGCCTCGCAGCCCTCGGGAGCGAGCGATGGATCGGTGATGGTCGGCATGTGTAGATAGAGCGAAAAGTCGTCCGCCAGCACCTTGCGCCGAAAGATGTCGTCTAACAGGCCCTCGTACCGCTTTCCCAGGATGATGTTGTGGTGTGCCAGACCCGAGTCGAGATAGCGGCGCTTGGTGCCGAAATAGATCACGAACAACGACATGCTGTACTCTGTGCGTCGATAGCGCGCGTCGCTGTTACGCCGGCGATGCTCTGCCGGGATGAGCTTCGTGTAGGTGTAGGCCGGGTCGACGTTCGAGACCACGTGATCGGCCTTGTGCGCCGTGCCATCTGCTAGCCGGACGCCTGTGGCACGCCCGTGCTCGACGAGGATCTCTTCTACCTCGCTGTTGAGATGGATCTGCCCGCCAAGCTCCTCGATCAACCGTACCAGGGCGTTGATGATAGCGCCCGTGCCCCCAAGTGCAAAGTGGACGCCCCATTCTCGCTCCAGATAGTGGATCATCGTGTAGATCGAGGTGGTGGTGAATGGGTTGCCACCGACCAGGAGCGGGTGGAAAGAGAAGCAGCGCCGGAGGAAATCGTGCTCGATGAACTGAGAGACATAAGCATAGACCGTCTTGTGCGACTGCAGGCGGATCAGGTCGGGCGCGATGCGCAGCATATCCGTGATCTTGAGGAACGGCTTGTCGGCCAGCTCGAGAAATCCCTTCTCAAAGATGGGCCGGGTCTTGCCCATCATGCGACGGTACCCATCCTTGTCCGGCGGATTCCACTGCTCGATCTGGTCGAGGATAAAGTCCATGTCCCCATTGTAGTTGAAATGGCGCCCCGTGTGATCGTAGATGCGGTAAAAGGGATCGCAGGGCACGAACTGCACATAGTCCTCGCGCTGGCGTCCAGCGAGGCGAAAGATGTCATCGAACATAAAGGGGGCAGTGACGACCGTCGGCCCACCGTCGAACTTGAAGCCGTCAATCTCGTAGACATAGCCTCGTCCCCCCGGCTTGTCTCGCTTCTCAAAGACCTCGACCTCGTAGCCGTGCGCGGCGATGCGTGCCGCTGCACCCAGTCCCCCGAAGCCACTGCCGATCACGATTACTTTCGGCATCTGCCCCTCTCCTTTCACTCGCTGCCCCCTGTGCCGGTCCGTCCTCACACGGGTCCCGCTGCGGGGCCCGAGCGTATTATACGTGTGTTGCGTGGTTCGACAAGCGGGCGTGTCTCAGCCAACTCTTGCAGGCTCCTCGCGCGGTGCAGGACAGGCCAGATCAGGCACGTTGAGGATGCGCTGCCACACGAACGGCGCCAGCGCTCCCACGATCACGGCACCGAGGACGCCCGGCGCCGACGCCCCGAACTGGTCGATCAGGAATCCACCCAGGGCGGGAGCGATGACCCGTGCCAGACTCGAGAGTGCTGCAGACAAGCCAAGCGTCCCGCCTATCTCTTCGCGATAGACTGACTTGGTCAGGGCGCTGCTGCTGACCACGTTGAGTACGCCACCCGAAAACGCAAGGGGCGCCAGCGAAGCAAGCAGGGCCGGTACACTGGCAGTGAACGCCCATGCAAGCAGCGACAGAGAGAGGATCACCGTTCCGCCCAGGATCAACTGCTTGTCAGTGAGGCGGTTCGTCAACAGCGTGATGCCACCACCTTGGACCAGGACCACGAGGATCCCCACGTAGGTGAGCACATAGCTCGTCGACTGCGCGGTGAGCTCCAGGCGTTGCTCAGCAAACAGGGCAAAGATGGTCTGGAACATGGTAAAAGCCAGGCCAAAGAGCAATTGGAAGGTCAGCAGCGGGCCCACGCAGGGGTGTTGTAAGGCGTTCAGGAGCGAGCGTGCCGTGATTCGAGTGGCCGAGCTATGTGCACGCTCACTCCGTTCTTTCAGCGGAAGCGACTCGGGAAGCAGAAACAGCACGCCGAGCAGGTTGGCTGCGGACAGCCCCGCCGCTACCCATGCAGGCAACGCATAGTTTCCGCCCGCGCTGAGCGTACCGCCCAGCGCGGGGCCAAAGATAAAGCTGACGCCAAACGCAGCGCCGATCAGGCCCAGACCCCGAGACCGATTCCGTTCGTCCGTGACATCGCTGATGTAGGCCTGTGCCAGCGAGATATTGCCTCCCAGCAGACCGTCAAGCATACGGCTCACAAAGAGCATAGCCAGCGACTTGGACAGTCCCAGCATGACGAAACCGCCCAATGTACCTGCAATGCTGACCAGGAGCAAGGGGCGGCGGCCGTAACGATCAGAGAGCCTCCCCATCACCGGAGCTCCGATCAGTTGTGTGACGGCGTTGGCGGCGAGCAGTAGCCCAACTATGGTGGGCGTTGCGCCGAAACTCGTCGCATAGAATGGCAGCAAGGGCAGGATGAGGCTGAACCCGAGCATGTCGATGAACACATACCCCAAGATCAGCGCCAACTGTACCGTCATTGCCGCTCCCCTCTCGTACCTGCTTGGCGGGCCCGGTCGATCAGTTGTTGGCGACGACGCCGGTACTCCACGATCGGGCGGTCGCCCTGGATGAGCTTTTCCCCGATCGTGAGCCCAGAAGCCTTGGGCTGCTGCGTCACCACCACGCGCCGGTCTTGGTGCGCGATATAGAGGTTCATCGGCATCGCCAGTCGCGCCACTATCTTCCCGAGCACGGGCAGCGTGAGGAACCGCTGGTAGAACCGCAGGTAGAGCAGCGTGTGTTCGTCGTCGACGGGAACGAAAGCAGCCACGATACGCACGTCCTGTGAGATGTGGTTCTCCCACAAGTTCGGGAAGAGGAACTCGAGTTTGAAATCGACGCCTGGGCGCGGCACGTCTACCTGATCGGGCGTGCGCGGGTGAGAACCATCGTCGACCTTGTTATAGGTATAGACCTCGAACAGATCCTCGTCCCGCCACAGCACGCCGGGGCCCTCCACGAGCGTCCGGCAGCCACTACCGATCGTGTTATAGTGGACAAAGGGCAGATGCACGACGTCGAGCTGATTCTCGATCACCCGCGTATAGTGCGCATCCCACGCGTCGCGCGCCTGGCCATAGACAAAGCTGTCGTCGAGGTCGTCAAAATAGCGCGGCGGCTGCAGGTCGGCGGGAGGATCCTCGCCCCACCAGATCCAGATCCAGTCGTGGTTCTCGTGGGTTGGGTAGCTGTGCACGCCGAACCGTTCCGGGACGGGCGCGTTCTGCCCGTTGGCAGGGATCTTGCTCACGTGCCCCGATGAGTCATACTCAAAGCCATGGAAAGGACACTGCAGCCGGCCATTGCTGACCACGCGGCCCTTGCTCAGCTCCGCCCCGCGGTGGGCGCACCGATCGCGGAGGCAGGAGAGTTGGCCGTCGTTGTCACGCCAGAAGACGAGCTTCTCACCCATGCGGGTGACGCCTACCGGTGCGTCTCGCACCTGGCTAGCATCGAGCACTACATACCATTGGTTCGGGATCATTCGCTTTGCTCACTCAACTCTATCGCCTGAACTAGAAGCTCACTGAATCGCGCCCGATGTGCTGGAAGAACTCTTCACGCGTGGCGCGGTTCTCCCTAAAGCTGCCCAGCATCGCGCTGGTCGTCATGCGAGCGTTGGCCTTTTTGACGCCACGCATCGCTGCACACATGTGCAGTCCCTCTGCCACGACGGCCACGCCTAGAGGGTGCAAGGTGTCCATGAGGAATTCAGCGATCTCTTGCGTCATCCGTTCCTGGACCTGCAGCCGTCGTGCGAACATCTCTACGATGCGCGGGATCTTGCTGAGGCCGATCACGCGGCCATCAGGAACGTAGGCTACATGAATCTGTCCCAGGAAGGGAAGCATGTGGTGTTCGCACATACTGTAGTAGTCGATATCCTTGACGACGACCATCTGGTCATAGTTCACGTCAAAGATCGCGCCGTTGATGAGCTTTTCGGGATCCACGTGGTAACCAGCCGTCAGCTCCTCGAACATGCGCGCCACCCGTGCCGGTGTCTGAAGTAGACCCTCGCGGGACGGGTCCTCGCCGATGGCCTCGAGAATCACCTCTACTGAGCACTCGATCTCATTCGTGCACGCTTGCTCGGGTACATCCAACGTGTCGTTGCGAAAGACGTCAAAGTCGGCAGGCTCGATCTCCATTGCTCTTACCATATCAGTATATCCCCTTCTACACGGTCCTAGGGGTAGCGTCTTGAGAAGGTCCCAAGACGCTACCCAGTATCACCATAGTGGTGCGCGAAGCAGCACAGTCCTGCGCTACCTGCTACGGACAAACTGCCGGCGCAAGAGGATGCCGCCCACGAGAAGCGAAGCACCAACCGCCAGCGCGAGCGGAGCGAGCAGTACTGCGAGGTTCGTGCCACCTGTCTGGGGCAACGTGCTGCCGGGCTGTGCGTCCACGCTTGGCACCGCCGTCAAAGCAGGATCACCTCCAGCCAAGCCCATCGCAAAGACGGTGTAGACTGTTCGGTTCTGAAGCGCGAGCCCAGGTACCGCGAGCGCAACCGTCTCTGTGCCGGCCAGCCTGACTTCGAGATCGTACGTGCCAGCATCAACCGGCAGGTAATCGCCTACACCCTTGAAGGCGACATTGCTGAACAGCACCGGACCGCCCTTGACTGCGATGTCCACAGCCGGAGCGTCGGGCGAGGCGTGCACAAACCGCACGTGCGCCTTGCCCTCTGCAGGGAGGCTGTTATCATCGACCAGGACGAGCGGCTCGATATCTGCCAACTTGCCAACGGCAACAACCGTGTAGTCCTTGGCCTCAAGGGTCAGATCGGCGTTGATGACCACAGGCTCCGTGGCACCGGTGGGTACGACCTTGACGTTGTACGCGCCTGTAGCTAGTGGTGCATAGGCCGTGATGCCCTTGAACGGTGCGTTGCTGAATGCGACGCTGTCGTTGACCCATACGTCAACTGCGGGGGCGTCGGGCGAAGCGTGCACGACGCGCACGCGCGCACCTGACTGTGCGAATGCTGGTACCGTCAGGCCCAGCGCCAATACGATGCTCACTACTGCCAACAGCTTTTTCATCCCATCCCTCCGATGTGAGTTTGTCTTGCCTTCTTGTGGCGAATACACTCTATCTGTCGTCCGCCGGCCCTCTGGCCAGCTCACCTATCTGGTCTCCGGCGACCAGACTCTTGACCTGCGCGATGAGCGCTGATGCCGGTTCCGCTTTGCTGACAAAGGCGTCAGCACCCGCATAGATGGCCTCTCGCTCCGACTCTGGACGTCCGCTCATGGCGATGATATGGGCTTGCGGGAGGGTGTTCCGGAGGTCCGACAACAATGTGCCATCCAATCGTCCCTTCAACTTCCAGTCAAGCAGGACAACATCCGGCTCCAAATCCCCTGCAAGCTCAACGAGACGCGATGCACTTGTAGTCTCACCGACGATCTCTAGACCTGGTTCGCACCCGAACAAAATTCGGAGAGCGGAAAAGGTCCTCGGGTCGCCGTCGGCAACGATGATGCGCATGGATACCTTCCACCAATGCCTTACTTCAGGCCAAGGCTTTCGCCCGCTACTTCGGAGCGTGTCCTGGACCCTGGTCCAATCCACGTCCGCATTGGCATCATCTTATCATATTGGAGCTAGCAGCGGATCAGGCTTTGATCTAGTCTGGCCCCTGTACGAACGTCCAGTTCGGGGGCGAGGATGAGCCGTGCCAAGCTAGTCGTCCACACGGCCTATGCAGAGCGACGCGGCTCTATCGCACGGCTGACGATAGAGCCGCCTATAGCAAGTCGCGCTTGATGGCCATCGCTGCCGCCTCGGCGCGGTTGGCGGCGCCCAGCTTGCTAAGGATGGTGCTGACGTGGTACCGGGCTGTGGCCAAGCTGATGACCAGCCGGTCGGCGATCTCTGCGTTGCTGAGGCCCTCAGCGACCAGTGCGAGCACCTCCTTTTGCCGCTCGGTGAGGTCAGCGCCTAACTCTGGCTGCTCCTGCGTTGTCTTGACCAGGGCCTGAGCCGCCGCCGGAGCCAAGGTGGAACGCCCGGCATGTGCCGCGCGGATGGCGGCAGCCAACTCGTCGATGGGCACATCCTTGAGCAGGTAGCCGATCGCGCCGGCCTGAAGCGCATCCTGCACCAGTTCCCCATCCTGGAAGCTGGACAGGGCGACGACTTGGATCTCTGGGCACTGCTCGTGCAATACGCGCGTCGCATCCACGCCGCCCATGCCAGGCATGACCATATCCATGAGGATCACGTCCGGACGTGCCTCGTCGCAGCGATCAAGTGCTTCCTCGCCTGTGGCGGCCTCGGCGACCAGTTCGATGTCGTCGAAGGCCAGCAGAAACATGCGGAGCCCGCTGCGAACGACGGCGTGATCATCAACAACCATCACGCGAATGGGGTCACGTTTGCTCACGGATCGCTCCCTTTTCTCCTGCCCAGTGCACGGTGACGCGAGTGCTGCTGCCCGGTGCGCTGGCAACGTCGAGTGCAGCGCCGATTTGCTGTGCTCGCTCTCGCATAATGTTGACACCAAAGTGCCCTGCAGGCGGCGCAACCGCCGGATCGAAGCCGATCCCATTGTCCTGAATGGAAAGCGTCACATTTCCGCCCGCAGCGTGAAGGCTGACCTTGACCTCCGTGGCGTCCGCGTGCTTCACGATGTTGTTCAGCGCCTCCTGCGCAATGCGATACAGGGCAACCTGCACCTGCGGCGGCAGCACGTCATTGCCCTCGACGTTCAGTTCCACCGGCACGCGGGTACGGCTGGTCGTGGCTTCCGCCAGACTGCGCAACAGATCGCCCAGCGGCTTTTCAGTGAGCGTCGAGGGGCGCAATTCCAGCAGGAGAGTCCGC
>Ga0307425_1000885_pt1 | contig 18655 bp, 13 predicted proteins | sample SalMarWE160330MG_FD_202152 | JGI IMG/M metagenome (GOLD analysis project Ga0307425, IMG submission 202152) | Salt marsh sediment microbial communities from the Plum Island Ecosystem LTER, Massachusetts, United States - WE1603-30 | ecosystem: Environmental > Aquatic > Marine > Intertidal zone >...
AATTTTCATGTGATCCTGTTCGTCCAGGACAAGATTATCAAAACGATAGTCATTATGAATAACCGCCGGCCTGCCAGTATCTGGAGGCATCTTTTCCAAAATCCACGCCATAACCTCTTCGCAGTCCGGGGCGTCGTCGGTCCGCGCGGCACGATACCTTTCACTCCACCCAACAACCTGACGTTTCACATACCCCTCGGGTTTACCAAAGTTTTCAAGGCCAATCTCCTTGTAGTCAATGGAATGGAGTTTTAGCAGGACATCAAGCAGCCTTTCACAAAGCATTTTTGCCTGTTCAGGTGTGTAAGAGAGGCCCTTGGGGAGATCCTTGCGCAGGATTAGGCCGCGCAAGCGTTCCATTACGTAAAAGGGACACCCTATGATAGAGGTGCCCTCGGTATAGACCAGTGGTTCAGGACAATAAGGAAAGACCGGCCGGAGGGCCTTTAGAATCCTGAACTCCCGGCTCATGTCATGTGCTGTCTTGGCCTTGGTCCCGAACGGCGGTCTGCGCAGGACAAGCTCCCGTCCTCCAATCGTGAGCAGGTAGGTGAGGTTGGAAAAGCCACTGGGAAATTGCCGGATTGTAAGTTGTCCGGTCAAATCGGGAATCGACTCCTTTAAGAAGGCCTCCACTTTCGCCGTGTCGAGCTCTTCCCCATCCCTGACATCAGCTGCCTTGTCTACAATATCCATTGACACCCCCTATGCCGCAGGCTGCTGGCTTTTTGGTACAAGGTAAAACGCCTCTACAAAATCCATAATAAAGCACGTATAATAATCTACTGAGACATTCCTCTTTGCATATTTCCATCTTTTTAGATACCAGTCCTGAAGTGTGGCCTTAATCAGACTCGCTGCCAACCGCAGGTCCCTGGACACAAAGATTCCTTCCTCTTGTCCCTGCCTCAGTATCTCCACAAAGAGTTCCTCTGTGTAGAGCTCGCTCTTAATGGCCTTGTCTCTTTCCATCTTGGTCAGATTCTTGGCCTCCATGTATGAGAAATAGAACCATGGCTGCATAACCTCACTCAAATACAGGTGTGTCTGAATAGCCATTCTAAGTTTTGCCACAGGCTCTGTTTCCGCCTCAACTCGTTCTTGTAAGATTCGATGGGTAATGGTTCGTCCATGGCGCTGAAGCATTTCTAGGAGAGCTTCTTTACTTGAAAAATAGGCATAAAGGGCCCCAACGCTCAGGCCGGTCTCCCTGCTGAGATCACGCACGCTCATCGCCTGAAAACCTTTCTCATTACTTATCTTGAGCGTGGCATCAAAGATCCTTTCAAGATTCTTTACGGCCGTCTCTTCCTTCTTGACCTTAATGGTCCCACGGTTCTCAGCAAGGGCCTCCCTGCAGATATCCTGCTTTGAGATGTTCACCAGTCGTTGAAATTCAGAATAATTCATGTTGTAATATCGTAACTAGCTAGCTATTTAGGTTGAAGAGTGAAGGCCTCCGGCTTGTAGAGCTGAAGTATTTTCTACCATCTCGCAATGACCTGTCAGCCTTCTACCTTCAGTCTATCCACCTGGTATAAAAACTTCTAATTCTCTCGTTTACCCTGATCATATTCCCGGAGGATCCTCCTGGCCACCGATAACTTATGGACCTCATCCACTCCGTCGTAGATCCTCGCTGCCCGCTCGTGCCTGTAGAAGAAGGCAAGAATCGTATCGTCCGTCATACCCATTCCGCCATGTACCTGGAGGGCACGGTCCACGACCCTCTGCAAGACATTGGCCGCAAAAAATTTAATCAGGGAAATCTCTTCCCGGGCCTCTTTTACTCCCAGATTCTGCATCTTCCATGCGGCGTGGAGCACCATAAGCCTTGCTGCCTGAATATCGGCCGCACATTCGGCGATCCAGGTCTGAATAATCTGTTTGCTCGCCAGCATTCTACCTGGAGAAATAACTCTATTCTGGGCGCGGGAACACATTAGACCAAACGCCCTTTTGCAGATCCCAAGCCACCTCATACAGTGATGGATCCTGCCCGGACCAAGCCGTTCTTGTGCTATGACAAACCCATGCCCCTCAGGACCTAAGAGATTTTCTTTTGGCACGCGACAGGACTGATAGAGTATCTCAGAGTGACTGGCCCAGCCCGAGCCCTCATGACCCATTACCGGAATGTTGCGGACCCTATTAAAACCGGGCGTATCAGAGGGGACAATCAACATGCTTGCCCGCAGGTAGGGAGCAGCTTCCGGGTTTGTCACGGCCATGACAATCGCAAATTCCGCACCGTCGGCGCTGGACGTATACCATTTCTGGCCGTTTATCACATAATCGTTCCCGTCCATGACCGCTGTCGTCTCCAGCATAACCGGATTTGAGCCTGGCATATCTACCTCTGTCATGGAAAAACAGCTCCTGATCTTGCCCTCCACCAGTGGCCTTAGGTACCTTTCTTTTTGGGCATCCGTGCCATGAAGGTATAGTATCTCGATATTGCCGGCATCCGGAGGCTGACAGCCAAAGACATAGTGCCCTAACGGGCACCGTCCCAAAGACTCTGAAACGAGGCCAAACTCCATCAGGTCCAGGCCCATGCCTCCATACTCCTTCGGGTGTGGAGGGGCCCATAGCTCCATTTGCCGGACCATGTCCTGCTTCTCCTCCAGCTCGGGCAGCATCTCCACAAATGACCGTTTCAGAAATTCAGGCTCCATGGGAATCAGTTCTTTATCCAGAAACTCATCCATCATTTCAATTACACTCTTAATCTTTTCAGATATTTCAAAATCCATAAGAAACCCCTTTGGCTAATTAATTTGTGTAGTAAAAATCCGACCCCAGAGGGCCCGGCTTTGGCTTGCCCTCAGAGGGGGCTTGTTTACTTGCATATCTCCAGAGTGACTAAAGTGCCTAAAGTTAAGGAACTTTATTTCACTTCATGACCTTGATTTCTGGTACGGCATAGCCTAATTTCTCTGACTCCCGCATGGCGGGGGTTTCCCAATTAACAATGAATTTCAGTACTGTCTAAGATAAAATCCATCTTGAATAAGAATAGCTATAGGTACGTTAAGAGCTCCGGGGCATTCTTGCGCTCTAGATGGGCAACAGAATTAAATGAATATAAACTTAGACTGCCATCACCGTAACTGAAGGTAGAAACGGATGTATTCCTGATCTGCCAGGCCAGTTGCATGGTTTTCGCGGCCGACAAGTCCAGGGCCATCTGCATAACAGCACATATTGCCCCCCCGGATGTAAACACAGCAACCCTCTTCTTCCGCCCATTCTCCTCCATTACCCTGGCGACCCCCAAACGAACTCTATTTGTAAAGGAGTGCAAGGCCTCAACACCAGAGGCACCCCCTTCCCCGGATATCCATCGCTGCATGGCCTTGTCAAAGAGATGCTGAAATGACCGGCGATCCGTGTAGATGCGGGAAAAATCCTTGTCAACGGATGGGTCATCGAGGATCATATCTCGAACCTGGGACATTATTATGGAGTAAGAGTCAAATTCATTGAATTCTTCGGCGATGCGCACCTGAGAATCTGGGCCGTCTTCAGATAGCTCGGCCATCACTGCTTGAGCCGTATCGATCTGCCTCTTCATAGAACCTGAATAGACGGTGTGAAATTTAATCCCCAGATGTGCGAGGTATTGGCCCAAGACTTGGGCCTGCCTGATCCCAAGGGGGGAGAGACGATCATAATTTTCCTCACCAAAGGATGCCTGGGCATGTCTGACCAAGTATATTGCGCTCATAAATTCTTGGTTCGAATCCTCTTATTATTAGATTCAATTAATTGTACCACCTTGGCCACTCAACGACCTGTGAACCCGGATTTTTTATCACTTACTATCGTGAGAGTCAAATGGTGTCAAGAAAAAACGAGTGAACGTTCGCCATTTTTTTCTTGAAAAATAGCACTGCATGCCCTATTTTAAAACAACTAAAGACAAGGTAGTTAGGAATAATGAAAATATTGGTCTGCGTGAAACAGGTCCGGGAGCCTGAATCGGATATCAAGATCGACGATTCTGGACGCAGGATATTTGCCGACAAGTCAACATCATATAGAATGAACCGGTTCGACGAATTTGCCGTCGAAGAGGCCCTCCTTATCCGGGAGACCTTCCCTCATACCTCAATAGATGTTATCTCCCTCGGTCCAGCTCGCTCGGCCATGGTTGTCAAAAGGGCGCTGGGAATGGGGGCCGACCACGGAATTCATATTATCACCGGAGGACAAGACCTCTTGGACCCCTTTGTAGTCGCCTCACTGATCTCCTCTTATGCTCGAAACAACAACTATGATCTCATTCTTTCAGGTGTTATGGCCGAAGACGACATGCAGGGTCAGGTAGGGCCCATAATCGCCGAATTACTTTCTATGCCTTGGGCCACCTCGGCCATTTTTGAGAACCTTTCCCCAGAGTCTGGCTCCATATATGTTGAAAGGGAAATAGAAGGCGGTTATAGAGATTGCCTTGAATTAAGACTTCCGGCCGTACTAACCGTGCAGTCTGGCATCAACGAGCCTCGATACCCTTCACTTTCGAATGTCCTCCGTGCGAAAAAACAGGACCTGGAGACGATTGATGCCAATGTACTCAACACCGTACCACCTCGACAAAGTCTGGCTCGAATGGCCTATCCTCAAAAGTCGCGCTCCGGGCTCGTACTTACGGGATCACAGCCGGAAAAGGCGTCCAAACTGCTGCACATCCTGCGTAATAAATCTCTCATCCGGTAACAGGAAACGATAATGGACCGTTCAACCGTAATAGTGGCCGAACACCAGGGAGGAAAAATAGATCCGATTACATACGAACTAGCCTCCTGTGCTATGGAAATCCAGCGCTACCGCCCGACATCATTGAAGTTCGTAATTCTTGGAGATAAGGTGGAAGACTTGGCAGAGGAACTCGCAAACAATACCGGGAAGGACATAATAGGAATCCAGGACCCAAATCTTGTCTCGTATAATGCTGAGGCATACAAGACCCTTCTAGGAGACCTGTTGCAAGATCTGCGTGCCACTTATGTGTGCATTGCTCACACAACCAAAGGCCTGGACTATGCTCCGGCCCTGGCAATGCGCCTTCAGGGGGGCTGTATCACAGGAGTGGAGCATATAAGCCAGGAGGAACTCCGCATCTGTTTCTCTCGGGCAATTTACAACGGCAAGATCCTCGCGAACGTCATACCGGAAACCGAGCCCACAGTCCTTACAATACAACCCGGCGCATTCAAGGCCCCCAATCTTGATAATTCGATAGCAGGTTCAGTGGAAATCCGAAAAACGACATTCGAGACACAGCAATCACGCCGCTTGGGGGTCAAGCAAACGAAAGAGAGCGACTCGGCCCTCGCTGAGGCGGAGGTCATAGTCGCCGCCGGCAGAGGGATAGGGAAAAAGGGAAAGCTGGAACTCATCTACCGCCTTGCCGCCATCTTCCCTAAATCAGCGGTCGGAGGATCCAGGCCGATGTGCGACATGGGATGGATGGAATACAAACGCCAAGTAGGGCTTACAGGAGCCACCGTAATGCCAAAACTCTATCTCGCGTGCGGCATATCTGGTTCCTCACAGCACATCGCGGGAATGAGGGCATCAGGGTTTATCGCAGCCATCAATACTGATCCCAACGCCGCAATTTTCAATGTCGCTGATGTCTGTGTCGTAGAAGACCTGACCCGTTTTATCCCCGTCTTGATAGAGGAATATGAAAAACAGTAAAGCCTCATCTGCTTTCCTTGGCCTGTGTCTCCTCCCCCCTCAACTTCTTCAGTGCCCTTTTACCCAGCTCTTCAGAATATGCATGCCAGGGATTTTTTTCTCCGCTCTCCTTCCTTCGTTCAACAACAAAATGGCAACACTCTGCTCCATGGGGAATCAGTTTCTCCACCCATGCGGTGATGCCCCCTCTTCCCTGGTCCTCGAGCGCATGAAACATCCCTTCAACAAAGAATCGCTGGACCCTACAATCAAAGGCCGTGTATCTGTCCTGATGTGGGCACCACAGGATGTCAAATTCGCATCGGTCTTTGGATACAATCCATGGCCTTTCAAGTGAAGCGTATAGAATAGTGTTTATTCCCGTCACAATGTATGAAGCCAGCTCTATTTCATCTAAGTCATCGGGGAAACCCGAGCTTTCAAGCAGCCCCTCCATGGCTTCATAACCGGCCTGGTTGACAGCCTTGCGGACCATCTCCTGCCCGGCCTCACCAAAAAGTTCCTCTGCCGATTTTAGGATATTGAGTACTGCCGTCGCCTGCATAGTCCCCCATACAAAGAGGACAGCGGGATCGAAATCATCTCGTCCTTTAATCGCCTTGCGAAGCTGCTCCACGGCATCTTGATATGGAGTCCCGAGTCGGACCTTCTGGTAGCCCTCCTCTTCCCTCTTTCCTTTTGACCACAGGCCTTCTTTGGTTGGATACTTGGGTGCGGGCATATCCATGCTCCTGTTTATAGTTTATTCGTAACTGTTCACTCCGCGATACTACAGCCTAAACACCTTCAGCCTATCTACCTGAGTAATTACGTTTATTCCCGCTCAAAGCAAAACTTGTTGAATTCCTCGTCTATGGGCACGGGGTATCGCCCGTCAAAACAGGCCAGGCATAGCTCTTCTCTGGGGATATCTGTGGATTCAACCAGGCTGTCAATGTCAAGGTAGCCAAGGCTATCAAGGCCCATGAAGCCCTCGATCTCTCTTATAGATTTTTCGGCCGCAATCAATTCTCCTCTGGTCGTAAAATCGATTCCATAATAACAGGGGAAACGATGGGGAGGACAGCTCACCAACATATGGATCTCACGCGCCCCGATCTTCCTCAATGTCTTGATCCTGGTTCGCGCAGTTGTCCCGCGGATGATGGAATCTTCTATGATCAGCACACGCCGGTCTTTCAATAGTTCCTTTACTGGATTGAGCTTTACCTTCACGCCGAAGTCCCTCATGCTCTGTGACGGCTGTATGAAGGTCCTACCCACGTAGTGATTTCTGATCACCCCCATCTCTAGCGGAATGCCAGATGCCTGTGCATATCCAAGGGCCGCATAATTGCCGGAATCAGGAAAGGGCATAACCAGATCGACTTCCCGGGGAAATCTCCGGGCTAATAGATCGCCCTGTCTCTTCCGAAAGAGGTACACGTTCTGGCCAAAGACGTTACTGTCCGGCCTCGCGAAATAGATCAGCTCAAAGATACATTGACTCTTGCGGCATTTTGTTGTGAAGTGGATACTCTTTAGGCCGTTTTTATTGATGAAGAGGATCTCACCGGGCTCTATTTCCCTCAAATATTCTGCCTCTACAAGGTCCAAGGCACAGGTCTCAGAGGCCACGACATAACCGGAATTAAGCCTTCCAAGGCATAAGGGCCTAAACCCCTTCGGGTCCCTGATCGCAATAAGTGTGTCCTCGGTCATCATAACCATTGAATAGGCCCCTTTCACCTGTGACATACACTCTATTATGGCCCCCTCCAGGCCCCTCTTTATATGCCTTGCAGCCAGATGAAGAACAACCTCGCTATCCATACTGGTCTGGAAAATAGATCCGCTATTCTCCAGCTCGGACCTGATTTGCAGTGCATTTACGAGGTTGCCGTTGTGGGCGATTGCAAAGGACCTTCCCGTATACTGGACCCTGAAGGGTTGGGCGTTTACAAGGAGAGATGAACCAGTGGTGGAATACCTTACATGGCCAAGGGCCATATGACCTTCAAGCCTGTTCAAGATCTGCTCATCAAATATCTCCGGAACAAGGCCCATGGCCTTGTGCTCCAAGACACGCTTTCCATCGGATGTAATGATGCCGGCGCTTTCCTGTCCCCGATGCTGCAAGGCATAGAGGCCAAAATAGGTCAACTTGGCCGCCTCCGGATGACCATAAATGGCAAAAATGCCACATTCCTCTCTGGGACGGGAGGGCATAAAGAATTCTGAGTTGTCAATTTTGAATTGAGAATTCATAATTAGTCTCTTGATCCCCTTCTAATTCCTAACGCTCTATACAACATACTGCCTAACCTTTGCCGTGATATTCCTGGATCGTCTTTACCCCAAGATCCCCTTTCATCATGGCCTTAATTGCCAGGGCAGTGGCATTGGCCCCGGCAACGGTAGTAGTATACGGAATATTGAATGTCAGGGCAGTTCGGCGGATGGAGTAAGACTCCGCGATTGCCTTTTTGTCATCCGTGGTATTTATAACCAGGTCGATCTCACCGTTCTTAATCATGTCTACGATATGCGGCCTGCCTTCTCTAACCTTCCTGACCTTCCTGTTGGAAATACCATGTTCAGTAAGATAGGCAGAGGTGCCGTTAGTAGCCACAATCTTGAACCCCATATCATAAAGGGCAAAAGCGGTTTCGAGCACTGTAATCTTATCTCCATCTTTTACACTGATAAATACCGTACCAGACAGGGGTAATCTTTGACCCGCCGCCAACTGCGCCTTGGCAAAGGCAAGCCCGAAAGATCCGTCAATGCCCATTACCTCGCCCGTGGATTTCATCTCAGGACCCAGTATGGTATCCACGCCCGAAAAACGGGCAAAAGGAAAGACTGATTCCTTGACGGAGACATGCGATGGCCTAATCTCATGCCCTAGCCCCAAATCTTTTAGGGTCTTCCCCATGATTACCTTGGTTGCATATTTGGCCAGCGGAACACCAGTTGCCTTGCTCACAAAGGGGACTGTCCTGGAGGCCCTCGGATTCACCTCCAGCACATATACAATCCCGCTCTTGACGGCATACTGTATGTTCATCAGGCCTACCACTTTCAGCTCCCTGGCGATGGCCTTGGTCTGTCTCGTTATCTGCTCCAGGATTTCGGGCCTCAGGGATATTGGTGGCAAAACACATGCACTGTCTCCGCTGTGAATACCTGCCTCCTCAATATGCTCCATGATCCCGCCTATGACCGTATCCCTTCCATCCGAAATAGCGTCGACATCCACTTCCGTAGCATCTTCGAGAAACCTATCGATCAATACCGGTTTGCCCGGGGACACCTCCACAGCACTCTTGATGTAATACTCAAGATCCTTCTCATCATAAACGATCTCCATGGCCCTGCCCCCAAGCACAAAGGAAGGCCTGACCATTACTGGATAGGCGATCTTATCGGCTACCCGCATGGCCTCTTCCTCGTTGGTGGCAATACCGTTTTCGGGCTGAAGGATGTTCAGTTTTCTTAGCATACTCTGGAAGCGGTCGCGGTCCTCTGCACGGTCTATACTGTCCGGGCTTGTTCCAAGTATGGTAACGCCGGCCTGGGCCAAAGGAACGGAAATATTAAGTGGTGTCTGGCCTCCAAACTGAACTATAACCCCTTCCGGCCTCTCCTGTTGCACGATATTCAAGACATCCTCTGTGGTCACGGGCTCAAAATAGAGTTTATCAGAGGTATCATAGTCGGTACTGACTGTTTCCGGATTACTGTTGACCATAATACTCTCAATACCCATTTCCTTTAAGGCAAAAGAGGCCTGGACACAGCAATAATCAAATTCAATCCCCTGGCCGATACGATTGGGGCCGCCTCCCAGGATCACCACCTTTTTATTGTTTGAAGAGCGGATCTCATTTTCCTGTTCATAGGTGGAGTAGTAATATGGTGTATAGGCCTCAAACTCTGCCGCACATGTATCGACCAGTTTATAGACAGGCACCACATCTTTCGACTTGCGCACACCACGTATTATATGCTCCTCAGTATGAAAAAGCAGGGCCAGTTGGACATCAGAGAAACCATACTCTTTGACCCTCTTCAAAAATTCCCGATCCCAGTCCTGAGGTCCATCTCCCTTTTGTGCCATTTTACCCATTTGCACTTCAAGCTGATGGATCTTTTCTATATGATACAGAAACCATGGGTCTATCCCTGTCAGCTCATGGATCCTATCCAGTGACATGCCTAGTTCCACTGCCTCCCGGATATAGAAAACGCGTTGTGAATTGGGACGGATAAGTTTTTCTTCTATCTCCTGGGGCTCCCGATTACCACGACTGCCCTGGGGAATATCGGAGCCAAGCCCGAAACGTCCAATCTCCAAAGACCTAATGGCCTTCTGGAGGGCCTCCTTGAAGGTCCTTCCAATGGCCATGGTTTCACCCACAGACTTCATGGACGTAGTCAGGCTGTCAACCGCCCCTGGAAACTTTTCAAATGCCCAGCGCGGTATCTTGACAACACAGTAATCAATGGTAGGCTCAAAGGAGGCAAGGGTCTCACGGGTGATATCGTTTGCTATTTCATCGAGTGTATATCCTATGGCAAGCTTGGCGGCTATTTTGGCAATAGGAAATCCAGTGGCCTTGGATGCCAAAGCCGAGCTCCTTGATACCCTGGGATTCATCTCAATCACCACCATCTCCCCATTATCCGGGTGGATAGCGAATTGAATATTAGACCCACCGGTCTCTACCCCAATTTCCCTGATAATTGCGATGGCCGCATCCCTCATTGACTGATATTCACGATCCGTAAGGGTCTGTGCCGGGGCCACTGTAATACTGTCCCCCGTATGGACACCCATGGGATCAAAGTTTTCAATAGAACAAATAATTACCACATTGTCCATAAAGTCTCGCATGACCTCCAGTTCATATTCCTTCCACCCTATTAGAGATTCTTCCATTATAATTTCGGAGATCATGCTGGCCTCAAGCCCTGCGGCGGCGAGTGGTTCCATCTCTTCCCGGTTATAGGCAACACCGCTACCAATACCACCAAGGGTAAAACTGGCCCTGATAATGAGAGGGAAACCAATTTCCTCCGCCACCTCTCTTGCCTGGTCTATATTCTTTGCAATTCCGCTCTTCGGTACCCGCAGGCCAATATGGCCCATGGCATCACGGAATTGTTCTCTGTCTTCAGCCTTGCGTATGACCGGGATGGAGGCACCGATCAATTCTACCCCCAGCCTTTCGAAAAGCCCGGTCTCAGCAGTTTTAACTGCGGTATTGAGTCCTGTCTGACCTCCAAGCGTGGGGAGAATAGCCTGGGGCCTCTCTCTTTCAACTACTTTCGCCAAAATCTCAGGTGTAATAGGTTCAATATAGGTCCGATGAGCCATTTCAGGATCTGTCATAATAGTGGCAGGATTACTATTTATGAGTACTACCTCATAACCCTCCTCCATCAATGCCTTGCATGCCTGGGTACCGGAATAATCGAACTCACAGGCCTGACTAATGACAATGGGACCGGACCCGATAATAAGTATCTTTTTTATATCCGAGCGTTTTGGCATAGTAGTAATTAATCCGGGTCCAGAGGGCCAGGCTTTGGCTTGCCCCCAGAGGGGGTTTGCTTACTCGCATATATCCAGAGTGACTAAAGTGATCTAAAATGTCTAAAGTTTCAAAAGTTAAAGAATTTTATGTCATTTTACTGAAGAGAAGAGCGAAGCTCTACATTAATCCCGCCCGGGGCGGGACTCACTTCATGACCTTAATTCCTGATACGGCATAGCCTAATCTCTCTGAGTCCCACATGGCGGGAGTTTTCCAATTAACAATAAACTACGAGTCATGTGTTGCAGCTATCAAATCATATTCAAAGCCGATGTTCGAAAAGGGCATTACGAATAACTCGCTTTTTTAGAGTTTGCGATTTCTTTCCATCATCCCTATAAATCGGTCAAACAGATAGGCGGCGTCATGAGGACCTGGAGAGGCCTCAGGATGGTATTGGACCGAAAAAAGAGGGACCTTCTTATGAATAATTCCCTCCAGGGTGCTGTCATTTAGATTGATGTGGCTTAACTCTATATCAGGATCTCTCAAGGATTCTATATCCACACAAAAACCGTGATTCTGGGACGTTATTTCTACCTTTCCGGTTGAGAGGTCTTTGACCGGTTGATTTCCTCCACGGTGCCCAAACTTTAGCTTGAAGGTCTTACCTCCAAGGGCCAATCCAATCAACTGGTGACCAAGGCATATCCCAAAGATTGGCCTCCTGCCTATTTGATCTCTAATGGTCTCAACCGCATAGGTAATAGGGGCAGGATCCCCGGGACCATTACTAAGAAAAAGCCCATCAGGATCAAGGCTGTCTATTGAGGTGGAATCCACATACGCAGGCACTGTAAGGATCGTGCACCCCCTTTTTTCCAGGGATCGAAGTATATTTGATTTGATACCATAATCAATTGCCACCACACGAAATTTACCTGGCCTATCAGGCCATTGGAATTGATCCAGGCCCTCAACCAATTTCACTGCCTGGCCATTTTGCCATAATGAGGGTTGCTGACAAGTCACCTCCTTGACCAGATCCCTGCCAATCATGTCAGGCGCCTGTCTTGCCTTTTCCACCAGGGAGTCCTGATCAAGGTCTAGAGTTGATAGGGCAGCCTTCATAGCACCTGCCAGCCTGATATGTCTGGCAAGTGCCCGTGTGTCTAAACCCTCCATTCCTGGCACGCCGTAAGATTCAAGATACTCTGCCAGGCTCATCTGCGATCGCCAGTTGCTTGGGTATTCCTGGTATTCCTTTACAAGAAGGGCCCTTACCTGCACCCTCTGCGATTCTACATCCTGGTCATTAATGCCATAATTGCCAATCAAGGGATAGGTCATCGTGACCATTTGGCCGCAATAGGATGGATCGGTCAATATCTCCTGATACCCAGACATACTGGTATTAAAGACCACCTCACCCACTGCCTCACAAGGGCCGGTAAAGGAGCGGCCGGTGAATATAGTACCATCCTCTAAAGCTAATAGGGCCTTCATACACCCTCAAGAAAAATCTTTACTTAATCTTAAGACCACTTCTTTCGAACCTTCACTCCCCGGGCGTCAAGCCTCTCCTTGATCTCCTTGATAGTATAGGTGCCATAGTGGACCACCGACGCCACAAGCGCTGCATCGGCCTTGCCTTTTGTAAGAACATCATACATATGAACAATATTCCCTGCTCCCCCGGAGGCGATGACCGGGATGTTCACATTTTCGGATATGAGCGCGGTCAGCTCCAGCTCATAGCCCTGCTGAGTGCCATCCGCGTCAATGGAATTCAGACAGATCTCGCCCGCGCCAAGGCCTTCGGCCTTTTTGGCCCACCAAAGGGCGTCAATTCCAGTATAGGTCCTTCCCCCTTGGATAACCATCTCATAACCAGAGGGAGTCTTCCCAGACGGCTCCACCTTTTTCACATCCATACCGAGCACAATGCACTGGCTACCAAAGGCCCTGGCCCCTGAGGAAATGATCTCCGGGTCGTCAATCGCCGCGGTGTTCACGCTCACCTTCTCCGCTCCAGCCAAGAGCACGCTCCGCATATCTTCCACGGTCCTTATACCACCGCCCACGGAAAAAGGAATAAAAATTTCCTCGGCAACCCGGCGAACGACATCTATCATAATATCCCGCCGATCACTTGAGGCAGTAATATCATAAAAGACGATCTCGTCAGCGCCTTCTTCATAATAAAAACGGGCCATTTCGACGGGATCGCCGATATCCACGTTTCCCTTGAATTTTATACCCTTAGTGGTCTTGCCGTCCCGGACATCGAGACAGGGTATAATTCTCTTACTCAGCATAAAGGCCGTCCCAATTGCAGAAGTTTTCCAGGATCCTCAGTCCCGGCACACCACTTTTTTCGGGATGAAACTGCATTGCTATCAAACTCCCGGATGCAATAACAGACGCAAACACTATACCGTGGTCGGTCGTAGCGATGATGCAATCGTCCGAGGCCGGAGAAGGGTAATAGGAATGCACAAAGTAGAATTCATCGGCGGGCATGACGCCTTCTAATACGGGATGGTCCTTGATGACATGAATCCCGTTCCAACCCATATGCGGTACCTTGAGCCGCTCCTTTTCCTTAGAAAAAAGATTGTGGGGAAATCGCCTTACCTCACCGCCAACCAGACCCAGACACCGTGTATCATCTTCCTCGCTCTTATTAAGGATGATCTGCGCTCCCAGACAAATACCCAGGATGGGTTTCCCGATATTGAAGGCCCGGCCTAAGACATCATCCAGGCCCAGGCGCCGCAAATCCTCCATTGCCTTTCCAGCGGCCCCAACACCGGGGAAGATAATCCTGTCAGAATTCAGGACTTCTTCAAAATCGTGAGTTATGCGGCATGGGAAACCCAATTTATTAAGTGCCAGTTCAACACTCTTCAGGTTTCCTGCCTTATAATCAATAATAGCAATCATTGTTGTCTCATCTTAATGGATTACCTTTTGGCTAATAACGCCATAATTCAAGGCAAGGGTTGGAAAAACCCTTGCTACGTTTTTTTCTGGCAGGGTTTTAGCCCTTAGGATATGGTTTTTGATTGACAACAGGGGGGCATCGTTAATACCTTAGTTTTCAAGAGAGGCATCCATCGAGCCACGTTGTGCCATCAGAGATCAAATCATCAAGAATTCTAGCACGGGGGAAACCTGCTTTCAAGAGGTTTGGCGCTGTCACCTTTAGAAAGATTCGATACAAGGCGGTCTGCCTTGCGGAAACCCTCTGTTTTTAGTGATCTTTTGAGGCAAATCCATCTTTCAGACATTTTGGAGAGAAAATCGAGATGAAGAAGATTGAAGCAATCATTAAGCCTTTCAAGCTGGAAGAGGTTAAGGAGGCCGTGCTGAAACTTGGCGTCAGCGGCATGACTATTACTGAAGTCAAGGGTTTTGGCAGGCAGAAAGGGCACACGGAAATTTACAGGGGTGCGGAGTATGTTGTTGATTTCCTGCCCAAAATCAAAATAGAGGTAGCCGCAAGTGATGGCCTCGTTCCAAGGTTAATTGAAAGTATCAAAAAAAATGCCTATACAGGCGAAATTGGAGACGGAAAAATATTTGTTCTTCCCTTAGAAAAGGCCATCCGTATACGAACCGGGGAAGAGGACGAGGACGTGCTCTAAGACTTTGGACGGGTCGCAAGAACTCATTCACAGTTTTCTTCAATCCAAAAGAGACCTGATTCTGGAGTTCCTGAAACAGAAATCGGGTCTCCGCATATCCCACAAATACGCTGATCTTATGGATCAGTTTATTCGCTCCTTGTTTCTTTCAGCAGGATTCACAAAAAAAATCAAAGGCACCGGGGATAATGGCCTAGCAATTATGGCGTTAGGGAGCTATGGCAGGCGTGAATTCTGCTTTGAATCCGATGTCGATCTGATGGTAATCCACCAGGGCAGACTTCCTCCTGAGATGAATGAGATTATCACCGGCGCTATATATCCCCTTTGGGATGCCAAACTGGAGGTAGGGTATTCCGTATTTTCGGTTCAGGAATGTATCCGCTCGGCAATAAATGATTTCAGGGTCCTGACTTCTGTAATGGATGGTCGATTTCTTCTGGGCTCCCTGACCTTCTGTAACCTATTCGAGGAAGCATTCTGGTCAAGGATCTATCGAGAAAAAAAATCCCTACTTAAACAGTTTTTCCTTTACCAACAGAATAGGATAGAAAAGTATGGCAGCGAAGGATATTTTTTGGAGCCCGACATTAAAGAGGGAATTGGTGGGCTTCGGGACATACATTTTATGGCATGGGTGGCCAGGATATATTTCAAATGCAAACGCCTCGGACAACTCAGACGTTTCTCTGTGTTTTCACATTTTGGCTTTGAAAAGTTAAGCCAGTCCGCAAACTTCCTTTTGAAGGTAAGGAACCATTTGCATGTCCTTAGCCGCCGAAAAGAAGACCATCTCCTGCTTTCCTACAGAAAAGAATTATCCCACAACCTCCTGTACAGAGATGCCTCGCATATCACGGCCTCTGAAAAGTTTATGAGGCACCTTTACCTTCATCTTAACCGAATTCGATTTGCATATGAGGAATTCCTGGCAAAGGCGCTGGATATTATTGATCCTGTACCCTCGGAGACCTCTCCGAAACGGTTGCCCCCTGAATTTCGGGTGATGAAGGGAAACTTGGTTTTGAAGCAAGGAAGCATTTCAGAAAAAGAACCTATTGTGATACTCAGGGCGCTCAAGGAGGCCAGCCGACTGGGGCTTTTTCTAGGTTCAGAGTTTATCTGGGAAGCAAAAAAAATTGTCATTGCAAAGAGAAAAGGTCTTCTTGCTTCGTCGGCAGCACGAGATTTATTTCTGGAGATCATTCTACAATCAAGAAACCTTAAGGTCATTCGGCTAGCGCTTGAGATCGGTCTAGTCACCACCTTTATTCCTGAATTCAAAAAGATCAGGAATTTGCCAGAATCCGGTCTTTATCACGTGGAGACCGTGGATCTGCACTGTCTGAGGGCGATTGAGATAATCAGTGAGATCTCTAAAGGGACCTATGATGCAAGATGGCCTCTATTCAAAGAAATCTTCACAACACTGGAACATCCCGATTGGCTTTCCCTGGCAGCTTTTCTTCATGATATCGGAAAGGGCTACGGCGTAAATCATTCCGAGAAAGGTGCCAAACTTATCCCGAAAATACTGAAAAGGCTTGGTATAAAAGGAAAGGCATTTGAGGTTATCCCTTTTCTTGTCACACATCACCTGTTGCTTACGCGTGTTTCCCAGCGCAGAGACCTAACCGATGAAAAAACCGCTGTGCAAGTGGCACAAACCATCCGAGACAAAGATCTTCTACAGATGCTATTTCTGCTAACGGTAGCTGACAGTTTTTCAACCGGCCCCATAGCCCGTAGTGACTGGAAGATCTTGCTGATTGTGGAGCTATTCGTTAAGGTTAAGCGCATCTTGGAGAAAGGTGGGTTGGCATCGCCGCATGCTACTAAAAGAATCGAGGACAATAAGAGGCTTGTACTGGATGACCTGGCTCCTCACTTTCCGGAAAACAGTATCCTTGAGCTGGCAGATCAAGTATCATCCAGATACTTTTTAAACACTGCCATTGAAGATATAATATGCCATTTTCAGTTGGCACTGACCATGAGGGGGGAAAAGTTTTTATGGAAATTGAAAAAGCTGACAGATGCGCCAATTACCCGTATGCTCCTCTGTTCATTCGATATGCCGGGCCTATTCAGCAAAATGGCAGGGATTTTTGCCCTCAACAACATCGAGGTCCTCTCAGTCCGTATTTTTACCCTAAAGAACGGCATGGTATTTGACACCTATGAGGTAATCAATCCACAGGATCCATACCGTGAAGAAGAGAAGTGGGACAAAATCCATAAAGAATTTGGCTTGGCACTGGAAGATCGCCTGCCAATTGATGAGTTAATCACCAGAAAGGAAAGAATGCGTCTTGACTGGGACAGATATCAGGGCCAGCACGTCAAAAAGATTCAAATCACCAATGACGTCTCTGACTTTTTTACAGTCATAGAAGTCAGTTCAGCGGGAAAAGTGGGGCTACTTTATAAACTTGCCAAACAGATCTTGTCTTCTGATTTGGACGTCAGATTCGCCAGATTCAATAGGGACAAAGAAAAGATTACCGGTGATTTCTATGTCAGGGACCAGTTTGGCCAAAAAATCCACGACAAGCGTCAGATAGATAAAATAAAGCAGGGCATGCTGACTGTCCTTTGACAGCACATGCTTCAATCCCCCCACTCTTGGAGGCCATCCTTCTCAACATGTGCCTTTTCCTTTGGTCTCACCTTGCGGTAGACCTCAAGGGGTTTCCTTTGTTCTCTCTCAACCACTAAAAGGTCCTTTTCAATAGAAATTCCAAACAGGCGCTCATTTTCCTTGAGCATGGGCAGTATTAAATCCCAATCTTTCTCATCCATGGGCACGACTTCTCCGCCATTCAATTGCTGTTCATCCACTGATTCATGCGGATCTCTCACATATATTGCACCTCCCGAGGCGAGGGAGAAGAGATTTGATCCAGGATATGGATCGGCCTGGGGACAAACATTTCCGTAATCGTCAAACTCCACACCGTTTAGGACCACAAAGCCACCTCCATTTAAGGGGTCCCCGGCCATGAAGGACTCGGCCAGATAATCCAGGCATGTCCCGTTGATAACAACCCGGGGCTTGCCCACTGCATTGATAAGTGGACGACCCGCCGCATTCCCCATGACGAAGACCTCCCCACCTTTGGCCCCGTACATGAATGTCTGGCCGATGTCTCCATAAATCACCATTTTCCCTGATTTCATGATCTGTCCTAACTGGTCCTGGGCATTGCCGTGGACATAGATGGAAAGGCCGTCAATACCTGAACCCAGGTAGTCACCAGAGCTGCCATAGACATCAATCCGTACACCCCCTGTGTTAGGGCCCAGACCACATCCATGGAACCTCTGCCCTTTGAGCCCGAATACAATAAAACGCCGCCACCCCCTGTAAAAGGCTTCAGCAAGTAAACGGCTGTCACAGTGGTCTCCTTCAGGAGGGAACAGAGAAGCATCAATGATTAGCACCTTTTCGTTATAAGTAGGCCCCCTGAAAAATTGCCTGGTTTCCCAGTCCACCAGCCGGTAGGTCGACCTTTCTTCTTCCTTTTCAAGGGATGGAAAATGGTGGAAGACGGCTTCAAGGGCCTGGTTGATCACCTGAAGAACGGAGCGACGCTTTTTATCATAGGTGGGGTAGCGTCGATCAATCAATTGAGTCAGTGCGACCAAGGCTACTTCAAAATATGCGTCCCCTTTTAATGCCCACGTCTTTATCTGTTTCAGGCACTCCATGAAGTCCCCATAAGACCAGTCACGGATACCATTTCTCACATATTCATATAGAAGGTCTGAGCG
>Ga0307425_1000886_pt1 | contig 18619 bp, 29 predicted proteins | sample SalMarWE160330MG_FD_202152 | JGI IMG/M metagenome (GOLD analysis project Ga0307425, IMG submission 202152) | Salt marsh sediment microbial communities from the Plum Island Ecosystem LTER, Massachusetts, United States - WE1603-30 | ecosystem: Environmental > Aquatic > Marine > Intertidal zone >...
TAACGCTGAGGCGTACGGATACGCTGAGGTGTACGATAACGCTGAGGCGTACGGATACGCTGAGGTGTACGATAACGCTGAGGCGTACGGATACGCTGAGGTGTACGATAACGCTGAGGAGTACGGATACGCTGAGGTGTACGATAACGCTAAAGTGTACGATAACGCTGAGGTGTACGATAACGCTAAAGTGTACGATAACGCTGAGGTGTACGGATACGCTGAGGTGTACGATAACGCTGAGGTGTACGATAACGCTGAGGTGTACGATAACGCTGAGGTGTGGCGAAATGATAAAAGCTGAATGTTTTTGGGAGATTTTGGAAATAGTAATAGCGATCATCCCTAGTCATGACTACGATGGCGATAAGAAACCCGTCCAGTTCGTTCTACACGATCATATAGACGAAGATCCTAGGTTCCGTTTCGGCACGTCTAGACACGGTAGTATTTCGTTGGATATAGAACAAGCAACGAAACTCGCCAACGAATTGATACAATCGATAAACGAATACAATAGAATCGATTCGGATTGCGCAACATCCGTTTCGTTTGATTTTGAAAACGCCGCAAGAGTTTGCGTGAAATCTTCGGAAGCTGGAAAAGAGCTTAGAAAGCTTTACGTAGATAACAAGAAATAGGTTGCTTGTTATTGCTTACGGAAACTAGCGGGTTATAAATTCACTAATTTGCCGTTATGTCGCGGGATAGTTTATAGTTATCCGATAAGAAATGTGTAGTACTGTGTATACAATACAGCTAGTTATGTTGTATAATTAAACTTCTGTTAATAAGAGTTAATAGCGAGTTTAACGATCTGTGTTATCGGTGTATTATTATGTAGTTACGACTAGAGACTTCATCCAGTTCGCATTTAGTGCTATTAGCGTACGAACTGATATATCGCCACGCATGCTATATTCAATTTCATAAGTTTGTTGTTAGATCTACCAAAAATTATTGTTAAATTAGCGTTAAATAGGCGTCCGTATAATGCTTGGAGCATGTGTATAAGAACTAAAATCGCTATAGTGATTTTAGTTCGCGCCTTAAGTTCTAAATAGCTAAGTTAAGTTCGGTGAAAAGCGATTCAATTTCGCGGCGTACGGCGGAGTATTAAATAAAAGGATATTGTAAAGCGTTTTACAGAAAGAAGTGTTAACGAAATGAGAAGTTTTATTAAAGAGAACAAGCCCGATTGCCCTTCCGTTTGGTTAGTTTGCGAAAAACAAAAGAGCCGATTCTCAGTAGCGATCATCGATTATCACCAAGATGGAAATCTCGTAATAACAAATGCTTTTGAAGGACCGATTAGAGTTGAAGACGTTCTCCGATACCGATGGTTTAATTGTTGGGTTAAAAGGATAGACGTTCTAAAGCCCGTATTTACACGTTTCAATTCTCCGATATCGTGTTAAGCTAGAAAAGAAGAAGCTACGAAGGAGGACGCGTGTAAATGTCGCGGAAAGAAAACTTGTACGAATTTAAACCTGAATATTTAGAAGAATACGAACCGTGTAAACACGAATGGAACGTCGCCGTAGAACCAAACGGTTGGCCAACAATTGAAAACGGTTGGTACTTGTCGTGTAAACATTGCGGAAAATGGGCGATACAACAATCCGTATGGGTAGACGATTTTGAAAAGCCCGTCGGCGAGCCCGTGGTGTTGACGCCAAAATGATTGTTTTATTACGATTAATACATAATGCCTAGATATAAAGAATAAGAATAAGAATAGAAGGACGTAGCTATGACATTTTTCGGATACGACGTAAAGAATGTAAGAAATATAAGTCTAGGCAAAAGATTCGAAGAAATCTGCGTTAGATACGTTGTTTCAAAAGACCTTTTGGAGATGTTTTCCGAAACGAAAATGGAAACGCTTCCAGTAGATTTATTCAAACTTCCTTATCCTTGTATTTTTATAGAAACAAATGATAAATTAAGCGACGAGTGTACTGTTGTAGGAATAATAGCATTCAATAATGATTTTGTGGACGGAGTCGGATGTGATTACGGAGACGACAAAAGAAATCGTTTGGTCGAAATGTATCCGTTGTATAAAATAAACGGAACGATAAGCATGCCCGTTGGATTTATCGTTCGTTCTAGGGCTGGAAGTTCGTCTATAGTTGACGTGGATTGTGATTGGTCGACTCCTACGAAAGATCCAATGGACGTTGGTTTATACGAAGAACACCCGCTCGTTAAAAGAGCAAGTCTCTATTGTTGGGCGATTGCCGCAATAACGAGTATATACGTAACAAGCAATGATGCTGATATAATTTTAGGAATAAACACCAAAGAGTATAAAAAGCTTATTAAAAAGAAGAAAACTAAAACGGGTAAAATAAATCAATTAAGGAATACAAGATATTTAGGAAGCAAAATAAAAATAGACAGAAAAATAGATACGAGAAAAACACCAGGAGGCGGTACGCACGCATCTCCGTGTCCTCATTGGCGTTCGGGTCATTTTAGACACCTTGGCGGCGGTAAAATAGTATGGGTTAAGCCTTGTATAATAGGCTTCGGCAAAGAAAAGCAAATTCCAGAATTCAAGAAATACATAGTTGAATAAGGAGATAAAATGAAATTACGTTGTTATACGGGAAAATTAGGAAAGAAAATTGTAATAGAACTTTCCGGAAACAATATGGATTACGAGAAGCGTAAGTTGTTGTTAGATTCGTGTGTAGAAACATTTGCAAGAACAACGTGGGCAACAGGCGTAACATTTCCTTCAGATACGGAGATATTCGTTATGTTGAAAACAACGCCAACGAAAAAACAATGGAAATCGGCATACGAACGCTGGCTTGCAGAGTTAGATAAAAATATGATTGGCGTAGATTTAATTGATAAAGGAGTAATTGTGAGTGTTAAAATTCCGGAAAAACAAAACAAATCCACGGAAGATAAGCCACCTGTAACAATCCCGGGAGCGGTCCACATAGCCTTGCAAAAGGCTTGCTACGAGAAAATAGATAAAATTCTGGGGTTGAAGACGGCGGTAAAAAAGTTGAAACAAGAATACGAAGCGGCAGAAGATAATTTGCGCGCACACCAAGACGAGCTTCGTATAATTGTTAATTTTCTCGATGAGGATAATCAAATTGGCGACGGAGACAGTTCTCCAGATTGGGAGAACAGAGCTATAGAAAAGGGCGCTCTTGAGGATAGGATATCATCGCCATCGGTATAAAGGCGGTATATTCTATATATAGAACGAAGATTCTTTTGCTCTTTGAAATTATAACGTTTCGGGAAGAACGGGGCGGAGAGTCGTGTAACGTAGCGGTCGTAAAATTCGGGCCGTGAATTATTGTGAAGGTGTGGTTTGGTTGAAAAACAAGTAGTGCTGTGCTAGTTTACAAAGAAAATTCCTTTTCGTTCCCGTTCTTCCCGTTCGTATATCAACATACGGATATACGAAAATAAACTACAATTCCGAATAAGCGATGGCCTCGAAAGGTTAGATGTCGAGGCTCGTTTCCGGAGTAGCGGTGCAAAGTGAAAGGGCGGTTGAAAGCGGGTTCGGATGACAGCGGAAAGACGCCGGGTCGGTGAGATGCCGACAAATTATGTTCTTTGAAAATTTATTATGGGGACGAGAAGGTTTCGACATCTTCAATAAGCAAGAGAGAGCGTGTCCCGAATGGTGCTACCGGGCCAAGGGTACTAATCTACATTCGCCAACTCTGACGAATACCAGAAAGCCGCTTAGGGGCTTTCCGTGTCTACGATGAGTTCTTCCGTGTAATCGTAGAGACGTCATTTAACGGAAAAACCAATACATAGTCTTTCCCGCGCGCCGCTGTCTGTGTATTGATATCGGGTAGCGGCCGAATGATGGATTGTCGATTATCCATAAAATCGACTACGCACGTAGGGCTTTCTTGTAGACGGTTGATGGACGCGGGTTCGATTCCCGCCGTCTCCACTAGGGTAATATGGTATGGCGGATCATATTAGGACGCAAGCGATAGAGACGGAGAGCCGCCACTCTCAACAGCGCACGGCATTTAAACCGCGAGATTTCGGTCAGTCTTGCCGAACGTAATAGAGAAACGTAACTTAATTCGCAAGCGTCCAGCCCTTTTATTGTTAACGTTACGGGGATGCGATGTGGTGGGACACATCGGTAGCGGTCGGCGAGACATGCGTAAGTAAGTGTCCGATTATTTCTGATTCTTGACGTAGAATAAGGCGAAGTAATCGGTGGGTAGCACGGAAAAGCGCTGGTGTTCCTTGTTGATCTTGATTATTTGACGAAATAATACAAGACGACAGCTGTTAAAACTCGCACTCGGTTCGAATCCGAACATCCCCTCAATTTTTTACAAAACGATAGAACTACGATAGGGGCGCATTATGGTATTACCAACGGAAGATAAACAAAAATTGATAGACTTGGTTTTTTCTATGGTTCTTGATGTATGTGATTCGTATGAAAAAGAGAGAGATTCTAATTTTTTTTTCGGCAAAAGCAATTTAGAAAAGGCTATGTGGGTCGCTAGACAACTTCGAGATTCCGGATTCGATACTCATCCTGTTGGTATGTCTTGGGGAATTCTAAAAGAAAAAGTAATTCTTAATCATTTCGAAAAAAATAGAAAAGTAGTAATAGAAGGATGTGAATTTAGAATAGTTTACAAGAACGATTCCAGTATAACGTTGGAACCTGAATAAAAGGAGAACGAAGTGGAAAAGAAAATCAAGAATCTGTTAACAGCGCCGAATATTGCCGAAATGTGTGAATGTGATCTTAAAACCGTTCATAATTGGGTAACGAACGGTTACATCAAACACTTTCGAACGCCCGGAGGACATCTGCGTTTCATTAGAAACGATGTAATCTCTTTCATGAAAGAAAAAGGCTATCCCGTTCCGGACGATCTTCTCAAAACGAAAGAAACAAAAATCTCCGAAAAGCCAATTAAAAAGAAGAAGAAAATAAAAAAGAATAAATGAGTTGGGAATTGGCTATGGTATCTTGGGATGATTTCATGAATACGCCTTTAAACGATGAAGAACGTAAAATCATAGATGCGGAATGTGGAAAACAAGTCAGCGTCTTGAAAGAGGAACGAAAAATGAAAGAAAAGCTTGATAATTGGTTTACGTATCGCTATCCAAGAGAAGGAGACGCGAAAAGGTACGAAGAAATCAGAAAAGAAGGAAGAAAATTCGCGCAAATTATCGTCGATAACACCCCGTCCAGCGCCGATCAGACGGCAGCTATTCGTAAAATTCGAGAAGCGGTGATGACCGCGAATGCCGCTATCGCTTGCGGCGGAAAGTAAATTTTGTTTTCGGCCTCGTGGTGCAATTTGTTAGCACTCCCGGCTCATAACCGGGCTGTTTGCGGTTCGAGCCCGCACGAGGCCGCTAACAACTTGGCAGTTGTTTATAGCGGGGAGGCCTTCCTCCCCGCAAATTTTCTAGTCTTCGTGTTCTTTGAAAGAAATTTGTCATGTTAGTATTTTTTTTCTTTATTTCTATAGCTGTAGCAATAACCATTTACGATTATGTAATAATAATTATAGATACGCGAACGAAGTTGAAGCTTCCGCCATTATACGGCAGAACTTCTTCTATTCCTCCGAATAAGAATGGTAGGACGAATGCGATGAAATTACGCGAAAATAAATATCGGGGATTGGTAATATGGAAAAAGCACAAAAAAGAGAAAAATTAGAAAAAGCAAAATTAGCAAGAGAAAGATGGGAAGCATCATTCAAAGTTTTAAAAGATATAATTTTAAAGGCACATCTATCTAGAAAAGAGATGATAGATATGTGTAATAGAATTCCAAACTTCCAATCGGAACATTTGGAGTATCTCAAAAACGCGCCAAGTCCTGATTACAAATCTTTTTTTTGTGAAATAATTTCACTATATATTTCGAAAGATTTATAATACACAACAGTTCTTTTTAACGATAAAAAGGCGTAATTATGAATGTATTCAATCCTACTACCGGTGAATGTACTTGCGGTTATATGAATAATAAAATAGGCGGAGATAAATGCGAATCTTGCGGGACGAAGACCTCTATGTTAGAAGCCTTGGGAAGGCCGGTTTTTCAACCAAACTATACGTTGAAAGAACCTGATAGAATTCGTTTATCAAAAGAACACGATGAACGCGTATTGAATTCTCGCGAAGACTCTATTGTAAGTGAATTTACAGAATCTTCAACTGTAACTATGGATGAATTTTTAAGAGCTTTATCCCCAAAAGAACGGCCGGAATTCCGTTCGGTTTACATGCAATTGGCGATGATTTTTTCATTGCGTTCCACTTGTTCCAGGCGCAAAGTCGGAACCGTTATAGTTTCTGAAGATTATCGTCGCGTTTTGTCTGTAGGATACAACGGAAATGCATCCGGTCTTCCCAATTGTTGCGACGAACCGGAAAAATCCGGGGGATGTGGATGTTTACACGCTGAAGAGAATGCCGTAATATCGTGTTCCGAACCTAGGATAACACCAAAGGTAGTTTTCACAACTACGTATCCTTGTAAAATGTGCGCAAAACGTCTTGTTCAACTTGGCGGGGTTACCAAGGTATATTACACGGAAGATTACCACGATTCGGAAGCCGAAAAAGTTTTCGAAGTTGTTGGAATTGAAACAGAAAGAATTATTTTCAAAAGAGAAATTTGTGAAAATACGTTTTAAAATAAAAGATGGAAAATCCGTAACGGTTTGTCCTAACGGTAGGACTTGGAACGACGAAGTTGTTAACGTTGGAGACGATCAATGTGCGAAATGTATATTTTTCGAAAAAGTAAGCAATTATTACAAAATTTTAATTTGTTCGTTTCAATCTGATTCCGATTCTGAAAATGCAATTAAGACATACGAAGACGGTATAGATGATTGTGTAGAAGTAATTAAAGGTATAGGGAATTTCTCTTATGTTGATAAATTGCGCGTAATATGGTTGATATCTAAATTGAAAGCAAATAGGAATAAAAGTTGAAACTCACAAAGGAACAGATGCGAGAGGCCGTTCTGAGAATATACGGTATGTTGTCGGCCGGAGAAGATGAAAGTGATATATTGGACGAAATGGGTTTAACGGCGACCGAATACGAACATTTAAAATCGGCTATGTTTAATGAAAAAGCCGAAGAAGTTCGTTCTAAACCTGTAGAACATGTCTACGTAGAGTATATGATAGACCAACTTAAAAACATTGCTGCTTTAGATGACGTTATAAGCAATTATCGGGAGACCAAACAAGCAACAGCAATCGTTGGCGCGATTAGAGCGCGCAGCGAAATAATGGACAAATTGATAGCAAGAGGACAAGAATTTGGGCTTATCAAAAAAGTCCCGAATAGGAATGAATTGGTCGCCGGTGTGGTAATTGCTAACCTTACAAACAAAGAGTTGAAAAAAGAGATAACTGGAGCATTAGGAGGGTTGAATGAAATGATGCTTAAATACGGCGATTCAAACATAATAGACGTTACTCCAGGAAATATTCATCGTGGAAAAGGCCTTCCGGCGGCAGTTTTAAATGATAAAGATGATATTGTAGTAAAAGAAAAAAAATCCAACAGGCACGATAAAGTTAGAAGGGGTCGACGCGTCGTGAAAAGAAAAAAAGAAATATGAGTACAATAGATTTCGAAAAAAAACTAGCGAAAAATCCAGAAAAAGGTTAAACAAAGTAGAGATAGCTCATTAGACTGAAGTTAATATTTCGCTTCGTCGTGAGTTATAGAGAATAAACGGTTAAGAGCGGTTTTGGTAGTAAAAGGTAACAGTTATGTTTTTCGAAGCCGAAAAGAAGGAATGTGCACACGTTTGGAAAGACGTTTGTATTGCGTTCTCTCGGCGTCTCAACGTCGAGGGTGTTGCTGTTAGATGTGAAAAATGCGGAGTGCTTGGTCTTCAGAGAGCGCGTGCGTCAAGAGTGACTCCAGAAGGTCGTTTGAGATTCGAGATATTCGGAGAACCTACGCTTGTAAAAGGAACCGAAGTATTCCAAGCCGAATATCTCGATGACGGACGACCACACCACATTTGGGACGCGCATCTTTAATCCATTTAACGTTAGAAAGCGATGATATTCCGCTGCGGAGTTTAGAAAATCTACGCAATATAATATCAATAATTTCGCTTATTTATTAAAATAATACAGAAAAAGTTGTAATTAGTGCTTTACTTTGTGCATACAATAAGTTATGCTATAATTATGCAAACGTTTCTTCCGTATCGAGATTTCACAAAAACGGCTAAAGCGTTGGATTACCGGAGATTAGGAAAACAACGCGTTGAAGCTAGGCAAATTTTAGACATAATATCGAATAATAAGATAGGCGCTTGGAGCAATCACCCGGCGGTTAATATGTGGAGAGGATATTCCGAAGCTTTGAGTGAATATAGCGATTGTATAATCAGCGAGTGGATAAAAAGAGGATATAGAAATAATATGGAGATAAACGGTATTATCGCTTTTACGTATCCGCCTTGGTTAGGCGACGAAAATTTCCATTTATCTCATCGATCCAATTTATTGAGAAAAGCTCCTGATTTTTATAGTAAAATTTGGCCGGACGTTCCTAATAATTTGCCTTACGTTTGGCCCGTTACAAAAAAAGTTGTAGTTAGTGCGATTTAGTTCTTTACTTACATGAAATAAAGATTATACTTGTTAATAGGCGGTAAGGAGAACGAAAAGTGGAACTTGATAAATTAAGAGAAAAAATCTCATCAATAGAGGGTCGCAAGAAGGTGCCTAGAACTGACGTAAAATTACGTCTGGTAGGTTCTTCATACGAAGATTCCCCGGCGACTCGGATGTTGGCTACGCAATGCGCGTGTTGCGGCAGGCCGCTTTTGGACGCAATATCCGTAGAGACCGGGATGGGGCCGCAATGTAGAAAACGATATCTTAAAGGCGTTTGCGTAGACGAAGAAACAAGAAAAGCAGCCAACGAGTTGATATACGAAATTGCTATTAAACAAAACAAGGAAATAACAGAACCGCTCGGAAAGCTTAGAAAACTCGGTTACGAACGATTGGTGAAGAGAATCGAAAAGCGGTTCGTGCCGATTCGTATTGAAGAAAAAGACGGTCGGATTCTTGTTAGAACACCGTATAACGCGGATTCCGTTAGGGCTTGGAGGGCTATTCCTGGAAGACGTTGGGACGGCGAAGAAAAAGCCAATACGATACCGAACGGGCAACAACATTCGCTTTGGTCGCTTCTTAAGCGATTCTATCCAGGTACGCTTGCTGTCGGCCCTCTTGGATATTTCGAAATACCAGAGAATTAAGGAGTTTGTTATGAAAAAAACGAGATTGTTGATAGTCGAAGACGATGTTTTTGTTGCGAGAATGTTGAAGCGCGTTCTTTCTCGCTATTGGGGTGAAATAGACGTTGCTTATAGCGCGGTCGACGGAATTAATAAGTTGATAGGACCTAACGTGAAATACGATGTCGTTATCACCGATTGGGATTGCCCGGAGGAAGGTTCCGGTATGGGCGTAATTGCGAAAGCTCAACATCGCGGAATTCCGGTAGTTTTACACACCGCAAATCCTACCGTAAGTAGCAAAGATTTCGAAGTAATCTACAAACCGGCGGATGTAGATGATATCAACGAAGCTCTTAAAAGGGCAATAAGTAAAGGAGAACGAAAATGATATTCAAGAAGAAAAATAAAAATTGGAATACGAAAATGATATTCAAGAAGAAAAATAAAAATTGGAATACGAACATCGGCGAAAATGGGGAAATACAGGTCGTTATCTTCCCTTCGGAAAACGGTTTCATTATCAGATACTCCAAGGAGAAAGGCGTTTGGCAACGCTTTGGAATAATTTTCAAAACCTTGGAATTGGCTAAAGACGCAACGTCTGTCATGGCCGCTAATACGCATGCGTTGTAAAATACAATATCGGCGATAAAGGAGAACAAAATGGGACGCAGACAAAAAATTAAAAAGGCAAGGAAAATAAACGATATTATGGCTTTGGAATCGGCAATTGCGAATGAAGCTTCCAGGAAGCGAAAAATAGAAATTCTTAAAAAGCTTGGCTACGAAATAAGTATCAAAGCAAATTCACAACGCGTGGAAAAGAAAGTAAGCGATGCCACATTCGAAGCCGGGGAGTATCTCAATAAATTCGATAAACAGAGAAATGCCGCCAACCGTAGAAAAAGGGCTCGACAAAGGAGAGCGAAATGAAAACAACAAGAGAATATCGATATTACTCAAAATACACCAATGAAAACGGTGAAGAAAGATTCGAGTTATTTTGGGCTAAAGACTATGTGGAAGCCCAAAAAGAAGCAATTTCAAGAGAGATAAGCGGAATGAAACTTCAATCAACGAATCGATGTGTTTGTATAACGCCGCGCGTTAAAGTATCGCATATTATCTCCAACCCGGTTCTACGGAACTAATGAATCTTCCAAGCGGCAAGGATACCCAACAACAATTCAAATATAAACGATTATAGGCGAGACGATGATAACGAGACCGATGTTGGCTACCGAGATAAAGAACAAGAATCCGAAAGGAGAACCGTACGAACCGGATTTAGAAGCTCTAAATTGGCCGGTGGTATGTACGCCGAAAGTTGACGGAATACGGTGTCTGAATCCGGATGGCAGAATCCTTTCGCGCTCTTTCAAACCAATACCGAACGTACATATTAGAACAACTTTAGAAAGGATTCTTCCTATCGGCGGAGACGGAGAACTTTTCTCTTCCAGCAGTTTCCAGAAAGTAACATCGGACGTTATGTCAAGAAGCGGAGAACCGGATTTTACTTTTTGTATGTTCGATTTCGTTAGGGACGGCAACCTTGAAACTCCATACATCGATCGCTTAAGAAAAATGGTAAGCTGGTACCGAGACGTTTCCGAAGAAACAAAGAAGTACATTAGAATATTGCCGTTTAAGGTAATACGTTCGGCTAAAGAGTTGCGAGAATACGAATCCAAGGTTTTAGACAAAGGATTTGAAGGAGTAATCCTACGCGCTCCTTACGGACCGTACAAATGCGGCAGGTCGACTTGGCGAGAACAATGGATGCTCAAGCTAAAGATTTTTTTCGATTCAGAAGCAAAGGTAATCGATTTGGAAGAACAATCCAGCAACCAAAATGAATTAGAAAAGAACGAATTTGGATTGGCGAAACGCTCTGGAAAGAAATCAGGAAAAATTAAAACCGGTAGGCTTGGAAAATTTATAGCTAAAGACATCCACTCCGGAGTGGAATTCAAATGCGGAAGCGGGCAAGGCCTTACTGTTGAGCTTCGACAGGAAATATGGGATAATAAAACGGAATATGTCGGCAAAATCTTTAAATACAAATACCAACCTCACGGCGTAAAGAACCTTCCCAGAATACCTATATGGTTGGGATTTCGAGACGAACGTGATATGGATTAAAGAAAGGTGTTTTCAACATGAAATTCGAAATAACTGACGATTCTAAATACCGTTTCGAAACGTCTCCTGACAACGGAGAAGAAGGACGTTGTCAACATGTACAGCGTCTGAACGTTCACCCAAGCATTAGAATTGGAGGCGTTTCCGTAGGAAGGTGCGTTAACAAAGCCCTTCCGGGTATGGTTCACTGTTATATCCACACTCCAAGAGAAGCGATGGATTATGTTATCCGTTCGCTTTCGGAAAAAGTGCAGACACTCGAGAACAAAATACGCGAATTAGAAAAACATAAAGAGGTGTGATTTGTTAGAATTTTACGGTTTTTCTTCTAAAAAAGCATTATTGGATTCTCGTAAAAAATCTTGGAACGATGGTGTTACCGGTGTAGTGCCTACGAATCCTGGGAACTATTGGATATTCATAAGAAGTTGGAGGATTACAAAGGTAGAATATTCTAAAGGAATTCTAAGAACGTCGTTTCCAAAGAATAAGCGTGTTGATTCTATAAATCCTGATAGATGGGGAAGAGAATTCACGTGATTGAATAACATCAAATTTAGTCCGCGCGCAAACAACCGTTAAGAGGAGACTAAAATGGAAAAATTTAAAAGAGGCGATACAGTAAAAGTTGTTTCAGTTCCACGAGGACTACCGAAATGGACTTTGGGGAATACCGGAACTGTATACCAAGTTGGAAAATTCGTTTTCCACTCCGGAGAAGTGTTTGCGTATCATATTGAATTCAAAAATGGATTTCGCGGAGTCTACAACGCTAAACATCTTTACAAAGTTCAAGATAAACAAGACGCGACGGAAGTTATTTCCAATGTTTCGGGTGTTTATAAAGATGAAGTGAAAAAAATCTGGGAAGGCGTAAAAGCCAACCAGAAACTTCTTTCGGAATGTAAACGTCCGCATGTTTTCCTTCCAATAGGGGAAGGAAATTTTAGAAACCAACAATGTACTAAATGCAAAGGAATTGTTGAAGGGCGTCTCGCCTTGTATTATAAACAAGGATTGGTAGACGGAAAGCGTAACGCATAAGAAAAATCGTATTCACCCCAATAACGCGCTAACAAGTATTAATAAATAAGCACAAGGAGAATAAATGTCAGAAGAAAAATGTATTACCACCATTATCGATTTCGATGTAGCGCAAATTTTGCGAATATTTGAAGAATGGTCTATAGTCGTAATGGGAAGAAAAGAAGAAATAAAAAAAATAATCGAAAGCGATAAAGAAGCAGACGTTTTGTATTCACAAATACGACATTTGGCAATAGAAATTCAATTCCAAAATAGACAATACAACGATCTTGCTGTAAGGCTTTCCAATCTCGTTACGAGTTTAGAAATATTGTATAGTTTTATGGGCGAAAAATACGGCGAACAATTTAGAAATATCGTTCCTCCGCCTCCGGCTTCTATAACTTTCCATGATTCCAACAAAGATAATCTAAACTAAAACTAGAACAAAATCAATAACAAGTTTAATCTACTAATGTAAACACGGCCCCAGTGTTTAACACAGGGAAACGCTTACGCCATTAGGCGTCGACCGTCAAGGGCCAATCACTAGGAGGTGTAAAATGGCATCAGGTGGAACTAGAATTAAAAATGGAGCTGTTGTCGGGACTGGCGCTTCGCTGAATGTTAGGACCGTTGGATTCCGTCCTAGAAAAGTTGAACTTATCAACAAATCCTCGCACGATAAACTCATTTGGACGGAAAGCATGGCTGACGCCGCTGGACACAAACAAGTCGCCGCAGGGACGTCATCGTTCATTACGTCTTTGGGAATAACCCCGCTTTCGGATGGATTTACAATCGGAGCTGATACCGATTTGAATGTTTCCGGAGAAATCGTCTTTTGGACGGCGCACGAATAATTCAAAGGAGCTACGATGTCATCCAAATCATCGCCAGCGTCTGCTCCGGAATATAACGTACATAGAGAAGACATAGCTACAGCAGACGTTATTGCGAACGTGGTAAAAAAACACGGGTGCAACGCTTACATGTATAGATATGTTCATGTTCAAGTTGTTCCGGAAGGCGGAGCAAATCCGGATGTTGCTGTTTGGTGGTGGAGCGATAAAGTTGATTCTTTTGTACAAGAACACGTTCCGATTGCAAAATCCGGTGTTGGAGCGAATACGCCTTATGAATTCACCATCGAGCCGAGAGGCCGAATATTTTTTGTACAAATCGCAGCCATAGTAGCTGGAAGCGTAAGTGTATTGACGTCCGGGTTCGAAAGACACCAATTTTCCTAAAGGAGATGAAAGGTGCCGTTCCCAAATGAACATTCCGCTAGACAATTGCCGCCGGGAAATTTCATAAAATTTCGTCGCAGTAACTTAAAATTTCCAAAAGGAATTTCCGCAATAATTGGTATAAAAAGCAACGGGAAAACAGCAATTCAATCTTTAAGATTCGACAGGAAAATATGGACCGTTCCAACAGCGCGTGAATGGTTGAAAAGCCATAATTTCAAAACTACAATTGAAGAAGCAACCAAAAAGAATATTGATTGGAGCAATATTATTTAATGGGGACCGTTGTACCTATAACCAAAAATTTGGAAAAAGCCGAAAGAAGCGAATTAACAGCGACGTTTGAACGGTGCAGAACGATAAAGAACGAGTGGATAAAACGACAAGTTCTTTTGAATAATAGAATAGACATATTAGCAACAGAAGTGTTGGGATACCAAGTACAACCTTTTCATCTCGCGATGATGAAATACCAATTCCAACATCCAGATAGTTTGCAATTAGCATTTCGTGGAGCTGGTAAATCAACGGTATGTACGATAACGAAAACTATACATTATCTTTTAAAAAATCCCGATTTGAGAATTCTTATAGTTTCAAAAACATCATCAGCCGCTGAAGCTTTTCTTAAAGAGATAAAAGCACAATTTGAAGACAACGAACTTTTATCTGAAATATTTGGAACTTATTACGATCCAAGAGGCGTAAGAAAATGGTCTGATAGCGAAATAGAAGTTCTTCCAAGAAAACTAAAAGCGAAAGAAGCCAGCGTAACCACAACAGGCGTTCTTTCGCAAGTTGTTGGCAAGCACTACGATATAATAATAAGCGACGATCTCGTTGATGAAGAAAACTCCCGTACGCAACACCAAAGAGACAAAATTCACGTGTGGTATTATCAGACTTTGGACCCTACCTTAGAACCGCCAGACGCTAACGTAGAACACAGAGGAGAACACCATAGATTAGGTACTAGGTACCACTACGATGATTTATACGGCCACCTCATAATAAGTGAACTAAAACACGATCACCACATAATACCTGCGCTGGACGACAAAGGCAGAAGTCCGTGGCCGGAAAAATATCCTGCCGAATGGTTCTTAAAGAAGAAGAAGAAATCCGGAATAATAATTTTCAACGCCCAATATCAATGCGACACAAAAGCGATGGAAGGCGAGATATTCCAGATAGATCATTGTCATCTTATAGAGCCGGATCAAATACCTAATAATTTACAAATATATATGGGAATAGATCTTGCTATATCAGAAAAAGATTCTTCTGATAAATTTGCTATATGTGTTATCGGTATGGACGTTCATAAAAATCGTTATGTTATGGATTTTTATGAGAATCATTTGAGATTTAGCAAACAAACAGAAAAGATAATAGAATTCTATGAGAAATACAAACCAATAAGGTGTTGCATAGAAACTAATGCGTACCAAAAAGCCCAATACCATGCACTTAAAGATGATTACGATCAGGATATGAGATTAAAGCCCGTTAACCAAGATAAAGACAAAATAACTAGAGCATGGAAGTTGGAACCGTTGTTCGAAGACAATAAGGTGTATTTCAAAAAAGGCGGAAATATGCATCTTATGATAGAACAATTAGTTTTATTTCCGAATTTTAGATACAAAGACGTGTTCGATGCTTTTGATTTAGCAGTAAGAGCGAGTAAATTAAAAAAACGACGGGGAAGAAGAAAAGAACCCGGATTGATATAATAATAGGAGATTTCATGTCTATCGAAAATAAAAACAACAACGCCGTCGTACCTATAGAAAAATCAGCTAATGTTTCTCACTCCCAAGTAAATCAAAAAACTATGAATAAAATAAGGGCAAGGATTTTCCCGTTAGATGTAAGCAAAAACGGAGAACCCGGAAAGCCTAAGAATATCCCTCAAGATCCGTTCCATACGCTTGCTGCGGCGGGCGATGTTATAGAACCGCCGTTTGATATGCTTACGCTCGCGATGCTTCCCGAACATAGCGGTGAAATGACGCAATGCATAGATACAATGAAAGTCAACATCGATGGATTCGGACACAGGTTCGTTTCCAGGATAAAGAAAAGATCAGACGGCGAAGAACCGCCAGACGAAATAAAAATTGAAGTCAAAAAAGAACGCGTTAGGCTAATAAATTTCTTCCAATATTGTACAAAAGAGAGTTTTGTTGAATTCAGGAAGAAACTTAGGACTGATAAAGAGACAACTGGAAATGCTTATTTCGAAGTAATTAGAGACGATAACGGCGACATACAATCATTCGTACATTTACCAAGTTACCAAGTTAGGCTAGGAAGATTGGACGAAGATTACTTGCTTGTGGACAGAAAAATATTAGAATTACAATTTGACGATAGCGTAAAGGTCAAAACAATTAAAGAATGGAGAAGATTTCGTAAATTTGTTCAAAGCAAGGTCGTTTACAACAGAAGTTTGTCTACAATAGGCGGATACAAGATGGCTTGGTTCAAAGAATTCGGAGATCCAAGAGATTACGATATGGAAACGGGTTTGCCGGTTCCGCCGGATCATCCCAACGATAGAAAAGCGAATGAGATAGTTCACCTATCAATTTATTCTTCTCGAACGCCGTATGGTCTTCCTAGGTATATTGGAAATTTGCTTTCAATTTTTGGTGACAGAGCGGCGGAAGAGATAAATTACACAACATTCAAAAATAACAACATACCTTCTATGGCGGTTATGGTAAGCAACGGACAACTCACAGAAGGAACGATAGATAGAATAACCGATTTCGTCGAATCACAAATACAGGGAAGCGACAATTATAGCAAATTCCTTGTTTTGGAAGCCGAGGGGTTGGTGGAAGGCGAAGAAAGCGGTTCGAATGTAAAAATAGAAATTAAGCCTCTTACGGAACAGCAACACAAGGATGCTTTGTTCCAAGAGTATAGCACCAAAAATCAAGATAGGATTAGAAGAGTTTGGAGGTTGCCTCCGATATTTGTAGGCAAGACGGATGATTATACAAGAACAACAGCGGAAGCAAGCCGAGTTCTAGCGGATGAACAAGTTTTCGCTCCAGAGCGAACATCTTGGGATGATTTCATGAATAGGATATTGTTTCCGGAAATGGAAATAGTGTATCATTTCTACAAAAGCAATAGCCCTAATACTACTGATAACCAACAGCTCGTTAAAATCCTTGGCGGAGCTGAAAAAACCGGCGGAATGACTCCTGAAATCGCCAGAGAGATACTGGAAGATATACTCGGCAAAGAACTTCCGCCGCTTACGGAAGAGTTCCCATCGAATGTTCCGTTTAGTTTGACGATGGCTGACGCCGTAAAGAATCAAGCGGATGTAACGGAGCCAGGCCAACAAGTAACGGCTCTTAAGATCGTTACGAGCGCTTTGGATTCAATTCAGAAGCGTCTTGAAGGCGAATTCGAATCGCAAATAGAAAAGAATAGAACGCTTTTAGAAACTTCAGAAATCGATATGGATACAACGGTACCAAGTGATGTGTAACGACTGCGGAGACAACATAGATGCGGCTTACGCGGCGTTAATATCCGCCGATGTTCTTGTGGAAAAGATAATAGGGATAAGCGAAGTTGCTAGAATAGCTAAAGCCGAAATACGTTTAAGGCGTTATTTGGAAGCTAAATGGGACGCGCGGAAGGCCGAAGCGATAAGAATATCAGTTTCGATGGCAAAAAAATTGAAGAATCACAAAGAAATATCATCTTCAATTGGAAATATAATGAATAAGTGGTCGAAAGATGTTATTCCTACTTTCAACACAGAGATAGCGCGCGTATATCGTCTTGCTAGAATTGCTGGATACAAAAAAGCTACCGGACAAACTGCGGTGTCGTTGCAATTTAATATCCCTAAGACGGAAGGAAATACGAACGCAGTTCTGAAAGCCAAAAAGCCTAAAGCAAAAGGACTTCCGGTTTTCGATTTAGTAGACGAACAAGCGGTTGATTCTCTTGAAAGCAAAAATACATTTTGGGTTGGAAATCATTACGACGCTAACATCTCGGATTCTATAAAAGAAATTACCAAGATAACCATGATTGAAGCTGGTAAATCGCCTTCGGAATCCGGCAAACTCATGGGGGATAGGATAAAAACGATACTTGGAACGTTTACTACTCCTTTAGGTTACACGGGAACGCAACAGCAATATTTCGAAGGTCTTGTTGCAAACGCTATGACAGTCGGAAGAGTGTATGGACAACTTCGTTCTTTTTCTGAAATAGGAATAACGAAATACACAATAGTCAATCCCGGAGGTGATAGAATATGTCCGGTTTGCGAACAAATACAAGGAACTACGTTCTCTACAAAACAGGGTTTGTCACAGATTGAAAAAGAGTATTCCGCTAAAAATCCTAATGATATAAAAAGAATACACCCGTGGCCAAAGTTAAAAGATATTGATGGAAAAAATTCAACGGAATTATCTTCACAAGGTCTTTCGCTTCCGCCGTATCATTTTAGGTGTAGATGTACTATTGATGTTTCTGTTGATATAGAATCTTACGAAGATTTATCTCCAATGGTGTTCCCGATCCCGCCGAAAGCAGCTTAGTATAATTACATAATAGCAAGAGCAAATATAATATTGGTGTGTAATATAAACATAACATTATGCGTATTACACACCCATTTCCTATTAAATGTTTCCGTAATGTAATATTACTATTGTTGTTACATTTCCGTTTTTTTGAAAGTCATTTTAGTCTTAAATTGTTGAGGTGATTAATTGGTTACTAAAACGACGAAAAAAGAATTGGTTGATGTTAATAAGGATACGATTACATCTAATAATTTATCTTCCGGAAAATTATACCCGGCATCTATCGGAGAAAGTGGAATAAAAGAGTTAACGGAAGAAGACGACGAAGAAGAAGAAAGCG
>Ga0307425_1000887_pt1 | contig 18594 bp, 13 predicted proteins | sample SalMarWE160330MG_FD_202152 | JGI IMG/M metagenome (GOLD analysis project Ga0307425, IMG submission 202152) | Salt marsh sediment microbial communities from the Plum Island Ecosystem LTER, Massachusetts, United States - WE1603-30 | ecosystem: Environmental > Aquatic > Marine > Intertidal zone >...
AAGGCCATCGCCGAGAGCACCAGCCTGCCCATCATAATGTATAACATACCCGGCCGCGTGGTCGTTAAGATGACGATGGAAACCATCGTCAGGTTGAGCCGGATTGATAACATCGTCGGCGTCAAAGAAGCCTCCGGCGACATGGGACTGGTAGCTCATACGCTTAATAACGCCAGCAAGAATTTCCGCATCTGGAGCGGTAATGATAACGATACCTTTGCCATCATGACCCTCGGCGGCTACGGCACCATCGGCGTGGCCACCCACCTGGTGGGTAAGCAGATTAAGCTGATGATGGATGACATCCTCAACAGTAAAATCGCCGAAGCGGCAGCTATTCACCGCCACCTGCTAACACTGGTGGATGCGCTCTTCATTGAGCCTAACCCGGCGCCGATGAAATACGCCCTTAACCACCTCGGTTTCAATGTGGGTAAGCCGCGTTTGCCCCTGGTTGAGCCCGGTGAAAAATCAGCCGCTCAAATCAGAGAGACGCTTAAAAAGTACAAGATTGACCTGCCGATATAGGGGCTTTTACTTTACTTTACTTTACTTATCTTATCTTATCCTAACCCCACCCCACTCTTAAGGCAAGCATTGTTTCCCACCCTCCCACCCTCATAAGCTGCGCTTCTAAAACTTTCTTTTTGGCCCCACCCCGGTTTTAAGCGTTGGTTATACTTCCCACCCTCCCACCCTATAGAAGTAATACTTCTATCAATTTCTTCTTGGGGGGGGAATCCCCCTAGTCCCCCTTTACGAAAGGGGGAGACCGGGTGGTTTTTAGACAGCGTTCTTCTTCCTACCCTCCCACCCTATAGAGGTCAGACCTCTCTTCACTCTTTTTTACGGGGGTGGGGTAACAGATATGAGAAAAGGTGAAACCTTTTGGGCGGGCGGGTATGGGAAGATAAACACCGGTTAAAAACAGGGGTGGGGTAAAAAGGGCTTAAAGCCCTGCCATAAAGGGCGGCGGGCGGGAAAAGATATAAACGGGGGGCGGGGTTGATAAATAACGCTAAAAGATAGGCGCCTTCTTGATAACCGCTTCCCGCTCCGGCCCTACACAGATAAGGTTTACCGGGCAGGAGATAAGCTCTTCCAGCCGGGTAACATAGCGGCGGGCTTCATCGGGTAGCTGGTCGTAGCGGCGAATCCCGGTTGTGGGGGTCAGCCAGCCGGGCAGTTCCTCATAGACCGGCTTACACCGGGCCAGAGCGGTAACGCTGGCCGGGAAATAATCAATCGTCTTCCCGTCCAATTCGTAGCCAACACATATCTTGAGGCTGGGCAGGATATCCAGGATGTCGAGGCGGGTGACCACCGCGCCGGTCAAGCCGTTAATCCGGCTGCTGAAGCGGGCGGCAACGGCATCAAACCAGCCGCAACGGCGTGGCCTACCGGTGGTGGTACCATACTCATGTGCCTCTTCCCGAATCAGTTCGCCGGTTTCGTCATCTAATTCAGTGGGCATAGGGCCGCTGCCCACCCGGCTACAGTAGGCCTTATAGACACCCAGAACGCGGTCGAGCCTGGTCGGGCCTAAGCCCGCCCCCAGGCAAGCCCCCGCCGCCAGGGGTGAAGACGAGGTTGTATAAGGATAGGTGCCGAAATCGGGGTCAAGTAAAGCACCCTGAGCCCCCTCCAGTATCACCATTTCCCCACGGCCCAACGCCTCATCCAACATGATAGTCGTCTCCCGGATATGGGGCGCCAGGCGCTCCCCGTACCGGCAATACTGGGTATAGACCTCCTCCAGTGACAGCGGCTTAGTCTTATAGACCTTGGTCAGAATGGTATTCTTGTATTGCAGCACAGTGCTGAGGCGCTCCCTTAAAGCTCTTCTATCCAGGAGGTCGCCGGCCCTGATACCCAGCCGGGCGGCTTTATCGGTAAAGGCGGGGCCGACCCCCTTGCGGGTGGTGCCCAGCGCCTTGCCGCCGCGTGCCTCTTCCTCCAAGCCATCAAGGAGGAGGTGATAGGGCATAATCAGGTGAGTCCGGTCGCTGATGAAGAGGTGGCTGGTATCCACGCCGCGCTCATTTAAGCGGTCCATCTCGCCGATTAACACCTCGGGGTTAATCACCACCCCGTTAGCGATAATGCAGACCACCCCGGGGTCAAAGATGCCCGAGGGAATAAGGTGTAATTTAAACTTGCCGTGAGGGTTAACCACGGAATGACCGGCGTTATCACCGCCGGAAAAGCGGACTACCATCCTGGCCTGCTGGGCCAGCATGTCAACCACCCTTCCCTTACCCTCATCACCCCACTGAGCTCCGACAATAGCAACAACCGGCATTATTTCCTCCGTTAAGCACTAAGGCTAAAAATTTACCGTTAACTTATAGCATAAACCGCGCCCTTAAACAAAAGGGCTAGGCGGGAGGTTTTTGCCGCCAGACATAGACTACCCGCTGAATAATCGTAACCAGGCTGAATACCACGATAATGGCCAGGGCAATAATAAGGGCGGGGGTAAAGTAACTCAGCAGCAGACCCAGCGCCAGTATTGCCACTCTCTCCGCCCGGGTGAATATCCCCACCTTGCACTCCAGGCCCTGCGCCTCCGCCCTGGCCCTTACATAGCTTACCAGAAGGGAGCAGGTCAGGGCGACTCCGACCAATAGTACCCCATACAACGACTGCTGGATGGCATATACCGCCAGAATAGCCAGCAGTATTACCGCCTCCGACAGACGGTCGAGGGTGGCATCGAGGACGGCGCCGAATGGAGTGACTTTTTTAATACGGCGGGCCAGTGCCCCGTCCAGGATATCAAAGAAGCCAGCCACCAGCATCACAATGCCGGCGGCCAGAGGGTAGCCGGTGACAATCAGCGCTGCCGCCCCCAGGGCCAGTATGAAACCGGACCAGCTCAAAGTATTGGGGGTTACCGGCGTCCTGGCTAAAACCCGCACCACCGGCTCGGTAAACCGGTAAGCTAAGGAACTGCGGAACTGGGGCAGACTTTCTCCGGACGGTGATTTTGGCGTAACTTTACTAATCTAACTACTCCCGCTCTTGCTCAAACCGAAACAGCCAACTCTTCAAACTCGGGGAACTTTTTATTCCAGGGCGGTTCGCTTAAGACCCTGACATAGTAAGCGAAAACCCTCCGGGCAATGCGCTCCCAGCTATGCTCCAGGGCCTTAATCCTACCCTGAGCGCCCATCTCCTGCCGGAGCGCCTCGTCATTGAGGAGAGAAATCAGAGCCTGGGCTAATTTATCTTTATCCGCCGGCGGTACCAGTAACCCGTCAACGCCGGGGCTTATTACGCTGGCATAACCTTCTATATCCGAGGCGACAATGGGTTTGCCCAGCGCCATAGCCTCAAGCAGGATTATGCCGAAGCTCTCCGAGCCGATGGCCGGAGCGCAAAAGACATCGGCGGTCTGGTAATAGCGGGGTAAATCATCATAGCTGACCAGGCCGGTAAAGACGACATCCTTAAGACCGGTCCTGGCCACATATTTCTCGTATCTGCGCCGCAGCCTGGTGCCGGGGCCGACCACAATCAGCCGGGAATTGGGAATCTCCTCTTTTACCTGTCTGAAGGCCTGCAGCAGGTAGTTCAGGCCTTTTCTCTTCTCCAGGCGGCTGACAAAGAGAATATTGAGCTTGCCGTCTTTGAATTCTTCGATTGGGGCTACATTGGGGGAGAAATGCTCCACATCCACCCCGTTGGGGATAATATTATAGTAGCCGGGGAAGTGCTCATGGGCAAACTCCATGGCCGGCCTGGAAACGGCAATCTTGCCGTCAAGCTTGCGGAACCACCGCCGCAGAATCCACTTGCCTATGGGCCGGGCGAAATTGTAGCCCGGTTTGCCGAAAGAAGCGTGAAAGGTGCCGACATTGGCAGTATGGGATAAGCGGAGAATCGAGGTGCATAACATGGGCATTAAAGGCTCATGGAAGTGAATAATATCAAACTTCTCCCGCTCCAGTACAGCCCTTATTTTAGGGGCTAACCAGAGTGATATGGTAACCCGGGCAATGGAGCCGCTTGAGGGGATAGGGCGGGGCCTGCCTATGGGGATAAACCGGTCGCCAAAATCGGGGATAGCCCGGGAGGCGGGGGCAATAACCTTGACCTCGTGCCCCATCCGGGTAAAATAACGCTCCAGATAGGCAATATGCAGAATAACACCGCCGGGATGGGCGAAATCATACGGAGAGACTAATGCTATCTTCACCGTAGCCGCCTAAAACCTCCCTGGAAAATCAATTAAACGGGCGCGCCTGCAGCAGGTTGATTGGTGGCAATAAACTCCTCCACCATCTGGTGAGCCTGGTCATCGGTGAACTGGACCGGTGGCGATTTCATAAAGTAAGACGAGGGAGCCTCCAGCGCTCCTTTAAGTTTACGGTCAAGAGCCAGTTTGCAGCACCTTATGGCGTCGATAACCACCCCGGCCGAGTTGGGGCTGTCCCAAACCTCAAGTTTTAGCTCCAGGTTGAGGGGGACGTCGCCAAAGGTTCTTCCCTCCATCCGGATATGGCAGAACTTTCGGTCATGCAGCCAGGGGACATAATCGCTGGGGCCGACATGGATATCATTCGGGTCAAGCTGGTAATCAAGCTGGGAGGTGACCGAGTTGGTTTTGGATATCTTCTTGGACTCCAGCCGTGACCTCTCCAGCATATTATAAAAATCGGTGTTGCCGCCGAAGTTCAACTGGTAGGTGCGTTCCAGTCTGACGCCGCGATCCCTGAATAAGCGGGTTAAAACACGGTGAGCGATAGTCGCCCCCACCTGAGATTTGATATCGTCACCGATAACCGGCAGCCCTTTCTGATCAAAGCGTCGCTGCCAGTACTTTTCCCGGGCGATGAAAACCGGGATGCAGTTGATAAGACCGCACCCGGCGGTCAATACCTGTTCAACATACCACTTGGTGGCTTCTTCGCTGCCCACTGGCAGATAGTTAATAACTACATCGGTTTTGGTTTCTTTCAGAACCTTAACGATATCGGCGGTGGGGCCGGGCGCCTTCTCTATTATCTGCGATAGATAATGACCCAGCCCGTCATGGGTCATACCGCGCTGAATCTTGACGCCGGTGGCGGGCACTTCGCTGAACTTGAAGGTGTTGTTGGGCGGGGTAAAAATGGCCTGGGCTATGTCCTTGCCTACCTTGTTCTTATCAATATCAAAGGCAGCCACGAAGTTGATATCGCTGATATGGTACCCACCGAGGTTGACATGCATCAGCCCGGGAACAAATTCGTCCTCTTTGGCTTTCTTATAGTAGTGAACTCCCTGAACTAACGAGGAGGCGCAGTTGCCCACCCCGATTATAGCTACATTTACCTTACCCAAAGTTTAATTGCCTCCTTTTCCACAGTAGAACCTGAAACCAGATAACATCCCTAAGGAGAATGATGTTGCCAGAACTTAGTCTCTCAAGCACTCCCTCTCTGCCACCGCAAGCGGGAACCTTGCTCCAGTATTTATATTAAAGAGGGTTTGCTTACCCCGTCTAGAGCCGGGGCGATTAGCTTCGGCCAATCCTGAATACTTTAGTTCCACACCCCGGGCAAATCCCCTGTGTGGCCGGACGGCCGTTCTTAAGGGTAACCCGCTGCGGATTCTTGATATCTACCTTCTTGCGGCACTTAAAGCAATAAGCCTGAGGCACTGGCTTCACCTCCTTCTGAACATCCGTTGCAATATACCCCTATTATGGGCAGGCTGTCAAGTGTTACTAAAGACCTTCCCCGGCCGCCAGTGCCCCTTTTCCCGATTGAATTTCAGCAGCCCCAGGAAACGACCGTCACCGTTATAGACACGCAGGTGACCTGCTGCCGGCTGAAAATCATCACCGGGTAAATCCACGGGACGCCCGTTCCTGACGTCCGCCTCACCGGCATCGTCAACCACCACCGCCGCCCAGTCCTGAAAGACAATATCTATGGGATAGACAAATTGCTGCCAGCAGCCATTACGGAAGCCGTCCTCAAGCTGGGGCAGTGAAACAGCGTCTTTAATATCAAAACAGCCATACTTGAGGCGGACCAAGCTCTTCAGGTGAGCGCCGCAGCCCAGAAGCTGGCCCAAATCATGAGCCAGCGAGCGTATATAGGTGCCCTTGCTGCACTCTACCTCTATGGTGGCTACCGGCGGCTGCCATCTCTTAAGCTCCAGGCGGTAAACCTGCACCGTACGGCTCTGCCTCTCCACTTCAATACCGGCGCGCGCCAGTTCATAGAGCGGCCTGCCGCCGTGCTTTACCGCGCTGTACATGGGAGGCGTCTGCTGTATCAGGCCGCGAAAAGATTCCAGCGCCGCCAGCAGCTGCTGGCGGCTGACGCCGGTGGGGTCTGCCGTAGCGGTGATATTGCCGGTGGCGTCATAGCTATCGGTGGTTACGCCCAGCTCCACCTGAGCCTTATAGACCTTTGGGGTATCGTGCAAAAAAGAGACAACCCGTCTCCCCTGCCCCAGACAGACGGGCAAAACACCGGTAGCGGCCGGGTCTAAAGTTCCGGCGTGTCCCACGCGCTTCACCCCGCTAAGCCGCTTAACAAGAGAAACAATGCTGAATGAGGTCTGGCCCCAGGGTTTATTGATATTGAGGATGCCGTCCAAGCTAGTCTCCAGGTTCTTCCGGGGTATGCTCGGTGCTGATTTTATCAATCAGCTGTAACAGATGGTCTCCCCGCTCGATAGAATCATCCCACTCAAAGCTAAGCTCGGGGATACGGCGCATTCTGAGGCGCTTGGCCAGCTGGTTGCGCAGGAAGTTAGCGGCAGCCCCAAGCCCTTTCAGCATCGCCTGTTTTTCTTCTTCGCCGCCCATACAGCTGACGAATACTTTGGCGTACTTCAGGTCAGCGGAGAGGGAAACATCGGTCACGGCCACAAACTGGCTGAGTCGGGGGTCTTTAACCTCACGCTGAAGCAATTCGCTAATCTCATGGCGCATGAGACTGCTTACCCGCTTGATGCGATGCGACATATCCTTAGCCCCTCAAGCTTTAAGCCTTCTCTTTGCGGAAGAACTCCAGCGTATCACCAACCTCAAAGGCTTCAAAGTCCTTGATGCCCACCCCGCACTCATAGCCGGCGGCTACTTCAGAAACATCGTCCTTGAAACGCCTGAGACTTTCAATCACCGATTGGTGTAATACCTTATTCCCGCGCCGCACCTTGATTGAGGCACCGCGGCTTATCTTGCCCTCGGTAACCATGACACCGGCGATTTTTCCCTTCTTACCGCTGGAGAAGACGGCCCTTATCTCAGCCCTGGCCTCGATGACATCAACATAATGTGGCTCCAGCATGCCTTTGAGCGCCTTTTCCACGTCATCTACCAGGTTGTAGATAATATCGTAGAGGTGGATATCAACGCCTTCCGCATCGGCCATCCGCCGCGCCCCGGCTTCAACCCGGGTGCCGAAGCCGATAATGAGCCCCTTGGAGGCTATGGCCAGCATAACATCGCTTTCGGTAACATTGCCGGTGCCGCTGTGGATAATTCTAACCTTAATCTCTTCGGCTGACAGCCGCTCCAGGGAGGCGGTTATAGGCTCTAAGCTGCCCTGAACATCAACCTTGAGGACAACATCAAGCTCTTTTACCTTGCCGGCGCTTATCTGGTCGTAGAGGTTGTCCAGGCTCACCGCCCCGGGGTGTTTCTCCTGCTGGTGCTTTTGGATAAGCGCCCGCGCCTGTTGCTCGCCGGCTACCACGTTGAGGATATCACCCACCTCAGGTATGCTGTCCAGACCCAGGATTTCCACCGGTGTGGACGGTTCGGCTTTCCGCACCCGCTTGCCGGCATTATTGAACATGGCCCTTATCCGGCCCCAGGTACCACCAACCACCACCGTTTCACCGACCTTAAGGGTCCCGGTCTGAATGAGAACCGTAGCCAGAGGCCCCTTGCTTTTATCCATCTCGGCTTCAACCACCACACCCACCGACGGGCGGGAGGGGTCGGCCTTAAGCTCTTCCATCTCCGCCACCACCAGCAGGTTTTCCAGCAGTTCATTAATGCCTTTCTTTTCCTTGGCCGAAATAGCCACGCAGACCACATCGCCACCCCACTCCTCGATAACCAGGCCGGCATCAGCCAGCTGCTGCTTGACCAGGTCAGGGTTGGCATCGGCCTTGTCAATCTTATTAATAGCCACCACAATGGGCACGCCGGCGGCCCGGGCGTGGTCAATAGCTTCCAGGGTCTGGGGCATCACCCCGTCATCCGCCGCCACCACCAGAATGGTGATATCGGTTACCTGAGCGCCGCGAGCCCGCATGGCGGTAAAAGCCTCGTGACCGGGGGTATCCAGGAAGGTAATCTTCTGCCCCTTGATCTCTACCTGATAAGCGCCAATATGCTGGGTAATACCACCGGCCTCAGTATCAACTACGTTGGTCTGGCGGATAGCATCCAGTAGCTTGGTCTTGCCGTGATCGACATGCCCCATAATAGTAACCACCGGCGGGCGCAGTTTGAGGCCGCCGAGCTCCTCCTCCTGAGGGCGATACCTGCGGCTGCCGGCAGCGGCGACCAGAGGCTTGAGTTGGATTTCATAGCCCAGGGCAGCTACTACTTTAGCGGCGGCTTCGTAGTCGATGATCTGATTAATGTTGGCAAAAATGCCGTTCCTCATCAGTTGCTTGATTATATCGATGGCACTGACCTGCATAAGGTCAGCCAGCTGCCTCACCGATACCGAGTGAGGAACCTCAACTACTTTTGCCTTAGCCTCTGCAGGCTCGCTCGCCTTAGCCAATAAATCGCTCCTTACTCCAGTTCCTGGCTGTATTTAATAAGCTGTTGCCTGTTATCTTCAGTAATTGTAGTACGCAGTACATATTCCAGCCGCCCTTTTTTAAGCCCGGCCTGCCAGCAAGCCGGTGCCGGACACAGATAGGCGCCACGCCCCACCTTCCTGTCAGACGGGTCAACCTCCACACCGCCACCGGTACCTCTAACCAGGCGGACCAGTTCCCGCTTGGGTTTTACCTCACCGCAGGCAACGCAGGTCCTCTGGGGTATATGCTTTGCCGGAGTCAGGTTAATACTCTTCTTCCTCTGCGTCAAAGATTTCCGCCTTCTGGCGCCGTTTCTTGAGCTTGACGCCGTCCTCACCGCGCTCACGGGTTTCCTTCTTCTTCCGCTTCGATTTAGCTACCGGCTTGGTGGGCGCAGTCTGCATTACATCCTCAGCAAAACGGAGCTTGGGCGCCTTGGCCCCCGCCTTTACCCCTACCGGCGGTTTCAAAACGGTTTCCGGAGCCGCTAGCTCAGTCTCAGCAGTAGCCGGTTCAGCTTTAGCCTTAGCTTTGGCCTCTTTGGTAGCCGGTTCCGGCTCTTCAATAGCCGGCAGTTCCGCGGGAAGCTCCTCACTGACCACGGTCTCCTCGGTGACCTCGGCTACCTCGGTTAAAAGCTTGGTTGCCGCCAGCTTTTGCGCCTCGGCGATCGAGGCGCTCTTTATATCAATCCGCCAGCCGGTGAGCTTGGCGGCCAGTCTGGCATTCTGCCCCTCTTTGCCGATAGCCAGGGAAAGCTGCCGGTCCGGGACAACCACCGTGGCTATACCCGCTTCCTCGTCCAACTCCACACTTAAAACCTGGGCCGGGCTGAGGGCGCTGGCAATAAATACTGAGGCATCCGGACTCCAGGAAACTACGTCAAGCTTCTCGCTGTTGAGCTCTCTCATAATGTTCTGTATCCGGATACCCCGCAGGCCAACACAGCAACCCACCGGGTCAATGCCTTCCTGACCGGCGGCTACGGCCACCTTACTGCGAGAGCCGGCCTCGCGGGCGACCCCCTTGAGCTCTACCGTCCCGTTAAGCACCTCGGGAACTTCCAGCTCAAAAAGGCGGCGCAGAAAATCGGGGTGGGAGCGGGAGACTATCACCTGGGGGCCTTTGGCGGCGCGGACTACCTCAAGCAGATAAACCTTGAGCCGCTGACCGATGCGGTATCGCTCGTTGCGCACCTGCTCGGAAGCGGGGAGCATCGCCTCGGTCCTGCCCAAATCAACAAAGACCTGCCGGGACTCAATACGCTGCACCAGCCCGTTGACAATGTCGCCCTCTTTGCCCGAATACTCCTCAAATATGGCGCTGTGCTCGGCCTCATGAAGGCGCTGGAGAATAACCTGCTTGGCCGTCTGGGCGGCAATGCGCCCAGCATTACCCGGTGTAGCCTCTACCTCTACCGTGCTGTCAATCTCGGCATCCGGGTTAATTTTTTTCGCCTCAGCCAGCGATATTTGTTCGCGGGGGTCTTCAGGTTTCTCAACGACAACCTTCTCTGCCCACACCCTTACCTTGCCCGTAACGGGGTCAATCTTAACCGATATGTTCTGGTTAGGGGCAAAATTATCCTTACGGTAAGCCGACACCAGCGCCGTCTCTACCGCCGAAATGACCACTTCCTTGGGCAGGTTCTTCTCAGCAGCCAGCTGAGTTAGAGCCAGCACAAACTCACTCTTCATCCGAGCCTAAAACCTCCGAACCTTTTACCCCTCTACAACAAAAAAGTGGGAGTCAAACCCACTTAACAAGTCACTTATAACTGGTAGTATCTAGTATATGGAGTACCATAATGAGTATATCACAACCCTGTGGTGGATGCAATACCCGGTGACGATATGTCTAAGCGGAAACGGGGCCTTTTTACCTTCACCTGTTTAACCGAGGTTTAATTTCCCACCCAACCCACCCTTATAGGTTTATCGTGCCTCTAAAACTTACTGCCCTGCTCCCAAAGGAGAGCAATTATTCCATCTCACCCCATCTGTAGAGTGTAAGAGGCAAAGATTAGCGGTGCTGGACTCAAACTTTTCAAACTAAGCCCGATTCTGTGCAACTAAGATATACGCATGGAAGGGCAAACATCCCGATGACTGTACAATGAGGAAAGGTAAGGAGGCATTTCTACCTCCGCCTTTTAACTGAAGTCAGTTGCACTTTCTGACGTGTTGTTCACTGCTTAACAAAAGGGCGACTTGTTGGATCACACCGGGATGGAATGTCAAATATTTGGAGAAAGAAATAGAGTGACCTTTTATGATGCGCGTAGTAACTACACCTATTGGTTATAGGTATTTGGCTGACAGCGGTTTTTGTAACAGTTGTATGCTTTCGCGGTAAAGTCGGTTAGAAAACTAGGGTTTTGGGAAGACATCCTATTTGCCCTGGCCCACATCAACTAGGCCAATCTCCATGCATCCAGTCTCAATGATTGCCCGAACTTCATCATTAACCATGCCATCCCCATTGGTATCAGTCACTATGCTAAAAAGCAAAGCTGCCAGGCCGCTAACATAGCCAGCAGCAAATGAGGTGCCAGTTTCATAACCATAGCTATTACCCGGCAATGTGGAGTAGATATTGAAGCCAGGGGCGGTCACATCCACCCATTCACCGTGGTTTGATAGTGGAGCTAAATCACCATCTTGCTTCGTGGCTGCCACAGCGATGCTGTTTTTATAGTAGGCAGGATACATCGGAAGTTGGCTAGCATCGTTACCAGCAGCAGCTATGATTACCGCTCCCTTATTCCATGCGTAATTCACGGCGTTCTCCAACTCAGGTGACGGTTCTCTAAGCTCCAAGCTGATATTGATAACACTTGCCCCATTATTTGCTGCCCATATTACTGCCTGGGCCACTACTGGCGCTGAACACCGACCTTTGTCATCGGCGACCTTGACATTCAGCAGCCGGCTTTCAGGTGCCACCCCCGCAATACCAACCCCATTATTAATATTAGCGGCGATAATCCCGGCGACGTGGGTACCATGTCCATAAATGTCATCCGGCGTAGGGCTATCAGTTAAGTTGACTTCAGCTACGACTTTGTTACCAAGGTCTTCATGGTTCCGATCAATGCCGGTATCAAGCACCGCCACTAGAGTTTCCGGGCTCCCTTTGGTAATCTGCCACAAGTCCGACAAATGAAGTCTGGCAAGCGCCCATTGTCTTTCAATATCCGGATCATTTGTAGCCAGAAGCTCCGGTGTAACACTGCGCGTAAATAGCGGAAGGGCATTATTTGCCGTTGGATTCTCTTCTTCCCATTGCTCACCTGAAGCGGTGTTAATGGGGATAGACGCAGTTTGCTCCAATATATGAACGCTGTTGCCAGGAGCTAGAACGTGTGCGGTTGTTCCCTGTGAGATTGCTAGAAGACTGGCGATTATCAGTATGGGTAATATAGATTTTAGTGCCTTCATCTTATTATATCTATCACAGCCTCAGCCTTATAGGAATGGGGCAATAGTCACAAAAGGGTAGTCATTTAGTAAGATACGTTAGTCATAGGTAATTTGAGTGACCTTGACAGTTGTCATAATAAGAGTAATAATTTAGAGTTAGTACTTTATACCCATTACTATAGGGGGGTCGATGCCTCTGGGTTGATAGTGATGAGGTAATCTAAATGTCAGGTGAGTGAAGTGAAGAAAGCATTGTTCACAATAATAGCATTGATTCTGGCGCTGGGTCTGGCTTTGCCGATGGGGACGCCGGCAGCGGCAGTCTCTACAATACCGCATCTAGAGGTTGACAAGAGTGTATCTTCCCCTTATGTCGTTGTGGGTGAACCAGTTACGGTCACCCTTACACTTACCGGCGCTGGTGTCCCGATAGGTGAGCGACGTCCTCTGGATGTGATACTTATTATTGACCGCTCGGGGAGCATGGCCTGGGATGATCCGACACGATTAAGCCAGGCTAAAGACGCAGCTAAAGATTTTATCGATTATCTGGCAAGCCATCCACCTGCTGCGCCAGACTATGACCGGGTGGGCCTGGTTTCCTTTACCAACTCCGCTACCTTGAATAAAGAATTAACCGATGACTTTGCAAGCGTGAAAGTCGCGATTGACACCCTGTATGCCTCTGCTGCCACAAATATTGGTGCCGCCATTCATACGGCCAATGGTGAATTTGACGCTAATGACAGGACTGATGCCCTGCAGGCGGAGATTTTGCTCACCGATGGTCTTCCGAACAAACCGAGTGGTCCGGGCGATGGCTTCTGGGAACCGGATGCCGCCTACGCCCGGACTGAAGCCCAGGCGGCTCACGATGCCGACATTATCCTCTATACCATTGGCTTAGGCGAAGATATCTCCCACTACTTCCTTGACGACTACCCGGCGAGTGGGCACGATTATAATTCTGGAGACCCGGCGGAGCCATACGACTATGACGGTCTGGCCTATATTGGCGGTGGGGAGTTCTACTACGCCCCCGATGGCGATGACTTGCAGGCTATTTTTGTTGCACTGGCTGGTGAGCTCATCACTATTGCTGGTCAGAATGTAGTCTTAACTGAGGTTTTACCCGATGGGGTCAACTACGTACCGGGAAGCATTGTTCCTCCCCCAGACTCAATTGATGGGCAGACTCTAATCTGGAACCTGGGCACTATCAATATTGGTGAGACCGTTACCGCAACCTTCGATGTAACCTTTGACGAACCTGGTTATCAGCAAGTAGACGACCCGGCCACAAACGTAGCCTATGACGATTATCTAGGTGACCCCCAAACAAAACCCTTTACTGATCCGTACATAACGGTCAATCCCCCGGATAACACCGCCCCGGTGGCGATGGACAACACAGTCGCTACCGATGAAGACACTACCTACACCTTTAGCTCCGGTGATTTCACCTTCACCGATGTCGAGAGCGACAGCCTCACCAAGGTAGAGATAACCACCCTCCCGGACAAGGGGGTTCTAAAGCTATCCGGCGTGGATGTTACCGCTCTGGATCAGATTGCTGTGGGTGATATCGCCAATCTTACCTATGATCCCGTGGCCGATGAGAACGGTACCCCCTATACCACCTTCACCTTCAAGGTTGAGGCTGGTGCAGGTTCCTGGAGCGCGGCTGTGGCCACCATGACCATCAACGTCAACGCGGTCAACGATGCCCCGGTGGCTGATGACCAGTCGGTCACTACTAATGAGGACACGGCAAAGGCAATAACCCTCACTGCCACCGATGCCGATGGTGATCCTCTGACCTATTCTATAGTAGCACCGCCATCTAACGGGGATTTGACTGGGCTACCACCTGATGTTACTTACACACCGGATGCCGACTATAACGGCCCTGACAGCTTTACCTTCAAGGCCAACGACGGAACGTATGACTCTAATACCGCTACCGTCTCCATCACGGTGGACCCGGTTAACGATGCCCCGGTGGCCAACGATGACAGCGCCACGGTTGCTGAAGGCGGGACTGTTACGGTGGTCAACGGCACAGATAACAGCGTTTTAGACAATGATACTGATGCCGAGGGCGACACACTGACGGCTATCCTGGTTAACGACGTCACCAACGGAATGCTGACGCTGAACAGTGATGGCACCTTCAGCTACACCCACGACGGCAGCGAAACGACAAGCGATAGCTTCACCTACAAGGCTAACGATGGGGAGTATGACTCCAATATAGCTACGGTGAGTATAACCATCACTGGGGTTAATGATGCCCCGGTAGCCAACGATGACACTGCCACGGTTGCTGAAGGCGGGACTGTTACGGTGCTGGATACCGCAGCAACCAGTGTTTTAGACAATGATACTGATGCCGAGGGCGACACACTGACGGCTATCCTGGTTAACGACGTCACCAACGGAATGCTGACGCTGAACAGTGATGGCACCTTCAGCTACACCCATGATGGGAGTGAAACGACAAGCGATAGCTTCACCTACAAGGCCAACGATGGGGAGTATGACTCCAATACCGCCACCGTCTCCATCACGGTGGACCCGGTCAACGATGCCCCGGTAGCTGATGACCAGTCGGTGACCACCGCTGAAGATACACCCAAGGTTATCACGTTAAGCGGGTCAGATGTCGAAACCGTTGAGCTGACATTCTCCATTGAAAACCAGCCAGGCCATGGCTCTCTAGGCTCCATCACCGACAACTCCGGCACGTCGGGTACGCCTAACACTGACACGGCGAGTGTCACCTACACCCCTGACGCCAACTATAACGGCTCCGACAGCTTTACCTTCAAGGTCAACGACGGAACAGATAACTCTAATACCGCTACCGTCTCCATCACCGTTTCGGCTATGCGTCGAGGTGGAGGTGGTGGTAGTAGTGCAGGTACTCTGTATTTTACCGTGGACTTTCAAGGTAAAATCACCAAGGAGCCAATGTCAAGTGCCGGGAGACTTTTGAATCCTCTTGAAGCCCCAAGTCCTGATGGTATGCATCTACTGGAGATGGCAAAGGGCACCAAGACAGTCGATGACCAAGGGAAGATTGTTAAGCTGATAGAGATCAGGGAGGCAGAAGCACCGTCTCTGACAGCCAACACTGTGATAGTCGGCAATGCTTATGACTTTCAACCATCCGACATCACTTTTAGCCAACCAATTAGGCTCACCCTGGGTTATGATAACTTGCCCGAGGATGTTGCCTCTATTGCCTTAGCCTACTATACGGCCACGACAGGCTGGACAGAGCTTAAGCCTGAAGGTGGTGTTGTAGCGGGGGAGGGTAAACTCACTGCGCCAGTGGACCACTTCACTATATTTGCTATCTTAGCGGAACTTACTCCTCCACCGCCACCACCGTCTTCACCACCCCCGGCCCCGGCTGCCTTTGAAGTGGATAACCTCCAGATTACACCGTCGCAATCTAGGACATGGGAACCAGTAACATTTGTCGTAAAGACTGGAGAAGAAGTCACTATCAGTGCATACGTAACCAACTACGGCGGCCAGGAAGGTAAATATACCGCTATTCTCAAGGTAAATGGGGTAACACAAGCTACCAAAGAAATAATACTTGGTTCTGGGCAAGATCAACAGATAAGCTTCACTCTTGCTGAGAATGAGCCCGGTCTATATACAGTAGAAATTGGTGGCTTAAGTGGTGAATTTGTGACCTCAGTGTGGGCCAACTGGTGGCTTATGGGAGGGATTCTTGCTGGTCTTATATTGATTGGCTGGCTTGCCTGGTACTACGGGTATTATAGAAGAAGACAATAAGGGATGTGACTTAACGGGTACTGAACGTAACCGATGGTGATCCGATTCACCTAGTGGATCCTGATGCTTCTCAGTATGGCTTTCTTAATAATCTGCCTGAAAGCCAGTGTTGTTGCATTAGGATTAATCGGGCTACCATCTGGTGACCTGCCCCCAATAGTGATACCACTTGTTGCGTATAGGTGGAAGACAGAAGGCTAGGTCTTCTTGGAAGCATAATTGATGAGGTCACAGAAGCTTGTTTTGTCACCTAATTGAACAAAATGACGTAAAGTGTTCTTACTCTTAAATCATTACTACCCTCCAATCACCAGCTTCAAATAAAACATATTTCTCAACAATCATCATCCTCAAAAACAGCACGTAGTGTATTAATAAAATATTCATTTTATTTACGTTTTTTTATCAACGCGACAAAATCATGCTGACAAATAAAAATATTGGAGGTCAGCATGGTCACCAAGAAGTCAACAACTAAAGAAAAAGCCTCGAAACCAGAAGAACCCCAGACTCAAAAAACTCCACCTACTGAAACACCACCCACACCGCAGAAAGAGTCAACCACCATTTCAAAGCCTGATGAGCTAACCCCTACCTCAACCTCTAAACTCGAACCTGAACCCCCACCAACTCTGACTTTAAAATATCTCTACCAGGAAATCCAGGCTCTCCGATGAGTTTGTGATAAAGAATATGAATCCCGATAAGTTCAAGAAGCTTCAATCAGACCTTGATAAGAAAGAGACCCGTTAGAGTGGAGAGGGGGATAAAGGGGGTGAGGTTGATAAAAAATTTAGGGGTAAAACCCGAACGGGCGCAAGCCTTGATGCGCTAGAAATTCTACTGGCGCTGGGCTATAATAAAGCGTGGGCAAAGCCGAATTAAAAACCTCGGTAACAGCCAGCGTTGAGGCGCAACGCCGCGAACTCCGCAATTTAAGCCTTAAAATCCACGCTAACCCCGAACTTGGCTTCAAGGAGGTCAAGGCAGCCGCCTGGCTAACCCGGTACCTGGAGAAAAACGGCTTTACCGTAGAGCGGGGCACCTGCGAGCTGGAAACCGCTTTCCGGGGAAGCTACGGGGAGGGAAAACCGGCTATTGCCCTGGTGGTGGAGTATGACGCCCTGCCCCAACTGGGACACGCCTGCGGGCATAACCTGATTGCCGGCGGCTCCGTTGGCGCCGCCGTCGCCGCTAAAGCGGCTATCGACCGCTTTGGCGGGAGCATTCAGGTTATCGGCACCCCGGCTGAGGAGCTTTACGGGGGCAAGGTGATAATGGTGAAGCGGGGGGCTTTTAATAATCTCGATGCGGCCATGATGGTGCACCCCGGCGCGCATAACGCCGCTTTTACCCAGGCTCTGGCCTGCCTCGCCCTGGAGGTGGAGTTTTTCGGCAAGGCGGCGCACGCCGCCGGCCACCCCGAAGCCGGCATCAACGCCCTGGAAGCCATGCTCCTGTCCTTTACCGCCATTAACTCACTGAGGCAGCACATTAAAGACAAGGCGCGCATCCACGGCATTATCACCGACGGCGGGGAGGCGGCCAACGTGGTGCCAGACCACAGCGCCGGCAACTTTCTGGTACGCGCCGAGGATGATGCCTATCTGGACGAGCTAAAAGAAAGGGTACTGGACTGCTTCGTTGCCGGTGCCACCGCTACCGGCGCCCGCCTGGAATACCGCTGGGGGGAGACACGCTACGCACCGATGCGTAATAACCCGACCCTGGCCAAACTATTCAGGCAGAATATGCAGTCTCTGGGACGCCGTACACCGCTCTCCGCCCCGGGCAGGTCATTAGGCAGCACCGATATGGGCAATGTCAGCCAGGTCGTGCCCGGCATTCACCCCGGCGTCGCCATAGTTGCGCCGGGAGTGAGCCACCACTCCCCGGAGTTTGCCCTGGCGGCGGCTTCTGAAGCCGGCATTGAGGGGATGCTCGATGCCGCCAAAGCCATGGCGATGACCATAGTTGACCTGGTATCCAGCCCGGAAACGGTGGTCCAGGTTAAACGGGAGTTCGGTAAGAAAAATGGTTAAGGTCGGCATTCCCAGAGCCCTGCTTTACTATCAGTATTACCCTATGTGGAAGACCTTCTTCGAGGGGCTGGGGGCGGAGGTGGTAATATCGCCGCCGACCACCCAGGCGACGCTGGCCGCCGGTTCATCGCGGGTGGTGGCCGATACCTGCCTGCCGGTAAAGGTCTTCTGCGGGCACGTGCTGGCCCTGGTAGATAAGTGCGACTATATTTTTATTCCCGCTTTGCGCAGCGTCAAAAGCAAGATTTATAACTGCTCCAAGTTTCTCGGCCTGCCCGATATGACCCGGGCCGTTATCCCCGAATGCCCTCCCATCCTGGACATAGATATAGATATCAATAAGGGGAAGCGCCGGCTTTACCAGTATATTTACGAACTGGGGCGGCACCTCAGCCGGAACCCGCTAAGAGTGAGAAAAGCGGCGCTGGCGGCCTGGGGGGCCCACCGGGAATATAAAGAGCTGATGATTAACCAGAGCCTGACCCCGCCACAGGCGATAGCCCGAATATCGGATGCGGAAACGCCTCCCCCCAGCCCGGATCAGCCGG
>Ga0307425_1000888_pt1 | contig 18580 bp, 13 predicted proteins | sample SalMarWE160330MG_FD_202152 | JGI IMG/M metagenome (GOLD analysis project Ga0307425, IMG submission 202152) | Salt marsh sediment microbial communities from the Plum Island Ecosystem LTER, Massachusetts, United States - WE1603-30 | ecosystem: Environmental > Aquatic > Marine > Intertidal zone >...
GATCATCCTAGGCTTCATGGTTTTGCCTCCTTCTTTGCTTCGTTAATTCCGGCCCTAAACAAAGACACTAAAATCACTTTATTCATTATGCCACTCACAGTCAACACAAAAAAGGTACTAGAAATTAGGCTAGATAACTTACCTATCTAAAGGTTTTCCATGGATGTTGATACGATGTTGAAGATGAAAGCTCCACAAAAGAAGAACCCTCAATATCAAATGTAATCATAACAACTTCATGAATCGTGAAAACTCTATCTTCAAGTTGTTTCTTTTCTTTCTTTGCCAATTTTCCATCTATGTCAATAAACACTGAAACAGCTTGGAAGTTTACTGCAGCTACTTTTTTTTCTTTAAGTGCTCGAAAGTAATTCACAATATTGTCGGCTCCATATATGAGATTATTGTCATGTGTTCTAACCACCCCTCCTGGTCCATAGAAAGAGCCTATTTTCTTAAAATCCCCCTTTACATAGGACACAGTCAGCATATAATCTCTTGCCCTAAAAATTTTATCTAACTCAGTGATTGTGTATGGCTTCTCTACATATTTCAACAACCATTCTAATCCTGGCCCCTTGAACCTCTCTTGGGAATCGTTGTAGGCATTAACTCCAGTCGAACTAATTACAAAAACTAAAACAAAAAATACCAAAATCGACCAAATTTTAAGTTTCATAGTTCCCTCCTCCATTACCGTTATACGAGTTTATATTATCTGTCATCTCCTTCTTTAAAGATTCAAAGATGACAGTTATACTGCAATTGAGAAAAGAGTCGCACTTCCCTCCTTGCTGATTTAATTATGGTTTAAGCGCTTTACAGCATTTTTACCAAATGGAAAAAATATTGTCAAATAAACCCATTAATTCTTCATCAGGATCATAGCCCGCGATATTTCTTTAATTTTTCATCATATTTTTGTTTTTCTGAGCTCACAATTTTCAGAAAACTTGGATCATCCCTCAAATTATCCAAGCAAGGAGTATTCACTAAGTACGTATAGGAATAAAAATAATCTTTATATATCTCGAAGCCTTTTTCGATTCCTGCCTTAATATTTGTTATTGCTTCATTTTTCATGCCCAAAAGTGCATAGATGCAGGTGAAACGATATAAAAAAGTACGATCGCCATCCTCAATTAGCTCAAGGGCTTTACTTTTCTCTCCCTGAGCTGCAAAAATCCAGGCACGGAGATGTCTGCTCAAAAGATCATCAGGGGACAATTTCTCCGCTTTAGAGATTTGGAATTCTGCATCTCCAAACCTTTTCAGCATAATCAGTTGTTTTGCATATTCCAGGTGCAGCTCCGAATCAGGCTTTATTTCGATGGCTTTTTCCAAGTAATCGGCAGCTGTCTCATACTGTCCGATAAAGCTGTAGCATCTGGCACGAACGATATTCCACTCAGAGAATTCCGCTGGAGTGGGGTCCAGTTCAAAAGCCTGGGAATAATATTTTATTGCCTTCTCATACAAACCGATGCTTCTTAAAAAGCCGCCTATATGAAAATTGATCTCAGCATTATTGGGATCGAGTTCATATGCTCTCTTGAAATATTGGAAAGCTCCATCATTATCTTTTTTATCAAAGTTATACCAGCCGAGCCCGACATTCACTTCAGCCAAGTTATTATCTATATCTTTGGCCTTCATCAGATACTCATGCATCAAATTAAGATACTCTTCTTCGTTTTTATAAATGTACAAGTTATAGTAAAAATTTCCCAAACGCCAATATGCCAACGCATATTTTGGATCTTTTTTAATCGCCTCTAAGTAATTTTTTTCACAAGCCTCAAGATCTTTTATATCTTTAGATTCATAATAGCTTATCTCGAATAACCTCCCATACTTATAAAATTCATAAGCCTGGGTACTAGTTGATTCTACAGGTTTAACCCTACTGTATTTTTCACTAACATGATCGATTCCTAACGCCTCTGCAACTGATTTTGAAATGTCATTTTGAAGTTCAAAAACATCTTCTCTGCTCCGTTGATACTCTCTTCCCCAGTAGACTGACCCGTCCTCAACACTGCTGATTTTAATGGTGACGAGGATCTTATTCTCATCTCCTTGCAAAGTTCCCTCCAAAACATTTGAAACCTGCAGCTCCTTCCCAATCTGCTGAATGGACTTGTTTGAATTTCGATATGATAGAGTACTTTCCAGGCCGATCACCCTTAATTCATCGAAAGCAAGGAGCTTCATAATGAGGCTTTCAGTCATTCCGAGGCATGATGCGACCTGATCTTGTTGTGGACTTAGATCTCTAAAAAGCAATAAAACAATCGAATTCTTACGTTCTGTGCCTCCTGGTCCTACAGTATTGCGACCTCCCCCTCCCAAGATTTGCATATAAAAGATATAGCCGGCAACAACAATAAAAGTAAAAAGCAAGAGCACCACCAGAAACCAGGGTGACTTTAGGCTCTTTCTTATGGTTTTTACTCTAGTCTCTTCTCGCGAAATTGTGGTCTCAGTTGTCGGTAATTCAGTCTCAATTTGTGTCAATTCAGAACAGAGCTCTTCTGCAGTTTGGTACCTCTTTTCAGGATTTTTTTCCATACATCTCAAAATCAAGGTACTGAGTTCTTCAGGTATTTGAGCGTTGAACTCCCTCGGGTCTCGAGGAGCCTCTATTTTGTGTTTGACAGCAACACTCAGTGTGGTGTCTCCATCAAAGGGCACCTGTCCTGTCACCATCTCAAACAGGATCACGCCTAGGGAATAGATGTCGGACCGTTGGTCGACTCTTTTCCCCTCGACCTGCTCCGGTGATAAGTACTGCGGGGTTCCAACCATAATGTGTGAATCCGTGATACTTTTGGCCCCCTGAGACAGGGCGATTCCAAAATCCATGATCCGAACGTTTCCTTCACGATCGATCATGATATTGTGCGGTTTGAGATCTCTATGGAAAACGCCCAAACGGTGGGCTTCAATGAGCCCATGACAAACCTGCTTTCCGATCGAGATCGTCTTTCTCACAGTGAGAGGTCCCATCCGTCGTATGGATTTTTTCAAATCCTCCCCTGGCACATATTCCATGGTGATGAATCTTGTCTGTCCATCCCTTCCCACATCAAACATCTTGCACACATTTCGCTGGGCAATTTTGCGCGCCATCTTCAATTCGTTCTGAAAACGTTCGATGATCTCTGCGTTGGAGGCGATCTCTGGGCGGATGATCTTCAGCGCGATGTTCTCGTCGATATCTCTATCATAAGCTTTGTAGACCTTGCCCATCCCCCCTTTTCCGATCTCTTCGATGATCTCGTAGCGATCGCTCAGAATGCTGCCCCTCGTTATATCTGGCATAGGGTTGCTGAGTGTGGCGGTGTGAGCGTCCAGTGTTTCATCGGCGATCGGAAGCGGAGTCGCACAGTGTCCACAGTACCTCGTGTTATCGGGATTCTTGAAGTGGCACTTGGGACATTCCATCATGAACGTATCCCCTCTTTGGCTTTATCTGTGTATAAAATATTATTTTATGAGACAAGAGTCAAATAATCTTTACAGAAAAAACACAACGATGGATACTGTTTTATTCCTGGATTGACTTCCACCCTGTTTATTTTTATCATTATGAACAATGGGGAATAAGATGGAGAACGTCCAATGCCCGCATTGTTTCTCTATCAATCCGGACGACAGCCATTACTGCAGCAAGTGTGGATCATCCCTCGAGGAAAAAGACGAAACTATTTCCTACGCTCCTGACCAAGCACAATCCACTAAAGACCGTATTCATTACAAACCAGGCGATCATTTCGGAAAGCGTTACACCATCGTCGAAGAGATCGGTCGAGGAGGCATGGGAAAAGTCTACAAGGCTGAGGATAATGAATTGGGAACAACTGTCGCTCTCAAGGTTATTCGCCCCAAACATTCCAGGAACAAGCGCTTTATTGAACGCTTTAAAAAAGAAACTCTGCTGGCCAGATCCATATCACACGAAAATGTGATCCGTATCCACGATATCGGTGATGTGGAAGGGATCAAATACATTTCTATGGACTACATTAAAGGGCAGAGTCTTAGAGATTTGATCCAGGCCAGCGGCAACCTAACCTTGGAGACTGCTGTAAAGATCTCAGAAGACATATGCGAAGCGCTCAAAGCGGCCCATAAAAAGGGAATAATTCATCGGGATCTCAAACCCCACAATGTCATGATCGATAAAAGTGGCAATGCTTACGTTATGGATTTTGGATTAGCAAAAGCGGTCAAAGCTCAAGAGGCTTCAGCACCTGGAACAATACTTGGCACTCCCCAGTATATCTCACCGGAACAGGCAAAAGGAGAACGAGCTGATCATCGTTCGGATATTTATGCACTGGGCACGATCATGTATGAGATGCTGACCGGAAAACCGGTCTTTGAAGCCAAAACAACCAAAGGCTACTTCACAAAACATATATATGAAAAACCTGTCGAACCCTCGAAAACAAATCCTCAGATTCCCCAATTTATTGAGAAGATTATATTAAAATGCTTGGAGAAGAACAGGGATGAACGGTATCAAAATATTGATGATCTCCTTCAAGATCTGGATAAACATAAAGAGAGGGAGAAGCCTTCTCCTGCATTTAAGTGGATCGCTAAATACCGCGTGACTGCAATAGCCTTTGTGATCATTTTTGTCCTGTCATTTCTGCTGTGGAAACTGAGTAACAAAGAGGTCGAAGCTCCCCCCGGGCAAGACAGCAGAATTTCAGTGACTGTTCTGAATTTTCGGAATAACACTGGAGATCCCCAGCTGGATAATTGGCAGATCGCCCTACAAGATATCTTGATGACAGACCTTGCACAATCTCAATATTTGCGTGTCCTAACCGTTGATCGCCTATCTGAAACTCTAATGAGTCTAAATAAAACAAACACTGAGCATTACTCATCAGAAATCCTCGACCGAATTGCTGACGAAGAAAACATAGACTATTTCATCCAGGGAGGATACACACAATCGGGGGGAACTTTCCGAATAACTGCACAGATAGTTCCAGCTCATTCCAATGAATTTTTAGACGCCACAATGGTTCAAGGCCTAGGAAAAGAAAGCTTTCATCAATTGATCGACCAGCTCACTCTCTGGGTCAAATCAAAACTAAATCTCACTCCTATTGAGATAGCCAATGATATTGACAAAAATATTGGGGAGATTACGACCAAATCACCCGAGGCCTTAGACAATTATCTTCAGGGTGAAAGATACTATAGAGAAAAAAAATTCCAGGAAAGTATAGACAATCTAGAAAAGGCAGTGGCAATCGATCCGGAATTTGCCGCGGCTTATGGTCTGATGGGTATAAATTACGGATATTTGGGGCAGACAAAGGAAACTAAAAGATATCTTGAAAAAGCTATGGCTCTCGCTGAAAGAGTGTCTGATAGGGAGCGTTTTAACATCCAGGGGACATACTTCAATATCGTCGAAGAATCATACGAAAAGGCCATAAAATCCTACGAAGAAATCTTGAATATTTACCCAGATGATGAAGACGCTAAGCTCAAGCTCGGTGCGATCTACCTCAATCTTGAAGAATGGGACCAAGCATTAGTTTGGTACAACAGAGTGTTCGAAACGAAAAGAAGATCTGAGGAGGTTTGTATCAATGTCGCCTACATCTTTATGGCAACCGGTAAGTATGATCAAGCAAGGGGGATTCTAAAAGCCAATAAAGATATATTTTCCAGTGAGGTCTACTATTACAGGAATTTGAGCCACACTTATCTTTATGAAGGAAACTATGAAGCCGCTCTTCTTGAAGCCGAAAAAGCTCACTCCCTTGATGCTGAGGATTATCGAAACGATGAACTGACAGGGATCATCTATCACCTGAAAGAGCAATTCCGTGAGGCAGAAGAAAAATATCAAAAATTGCTTCAAACAGACGTCCCAAGCGCGCAATCTATAGGAAGATTAAGGTTGAGTCAGCTGTTTCTACTGAAGGGACAGTATGAGAGATGTTTAAACGATATCAATGCGGGGATTTCCATAACGCAAAGATTCAATCTCAAAGAAGACGAAGCAAATTTTCATTTGTTTTTGGCCTACATCAATTATCAGCTAAAGAACCTTAATAAGGCACTTGAGGCCATTAACAGAGCTTTGGAGATTGCTGTAGAATTCAAGTTTAAAAATATACAAAAATCAGCTCTTCACTTAGAGGGACTGATATATTTAAGACTAAACAAGAGTGAAGAGGCAGAGAAGATATCTGCGGAATTAAAAATGTTGATCGAAGAATCCGAAAACAGAAAGCATATGAGGTATTATCACAGCCTTGTAGGCTGGATTGCTCTCAAGACCGAAGATACACGGAAAGCAATCGACAGCTTTAATGCATCCATTATGCTGCTACCCTCCCAGGCTTTTTTGCTCGGTGACCAGGCTTTTTATCTCAATTCTATTGCTTTCGCTTATATGAGAACGGGAGATTTGGAAAACGCTAAAATGAACTACGAAAGAATTATTTCCTTAACATATGGGAAGCTGCAGTTTGGGGATATCTACACAAAAAGTTTTTATGAGCTTGGTAAGATATACCAAAATCAAGGTCTTAATGATCGAGCGATTGAGTATTATACGAAGTTTATCAACTATTTGAAAAATTCTGATGTTGGGCTGGAAGAGATAAATGATGCAAAAACACAACTTTCAAATCTAAATTAAGGCTTCGAGAATTATCCCCTATCCATAAATTCAATGCTCAACTCCGTGCGATGCTTTCCAATTCTTCCCAGAAGAGTTTCTTTCGATTCCTGAAGATTTTTTTTATTTCGCAGGCCCAAATAGGGATTTTCCCCAGTATGGAAGTGGATAACGCCGCATCCACAGGACAGGCTGAGCACTCTAATAGATCAGAACAATCATGACAAGAGCAATTATCGGTGTGAAAATTATCCATATGCAGTTCTGAATAATTTTCACGGACTTCAGGATAAATTTTTTCATGGTTCTTACTAAAAGAATCAAGCTGTCCAAAACAATACTTGTTAAATTCGGGATTTCCCTCCCTTCCTTTGAATAATTCAGGAAAGAGGTAGCAACCCCAAAGTTTCCCATCAGGAGCCAATGCCATTCGGTCATCACCAGCGGTGCATGAAAAGACACTTTTCTCAACATCTTTCCTAAAAAATGACAGGGCGAAGGTTTTTGTTCTTTCATAGTATGGGAGAATTAATTCACTCACAGCTAAAAGTTCTTCCCTTAATTGTTGAAGTGATGACTCGCTCCAGGACGGAATCGTATTAAGGGCAAGATGGATATCCGGAACGCCGAATTCCAGGAGGGATCGGATCGATCTTGAGAGATGTCCAACCGTTTCCTGAGTAAATACGCTGTTGGTTACAAAATCGATATTCGAACTTTCCAATAATTTTTCCATGACTGAGACAATCTGCCTGTGACTTCCCTTTTTTCTGGATATATCCTGGGCATCTCCATCAAAGCTCAACCAAACAGAAAATGCATTCTGATTCAGAAACTCCAAAATACCATCGTCGATAAGACTCCCATTCGTCGTGATATTATATTGGAGTTGTTTGTTGAATGTTTTGTTTTTAAATTGAATGAAGTCTACGGCTTGTCTTATCCGATCAAAAGCAAGAAGGGGTTCCCCACCGGTAAAGGCTATGAGGCATTGCTCCGATAAAAAGGGGAAGAAAAAATCTAAGGCTCTTTCAAGTGTGGATATATCAATGGTTTTTGCGGCTCTCGTCTGGTAACAATACGAACAGCTATAATTACACTCTTCTGTCAGAATGAACCTGAAATCAGAGATTTCCATTCATATACTGGGAATTTGGCAAAAATAGCTGATCTTAAAAATTAATCGGGAATTGTGCTTCCTACTTTGCAAGTTCTTCGACCGGTTTTCTCCATTAGCGTATTATCAAGTAATTCAGCCGCACCTCTTATCTTCTTTTTGTCTCCACTCGAGACATCAGTTTTATCATGGACTTCTTTTAAATCCTCAATGGCTGCTTCATAAAGTTCTGTAATCGTTTTTTTCTCTGCGGACATGGTTAACCTCCCTTTTTTTAAAAAACTCTACCAAAATAAAATTAGGGTGTCAAATTGTATTTCGTCCTCAAAAATATCGAGCGTATTTGGACCAGAGGTTGTCGCCGAGTTTCCAGTAAGCATCGACGGCTTGGTTAGCGATATCAAGACAGTATTTCGTGAGGAACGCTTTGGCTTTTTGGGGATCTTCTTTATGGAGGCGGAGGGCTTCCTCCTCGATCTGGGCCTGATCGGCAAAAGCTTTATCTTCGATGGTTTTCCACACTTTCTCGATGTCCTGGGTCATATCCTGCCAGCGGAACAGAGCCAGCTTGCTCACCCTGCGAAACGCCCACCAGGCACAATCCGTCCGGTAACCCCAGCGTCCATCCACCATATAAGAGTCGGGCATCTGGGAGATCCCGCAATAGAAGGGGGTGTGCGGAGTTGTGGCGGGATTATCGTATCCCAACCAGACGACTCCTCCGATGGCGTCGGGCAACCATTCTCTGGACTGAGTGATTTGCAGGTATGTAGCATAGGGCACACAGATCGTCCTGTGCCGCTCGATATTCATGAGTTGTCTCAAATCGCCATTCATAAACGGTGTGGCGACCGGGCTTTTTATGGTTTCACCCTTGCGATTCGTAGTCATCATCTGTTTTGTGATATCAAAATCTGTGTCATCGTAGGCATCTCTGAAGATCTCGAGAATCTTGGGTACGGAGACTTTTTCGTCGGGTTTCACCGAAAGCGGGTAGTTTTCCGAATAGGGATTCAAATTGAGTGAGGGCGCAACCCGGCTCAAGACCCTCCATTCACGCAGCCGCGAGCCCATCTGAGTGCGTGTTCCCGGAGCATAGGCATAACAGAATTCAAAGGCTTTACTGCTTTTAGTATCCCACCAGCCCATCTCTTCAGCCAACGAATACACATTATCAGAGGCCATGAAATGATCGCCATCCTTAAGATCGATCTCTCTGATCCGAGAGGCATTGGATGAGATTGCAATCTCATCATCGGGTATCCTCGCTGCGGCCCAAACAGCACCTTTTTTCCCCTTCCCAGGCCCTAATATCTCAAAGAACCAAACCTCATTAGGGTCAGAAAAGGTGAAACACTCCCCAACATCGATATACCCGAATTCTCTGGTCAGGGCATCGACAACCTTGATGGCTTCTCTGGCTGTTTTGGCTCTTTCCAGACACAGACGGTAAAGCTCAGGCGCATCCAGGATCCCCTCGCCGCTCACTAGCTCACGCCGTCCTCCAAAAGTCGTTTCTCCGATAGCGAGTTGATATTCATTCATCACAGCATAAGCGGTGTTGATGTATGCATATGTTTCTGAAACCTGTGGGATCTTTCCTTTAGGCAACCGGTCGGGATGATCCGGTCCCTTTGTCCTTTTGGAGTGGTAGTAGATGGTGCACATGTCACCAGGATTATGTTTTTTATGAGGAACCACATTGATCCATGTGCGGTCGGTGCCCGAGTCACAGGAATGCGATGTCATTGTCGAACCATCGACAGAGGCAAGCTTTCCAACCAGAATACTCGTACAGCGATCAAACTCTATGAGTCGAACATCTGGAAGATAAGCTGAAGTCGCGTGTAAGATGAAGGCGACAAAAACAACACATCCAAAAAAGACAATGGTTTTCTTCAGATCAAATCTTTTCATGAATCACTCCCTTCGCAATTTTTCTCTTCTTTTGATACATCCAAGACAAAAGACCGTATCGGTTTTTTTGGAGATAAACACGGATATCCTTCCACCTGGTATGGCCGCTCACGAACGACATTTTACAAATTTATAACACAGAGACAATTTGAAGGTCAACCACAGCTTACTCTTCTTCTCCTCCTCTGAAATGTTCTAAGTGTGCTACAAACGACATACAAACGGCTCCTCCATTGACTGTTAAACACGCCTGTGTTATAAGTGCTGTAAGATGGAAAAAAATCCGAATGAAAGAGTCCGAACCATCCAAAAATAATAAAAACTCCGATCCTGCTTCCCAAACTCAGGATCAGGAAAAAATCACTCCCCATACAAATCTCCTTCCTCAGGAAGAGATGCTGAGTTTTTTCTTGCTGGATGAGGCCAGCTCTCAGATCACTCCTTTTGAGCCTGAACTGGAGACACAAAAACAAATCGCCGCCGACAAGACACAGCCCCTCGAAACACGGTTGGAAGCTTACGAGGACATTTTTGAGTCACAAGTGGGAGATACATCATTAGCCCGAGCTCGAAACATCGAGAGGGAGGTTGGATTCCGACAGGTCTACCTCAAATTTGAAGGTGGGAACCCCACGGGTACGCAAAAGGACAGAATTGCCTTCACTCAAGTTCGGGATGCCGTCCGGCGAGGATTCGATGCCATCACACTGGCCACCTGTGGCAATTACGGTGTGGCTATGGCATTCGCCTCCTGCCTTGCGGGAATTGGGTGCATTATTCATATTCCCCAAACTTTTCACACAAAAAGAGCCCAAGAAATGATTGATTATGGCGCAGATATTATCCATGTTGAAGGGGATTATGAAAAATCCGTCATAATGTCACGGGAATATGCCGAAGCCAATGAAATTTATGACGCTAACCCAGGAGGAGCCAACACTGTTTTGCAGATGCGGGCTTATGGAGAAATCGCCTACGAAATCTACGATGAGCTCAGAGATGCGCCCAGCTTCGTGGCTGTTCCCGTCTCGAACGGGACAACACTTGCGGGAATCTATAAGGGTTTTCTCAGCTTGTATCGCCGGGGAAAAACATCCAAGATCCCCCGGATGATCGGCGGATCATCATTCGGAAAAAACCCGATCATCTCTGCCTTCCTGAAAAAAATCCCCGAATGTACAGACCTCAAACCTGAACAAATTCACGAAACATCAGTCAATGAACCATTGATCAATTGGCAGTCTTTGGATGGAGACCATGCGCTCGAAAGCATTCGTCTTTCAAGGGGGTGGGCCTCATACGCCAGCGATAAAAACATGATGAATTTCTCGCGTCTCATCCGTGAAAGGGAAGGTTTGAACGTTCTCCCTGCTTCCACCGCAGGCCTGATCGCGCTGCTTGACCTCCACACAAAGGAGAATCTCGGAAATGACCGCTATGTCGTCATCCTGACGGGAAGGAAGTGATGACTGATTTCCCGGAAGGAAACGCGATTATCTTCTGTGAGGGAGCCTTCGGAACCCCTAACGGCAAGACCGCTCACGGCCTCGTGCGTCGAACGAAACGCTACCGTGTCCTATCGGTGATCGACTCGAAGTGTGCATTCAAAGACTCAGGAGAAATCTTGGACGGTAACGCCAACGGGATCCCTGTATTTCCAGATCTCTCTGCAGCGCTGGACAATGCGCGGACAATCAGCTTGCATGCCACCCATTTTGTCATCGGGTTGGCTCCTGACGGAGGTCGATTGAATCCGGAGCACCGTGTTTCGGTCATTGAAGCCATCCGATCAGGGCTGAACATCGACTCTGGCCTCCACGATTTTCTCTCGGAGGATAAGGAAATGTCTCGATATGCACAGGAACACAGGATCTCCATTCGGGACGTGCGAAAGCCTCCGCCGCGTTATGCTTTACACTTTTTCAGCGGAAAGATCGAACAGGTTTCCTGCCTGAAAGTCGCTGTCCTCGGGACAGATTCCGCTGTAGGCAAACGCACAACAGCCTGGATCTTGACCGAAGCTCTAAACGCTGCCGGATACAGGACAGAACTCATAGGGACAGGTCAGACGGCATGGATGCAGGGGGTGAGCTATGGCATCCTCATGGATTCTCTGGTCAATGATTTTGTCTCTGGCGAGATCGAACATGCTGTTTGGTCCGCCTGGAATGAAGTCCATCCCGATGTGATCATTATCGAAGGACAGGGAAGTTTAATGAATCCCGCATACCCCGGTGGCTTTGAAATATTGGCAGCGGGTCGTCCGGACATGATCATTCTACAGCATGCTCCCGGCCGCAAAGATTACGATAGCTTTCCCGGATACCCTATCCAGCCACTGGATATCCAGATCCAGGCTGTAGAGCTCATTTCAGAAAAACCTGTGGTCGCCGTCACGATCAACCATGAGAACCTCTCCAGGGATACGATCGTCTCGATCTGTCAGGAGATCGAGCATCAGATCGGAAAGCCCACCGTGGATGTTCTCTTACAGGGAGCGGATAAAATCATTCAAGCGATTCAATCATCCCTTGAGGCAAAAAGCCCAAAAGAATAAAAAGTTTAGTCAAAAAATGAGCATAGACACCTCTACAAAAAAAGTAAAAACACCCATGTCTTCAGAAGAGGATCCACTCCGCATACTCAAAGTGATCCGAAAATTGGAAGTCGGTCCCGTCCAGGTCAGGTCAGACAGGTTGATTTCTCCCTATTCGGTCCAAACGGACGAGGGTCATTCTGTTTTTAACCTCATCTACCGTTTTGAAGAAGACGTCTTTGACTCAAAAGAACATTCCTCGGTCAACCTTGCCAGTATGATCGCCGCCCAGATGGCCATTAATTACGGCCTCTTCTGTGACAAAATTGTCTTTTACGATTGTATGGATAAATCCGACATACGCTTCATCGAAGATATGATGGTGAACACGGCACGCGAGATCTATGTGATGAAATTTCTCCGGCCCAACCCTTTCCTTCTCGGAGAAACATCAGGCCTCCCTATTGTGAAGAAGGACAACTATCTTCAAGCAAGCCTTGAGTTCCCATGCTGGACAGAGGAGAAAACAGAAGTCCCCTATTGGGGAGGGGATAAATCCAAGCATGCTGTCCTTTCTAGCGGTGGTAAGGACAGTCTCCTGAGCTTTGGACTCTTGAAGGAGATCGGAAAGGAAACCCATCCTATCTTCATCAATGAATCGGGAAGGCATTGGTACACAGCGCTCAACGGGTACCGTTACTTAAAAGCCACCTACCCCGAAACAGCCAGGGTGTGGACGAACTCGGATAGACTTTTTTCCTGGATGCTAAGACATATGCCCTTTGTGAGACAAGATTTTGCCAGGATTCGCTCTGATGATTATCCGATCCGTCTTTGGACAGTGGCGGTGTTTCTATTTGGCGCCTTGCCTCTTCTTAAGAAACGAGGGATCGGACGAATCGTCATCGGCGATGAATTCGACTCCACAAACAGGTCGTCACACCAAGGGATCACTCATTACAACGGTTTTTTCGATCAGAGCCGTTATTTCGATAATGCAGTTACTCGGTATTACTACCAAAAAGGATGGCAAATCAGCCAATTCTCCGTAATTAGGCCGCTTTCAGAGCTTCTCATTGAAAAGATCTTGTATGAGAGATACCCCTTCCTCCAAAGACACCAACTTTCCTGCCACGCCACCCATATCAAGGGCGAGCGTGTCTTTCCCTGTGGGAACTGTGAAAAATGCCGCAGAATCGTCGGCATGTTAACAGCCTTGGATGCCAATCCCATCAACTGCGGCTACACGCTCAAACAGACCGAGGATTGTCTGAAAGCGCTGGAAGAAAAGGGAGTCCATCAAGAATCTGCCGCTGCTCAGCATCTTTCTTACCTGCTTTCAGAAAAAGGACTTTTACAGAAATCTGCGGAAAAAAAGCGACAACAGGCACAACCAGAGATCATGAAGATCCGTATCGATAATGAAAAATCCCCGGTCCATGGCATTCCTGTTGACCTCCGCAAGCCCCTCTACAAAATTTTTCTGAAACATGCTGATGGGATTTCCAGGCGACAGGGCCGAATCTGGATAGACTATGACCTCCTAAAAGCACCGGAGCTACTGATACCTTATCCATTCGAATCCCCTGAAGACAGTGTGGAAAAAAGTGAATCGCTCTCATCCAAAACAGAAAACGCAAAAAATGTTTCTTACCTTTTGGCAGAGATGACCTGGCCAGAGGCTCAGGTCCGGTTCAAAGAGGTGGATGTCGCGCTTCTACCTGTAGGTTCCCTGGAACAGCACGGATTACACCTGCCTGTAGACACCGATGCTTTTGACGCAGACTACCTTGCACGCCGTGTGGCAGAAGCCTGCGAACCTCCAAAGCCACTGGTGCTTCCTCTCATTCCTTACGGAGTTTCCTATCATCATGAAGACTTCAGCGGGACTCTCAGTATCGACCCGAAGACGTTAAGCCAGCTCATCTATGAAGTCGGAATGAGCGCCGCCCGGAACGGAATTACAAAACTTGTGATCATCAACGGCCACGGAGGGAATATTCCCGCACTCCAATTCGCCGCACAGATGATCAATCATGATGCCCACATCTTTACCTGCGTTGAAACGGGTGAAACCAGCGAAAAGGACATCGGGGCATTGACAGAAACCCCAAACGATGTCCACGCGGGGGAAGTGGAAACCAGTACCGCATTGGCTAACAGGCCTCACCTCGTCAAGCTCGACAAAGCGAAGAAATTCATTCCCCGATTTTCCAGCAAATATCTCAATTTTAGCTCCAAACGAAGTGTCGAATGGTACGCCCGGGTTGCTAAAATCTCGACAACAGGAGTTTTGGGAGATCCGACCAAAGCAAGCAGGGAAAAAGGGGAAAAGATATGGGAGATCATGATCAAACATCTCGTGGAATTCGTTGAAGATCTCAACAGCATGAGCCTGGATGAGATCTACCACAAGAGATTCTGACAGGAGCACGATGATAATCACAAAACTAGAGGCGTGGGCCATTTCTATGCCCTTAAAAGAACCCTATGCCATCGCATACGAAACCATTGACTCAGCGACGAATATCTTTCTCCGCTTGGAAACCAACAGCAAAATCACTGGGTTCGGTTGCGCGGCACCCGACCTTCAGATCACTGGGGAAACACCCGAGACCGTGCTGAAGGCCTTGAACGAGATTGTTTATCCTTCGATCAAAGGTTCAGATCCTTTACGCATGGCTATGTTGCTCGAGCGTGTGGCTCCTCTCCTGGGCTCTCAGTCCTCGGCCCTTGCGGCAGTCGATATGACCCTTCATGATATTCTCGGTAAAGCGTGCGGACTTCCGCTTTGGAAATTACTGGGCGGTTTCAGAGACCGGATCAAGACCAGCGTCACCATAGGAATCCTCCCCGAGCAAGAAACCGTCGCACATGCCAAAGAATGGTTGGCACAGGGATTTCGAAGCCTGAAGATCAAGGGGGGCAAAGACGTAGATTCAGACATTGTCCGGGTGCATAAGGTGCGCGAAGCTGTAGGCAAAGAAATCGAATTGCGATTCGATGCCAACCAGGGTTTCACTGTCGAGGAGGCAGTCAAATTCGTTGAGGGAACCCGACAATGCCGGCTTGAATTGATCGAACAACCCACACCGACAGGACAGCCGGACTTTCTGGGAAGGGTCACATCAAGTGTATCCATCCCTGTCATGGCAGACGAAAGTCTGATGACCTTGAGAGATGCGTTTCGACTGGCGCGAAGGGACCTGGTGGATATGGTCAATATCAAGCTGATGAAAGTCGGAGGAATCACTATCGCCCGTCAGATCAACGCCGTCGCACGCTCGGCTGGTCTGGAAGTCATGGTCGGTTGTATGGATGAGTCCGCTCTCAGCATTGCCGCGGGGCTTCATTTTGCTTTAGCTCGACCGAATGTGCACTATGCCGATCTTGACGGACATCTCGATCTTGTTGAGGATCCTTGCGATGGGGCTGTCATTATTCGCAATGGAATTCTATACCCCACTATTCATCCTGGCCTTGGATTCGATATCCCCTGCTAATACGTGCCTCGAGACTTACCACGGTATGGCGATTTCGTCCAATACGATTCTGTTTGATTTTACATAAATTTGTAATAAGATAAACACCTGGATCCAGCGGCCCATTCTGACGTGGATGGAAAGAAGAGATAAACACAAATGAGGAGAGACCTATGAAACTTGACAAATTCTACAAAAAAGTCGTGGAAATCGGGGTTAACAACGACCTCAGAGGAAAAAATGAGGTTAAAAAGCTCTTGAAAGAAGAAAAGGAAAAATTTGATAAGCTCGAAAAGGAAGACCTCGAATTCTTTGATAAGGATAGGCTTTCTAATCCCTACGCCGACACACGCATTCTCAATGGCGACAAAAACCTGGAAATCCGGAAGATCATCGTCGGTATTGATATGCAAGTGGGGGAAATTCTGTTGACCTACCTACTGAACAGGGAGAGAAAGAGCCAAATCGACCTGGTCGTCTCCCATCACCCCGAGGGATTTGCACTTGCAGGGCTCTATGAAGTCATGAGGCTACAAGCCGACATTCTGGCCAATACCGGGATCAGCATCAGCGTCGCTGAACAACTCATGGAGAAGAGGATCAGCGAAGTCGAACGGAGATTTCTACCCATCAACCACACCAGGGTCGTAGATGCCGTTAAAGTGCTGGGTATTCCGATGATGTGTATCCACACCCCTGCGGATAACTGTGTGGCCAATTACCTAAAAAAGGCCTTTGACAAAGAAAAACCTTATAAGTTGAAAGATGTTCTGCGTCTCCTGAAGGCAATGCCTGAGTATAAAAAATCCTCGAGACTGCAAGTGCCTCCCAAGATCGTTAATGGTGCAGAAAACAATAAATGTGGAAAGATCTTTGTCGATATGACCGGAGGGACTGAAGGATCTAAAGAGATATTCGAGAAATTCGCCAACAGCGGCGTGAGCACATTGGTAGGCATGCACTTCAGTGAGGAGCACTTGGAAAATGCGAGGAAAGCGAACCTAAACATGATTATCGCCGGCCACATATCCAGCGATGTTCTAGGATTGAACCTCTTATTCGACGAGATCGAAAAGGAAGAAAAACTCCAATTTATCGGTATATCCGGCTTCGAGCGCATTCGTCACAGGAAAACATAAGTCAGCGATTTCGAAACTCCGTAATCCTATCACTATTTCGTGGATAGAATTTCTTTTTCTGTTTAAAATAGAATGGCATGTTTGATTTATCAGATTATGGAAAAGCTGTCACAATTTCGGAAGAAAGAGGAATGCTGGCTGTTGGGTATTGGGGAAAATAAGCAAAAAGGGGATAATGAAGGAGGGTATTACGAAGCCTTACCCAGCCAGCAAAAATAAGACTTATATTTATTATACACCAATACAAAAAAATATCAATATTTTTCTATAAAAAGTAAGCATCCTTATTTCCGTGATAAGGGCATTAGATGTAAAAAGAGCGAGTTACTGTCCTTATGAGTCGGATGGTGGCGGGTGGGGAGGTCTTCGACGAATATGGACTGTGACGAACTCCTGCTATTATCATTTGACTTGAGAGCATCACGGAAATAAGGATGCTTCCCCATAAAAATGGTCATTTTTTCTGAAAAAAATGATTTTTTTAAGCCCACGACTTATGGCTCAATGCCGATGAAGATGGCGGTGCATGATTTTCCGGACTTCTTTCAGAAAATCATTCCCGGCCAGTCTTTCCAATTTGGTACTCAAATTGGCATCGTCTTCGTTTTTGAGCATATCGATAACATAATCGATAATGCTAGAGGGAAAAATTCCATTTCTCTCGTAAAGATCGCGCTTTTTCGCCAACAATCGACTCGACTCCACACAGCTGGATGGCAGTTGCGGAAAAGAACTCAGTTTTTTCTTATCTTTGTTAATGTCAGCCTCTCCGTACAGCTTATCCGCCAACTCTAGAGATCTTTCATCTCTGAAGCCCCATTCAGCTGCCAAAACAATGCCTGCAAGAAGCAAGTGAACAAGGGCACTTCCGTCAGGACTCCGAAGCTCTACAGTTTGCTTACTCCGGAAATCATTGATCTCATTCATCTCTTGTGGATTGATCTTTTTGGCAAGGTCCTTGATATCCGACCAGGCCAGTGGGACACGAATCAGAGCGCTGCGATTCAAATCGCTCCAGAAGATGCGTGTGGGTGCCTCTTGTTTGGGCACCAGACGCAGGTAGGAAGAAGGGACGGTGTTTCCAAAGGCAGTCAAGGTGTCGGCATACTCACACAATCCCCCCACCAAGCGCCGCGCTGCCTCAGAGAGTATATGACTTTCGGCCAGCATGATGTTTTGTCCCTTTTTCATCAATTCTAGATGGAAATGCAGTCCATTTCCAGCAATGCCCTTTTCGATCTTGGGAGTAAAGGTCGCTAGACATCCATACTGGTGAGCCACATTCCGAATAATCCACCGGCCGAGCATCACCACATCCGCCATCTCGACGATGGGTCTGGATAAGAATTCGACCTCCAATTGTTCGACACTCTTGCCGTTGATCTCTGCCAGGTCGCTTTTGAGGTCGTCCATATAGCCCACTTCACTGTGAGAATACTTTACCGCCCCTGTAATCTGGGTGATGTAATGAACAATCTCATCCAGGATCTCTCCTCCCTTGATGAATGGGGCAGACTCATGGTAGCCCTGCTGTTTCTTCAGCTGAAAAATGTTGGGATTTTTATCTAAAAGAAGATAAAACTCCAGCTCTCCGAGGGCATACAACTCCAAACCTGTGGACTGTTCGAAATGAAAATTGGCATTAGCCAGAATATTGTCCAGAGCAAAAGCGGCTCGTGAGCCATCTCGAGTCAAGTAGCGGCAGATAAAATCAAGACTGCAATCATC
>Ga0307425_1000889_pt1 | contig 18578 bp, 19 predicted proteins | sample SalMarWE160330MG_FD_202152 | JGI IMG/M metagenome (GOLD analysis project Ga0307425, IMG submission 202152) | Salt marsh sediment microbial communities from the Plum Island Ecosystem LTER, Massachusetts, United States - WE1603-30 | ecosystem: Environmental > Aquatic > Marine > Intertidal zone >...
CCCCATACTCGTCGGCAGGCACACCGACGGTCTTTACGTCTTTCTCGCCACAACGGCCCGAGCGCGCTCGGCCGCCACCCGGCGCGAGACCGGGCTCAACGCGACCGCCACTCCTGCCGATAAAGGGAACCGAGACCCGATTGCGAGGCACGTCTGTGCATTCGAGTGCCCACGGACAACACGAGCTGACGCCACACGCGCTCGACGACCCGGCTGCCGCCGATGAGGCGGCCCGGTGCGATTGCGCCAAGGTGCTGCGCGGGCTGGGCGAGTGCCGGAGCGGGCTCACCGGGCTGTCCGAGGCTGAGTGCCTGGCCGTGCTGTGCACGCTCGCGGCAGAGCACGGCGTGACGGTGCAGCGCAACCCCTCCACGGGCGAGGCCGACTCCGCGAACGTGCCGAGCGTCGACGCCCTCTCGGCGCCGGACGATCTGGACTGGGCCCGGGAGTTTGTCTCCCAGGTGGTGCTGTCCGACGCGCTCATGGGCGCCGCGATGCGGCTGGACGAGTCGAAGCAGGAGATCGACACGATCGCCGCGCGCCTCGAGCGGGTCGTCCAGGACGGCTCCGGGCAGCTCGATCGCAGCGAGGCGCGCTACGCGCAGCTCTTCCATCGAGTCAAAGAGGGCGTCTTCGTGTGCGATACCTCGGGGCGGTTCCTCGACGTCAACCCGGCCGCGCTCGAGCTGCTCGGCTACGGCACGGCGGAATCGCTGACGGGCGAACACACGTTCGGCTGGCTGTTTGCCAACGCCGCAGCGTGGGAAGGCTTCTACACCGCCCTGCTCGAGCACGACTCCGTGCAGCACCTCGAGTGCGAGCTCGTGCGGCGCGACGGCACGCCCGCGCACGTGCTCGTGACCGCCTCGCTCGTGCGCGACGCGAGCGGGGTGGCCACCGGCTTCGAGGGGATCTGGTACGACGTGACCGAACGCCGACGGCTGCACGAGCGGCTCGTCGAGGCGCAGCGGTTCGAGGCCGTTCGCCAACTGGGGCTCACCTACAGCCACGAGATCAACCAGCCGCTGACGGCGCTCTGCAACGCGGTCCAGGATCTGCTCGAACGCTGCGACCCGAACACGCCCGAGGCCGAGATCGCGCTGACGATGTCGGACCAGGCGGCCATGCTCGCCGAGGCGATGGTCAAGATCGGCCGCCTGCGCGAAATCCGGCCGGACACCGACGATCCGGACGTCACCGACGCCTGAACGGCCACCCGAGCCGGTCGCCGTCTGAGGCAATTAACCCGACTCGTGCTCAATTCCCGCCCGGGCGTGCCGATAGCCGTTACAGAGCCAGTGCAGACCAAACACAGGGCATCGCAATGGAGTTGCCCCACAGCGACCCCGCGCGCGACGGGCCGGGCCAGCCCCCCGGCTCCGGCCAAGGCGACGCGATTGTCCGGGCGATCATGACGTGCCGCGAGGCGGTCATCGAACTGCCCGAACAGGCGCGCCTCGCCGTCGTCAGCGCGCTCGCGTCGCTCTTCGGCCACGCGCTCGCTCCGAAGCCGTCGTCTGAGGCCGCCGACCCGCGCGAGTTCGTCTCCGGTCAGGACCCCGAATGGGCCGAGCAGTTCGTCGCGCAGGTGCTGCTGTCCGACGCGCTCATGGGCGCGGCGCTGCGGCTCGACGAGTCGAAGCGCGAGATCGACACGATCGCCAACCGGCTCGAGCAGACCGTCGACGACAAATCGCGCGAGCTTGCGCGCAGCCAGGAGCGGTACTCGCACCTGTTCAACCGCGTCCAGGAGGGCGTGTTCGCCTGCGACAGCGAGGGCCGGTTTCTCGACGCCAACCCGGCTGCGCTCGACATGCTCGGCTACGGCTCGAACGAGGCGCTCGCGGCCGAGCAGACGTTCGACAAGCTGTTCGTCGAGCCCTCGGCTGAGCCGTTCTATGCCTACCTGTGCAAGCTCGAGCACGTGCAGAACCTCGAGCGCCAGATCGCGTGCCGCGACGGCAGCCGCATCCACGTGCTCGTGACGGCCACCCTCGTGCGCGACAGCGACGGCACCCCCACCGGCTTCGAGGGCATCCTGCACGACGTGACCGAGCGACAGCGCCTGCAGGAAAGCCTGGTCGAGGCGCAGCAAATCGAGGCGGTCCGTCAGACGGTGGTCGCCTGCTGCCACGAGATCAACCAGCCACTGACCGTCCTGTGCTGCCAGGCACAGATGCTGATCGAGCAGTGCGAGCACGGCAGCCCTCACGCCGGCATCGCCCTCGCCATGTCCGAGGAGGCGGCCAAGCTGGCCGAGGTGATGATCAAGATCGGCCGGATCCGCGAGATCCGCACAACCAAGTACATCGACGGCATCGACATGCTCGACCTGACCGCCTCGACGCCCCACGAGGAAAATTAGGGACAGGCACTGATTTCCCTAATCTCTGATTTCCGGAGAAATCAGTGCCTGTCCCTAATTTTCAGGGCAGCGTCGGCGGGGCTTCGGGCGGGGCGTGGTTCTGGCGGCGGCGAAACTCGGCGGCGAACGCTCGGTATGACGCCGCGCCGACCGAATGCGGGTCGTAGTCGATCACCGGCTTGCCGAAGCCGGGCGCCTCACTCAGCCGCACGTTTCGGGGGATGACCGTCTCGTAGACGCGCTCCTTGAAGTAGGCGCGCACCTCGTCGGCCACCTGCCGGCTCAGGTTCGTGCGGCTGTCGGCCATCGTGAGCAGGAAGCCGTCGATCACGAGCCGCGCGTTGATCTTCTCGTGTACCAGGTTCAGGGTCCGCAGCAGTTGGCTCAGACCCTCGAGCGCGTAGTACTCGCACTGGACGGGGATCAGCACGCTGGTCGCCGCGCAGAGCGCGTTCACGGTGAGCAAGCTGAGCGCCGGCGGGCAGTCGACAATCGTCAGGTCGAACCTCGAGTCGAGCCGCGCGAGCCGGTCGCGCAGCAGCGTGTAGCGCCCGGTCTTGCCGGCGAACTCCATTTCGGCGCCCGCCAGGTCGGGCGTCGAGGCGATGAGCCACAGGTTCGGGTAGCCGGTCGGCATGATGCAGTTGTTGATGTCGGTCTCGCCGGTGATCGCGCGGTAGATGTTGCGCGCTTCGGCCTCGTCGCGCTTGCCGAGCCCGCTCGTGGCGTTGGCCTGGGCGTCGAAGTCGACCAGCAGCACGCGCAGGCCGTCGCGGCCGAGGCAGGCGGCCAGATTGATGGCGGTCGTGGTCTTGCCCACGCCCCCCTTCTGGTTGGCGATCGTGACGATCCTGCCGGCCGGCCAGTTGGCCATGAGCCCTCCCTGCCTCCTTCGCGCGCCACGAAATCGTACCAGAGCGCCGCGCATCACGGAAGCGAAAAGCAGCCCGCGCGCCCGGTAGGCTTAGCGGCTCGCCGTGCTCCCAGGATGGGTCCTGCCACCGGCTTCAGTCGGTGGTTAGCTTGTGCCGCTAGCAAGATCCGTCGAGCCGGCTTCAGCCGGCTTCTCGACAACTGCCTTCAGGCGCCTCGTGGCGAGCTGGCGTGCTGCGGCTGAAGCCCCTCGTCGAGAAGCCCGCTGGAAGCGGGCTCGAAGAGGTGCCAAGCGGTGTGCAGGCCACCGGCTGAAGCCGGTGGCAGAACCTATTCTGGCGGGTCTCAGGCTCTCAGCAGGACGAGGCCGGCGACGCCGGCAACGATCAGTATGGCACCGACGGCGCGCTTCCACGAGACCGGCTCGCGCAACAGCAACCCGCCGACCAGCGTGCTGATGACGATGCCGACGTTCCGGCCCGCGGCGACGTGGGTGACGTTGCCGTGCCGCAGCGCGACCACAATGAGGTAGTAGGCGAGCGCGATGCTCACGCCGACGATGACGACGCGGCGCTTGTTCGTGCGCCACTCGCTCATCGCCGTCGCCCGGCGGCGCGCGCTCGCCGCCATCCACGCCGAGACGAACAGCGCGAGGAACAGGTGCATGAGGAACAGGTACTCGAGCGGGCTCGGCTGCGCCGGCAGCGTCATCGCGCGCCGGTCAACGAGGTGGTAACCGGCGATCAGGCACCCGGCCATGAGCGCCAGGCCCACGCCCGCCAGCGTCCGCCGGTGCGGGGCCGATGCCCACGCCGACCAGCTCACCCCGCCGACGCCCGCCACGACGACGAGCACGGCCGCCCCGTCGCGCACGGTCACCACGTCGCCCAGCAGCATCCCGCCGAGCGCGAGCGTCACGAGCGGCGCCACGCCCCGGCTGAGCGGATAGACGACCGAGAGGTCCGCCCGGTCGTACGCCACGACGAGCGCGACGATGTACGCCGCCTCGAGCAGGCCCGACAGCGCCGCCCACCCGACGAGCTCGATGCTCAACGCCCCCGGCTGCACCAGCCGCGACACCACAAACGCCGGCACCAACACCGCGCTCGACACCACGCACGCGAGCCAGATGAACGACACCTTGTCCCGGCTCGTCTTGACGAACGCATTCCAGAAGACGTGGATGCCCGCCGCGAAGAAAACGAGTATGAAGACGGTCATGGTCATGTTCTACACGCCGTCCACGAGCGATGTAGGGCGGGCGCCCCTGCGCCCGCCGTCCTGTCCTCCGAAGCCCTGGCGAAGGAGGAAGCAGCAAAGCCGCGCCACGACTTGCTCGATCGCGGCGAGCACCGCGCCTCCGGTGCTCGGCGGGCGCAGGGGCGCCCGCCCTACATCGCGCTGACGCGCGCATTAGGCCCTCGGGTCTGCCGCGGCTCAGTCCGGCGTCTTGAGGACGGCGCCGGTGGCGGCGGAGGTGGCCTGGGCGCGGTAGCGGCGGAGCCAGGGGCTGGTGAGCTCGCGCAGCGTGGGCTTGAAGGCGGCGCGCCGGGTGGCGAGCTCGTCGTCGCTCAGTTTCACGTCGAGGCGCCGGTTCGGGATGTCGAGCACAATCACGTCGCCGGGCTCGAGCAGGCCGATTGGGCCGCCGGCGGCCGCCTCGGGGCTGACGTGGCCGACGCAGGCGCCGCGTGTGCCGCCGCTGAACCGGCCGTCGGTGATGAGCGCTACCTTGTCGCCAAGGCCCTGGCCCATGATGTAGCTGGTCGGCGCGAGCATCTCCTGCATGCCGGGCCCGCCGCACGGGCCTTCGTAGCGGATGACGACGACGTCGCCGGCCTTGACCTTCCCGCCCAGAATGCCCTCGCACGCGTCCTCCTGGCTCTCGAAGATGACGGCCCGGCCCTCGAACGTCTCCATGCCCGGCTCGACGGCGGCGGTCTTGAGCACGGCGCCGTCGGGCGCGAGGTTGCCGCGCAGGATGACCAGGCCGCCGGTGTCCGAATACGGGTTCTGCACAGTGCGGATCACGTCGAGGTGGTCGCCGGTCGGCTCGTAGCGCTTGCCGGCCTCGCACTCGGGATTGCGGACGCTGTTGTCGCGGATGCTTTCGGCCATCGTCCCGCCGGTGACCGTGAGGCAGTCCTCGTGCAGCAGGCCGGGCACGCTGGTGAGAATCTCCCACAGGATCGTCGGGATGCCCCCGGCCTCGTCGAGGTCCTGCATATGGTAGCGGCTCGAGGGGCTGATCCGGCAGATGTTGGGCGTGCGGGCGTTCAGCTCGTTGATCCGGTCGAGGTCGTAGTCGACGCCGGCCTCGTGCGCGACGGCGAGCAGGTGGAGCACCGTGTTGGTCGAGCCGCCCATCGCCATGTCGAGCACAAACGCGTTGTCGAGCGCCTCGCGCGTCACGACGTCGCGCGGCTTCACGTTGTGCTTGAGCAGCTCCATGACGCGGAACGCCGCCTGGCGGTAGAGGCGGTTGCGCGCGGCGCTCGTGGCGACGATCGTGCCGTTGCGCGGCAGCGCGATGCCGAGCGCCTCGCACGCGCAGTTCATCGAGTTCGCGGTGAACATGCCCGAGCACGACCCGCAGCCGGGGCAGCCGGTGTTCTCGAGCTCGGCGAGCTGTTCGGCCGTGATCGTGCCGGCCTTGTAGGCGCCGATACCCTCGAAGATACTGATCAGGTCGGTCGCGCGCCCGTCGCGCGTGCGGCCCGCCTCCATCGGGCCGCCGCTGACGAACACGGTCGGGATGTTGCAGCGCATCGCGGCCATGAGCATGCCGGGGATGATCTTGTCGCAGTTCGGGATGCAGATGAGCGCGTCGAACCGGTGCGCCTCGACGACGGTCTCGACGCAGTCGGCGATCAGCTCGCGCGACGGCAGCGAGTACTTCATGCCGAAGTGGCCCATGATGATGCCGTCGCACAGCGCGATCGTGTTGAACAGGATCGGCACGCCGCCGGCCTCGCGGACGCACTCCTTGACATAGGTGCCGACGCGGTCGAGGTGGACGTGGCCCGGCACGGCGTCGGTGTAGCTGTTGGCGATGCCGATGAACGGCTTGTGGATCTCCTCGTCGGTAATCCCGGTGGCCTTGAGCAGCGCCCGATGCGGCGCACGCTCGAAACCCTTCTTGGTCATGTCCGACCGCATGGTGAGTGACCTCCCGTCCAGATAGGATGCGCGCACGACGGGGCGCATTGTAGCGGCTTCGACGGCGTGGCGCTTGCCCTTTTTACTGCTCGAGGGCTTCGCGCATCGTGCGGACGAGGGTCTCGACGTCGAACGGCTTGTGCACGAAGCCGGCGAGCCCCTGCTCGGTGAACTGGCCCACGGCGTCCTGCTCGTTGTAGCCGCTGGTGAGGATCACGGGCACGTCGGGCCGGATGCGGCGCAGCTCGCGGAACGCTTCCTCGCCGCTCATCTCGGGCATCGTCATGTCGAGCAGCACGGCGGTGATCTCGTCGGCGAGTTGGCGGAACAGCTCGACGCCTTGCTGCGCCTCAGCGGCCGTGATCACGTCGAAGCCCGAGTACTCGAGGATGCGCGCGGCGACGTCTCGCACGAGCTGTTCGTCGTCGACGACCAGCACCGTTCCCGTGCCGCGCCACTCGCCGGCCGGTCTCTCGGCCTCCGGAACGGCCTGGACGGCACGCTCCGAACGGGGGAACAGGACCGTGAACGTCGTGCCGCGGCCGCGTTCGCTCTCGACAGTGATCGCGCCGCTGTGGCCGCGCACGATGCCCAGCACGGCGGCGAGCCCAAGGCCGCGACCGGCAAACTTGGTCGTGAAGAACGGATCGAACACGCGCGCGCACGTGGTGTTATCCATGCCGCAGCCCGTGTCGGCCACCCGCAGACAGACATAGCGCCCCTCGGGCAGGTCGTCACTGGAATACGCCCCCGAGAGCAGGGCGCGGTCGGCCTCGACCGTGTCGGTCCGGATCGTGATGACGCCGACGGCGTCTCCGATCGCGTCCGAGGCGTTCGTGATCAGGTTCATGACGATCTGCTGGACTTGCGCGGCGTCGGCCTCGATCAACGGCAGCTCGTCGGCGAGGTCGAAGGCGATCGTCGCCTTCTTCGAGATTGACGCATGCAGCAGGTGGCCCATCTCCTCGACGAGCTCGTTGAGGTTGACCGGCCCGACCACGAACTGGCCCTTGCCGGAGTAGGCGAGCATCTGGCGGGTCAAGTCGGCGGCGCGCACACTGGCCTTCCTGATTTCTTCGATGCTGTCTCGCGCCGGTGTGGTCGCCGGCAAGGTGTTCAGGACGAGGTCCGCGTTGCCCAGGATGCCCGCCAGCAGGTTGTTGAAGTCGTGCGCGATGCCGCCGGCAAGCACGCCGAGGCTCTCGAGCTTCTGCGCGTGCTGCACCTCGGCTTCGAGCTCGCGGCGCTCGTCCTCGTCCCGCTTGCGGGCGGTGATGTCAACGGCGACCCCAAGCACGCACTCGGTGTCGCCGCCGAGCGTAAGCGGCACCTTGGTTGTCTGAAACCACCGGGTCGTGCCGTCCGAGCGCGTGAACGACTCCTCGGGGATGAACTTCGCTCGTTTGCTTTCGATTACGTCCAGGTCGTCAGTAACGAAGTCGTCGGCCTCTTGGGCCTGCGGCGAGCCCTTCTGCGCGAAGTCCGCATCCGTCCTGCCGATCATCTCGGCCGGCGTTGTCGCATACAGCTTGGCGTGCGCCTCGTTGGTCAGCAGGTAGCGCCCGCTCCTGTCCTTGACGAAGATGAGGTTGGGGTCGGCATCCATGACGCGACGCAGCAGCTCTTCGCTCTGGCGCAGCTCCTCCTGGGCCCGCTTGCGGCGGGTGATGTCTGTGTCGGTGCCGATCATCCTGAGCGGCTCGCCATTCGGGCCGCGCTCGACGATTCTGCCCCGGCCAAGCATCCAGCGCCACTCGCCCGAGCCGTGACGGATCCGGAACTCGCAGCGGTAGGAGGCGGTCTCGCCGCGCGCGTGCCGTTGGGTGGCTGCGCCCAGTTCGGCTCGATCGTCCGGGTGGACGACGGAGCCATGTGCCGCTTCCCAGTTCGCGAGCTCCTCCGGGCTGTAGCCGATCAGCTCGTACCACTTGTCACTTCGGTGGAACGTCCGAGTAGGCCAGTCGAGGTCCCACACGCCGTCGCTGACGGCGTCCAGGGCGAGCGTGAGCTGCTCGCGGCTCTGGTGGACCGCTTCCTCGGCGTTCTTGCGTGCGGTGATGTCCTGTACCACCTCGACGATGGCCTCGACACGCCCATGCGCGTCTTTTAGCGGATAGCCTCGGACAAACCAGATCCGGCCGTCCGGCGTCTTGGTTTCCGCGTCCTGGGGCTGACCCGTCTGGCGTGCTTTCACGACGGGGCAGTCGACGCACGGCTCCCGGCGCCCGTGCCAGATCTCGTAGCAGTGGCGCCCAATCAACTGCTCAGGGGAAGCACCGACCGACTCGCACGCGGCCCGGTTCGCCCACCGCACCGTCATGTCCGGATCATGGTACACGACGAGCTCGGACATGCCATCGAGCACGGCCGCCTTGTCCTGCTCCGATCTCCTGAGCGCTTCCTCGGCCCGCTTGCGCTGGGTGACGTCGCGAAACAGGCCGAGCACGAGCGGCTGCCCGCCGAGGGTGAATGGCGTGGCGGTGATGGAGACGGGGACGACCGTGCCGTCCTTGCGGATGATCTCGCCGTCGTAGTCGGCCAGGCGGCCTTTGGTTGCGTGGTTGGCGAAGTGGTGGCGGTAGTCGTCGGCCTTGGCCGGGGGGTGCAACTCGGTCTGATGGATACCGACGATCTCGTCGCGCGGCCGGCCGAACAGCCGTTCGGCCTCCTTGTTGGCATCGATGACGATCCCGGTATCGGCCTCGCCGATGACGACCGCCTCGTTCATCTCGTCGAACAGGGTCCGGTACTTGTCTCTGTCCGGCTCCCGTGGCGGTCCGTCAGGTCCGTCTGCAGCCTCATCTTGCTTGTGGCCGTGTGACATCGTGTGCCTCCTCGCCGAAGAGGACTTGCGTTCGTCTCAGGATGAGAAAACGCGTGAGCCTCTCCAGCGAATGCCAACGTCACGTGGGTGTCGGCAACAGCGGTGTCAGTCAGAGGGCGTTGGCGGCAGTTTGCCTTTCGGCGTGTCGCTCTGGTCTTGTTCGGCCCGCGAGCGCGCGGGGCGTTCCCCCTCGAGTGAGGTTGGCTCTGTTGCGGCTTCGAGCTCGCGTGGCCCGACTCCCTCCTCAGGCTCTTCCGGCGTAACCTCCTCGGGCGGCTCTACGGGCTCTGGCGGGGTCGGAACTCGCGCCTCAGGTTCCGGCATGGCCTGCGCCTCGGCCCGCTTCGCGACGCCCACGGCCGGCACGACCTTGGCCCGACGCCGCCGGCGCCCTGCGTCGACGATTGTCCCGGCCCAGGCCACCAGGAACGTGATCGCGAACAGCGCGCTGATCCCGGCCGGCAGCAGGTAGACGAGATGCATGAGGTCCGGTTGGTTGTACCAATACCAGAGGGCCAGAGCGGTGATCCCGGCGTTCTGGAGCACGCCGACGAACAGCAGCGCCCGGTTGCGCACCAGGTCGCGCGAGGCCAACAGGTAGCCGATCCCGAACACGACAAGGAACAAGCACGGGATCTGGATGGCCGGGGCATGGGCGGGCGTGTACGCCTCGATGCCGAAGAGCTTGAATATCTGCCCGTACAGGAAGAAGAAGACGACACCGGCGACGACGTTGTAGAAACCCATCACAAACACGGCGTCAGACCGCTTGAACATAGTCGCCTCCTCTCCTGATGCACTTCAGCTCACGACTCGGAGCCGCCCCTGCGTGCTGATAAGTCTACTGCTTTTGACCTGGGAATGCAACGGCCCATTTCATGGGGGGGCACTCCGGCGGGCCCTGCGCGAGCGCCTCAGCTCCCGACGACGCTGTCGCTTCGGTGCCCGGCGATTTCCTCGGCGATCAGCTCGTAGGCGCGCAGCGCCTCGGGCGGGTCCTGCTCGAGCAGCGGGTTGGTGTCGTGCGCGAACAGGTTCTGGAACAGGTCGGACGCCGGGATCGTGGACCGGAACACGAGCCGCTCAGGGAAGTGGGCCCACACCTGCGAGGCGATCCGCTCGCTTGTGTCATCCCACAGGTCGAACATCGTCAGCAGCAGGCCCCGGATGCGCAGCTTCGGGTTGATCGTGCGTTTGATCGACCGGATCGTCCGCAGCAAGCCCGGCAGGATGCGCAGCGCGAGCGGCTGGCACTGCAGGGGCAGCAGGACGCTGTCGGCGCGGAACAGGGCGAACTTGAGGCTCGTGGCGCTGCCCGAGGGGGTGTCGGCCAGGATGTAGTCGTAGCGCTCGCGCAGCGACTCGAGCGCCTCGGCGAACGTGCGCTTCGTGCTGCCCAGGCCGAGCGTGGCCTCGATCAGCGTCGGGCTCGCCGCGCTTTGGCCGAACGGCATCACGTCGAGCCTCTCGAACTGCGTCGGTCTCACCGCTTCGTCGAGCCGTATGCGGTGCGTGAGCATCTCGTAGCTGCCCGAGGCGCGTTCGGCCTTGGCCAGCCCGAGGCCGATGGCGAGCCCGTTCTGCGCGTCGAGGTCGAGCAGGAGCACGCGGTGGCCGGCGCGCGCCAGGAACCAGCCGAGACAAAGGGCCGTGGTGGTCTTGCCGACGCCGCCCTTCTGGCTGACGATGCTGATCATCTCGCTCGCAGCAGCCATCGGCCGGCTATCCCTGCTCGATGAACCGATGGAAGAGCGCGCCGATCGAGTCGGATTCAATGCGTATCTTCGAGGGCGGGGAGTGCTTGACCACGGGTTTGAAGAGCTGGCCGATCGACGGCCCTCGGGCCGCGAACTCAGCCGCCGCGGGTGCGAGCGCTGCAGCCTCGTCGGCCGCTCCGGCGTCCGGCTCGGCCGAAGGCGCCGCCTCGATCTCGACCGCCACGGCGGCCGGTTGAGGCGCAGGCAGCTCGAACTCGTCGGCGAACGCCTCGGAATCCTGGGCTTCGACGGCCTCGTCATCGAGCGCGTCGTCGTCGAGACCCTTGCCGACGCCGAGCGCGACGTCCTCGTTCGCCAGGTCGTTGAAGACCTCGGCGGCGTCGAGCGCTTCCTCAAACGCCTCGTCGGTGGGCGACGGGCTCTCGTTGTGTTTCGGCTCGTCGGTCATCGGGGGGCTCCGCTAGCTCTTGCGCTTCGGCGGTTGGTTCGTGTAGTCGCCGGCCTGGACCAGGTTGAGCACCTCGTCGTAGCTCTTGCCGCTGTCGACCCAGAGCCGCACGGGCGAGATGATCGACTCGTCGGCGAGCAGGAACGTGCACGGCTCCTGCGCATCGCCGAAGCCGCCGACCTGCACGGCGTCGAGCTTGACGCCGATCAGCTGGGTGAAGAACCCGGCGACGAACCCGGCGAAGAAGCCCGTGTAGCGGCGGTCATGGCTCGAGACCATCTCGTGGAACGCCGAGTTGTTCACGTGCACGAGCACGACCTCGAACCGCTCCTCGATGTTGAAGGTGCCCCACCCGCCGCACACGAGCACGTCGTTGAAGCGGTCCTTGAACTGATCGAGGCCCATATTGCGCATGTGGTAGAGCACCTCGCCCGAGGTCTCGGCGTCGGCGACGAACTCGGCGAACCGGTGGCGGCCCCACGCGTAGCCCGCGCGGTAGAGCACGTCGGTCACCTCGTCGCCCAGGCGGTCGCGCACGGCGTCGGCCAGCGCCAGGAAACTCTCGGCCGTCAGGACCACGACGCGCGCATCATGCTTGGTGCGGATCTCACCGGTGGCGGCGTTTGTCGTAAGGAACGAGCCGAAGTCGATCGCTCCGGCACTGGTGGCTCGCAGGGACCTGGGCATCGGCGTGACTCCCGGCTGGATGTTCGTGCTGCACGCGGACGCTAGAGCGTCCATAGGGGGTAAGCTAGGCAGCGGCGCTTCCGGCTGTCAAGCTACTTTTTGCCGGCCCGCACGGAGTCGTTCCCCACAGGGGTCTCGCTCATGCGGGCGCCGCGCATCGGACTGTGAGGTCTCGGCCCACTGCGCTTGAGCGCGCACAGCACGCTCTCCTTGAGCCGGTCGAGCGCCTCGGCCAGCCAGCTCAGCTCGCCGCGACCGCGCGGGTTGAACGTGACGCGCATGTCGCCGAGGCTCAGCCGCGAGGCGTTGGTCGCGAGCGTCTGGAGCGGGCTGGTGACCAGGACGATGAGGCCGAACGCGACGGCCAGACCGCCGCCGGCGATCACGGCCGCGATCAGCGTCATCTTGGTGAACAGGCTGCGGATCCGCCCATCGATGGCGGCCGTGCGAAGCCCCAAGTGCAGTGTGTAAGCGGGCTTGGTGGCCGTCGTGGCGGTCACGTCGACGACCCGCTCGCCGCCGACGCGCCGCGTCCGCCCCTCGTCCGGCACCGCCGCCGCGTCCTGGGCCAGGGCCAGCAGCTCGCCCGGCGGCGCCGCCGTGCTGGAGAGCAGCCCGGCCCCCTCGGGGTCGACAAGGTCGGGGTCGGCAAGGTCGGGGTCGACGAAGCAGATGTAGGCGAGCTGATCGTGCTTGGCCACCAGCGACGCCATGAGCTTCTCGACGCTGTGGCGGTCGCGGTCGGTCAGGTAGTCGAGGCAACGTTGCTTGAGCTCGACGACGGGGCCTTCGCGCAGCCGCTCGATCTCGTCGAGCCGCACGAAACGCCGCACGGCGTCGCGCGCGAGCAGCAGCGAGAGGGCGGCCACCCCGACGACGACGGCGGCGACGGCGCCGAACAGCTTCCAGCGCAGCGTCGCGGGCGCTTCATGATGTTGGGGGCGTGTGGCGCTCATTGCTTCTATCGGATGCTCTGCAGGTGTTCGAGTGTTGCTTTCTGGAACGCGACGCGGCGGCGCTCGCTGTGCACCTCCCAGCCGAGCTTCTCGATGAGCTCGGGCAGCTTCTCGGTCGGGATCTGCTCGCTGCTCAGGCCCAGGTCGGCAAGCACCTCGTCGATGAGCACGTGGCCCATCGGCCCCACGGCGCGCACGTACTCGGCGCGGATCACGTCGATGACTCGCCCCTCATCCATCGCGGCCCCCTCCGGCGATCGTGTCGATCCAGCATCGTTCCTCATCGGACTGCGCGGTTGCGCGGGCCCAGTCGAGTCCGCTGTCGGGGCCGCTCGCCAGGAAGCGCCTGAGCCGCCGGCTCTCGGCCAGTTCGCGGTGCACGATGCTCACGCGCATCCGGATCGTGGGCAGATCGAGCCCTTCCCGGCCGAACACGACGAGCGTGGCGCCTCCGAGCCACCACGCCAGCAGCCAGCCGTTGCTGAATCGCAGCGCGAGCGGCTCGCTCTCGGGCGCGTCGGCCCCGAGGTAGGCGCGCAGCACGAGGCCGCTGCGCCGGAGCGCCTCGGTGGCCAGAGCCAGGCGCTCGTCGTCGTATCCGTAGTGCGACGTGCGCGCCACCGGCACGCCCCGCGCGTCGACCAACAGGTAGTCGGTCACCCCGGGCATGGCGCCGATGGGGTCGAGGGCCTCGGCGAGCGCCTTGGCCGACGGCGTGAACAGCTTCGCAAGCGGCGCACTCATCGTCGCGCCTCCTCCTCGGCCTCCTGGCGCGGCACGAGCTCGTTCTCGCTCGCCTTGAGCTTGGCACGAATCGTCTCGATCAGCGCGCTCGTGGGCCGGATGTCGGCCGACCGCGGCACGGCGAGCATCACGAAAAACTGGTCGCAGTTGAACACGAACTCCTTCTCGCGCCCCCGCAGGTAGGCCGCGTAGTTGAGCGGGCCGAAGTGGAGCGCGTCACTGAGCGCCGAGCCCTGGGCCGTCAGGAACGCGCTGAGCGCGTAGGCGCGCTCGTACGGGGTGCCGCCCTGGTTGTGCACGACGGTCCCGTCCTTGGAGACCACGAGCAGGCGCGAGACGCCCGGCAGGCTCTTGAGCTCGTCGGCCAGGCTCTGGGCGATGTCGTCCTGGAGGCGGCGCGTCTCGTCGAAGGCGCGCATGCCGTCGAGCACGAGCCCCTTCCACGACTCGAAGATCGTCCGCTCGGGCGCCGTCGTGCCCGTGACGTGGAACTCGCCGTCGCTCAGGCGCAGGATGTGGTAGAGGGCCTCGGTGCCTTTCAAGTCGCCCCAGCGCGCGTGGACGATCTCGCCGTTGTCGAAAAACACCATGGCGTCGCCCGAGCGCGTCTTGACCGTGAGCTGGGCCGAGTGCCGCTCGACGCAGTTGAGCTCGATGATGTTGGCGACGTTCAGGTCGCTCAGATTGCCGACAAGGCCCATCGGTGTGGCCGCGCGCTGCGCTCAGGCCGGCCGGAACGGCGCGTCGACCCGGGCGCCGCCCAGCTCCTCGAGCACCGTGGCGCCTCGCTGGCGCTGGCGCTTGACCTCGGCGAACAGGCGCGCGATCTCCTCTTCGGTGTCCTTGGCGTACAGGCGGATGATGCCGATGGTGGTCTGATCGTCGAAGATCGCCATGAGCAGCGTGTCGCCGTCGATGAGCGAGACGTGGATATGCTCGCGGCGGCCCTGGTGGAACAGGACGCTGAACTCCGGCTCGCCGATGAGGCGGGCGATCTCGCGCGTCGAGGCGAACGCGCCGGCCGCGAGCGCCGAGAGCGAGGCGGTGTCCATCGAGTCGGTCAGCCCGCGCACGGCGATCAGATGGCCGCCCTTGTCGATGACGAGCACGCACTGGGCGTCGGTCTCGCTGAGGAATACGTCGAGCGACGTGTTCAGTCGCTCGATGTCTTCTTCAAACAGGACCCAATTGCAGCCGGCCACCTGTCAGTCTCCCTGCCGTTGTGCCCGTGTCGGCCCGCGCCGGGCGCCGTCAGGCACGCGGCCGCGCCTCCATTTCCTGGTTGAGCTTGTGCAACACCAGCTTCGAGATCCGGTTGAGCGTGTCGAACACGCCGCTGCCCTCGATGGCGATCGACTCGAACGACGAGACCCGCGTCGGGCGCCGGTTGAGCAGAAACTCCATGTACTCGACGGGCGCGATCGCCTCCAGGTCGCGCTTGTTGTACTGGAGCACGTGGGGGATCTCATCGAGCGAGTAGTCGTACTCGGCCAGGTTCTCCTCGAGGTTGCGGAAGCTCTCGATATTCTCTTTCATCTTGTCCCACTGCGAGTCGGCCACGAAGACGATCCCGTCGACGCCGCGCAGCACGAGCTTGCGCGTGGCGTTGTAGTGCACCTGCCCGGGCACGGTGTAGAGCTGGAACTTCGTGGTGAAGCCGTGGATCTGGATCGCCTCGACCGGCAGGAAGTCGAAGAACAGCGTGCGGTCCTGGTCGGTGGCGAGGCTGACCAGGTTGCCCTTGTTGTCCTGCGGGATCGACTGGTGCACGTACTGCAGGTTGGTCGTCTTGCCCCCCATGCCGGGGCCGTAGTAGACGATCTTGAAGTAGATCTCCTTGGATGCGTAGTTGATTGCCGACATGACTGCCCCTTCACCCGGCGCCCGGGCGACGCATCCGCGTCGCCGAAGTTGTTCCTCTGTAACGACCGTGCGACGCATCGGCGTCGCCGAAGCCGTTCCTCTGGACCAGCCGCCCGCCGGACCCCTGGCCACGGCGGGCTAGAGCGCGTCTGTTATTTTGCCCTGATGCTTGCGGATCGCGTGGCGGACCCAGCCGAGGTTCGCCTCGTTGTTGACGGCGGTCACCAGCAGGCATTCCTCGCTGAGCCTGGTGACCAGCAACCACCCGTTCGCGTACTGGATCATCAGCTGGGCCGGCTCGCCGAACTCGAGCGCCTCGCCGGCGGCCTGCACCGCGTGCAGGATCGAGGTGATCGTGGCGCTCGCCAGCTCGTCACCCTCATCGATCCCGCTGGAATTCTCGACCAGGAACCCGTCGCCCGAGACGATGCAGGCGAACCGCATCCCGGCGCCGGCCACGATGTCGTCGAGGGCTCCCGCCAGTTCAGTCATTGTGTGCACGCTCCTCCTCCCTCGTGCTGCCCGGGGAGCTGGGGGTCGGCGGCGCGTCCGGGCTTGCGGTCCCGAAGGCGCGCATCACGATCCCCTTGAGCTCGGGCAACGGAAACGGCTTGTCCACGTAGTCGAAGGCACCGAGGCCGGCCGCGCGCTGGCGAACCTCGTCGGTGCCGTAGGCGCTCATGATGATCACGCGCGTCTCAGGCTGCATCAGGCGCACGCGCTCGAGCAGCTCGAGCCCGCTCATCCTGGGCAACACCATGTCGGCCAGCACCACGCCGAACGGCCGGTCCGAGACCAGCTCGAGCGCCTCCTCGGCCGTGCCGGCGGTGACCACCTCGTAGTCGGCCGGCTCGGCCAAGAAGCTCTGGGCGAGCAGGTAGGCGAGCGACTTCTCGTCCTCGACGATCAGTATGCGCCGGACATGTCGAGACGCCATCGGGTACTCCGTACGGGGTTGTCCCCGGTTCGATAAAGCAAGAGGCATACCAATCTCCAGGGCGTCGGGGGCGGCTCTCGATCGCGCTGGCTCGCTGTATCCTGCTCTCGTTCAAGGCCTTGGGATGGGCCACCGCCGCGAGCCCGCCCGCCCGGTCTGCCCCGCCGACCTCACTTCCGGCTGGGCCGCACGCCCTCGAGGTTGGCGGGCAACTCGCCGGCCTGCGTCGGGTAGCAGTGCCACTCCTCGAGATGGTAGTCGGTGATCGGCAGGAACTCGACGATCAGGCCCGAGCGCTTCAGCACCTTGTCGACGGCCGGCGCGTCCTCGCTCTTGAGCCGCTGGATCACGTCGGGATGCGCGCAGACCTTGTACTCGCCCTCGGCGCTCATCGACACGAGCTTGCGCAGCGCGCGCTGGATCTCGATCGAGACGGTCTCGAGCAGCTTGACGCGCCCGGTGCCGCGGCAGTACGGGCACTGGCCGAAGTGCTCCTCGCCGAGGCTTTCCTTGTCGCGCTCGCGCGTCATCTCGACCAGGCCGAGCTTGGAGATCGGCAGCACGGTCGTGCGCGCCTTGTCGCTCTTGAGCGCGGCCTGCAGGGCGGCGTAGACGCGGCGCTGGTTGCTGCGCGAGCGCATGTCGATGAAGTCGATGACGATCAGGCCGCCCATGTTGCGCAGCTTGAGCTGGCGCGCGGCCTCGTCGGCCGCTTCGAGGTTGGTGGTCAGGAGCGTCTGCTCGGCGTCCGTGCGCTGGCCGGGGCCGGCGCGTTGGCCGAGGTGGCGGCCGGTGTTGACGTCGATGGTGGCCATCGCCTCGGTGCGGTCGATGACGATGTAGCCGCCGCACTTGAGCCAGACGCGTCGGCGGGCTGCCTTCTCGATCTCCTTGTCGAGCCCGTAGGCCTCGAAGATCGGCGTGCGTGCCGTGTGCAGGACCACCTTCATGCCGTTGCGCTCCGAGCCCGAGCCTCGGCGGGTGCCCGAGGCGGCCACGAAGTTCTTGATCTGGCGGTACTCGCGGCGCGAGTCGACGACGATGCGGTCGACGCCCTCGGCGAGCGCGTCGCGCACGACCCGAGTGAGCAGCTCGGCCTCGTTGTGGATCACGGACGGTTTGTCGGCCGCCCGGTAGCGCTGCTCGATCTCGTGCCACATGGCGATGAGCATATTGAGGTCGCGCGTGCACTCGCGCTTGGTGCGTTCCTGGGCGTAGGTGCGCATGATCAGGCCCATGCCCCTGGGCAGCGGCAACGTGTGGGCGATCTCGCGGAGCCGGTCGCGTTCCTTCTGGTCGGTGATGCGCCGCGAGATGCCGAGCCGCGCGGTGGTGGGCAACAGCACGAGGTAGCGGCCGGGCAAGCTGATGGTGGTCGAGAGCCGGGGCCCTTTGGTGCCCATCGACTCCTTGACCGCCTGGACGAGCAGGTCCTCGTTTTCCGTGAGCACCTCCTCGATCAGGCGGTGACGTGCGCGCCCGCGGGAGCGGCCGTGGTCCCCTTTGAGCTCCTCAAGTTCCTCGCCGGTGAGCTCCTCGAACGCGGCGCCCTCGCCGGTGATGTCCGAGATGTGCAGGAACCCGTTCTTGCGCAGGCCGATGTTGACGAACGCGGCCTGGATGCCCGTCATGATCTTGACGACTTTGGCACGGTACAAGTTGCCCGTGATCCGCTTGTTGCCGCTGCGCTCGAAGTAGTACTCCTCGAGCATCCCGTCGACAAGAACGGCCACCCGCTTCTCGGTCGGCTCGACGTTGATGATGATCTCTTTCGCCATGTCGGATCGTGTTCGACCTCACAAGGTATATGGTAAGCGAACACCGCCATGATACGCCCTGTGGGTGGCCGCTGGCAATGACGTTGGGCGTGGCGCCGGCGTGCGGCGCCCCCGCTTCGCCCTGGAAAACCCGAGCCCCATCCCGCGTGCGGAATGGGGCTCGGCGTCGGTGCGCTTTGGCCGCCTGCGTTCGCTGATGCGCTGGCGAAGGAGCGGCCGCTTACTG
>Ga0307425_1000890_pt1 | contig 18574 bp, 15 predicted proteins | sample SalMarWE160330MG_FD_202152 | JGI IMG/M metagenome (GOLD analysis project Ga0307425, IMG submission 202152) | Salt marsh sediment microbial communities from the Plum Island Ecosystem LTER, Massachusetts, United States - WE1603-30 | ecosystem: Environmental > Aquatic > Marine > Intertidal zone >...
ATGAAAAATAAATATAGCACTAAGACTACTAATAATATTATTATTGACCTATTAAATAAAAAGCCAAGGTAATAGATAAAGAAGGTAGCTCTGGGAGGTTTGATCCAAATAGATCCACGGTTTAATTGCGAAAACATACTCGGCAACCAAGGCAGGTATGCAAGTACAATGGGACAGTAAATTAAGAGGGCATAGGTCATGGCTTTACGCTTTCGAATAGAACACAAAACTGCTGCCAAGCCTTGTAGTGCAATTAGGTAGAGACCGAAGTAGTGTAAATAACAAGACATAATAGCGGTTATTACATAACCAAATATTGTATAATAGGAAAGCCTGGCTTTCCCAGTTAGGCCCTCCAGGATTGAAATCCAAAAGTAAGTTGCCAATAAGGTAAATAGAAGCAAGATGGCGTAAGAACGTGCTTCTTGACTGTAATAGACAGGACACCACAAAACGGCCATTAATGTAGATGCTATAAGGCCTTCTTTATATGAGTAAAGTCGAGCCCCGACAAGAAATATAATAAAGATTGATAGGACTCCACTAATAGCAGAGGGCAATCTTAATATTGATTCAGAGTTTCCTATATATTTCTCTATAAAATATAGCAATATTTGATATCTGGGGGGATGCACATCAGGAATGACGCCCTTTTGGATAACTGTATCTAAATCGGCATAGCTACTTTGTTTCCAGCTCGATAGTTCATCGTTCCAAAGGGACTGATTCTCAAGACCATAAAATCTTAATAGAGATCCAAGTATTAAGATTAAAATCAACGTTATTAAAACGTTTTTATCGGTAAGGGTATTCTGTAATAATTGCATTGTATTTCTTAAGTCGGGCAGCAATTGCCCCATAAAGAGGCTTTTTAGCTAAGTGGAATTAAAGACACAAAAGATATTTTTTATTGTATTTTGTCAGTAAACCCCAGGCGGAAAAGAATGCCGGGGTCTGCGGACAAAGAGTGTAGCGTTTGGTACTCAATCAGTGTTCTGCTCTGTAAAGGCTAAAAAAAGAGGCGCGGGGAGATATTGGCAAAAAGGATCTCGTGTCGGGCTAACACTCTATTTTCTTTAATAGGTCATAGACCTTTTTCCCGCCCTGAAAGATTTTCTCCACGATCGGAGGAAGTTCAGCTTTTATCTCATTCCTTATTCTGGCTCGGTTGTGCCATAAGGAATCAAATTTATCTCGAAGATCAGCCAAATTCGAAGATTTTACTGCGCACAAGTGCTTTTCTTGCCCAACTAAGCGAAGAACTTCAGGATACTTATCATGCCATCCCACTGCAAGCACAGGAATTGCTTGTGACAGAGCAGCAACAATGGAATGATACCTCGATGCCACTATAACATCACACTGTCCGATAATCCCTTTTATCTGCCAGGCGTTATACTCATGGGACATAAAGATGATTCCCTCTTTTTTTGATATTCTTCTAAAAATTTCATGAACAACAAAGCCATCATCTCGGAAATGGTTATCTGATAATTCATTGGGAATGAGAATAACTTTTGCCTTAAGGTGGCCCATAATATGGTCAGCAAGGCCTGCGATATTTTCTAGATACGCATCAGCATTTCCGCTTTGCTGAGCTGTTTGGTAGCTTACGGAGAATCCCACGATGGGATGGCTGGCCTTTTCGAGGGAAATGCGTTTAGCAAAAGGGGGATTATGCGCTTCTAAAAGAAAGGCGGTATCCGGATGAACCACAATAGGGGTTGAAACGCCTATAGCAAGAAGTCGTTTTTTTGTGATGTCATTTCTTGCCAGTATCAGGTCGACGAAATGTTGCATATATAATTTTGCAAAAAATCTGTTCCACTTTGATTCAAAAGGTCCAATATCTGCTGTATATTTGACAACTGGCTTACAGAAAAGTTTTCCAAGGAATAGATGGAGGCCTTCCAAGGCCCTGGTTGTGAATCTGTTGTTCCGAAGGGAGTCACAAAAAAGTATCCCCCAAATATCAATTATGATATCTGCCTTTACAAATGTATTGACCAGATCCCTTTTGTTTTTCGACCCAATAGCTGCACCTAAAAAGCGCTTGGACAAGAAGGCATGTAGTGAGCGAATGAAAGATCCTGGAACTATTTTAACATGATATGTCTTGGCAAGGGCCAGATCCTCTGCGGTTGGCGAAATAAGTGTATAGTGTGCATCTATTAGAAATTTGCCAAGTACTCGTTTTGTTGTAAGCAAAAGGGAAGGCCCCCCCAGATTTTTTGATAACTTTGCCCCTACTAATACTATTTTAACAGGCATTCCTCTATGGTCCTTTCTTGTTATCTATTTCTGAATCTAGAAAAAAAGGGTAAAATGTCAAGACCTATTTTAGGGTCTGTTGATGCAACCATTGCTTCATAAAGGAATACCAATAATGTGCTTAAAGCAAGCCACATGACAGATGAAACAAAAAGTGGTTTGAGAAAAAGGACCGCAATTATTCCTAAAACGCCATATAAGCAATGCCGCAGTAAAAAACCAAGACCATTGATCCAGGAGGTTCCTGATAGATGTAAGATGACAAAAGAATAGCATCCATATATCAGTATTCCAGAGACAGAAAACAAGAATAGGGCAATTGCTGGGCTGCCCACATACCCTCCAATGAGCAAAGAGCATAGCCGAGAAGCGAAGAGAACAATGTTAAAATAGAGTGCCAGCCGTTGTCTTTCCAAAACTTGAGCAAGGGAACTTAACGGTGATGCTATAAAAACAAAAAACATCCATGGGCTCAAAATTTGGACATAAAATCCTGCCTCGCCCCATCTTGCGCCGAATACAAACTGAAACAGATCTTGGCCGATCACAGTGAGTATTAACAAAGGGAATAGGCCATAACGGACCAGCCTCTGAAACACGTTTTCCACCACATAGCCGAGGTCGCCGCTGATCCTGGCCTCCGATGCCTTTTGGAAGAAGACTTGAAAAATAGCTGTACCTATAAGGGTGATTGGCAAACTGATTAAATTAGTCCCTAGTGCATAATAGCCGACAATTATCGGAGAGAAAAAAAAAGCGAGGAGCACTGTTGGAATATGTCTGGACACCGTGTTCAAGAAGGCTGACCAAGTGTCGAAGATCGGAAATTTCTTGTGCCTCTTCAGCCCGACCATCATATTCTTCCATCGGATGTTTTCCTTGAACAAGATGCTGTCATCGCGCAATATTTGGGTGGCCAGAACCGCAGTAGAGACAAGGTTGCCCAGAATAGTTGAACCGATTAAGACGCCACCGCTTACATAACCGGCAAACCCTCCCAGTAATTTTGTTGGGTGGGCAACAACGGAAGAAATAACCTGGATAATAGAAAGGCGGCCAAAGTGCTTTGTCCTGGAATTCCAGTAATTCAAGGCGAGAAAAATGCCACTGATAAAGATCGATATCGGCATGAGCCAGAGATATCTTTTGAGATTTTGTGAATTGAGTAATCTAACAATGATATCCCCTGCAAAGAATATGAGCAGGGCAGTTGCGGCCGTGATGACCAGCACAAAAAAAAGGCTTAGCCCAAGAAGATTTGCCGCCTCTTCATGGGATTCTGGAAGCATGATGGAGTGTTCATATCGAAGGCAGGCCACGACACCAATAATACCGGCAATGGAAAAAAAGAGTGCAGCCACACCAAAGGCCTCAGGCGCAAAAAGTCTGGTGAGGATGGGCATTAAAAGTATCCCAAGGCCCTGGGCGACAGCGCTGCCCGTGGTAAGTTTTAGGACATTAGAGGCAAAACTGGATGATGGTTTTGACAATTTATCTAATACTCTAATAATGCTTTGACTACCTTTTTGGCCGCATCCCCTTGGCCATATAGTGGGGGAAAGGTTCGGACGTGATTATCATATAAAAAATCATCAACACCAGATAAAATGAGCCGGGGATCGTTGCCGGCAATCAGATTTGTCCCAGAAGTGACCGTCTCAACCCATTCGGTCTGGTCCCGCAAAGTGATGCAGCATTTCTCTGCAAAATAGGCCTCCTTTTGTAAACCGCCGGAGTCTGTAATTACCAAGATACACCGGTCCAGTAGGGCTATCATTTGATCATAGGAAAGCGGGGGCAACGCCGACATGCCTTCGGGGATATTGATGCCGTATTCTTCTATCCGTCTCTTCGCCCTGGGATGGAGAGGCATAATCACAGGCAACAATCTTTTTCCAATATCCCCTAGAGTTTGAATTAGAAGCCGTAATTTTTTACTATCATCAGTATTCTCCTGTCTGTGAATAGTGGCGAGGATAAATGATGGAGGTAGAGAAAATCCCCGAAGAACATCCTGCTTAGCTACCATTTTTTGCCACATGAGGAATGAATCATACATGACATCTCCCACCATGGTAACTTTTGGCGGTTTATCAAAACTTGTTTCGGGATTTACTGACGCCTTATCTTCTTTGCCCAGTCCCTCTGATAGAAGGTTTTCGACCGCTTTTTTGCTTGGACACAAAAGCAAATTTGAAATCCGATCTGTCAATACCCGATTTATTTCTTCCGGCATTCTTTTATTGAAGCTGCGTAACCCGGCCTCAACATGAGCTACTGGTATGTGCAGTTTAACTGCAGCCAGGGACCCAGCCAGCGTAGAGTTGGTGTCGCCATAGACCATCACCCAATCGGGGTCTTGCTTCTTGAAGATTTTCTCTAGGGCAGCGATCATTTTCCCGGTCATCTCGCCATGATCACATAAGTTAATGTTCAGGTTCATACTTGGACGGGGGATCTGCATCTTTTCAAAAAACACCTCGCTCATATCATAGTCATAGTGCTGTCCTGTATGTATAATGTCTTCCTTGATCTTTTCGGCATTAACCGTGTCGTTGTGACACTGAATAGCCTTGCTGACAACTGCGGCCTTAATAAATTGAGGCCGGGCTCCGACAACAGTTATAATTCGGAGTGTTTTCTTAATTGCGTTATTCATTTTATGCCCATGCCACCATGTTACTATTGCAAAATATCAAGCATCTTAGAATATTGGTGAGGTCTGCTAAATTCCTTTAACCTTTCAATTTTATAACTGGTCAATGAAGCTGTCTGCCACTGCTCATATATTGCGTTCATTTTATTGACAATATCTTCTTGATCATAGAGGTTTATACAATATCCCAATCCATAATTTGTAACGATTCTGGCGGCCTCCATATCTTCTGGACCAACAACGAGAATGGGCCTCTGTATATACATGTATTCAAATAATTTTGAGGTAAGGACTTCATCGGCTCCTTCCCTTTCCGAGTGGAGTAACATTAAAACGTCCATTCTTTGCATTGAATCCAGGGCTTGTCTATGAGAAACATTGCCCCTTATTTCAATTATGCCTTTCAATCTATCTTGCCAGCTTTCACTAATGTGGACGGCACCATAAAAAACTATTTTGATCTTCCTGTTTAGATTTAATAAGGCCTCAAAGAACAATGCGGGATTTCTAAAATTCGTCGCATGTTCAACGATTGATCCAAAATGACCTATCGTCAGGCATTCATTCTTGGGAAGAATCTTTTGAGTGTTTAGCCCTATGGTGGGATCGAATCCGTTCATTACGAGCAGAGATTTATGGGTAATATCGAAGAATTTGCTATTAATTTTCCCAAGAATGGGTGGGGAACAATAGACAAAATGATCCGCTGCCTGTAATATTTTTTTTTCGAGGCTTTCACTCAACATTTTGAAAATGAAAGTGCTTTTTTGGAAAACCCTCGTTGTATTCCAGCTATCCCGATAATCGACTATTAGGTTTATTTTGGCAGAGAGCCTTCTTTTTAACATCAACCCGATGACCTGGGTACTATGTTGAGGCGATGAAACGATGACGTTCCTAATATGATGTTTATTTACAATTCCTATTGCTTGCCTGAAGTATTTCTTGACAAAATAAATTCCCACATCAGGTGTTGAGATTTCATCTATTAAATGCCTAATCTTTTTTACTAAGGCCTCTATATGTGATTGGGTCCGACCATTTCTTTTGCTCTTTAGGTGATAGTTTTTTGTATTATTATATTGGAGCAAGTCAGGTAGATAATGGACATTCAATTTCCTAACTTCTTCCTCATAGCCAAAATAACTTGTTTGCTGTCCCTTAGCGCTGAGTATAATCACTTCAATGCCCTTTCCGACAAAAAATTCGGCCATTTTCAAAACCCTTAGAGCAGTGCCAAGACTGTTGCAATACGGAAGAAATTCTCTAAGTATAATTAAGACCTTTTTGTCTTGCATATCTTCAAATCGTCTCCTTGTTCTCCCTCTTTACACAAACATTCATTGTTAATTGGGAGACTCCCGCTATGCGGGAGCCAGAGAAATTAGGCTATGGTGTGCCAGAAATCAAGGTCATGAAATCAGTCCCGCCCCAGGCGGGATTAATGTAGAGCTTCGCTCTTCTATTCAATAAAATGACATAAAATTCCTTAACTTTAGGCACTTTGGGCATTTTAGATCACTTTAGTCACTCTGGAGATACGCTAGTCTATAATCTGAACGACAGTCATTGCCTTAATGCGTTGACCGGTACAAACTTGATATTTCTCATGTGAGATGGATAATTCTGACAATTGTTGCGCCAACTCATAACAATTGCCGATGTCTCCAATTATGATAAAATCATAATCGATATCGTTTTTGAGGGAGCGTAGCCCCAGTACTGGAAATTTGAGCCAGGTCTGGCCGGCCTTTGAGTCATCAACGACTCCCACCACCCTGAGACCAGATTCAAGGGTTGCCAGATAAAGAATTTCAGCGGCATCGGAAATTCCACAAATGACTATGTCCAATTTGTTCCGGCTTTTCAATTCCTGACACAGGGCCATTACGCTGGATCTAATATTCCGGTAGTTCGCAAGCGACCATTTCATATATTCCAAGGTCATTGTGGCCTTTTCGGCAATTCCGGCTGGGGTCAGATTATACCAGAGGCGCCGTCCGGGCATGTTCCTGACCGAGACATACCCTTTTCGAATCAGCCCCTTTAGATAGACGTTCAGGTAGGAAAGCGTAAGACCTGAGCGGCGTGCTAGTTCGCGCTGGGTACACTCACCGTTAGTATCAATTTCACGTAGAATATTCAACTCTGCAAAATTTTGTTTTTCCATGATGGCTCAAATTGTATTGTTTAAATTTAAAACAACGATTTGATGTTGGGTTATAATACAATGTTTCAGTGTTTCAAATTGGAACATAGCATATAAATATAGGCGTGTCAAGAAAAACCATAACTACTCAGGTTGTCAGGTTCACCGTTCATGGTTCAGTGTTGATGAAAAATCCTCATAATCTTTCGGAATTGGCAATGGATAATGCCGAGTTGAAGTGGCCTGGAGGCAAAATCAGGAATTTTGGTTCCTTGACACACGACCACGATTTTCCTAAGAATAGATTTGTGTGTAAAACGCGCGGAAAATTGCTCAATACGAAGAGATGTAACACTTTAAGTGGTTGAAAAATGATGGGGTGAGGGACATTTTTCTCCACGCCAAAAAATGATGGGATCGGCAGAAAGTGGGGCGCACAAATCGACGCAGTTATAGGGTATGGCATATCCACCCAGACATTTGTGAGTCTTGATGCGGGCGTATGGCGTGCGCTTGGGTTTTGGCGACCTGCCATTACAAATTTTAATAAGCGCAGTACGCGAAGGATTTTGGCGTGTCAAAAAACATCCCTCGCCCCATCATAGCAATACGTCTGTTTCAAAGTGCTAAACAATTACGAGAAGATTATAAAAAACTTAAACGATCTGTTTTTTCGTGCACTTCGTGGTAGAATTCTTTTTTGGCTTATCCGGGTTAGGGCTCTGATGAGAATTATTATGATGATAGGTAATGTGGATGACTGAACAAAAAGACAACATAGATTTTGTAAAAAAGTCAGGCCCCGAAGTAAAAAGGCATTATAGAGATTTCTTTGGGGAAAAGGTCGATTATTGGGATGAGGTGTACCAGGATGAGGATTATCAAAAGGACGATTTGCATGGGAGAATGCTGAATGAAAGAATGGAGCATGCAATACGGATGTGCGTGGCAGGGATTGAAAGGCCCCTTTATGTAATGGATATAGGCTGCGGTGGCGGCGTTTTAGCAAAAAGGCTATCACATCTGGGGCATATCGTATATGCGGTAGATCATTCCCATGAAATGGTTGTCAAGACTAGGCAGGTATCGGAGGGCGCTTCTAAGCAACTCCATATTTATCCTGGTGTAACTGATATTGAAGACTTGGCATTCCCGGGTGAATGTTTTGACCGAGTTACGTGTTTGGGTGTGCTGATGTATCTGAAGAGCTATGACAAAGCCATAACGGAAATAAGGAGGGTACTGAAGACGGGAGGTATTGCAGTGATAGCAGTTTCTAATAGAATAAGAATAGACGAATTATTGGATGTTCCTCTTCTGTTGAAAAAAGCAATAGTCCATGTTTTTAAGAAGGTTAGGCATCTGAACAAATGTATTCCATACAAGTTTAACAATACCCTCAAAGAAAACGGGTTTGAAATCCTAGAGGGCGTCTCCCATGGCTTTGGTCCGTTTACCTTGAATGGCAAAGTTATATTTAACAATAGGGTCAATTTTTTTGTTGATAGGCAATTTGAAAAGCTGCGCTTTTTGCCTGTTATTTCCAGGTTGGGTTACACATATATTGTGAAGGCAAGAAAACAGGGACCATAAAGAAGGAGACCAAATTTACCTTTGAGGGGACCCTTTCTTTAGCCCAATAATTTCTTTTATGGGCAAATGAAACCTCCAGATCAGTTTAAACATGTTAGCATTGCTGATAAGATGCCTTTGTCTAAACTGCCATCGTTTCTTAAGCATGGATGGCATTTTTTTAATCACGTCGATATAGGCCCGGATATATGTTGAAGCTAATGTCCCCAAACCACTACCTTCTGTAAATCTGTTGAGTTCACCAATGCCCTTCAAGATAAAATATGCCTGCACCATATAACGCCACACGGTCACGATCGGGACAATCGGCAGAAGGAACCCGGGGAAATTCTTTATGGCCACCCAAAAATGGTTTCTTTCGACCCAGTAGACCTTTTGCAAAGAGAACTTACCGCCGGTCATGGAATAAAAATGGTGTACATAGGCCCCTGGTGCAGCAGCCATTTTCCATCCTGCCCTCTGCAAACGGAGCCCAAGGTCAGTGTCTTCGCAATAGGCAAAGAAATCCTCGTCAAAAAGGCCGACTTCCCTTAATGCCTTCATTCTCAACAGGCAGGCACATCCACTAAACAAAAGGACCTGTTTTGGGTTGGGGAGGATGGGTACAGGCGCTTGTCGCATTGCCTGTCGGGACATCCCGTCAAGCCCTATGCCCACACCACATGAATCCAAGACCTCCGGCTGGTTGCCGTCAATGATAATAGAGGCTACTGCCCCCAGCTTGGTGTCAGACTCCGCCGCAAGAATCAAAGACCTTATCCATTGAGTTGACGCAATGGCATCGTTGTTAATCAGGGCCACATATTTCCCTCGCGCTATTTCAATTCCCCGATTATTTCCTCCGGCAAAGCCGTGGTTTTTCTCTAACCAGACTGTTTTGACCCCTGGGAATTCTCTTGCCAAAATGTCCTGTATGTCTTCATCAGAGCCGTTATCAACAACGACGATCTCGATTGCCTCATAATCCTGGCCCAAAAGGCTGGTCAAACATTTTCTGAGCAGCTCCATATTGTTTATGGTGACTACTATTATTGTTACTAATGGGGGATTGGGTTTCATGTTTTTCGTTAAACACGGTTCTTCTCCCAATTAAGTGGGAGAAAGTGGTCAAGGATTCGAGGATTCAAGGGTTCAAGGCAGCGGATCTGATCCGGGACGTCAAACCGAATCTGTCTTCTCTAGGAAATCTCGCGGTTATTTTTTTAATCTCCAACCAAGCTGATATGGCTTTTGAAAGAATTTCAGTTACTTGTAATTCCCCAAGCACTTCACTCGAATCCTTGAATCCTTGGCTTCTTGGCCCCTTGGGGTATCACAAACTCTTTTGGACAGCACCCAAAATACCTTGTTTTAGCCTGAACAGCATTCTTTATTCTTGCCAGGTTTTAAATCAGATGCTTTTTCCAAACGCAGCCTTCAGAAAACCCCAGCCGGCCCTGAACATATTGGGCAGGTTTGCGGGATTGGTCACGAGTCGGCCAAGGTAGTTTCCGATGATACGGGGCCGGAGGTAGAATTTTCTCATAAAGCGCCTCTGATAATACAGGAGCTTTTCCTTGGATAGATTGTCAGGCACATAAACTACCTCCAGGAGGTTCATCTTTTCGTAGTCTTTTTCTATTGTTCCAAAGTGTTCCGCAATGGCATACATCTCCGAACCCGGAAAGGGGGTCAATATGAAGACGCTCATGTCATTCAAGGGGATGTGGGTGGCAAGGCGAATGGTCTTTTTCATGGTCTCTTCTGTTTCATAAGGTAGCCCGAATATGAAGTATCCCTTACTCAAGATGCCTGCCTTGTGCGTCAGGTCCACCGCCTTTTTGATCTGGTCGACCTTGATCCCCTTCTTGGCAAAATCCAATATCTCCTGGTTCCCGGATTCAATCCCGTAACTGATCTGCCAGCACCCGGATCTTTTCATGAGTCTCAGTAGTGAAACATCTTTAACAGAATTGACCCTGCCACTGCAACACCAGGATATGTCCCATCTCTTTTTCAACAGCCCTTCACAGATCTCTGCAACCCGGTCATTTTTTATGAGAAATTGATCGTCCTCAAATATGATCTCCTTGATCCCGAATTTCCTTACCAGATAGCCTATCATATCCAGGACGTATTCCGGACTGTGAAATCTGATCTGACGGCTGAAAACAGATGTGTCGCAGAAAATACATCTGTTTGGACAGCCCCTGGCAGATACGATGTGCGTCGAGGGGAGGCGCTTGTACTTGAACAGGGCCGGATGGTATCGCGATGGGAATCCGTCCAGCAGATCCCATGCAGGGATAGGAAGGTAGTCGAGGTCTTGGATCGGCGGCCGGGGAGGTGAAAAGAAGACACTATCGTTTTCACGAAAGGCCACTCCTGGCACATCTGAAGGCCTTTTATCATCGGCCAGGGCTTCGACCAGATCGACCAATGTCTTTTCTCCCTCACCGACCACTCCATAATCAAAGTCTGTATAATGAGTTAAAGTCTCTTCGGGGACAGCAGTGAAGTGTGGCCCCCCTATGATTATTGGGGTCGCTGCAAGGGCCTGCTTGAGCATGGAGGCCAGTCTCACGGTCTTTATAATGGAAGGTGTTACAGCTGTAAGGGCGATTATGTCAGGTTGGAATCTTTTTGTTTCTTCGACAGTCTCTTCATAACCCAGGCCCTGCGCGGAGGCATCCAAAATGCGGACGCGGTGTCCTTTATCACGTAATACCGCCCCAAGCATGAGAAGGCCCAGGTGGGGAAGAGTGGCCCCGACTGAAGCCAGGTTTCCATACCGTTCCTCCAGGAAATATGGGGCATTTATAAGACATATTGAAGTCATTTTGGGTGTTCAGGGTCAAAAGAATGACAATTTTCGCCTTCGCCCATCTCTTCCAGCCGCTGCCTGAGCAAGGCATTTTCTTGGACAAGATTTTTCACCTGGTTGGTCAATGTGGATATCCTCACCGAAAACTGGACGGAAAGAATCATGAGGAATATCAAGGCCCCAAGGAAAATGGTGCTTGTGGGAAGAACGGCCCCTATGATCTTGGTGATGGTCACAAGCCAACTATATCTTATCACCAAGACGAACAATGATAGACTGGTAAGGAGCCATAACCAGGAATATTCCTCCCTCAATCTCCTCCGTCTCACCAGGTCTAGGACAAAGAGGAAGATGAAGGCACAGACCAACATCATGGCCACTTTTTGTCTGGGTAGCATGGGCTTTGTCCTCCAATCGCTTAATTCAACTGCCTGTGTATCTACGCAGGTTGACAGGTTCACGGTTCACGGTTGATGAAAAACCTTGCCTTGAACCCTGAACCTTGAACCCTGAACCCTAAAAAAGAACCGGCTTCTTTCTGAGGAGGGTCATAAACATGGAGAGAAACATCTTAAAGACATAATAAATAGGCTTAAGGCCGCTGTGCATAGATTTTCCGCTGTCGCGTTCATACATAACTACCGGGACCTCTTTTATTCCAAACCCTGCCCTATGGACCATCAAGATTACGTCTGCGTCAGGGAAGTCGCAGGGAAAGAAATCACGGGCAAGGAACGATACTACATGCCGGTTGAGGGCCTGGTAGCCTGAAGTAGGGTCGGTAACCCTTAGTCCAACAAGCCTTGTGGTCAGAAACGCAAAGATCCTTATGCCCAGTTTTCTGGCAGTGCCGGCCCTGTAATTGCGCGGGGCCTTTTCGAGAAATCTTGAGCCCAGGACCAGGTCAGCTTCGCCGGTCATGACTGCCCTTAAGAGTTCTGGAATATACGATGGATCATGCTGTCCATCTCCATCCAACTGCAAAATATACTCGTAGCCGTTTTCAAAGGCATACTTGTAACCCGTTTGTAATGCCACTCCATAGCCCATATTGGAGGAAAGCCTTATTACCCTCACACCTGCCTTTTTTGCATCAGTAGCTGTATCGTCCGTTGAACCGTCATCAATAACCAGGATATCTATTTCCCGATCTACTTCTCTTATTTTTCCAATGACATTTCCGATCCTCTCCTGCTCATTGTGTGCTGGAATAATAGCCAAGCTGCTTTTTTTGGATCTAATTTTCATAAAAGACATCGCCACACGTCTGATTAATACGGTGCGCATTATAGATTGATATTATATATTGCATCTTTCTTGTCCAAAAACGATTTTGCAAGGTTGAAAATTTCACCGCAGAGACGCTGAGCACGCCGAGAAGTTTGTTCTTTTAAATTGTCGTGAGAGGCGACAATTTAAAGACTACTCCGTCTTATGTAACCGCACTATATCTTCGACTGATAATCATAGTGCGTTTCTTTTTGTTTTCCGTCCTCTCAACGGAAAACAAAAACATACCTTAATCTTTGCGTTCTCTGCGCCTTGAGTGAGCGGAGCGAACGGGCGGTGAATAAAGATGACAACCTGGTTTTTGGAATCGGCAACAATTGCCAGCACTTAACGCCCGATGCTGGATTTCGAAGGAATTTTTTTATCCAGCATCCTGCAACTAGCATCGCGAATCCTCGTCGGTTTGAGCCGACGCTTCGCTAGATTATCATGGAGGCGCCCTTGTGTCAAAAGAGCGCGTATGCCAGGCTCTGGCATAGGGCTACTTTTTTTGTTCCAGCCATGTCCGCCATTTGGCGGGCTCTTCGCCAAAATTCTCTCCAGTTATATTGGCCAGGGCCTCGGCCGCCATTTGCCGAACAACGTCTCTCTTGTCTTCAAGAAGGGGAATCAGTGGTTTAGTAGCACGGGGATCCTTTATCTTCCCCAGTGAGGAGGCCGCGTACTGTCGCACGTCCGAGTCTGTACTCTTGAGTGCTGCAATCAATGGTTCTACGGCACGGGGATCACCTATCATGCCCAATGACTTTGCCGCGCTCCATCCCAGTGACGGGTCATGCTTCAAGGCGTTTATCAAGGGCTTAACAGCACGCCGGTCTTTTATTTCCCCAAGGGCCACTGCCGCCCCTAATTTGACCGTCCAAATGTTGTTTTTTAGTGTTTTGATAAGGGGACGCACAGCGCGGGGATCCCCTATCTTTCCCAGTGCCTCTGCCGCGGTCTTTCGCAGATAGGGGGCGAGAAAAGGCTGTTTGAGAACCTTGATCAGTGGTACCACTGCCCGGCGGTCCCCGATATTGCCCAGGGCTTCTGCGGCATATTGCTGCGTGTCCAAGTCCGGGTTTTTCAAGGCAGCGATCAAAGGCTCAACCGCCCGCGTGTCCTTGACCTTTCCAAGGGCCTCTATGGCCCGTTGCCGGACAACGGTCTCGTCATCATTAAGTGCGGTAATCAGGGGTTCAACCGCCCGCTTATCTTCAATCTCGCCCAAGGCCTCGGCGGCCCTCCAGCGGACACCAGACTCTTTATCTCTCAATGCCGTGATCAGGGGTTCGACCGTGCTGGGGTCCTTTATGCTGACAAGGACCCTTGCAGCCTTCATTCGGATCCCTGGATCTTTATCTTTGAGAGATGAAATGGCCTTTTCAACATTTTTCTCTTCTTCCTGTTGCTCGTTCACCTCTTTGGTTTGGGTGAGACAGCCAAAAAGAAGAAGGCATCCCAGGATAACAGCCACCAGCCTTGCTACCATAATTGCGTGTTTCATCTTTTTTCTCCTTTTCGTAGCCGCTTGAAGGATTCAGTGCCCATGTGCCCTCATAATTTTCTTGTAATACTGGGAACCCCTTATGTTTTCCAGGTCCCTATCGGTTTTGATAAGCCCCCAGTTGTTATATCCCATGACAATGGCCTGTCTGAGCCAATAGATAGAGTCTTCTATCTTGTTTTGTTTTGCATATATACAGGCAATATTATAGTAAGCGCCAGCACGCTCTGGCTGAAGCCCTATCAGCTTTTTAAATGTAGACACTGCCTTATCATATTGCTTTTTGATAGTATACACTAACGCTAGATTGTTCAAGGCCCCAGTCAGCGTTGGTTTAATAGATAGCGCCTTATTGAATTCCCTTATTGCCTTATCCCATTCCCCTTTTCTCTGATACAAAGCCCCTAATGTATAATGAAGTGTGGGGTCCATTGGCTTGATTCCCAGTTTTTCCTTAACGCCCGCGATCTCATTGTCGATTTTCCGCTTTTCCCCTAACACCCTTTTAAGGTTAATCTGGGCGTCGGCAAATCCGGGTCGTATGCGTAAGGCCTCGCGGAATTGTTGTATTGCCTGCTCGATTTTTCCCTTGCCAAACAGGGCAACTCCTAGGTTGTTGTGTGCCTTGATAGATCTTGGATTCAAACGCAGTGCCTTATCGTAATGTTCGATCGCCTTATCTGTTTTTCCCTCATTGGCCAGCGCAATGGCGAGCGAGATGTGTGCGTTTGCGAAATCAGGCCTTAGCCTGACGGCCTCTTTTAGCTCCCTTACGGCATTGTCGTATTTATGGGCATAATTATAAACAATTCCACGTGAAAGGTGCCACTCTGACGGATTTGGTTTGTAGGGTACAATCGGTTTGCTAGTAACAAAATAAAGGACAATACAAATTGTCCCCCAGATTGCGGCCGTGCCAAATCCATGAGAGGCCCATTTTTGGCCTATCAAATACAGGCCATAGGCGCCAAATAAGAAGAGAAAAGGTATAATTGGAATGCGGAATCGCTCAGCAACAAAGAAGGGAAGGAATGATACAAAGTAGGTAACAATGAAAAGAAGGATCAGGACGGCCATTTCGTATTCTCTGTTGGTCACTAATGGTACGGCCCCATTTTGTCCCTGACGCCTTCTATAGAAGAATAATTGCATAACGCCGACCAAGGCAAATGATATTGCGATTGGGAATCCAGGGATATGCCGAAGGGTTGGGGAGTTGAGCCTTTCATAGTGGATCTCTTTATTGTTGGATACCTCCATGGGTCCCCAGAAAAGGGCCGTCTTTATTGCCATAAGCTTTAGGATCCTTGCGGGATGATTTAGCATGTAATGAAGGGCCTTCCTGGCAAAGTAGGTGGATACTTCAGAGAATTTCATCCTCTTGCCCTGTAAGGCCCCCACACCGCGGACTATTTTTGGATAGTCAAAGTTGTTCCATCTCTCTTGGCCCGTAATTCTTTCCAGGGCGGGTACGCCGGAATAAATACCATTGGCCTCTTCATTATTGCCGATATACAGGTTCATCCCCGCGTTCGGAGACGTTATCATTACAAAATCATGGGCAACAAGGTAATTGCGGATAGTTGCTGGCGCGATAACCATTACCGCTCCAACACAAAAAGCCAAACAGGTCATGCCGATACGCCTGCCATCATTTTTTCGGTAGGCCACCCACCATGCCCATGCAAGAACCACGGGGGCGAACAAGAGGATATTTGGCCGAACCAGTGCAAGTACACCAAGAGTAATGCCCCCAGCGATGGCACGCCAGGGCGTGGGGCGGTCATACCAGAGTCTGAGAACGTGAATAAGCAATAAGGCAAGTGTAACAAGCAGTACCGGGGCGACCAGTTCCCCTTCAAAATAGATAAAGGCCCAGTACATGGACATAAAGGCGGCAGATATCAATCCGGTCCCACGCCCGAAAATCTTTTTTCCAAGAAGATATGCCAGCACACAGTTCACCAATCCCAGCCCCATTTGGACGATCCTTGGGGCCATATAGTTCAAACCACACAAAAGGTATATCAGAGCAAGAAAAAAAGGATACCCTGGTGGGCGAATATAGGGGCTAACACGGATTTCAGGGTCACTAAAATATCCAGGGACCGTCCAGTCCCCGGTGACCATGCCGCGCGCCCAATAGTCATGGAACCCGGCATCGAGTTGGGGAATGGAGAAGTCTGGGGCATGTACTAGCTCGTGGAGGTAGGATATCCTGAGAAGCAGGCCAAATAATAGGATACCTACAAGGGCAAGCCTTATCAACAAGGTCTTTTTGTCGGAACTCTTTTGTCTTCGGCCTTTTCTTTGCTTTGCCATTCGTGACTACTCAGGTTGTCATCTTTATTCACCGCCCGTTCGCTGCGCTCACTCAAGGCGCAAAGAACGCAAAGCTTAAGGTGTTTTCTTGTTTTCCGTTGAGAGGACGGAAAACAAAAAGAAATGCGCTATGATTATTAGTCGGAGATGTAATGCATTTACATAAAACGGAGTAGTCTCTAAATTGTCGCCTCTCACGACAATTTAAAAGAACAAACTTCTCTGCGTGCTTAGCGTCTCTGCGGTGAAAGCAGACCTGCAAAAACCCTTTTTGGATAAGACGGAGTTATTGTCATTCTTCAGTCCAGTTCAAGAATAGTATGCCGGAATCCTGCCTGGAAAGGGCATGGGGTAAGAGCGGAACAGACTAATCAAAGAAACGGTACCGGAAAATGGTAAAGATGGCAGCAATTCCGTCTTTCCATGTAATCTTTTTGCCCTCGGAGTAGTCACGGCCGCTGTAACTTATAGGGACTTCATAGATCCGAAATCCTTTCTTGGCCACCTTTGCTGTAAACTCAGGTTCAAATCCGAAGCGGTTTGAACGAAAAGTGATTTCTTTAAGCACCTGTCTTTTGAAGACCTTATAGCAGGTCTCCATATCTGTAAGATTCAAATTAGTAAGTGCGTTGGACATTAACGTGAGGAGCTTGTTTCCCAGGTAGTGCCAGAAGAATAACACCCTGTGTGGGCCGCTGAGGAACCTCGATCCGTACACCACATCAGCCCTTCCATCGATTATTGGCTGGAGAAGGTTATGATACTCGTTCGGGTCGTATTCCAGATCGGCGTCTTGTATGATTACAATGTCGCCGGTCGCAGAATCAAAGCCCTTTCTCAGTGCAGCACCCTTGCCCAGGTTTTGGCCATGGTAGAGGACCTTTATGTTTTCTTGATCCTGGGCGATGTTATTTAATAGGTCACGCGTCCCGTCAGTTGAATAATCGTCCACGATAATGATCTCTTTTTCAGCCTCGGGTATATGGACGCGGGAGACCCGAGAGATAATTTCTTGAATCGTCTTAAATTCATTATAGACAGGTATGATAACAGAAATTTTCATACAATTACCCCTGGCCACTGAGAATATGCGGTCTTACTGCAATAATCGATTAGCAAGGAGTCTGGTGAAAATCAAGAGATATTTTTCACGGCTGGCCTGTTGGACCCCCATACAAGGAATGTCCTCATGAATGTCCGCCTCAGATTCTTTCAAAGCAAGGTGACTACCCAGGGATTCAGGTTGAAGACTGAAGTATTTTTAATGAGTAAACCTAGACTGCTTCCCTTTCAGCCTTCTACCTTCAGTCTATTCACCTGAGTAATTACAAGGTAAGGAGGTAACCGTTCGCGGGTTGGGAGAGACTAAGAGGATTGCTGTTGGACAGGTATTATCAATTCCTATTATGTTGATTGAATACAGTGCCCTGTGATTCTGAGGGGCCACCGTCTCCATCGCCATAACAGATATTCAGTATGTGCAAATCAAAACTCACATCGTATATAAAGATTGAAACGCCATGACTCGCCGACACATCGCGATTGTTATAGCCGGTTGAAAGGCTCGAATTCGCTTGATCGGCTTCGGGGAAATCTGGCACGGTATTCACAGCCGCACTGTCGAAATAGCCTGTTGCATTGTCTCTATTCAATTGTGTTGTCTCAGAGGAGCCTTCAGCCTGTGCGGTAAAGGAGTCCATCTCTTCATCCGTCATTGCACTCATTGAAAGGGCCGTAAGAGGAGTCATCAGCAAGAAGGCTGCTGCTATGGCAAATATCATTATCTTCATGATGCTGCCCATTACCCCTGTGGTGCTGCTGGTTTAGGATGCATCCCGGTATTATTACGATACTACACCAATTGTTATCATATACCATCCCGTCACCCATGTCAAAAGAATTTTTGATAACGTAAAATATTTTTCGCTTTTTTGAGAGGGACGGCAGTGCCCTCACGTGGTATCAATTGAAGTGAGCAAACAAAAATTGAACCACAGAAAGGAG
>Ga0307425_1000891_pt1 | contig 18568 bp, 12 predicted proteins | sample SalMarWE160330MG_FD_202152 | JGI IMG/M metagenome (GOLD analysis project Ga0307425, IMG submission 202152) | Salt marsh sediment microbial communities from the Plum Island Ecosystem LTER, Massachusetts, United States - WE1603-30 | ecosystem: Environmental > Aquatic > Marine > Intertidal zone >...
ACTCATCGGATTTTCTCCTTACCGCAAAGTGCCCTGGAATACAAATTCTTGGAATTGTCCTTAAACCGTTCAATACGATCAACTCTCAGAAAGTCTGTAGCCGACATACTCGAAATAGTCAGGTATTCCGGTTCGAATCTGTCACCTTGTACTTGGAAGTTTCCTACTATAAAAACCTGCCCCTCCTCAAGGCCCAGCCATAGCAAATTTGCCGTAGGTTTTTGTTCTACTTCACCGATCACTTCCTTTACCGCGCAATCCAGCAATTTTTTATTACTGCCTATTCCCAAGCGGGATTTAAAATTCTTTCTGGTTACGTAGAAACACTTTTCAGGATTCCAGCAATTGATGTTTTGAAATTCGATTTTTTTGCCGGATGTTACCGTTCCAGCGGCCAAGGTCGCAATAAGGAAACGAATAGACCAATCGCTGAAACGTTCATCGACCGTGATCCTTTTGACGTTTGGTTCTCTTGGTGTTTTTCTTTTTGGTTGTTTAGATTTTGTCATATCGATCTCCTTTCAGGTTAATGATTTTTATATGATATCTGCCACTGTCCGGTCATAATCGGTAAATAGTGTGTTTGAGAGGAAAAACACAAGAAAAAAAATCGCAGGAGTGACAACCTTATGGCATAGCAACTGAAAAAATATGCTAAAATTGCCTTTTAAGGCCTCTAAACAGCCCTGTGAATTGTGGATTTGTGCTTCACAAGCTTAATTATTCAATTTTTCGCCTTCCAATCGGGCAACAACGGCGGCTCCGCATGCGTCTCCCCAGACATTTACGGCCGTTCGGAGCATATCCAATATTCTGTCCACGGCTAAAATCATTCCGATACCTTCGAGCGGCAGATTCACGGCCTTTAGCACGATTACCATCGTAACGAGCCCCGCGCCGGGAATGGCCGCGGCCCCTATTGATGCAAGCGTTGCCGTGAGCATGATAATCAGTTGTTGGCCGATACTGAGGTCGATTCCGTATGCCTGGGCGATAAACATCGCAGCGACAGCCTCATACAAAGCCGTGCCGTCCATATTCACCGTAGCTCCCAATGGCAGCACAAAGCTCGTTACCTTATTGGATACGCCGGTGTTTTCCTGCAGGCAATCCATTGTAATCGGCAGTGTCGCTGCGCTGCTGGCCGTGCTGAAAGCTGTAGCCACGGCACTGAATACATCTCTGAAAAATTTCAATGGCGAATATTTACCGAAAGTTTTCAATAAGACCGGCAGCGTTACGCAGGCGTGGATGGTCAGACCCAGAACCACCGTGGCCATATACACTATCAGAGGCTTGATGACAGACAATCCCATCGATCCGATTGTATAAGCCATCAGGGCAAACACTCCAAAAGGCGCCAGACGCATAATCCAGTCGGTTATTTTCATCATCACCATGTTGAAAGCTTCGAAGAAGGTCACTAACGGCCTGCCTTTTTCCCCAACGCTGCTGATAGCAACGCCCAGAAGCAGAGAGAAGAATATAACCGACAGCACTTTATCCTTTGCCATGGCGTCGAATATATTTGCCGGAATAATGTCCCTGATAATAGACACAACCGAAGGTACTTCTCCGCCGGATAAATCGGCTGCCGCCTCGATCCCAATATCCACACCGACCCCGGGCTTCATCAGATTGACTAAAATAAGCCCAACGCCCACGGCCAGAGTTGTAGTGGCAGTATAATAAATAAACGTTCTCAGGCCGATCCTGCCCAATTTGCGAACGTCGCCAAGGCTTACGATGCCCGCTACCATCGAAGCCAGAATCAATGGTATGATAATAGCTTTGAGCAGCCGAATGAACATGTCCCCCACAATCTTGATGTGGGCGGTTTTTTCCCCCAGCAGAATTCCAACAACGACCCCCAAAACGATGGCAATAAGAATTTGAGTGTGAACCTTTAGCTTCAAATACAACTCCTCTATTGCAGTTGCTTTTTCAAATTCTGGGCGTTTCGGATAAGTTCATCCCGGCTGATCTGTTGTTTCGGCGAAAGCTCGAAAGTCCATTCGTATGAATCGACGATTCTGTTCGGATTGACTATCTGGGCGAAGAAATCGAATGGGAAATGATCGTACCAGGGGCTTTTCAGTGCCCGGTGGGTATTCAATGTCTCGTAGCCTTCTTTACTAATCCTGACACAATAATCGCCGTACCAGTTAAAATTGACCGTTACAGGTGCCGTGCCGATCTCCTCGTCGTTCAATACGACCAGTGCGCCTTGGGGTTTAGTGTTAATCGTCAGTTCGCGTTCGACACATCCGGCAAGAACAATAAGCATAAATATGCTCACGGCCGGTATTGCCATTACGTTGTATTTTCCCATAACAACTACCTTTGTATTATTTATTATAATTTATTGCCCTATTATAATAGAAAATTGTAAATACAAAAGTCCAAAGATGACCGGTCTGTTTTTCAATCAGCCGGGACACACCGGTCTTTGGCCCAGGCCCGCAGGCTTTGGACACTTTCCGCCATTGTTACCGAAATCGGCGGTGAATTCCTTATAGCCGATAAAATCAGCTCCGTCGTCAAGCCTGATTTTTCAGAATATGCTTCATGAAGTGCGGAGATGACCGCCTGCTCGATTTCGGAGCCGCTGTAGCCTGCGGATGTCTTGGCCAATGCTCCGAGGTCGAATTTCTCCGGGTCTCGCTTACATTTACGCAGGTGAATCGTAAATATCTCTCTTCGTACCTTTAGGCTGGGCAGGTCGACAAAAAATATTTCATCGAATCGGCCTTTGCGCAAAAGCTCCGGCGGCAATGCCCCGATGTCATTGGCTGTTGCCACCACGAAAACCGGGGCTTCGTGCTCCTGCATCCATGTAAGGAGTGTGCCGAACATTCTTTGTGACAGGCCGCCGTCGGCGCTTCGGCTGGCTGCCGAGGCGAAGGCTTTTTCGATTTCATCAATCCATAATACAACCGGCGACATCATTTCGGTCTGACGCAGCGCATCGCGGAGGTTACGTTCGGATTCTCCGATAAAGCTGGCGTATAAAGCGCCCGGGTCCAATCTCAAGAGCGGTTGGTGCCAGGCGGTTGCGATGGCTTTAGCGCAGAGGCTTTTGCCTGCCCCCTGTACGCCGAGCATGAGCACTCCTTTGGGTGCTTGTAGGCCGAACTGCTCGGCTTCGGAGCTGAATGCGCCTTTACGCTGGTTCAACCATTTTTTCAGGTGACTCATTCCGCCGATTTCACTCAGGTCCAGAGGTGTTTCGACATACTCAAGCAGGCCTCCTCGCTGGATCACCCCTCGCTTGTTTGCAATGACCTTGTTGATATCATTATCATCGAATCGTCTGTCGTCGACGACGGTGTCAATAATAATCCGTTCGGCTTGCCGGCGTGTAAGCCCCCGAAGGTTGCGGACAATCGTGTCCAGGCCCTTTTTTGTTATACCGATCTCGATGGGCGTTTTACGATGGAATCGCTGCAGGGTGTCGCGGACAATCTTTATCAGTTCCTGCTGGTTTGGAAAAGAAATCTCAAAAGGTTTTGTGTAAGACTTCACGACTTCCGGCAGTGTATCGTCACAGTTGATCATCACCAGTGTGTTGCCGTTCTGCTCGAAACGATTGATCAGGTCACGCAGGGCTCGTAGTACCGAACACGCCTTGAGCTGGTCGGCGAGGTCGAGAGCAACACAAATAGAGTCTTGCTCTGTTTCAGCAAGGTAATGAAGGCCGGCGGTTGGCATTTCGGTATCGGCAATATAAGGGCTGTCCGTGAGGAAACCTTCTTTAACGCCGCCTGCGACTGACCATATCCACAGGTTGTGCTTAAGGTCAAGTGCCGCCTGGCGTATTATGTCAATGGCATACTGTTCTTCGTATGTCACGATGGATATACAATAATCGCCGCCATCGATAAGCTGTTTAAATCGTTTGAAATCGCCCATCGGACTCTTGCTCCCATTTATTTATCACTCATTATAAAGAAAAAGTGGAAAGACAAAAGCCCAAAAATACATTATAAATCTTTTAATACCGCCCGTTTTTTGATAATAGCTGACTAAATAGCTTGAATTACGCTGTGGTGAGAATATAATTCAGACGCCGTATTGGCATCGATATCGATAAACTGCGGGTCAACAGATGAGAAATGGATTTCGACGAATTAATTGCATCCTGCATTTCATTGGGGGTCTGTTGGAAATATTGGGGCTGGTTCTTTTATTTCCGCTGATAGTCGTTCTCATCTACTGGGGACAAATGGGTGACGGCTGGGTTACCGCTACTGCTTTTGTCGTTACGGCCATGATCTCGTTTTCTCTTGGGATGGTGCTGCGCAACAAGTTCAAGTCGGATATGCTCGATACAACCGGGTCCATGCTCATGTGCGCTCTCGGCTGGCTTTTTGTCTCGGCCTTGGGAGCTCTGCCCTTCGTTATTGGAATCGGTGCGAATTATCTCGACGCCTATTTTGAGGCGATGAGCGGTTTTACGACCACCGGTATTACTGTTTTTTCCGGGCTGGATAATATGCCGAGGAGCGTCCTTTTCTGGAGATCGCTCACGCAGTGGATGGGCGGCATAGGAATACTTTCTTTTTTCCTGATGGTCATTTTCCAGTCGGGCGGGGCTCATCATATGTTCGGAGCCGAAAGCCATAAGATTTCTTCGGCCAGGCCTACGCCGGGACTGTTCCACACTCTTCGGATACTCTGGGCAATATACGCGATATTTACGATATTTGCTGTAGTGATTCTATCGATCGAAAAGATGCCGGTTTTCGATGCCGTCTGTCACGCCCTGACCGCATTATCAACCGGCGGATTCTCTCCCCACGATAGCAGTATCGAATTTTACAGTTTAACAGGCCACCCAAATTATCGGCTAATCGAATATACCCTCACGTTTTTAATGATGCTGGGTGGCATCAACTTTCTCGTACATTACCGAGTTTTAACCAGGGACTTCAAAGCCCTCTGGGACAATACCGAGATTCGCTACTGGTGGCGGCTCATCGCCGGTTTTACCGCTATCATAGTTATCGATCATCTCTATAAGTCCGGCGCATTCGGCGCTCTGTTTAGGGATGGCACGGCAGTAAATATCGGCGAATTTGAGAGCACGTTCCGCCGCAGTCTATTCCAGGTAATGTCCATTCTTACAACGACGGGCTTTGGAACAAAAGATATCGGCTCGGACTTCTTCGGTACGCTGTCTCAGCAATTATTCATGGCTATGATGGTAATCGGAGGCTGCGTCGGCTCAACGGGAGGAGGCTTTAAGGTCTTGCGAGTCGCCATACTCAACCGGCTGTTATACCGTGAACTTCTCAAACTGAGAATTTCAGGCAGGGCATCCACGGGAGTAGTGATCGATAAAAAAATCGTGCCGGAAGATGAAGTTGATCGCGTAGCAGCTTTGTTTTTCACGTGGATGATTTTGCTGCTGGTAGGCGGTGGGATTACCGCTATTTGTTCGAATCTGGGCCCATGGGAATCGTTCTCGGGCATGTTTTCCGCGATGGGAAATATCGGGCCCTGCTATATATCGGTGCCGGATATGATAAAAATTCATCCTGTTGTGAAATTGACGTATATTTTCGGCATGTTGGCGGGAAGACTGGAAATCCTGCCGGTATTGCTTCTGTTTTCCAGAAAGGCATGGAGATAGATCAAAATCAAAGTAAAAAGTCAAAAGTAAAAATTGTGGAATCCCTTAGGGATGACTTCTGAGATTGGAGGTATAATAAAATGTATATTATTGTTGCCGGCGGCGGAATGGTAGGCGGCGGGCTCGTTAGCAGCCTGTTGGATAATAAGCATGATGTAGTATTAATCGAGCAGCATAAGGAGCTTTGCGACAAGCTGTATGCCGAGACCGGCGTCGTTGCAATTACCGGTAGCGCCACGAGCATTCAGGCTTTGACCGAGGCCGGCATAAGAAAGGCCGACGTTGTCGTGGCGGCGACAGGCAGCGATGCGGACAATCTCGCCTGCGCGATATTGGCCAAAAGTTTCGATGTGCCCAAGGTCGTCGTCAGAATGAGGGACCCGGCGTATAAAAATGCTTACGTCGTTGCGGGTGTCCACTCGATTATTCGTGTGACCGACCTTATGGTCAGCCAGATGTTGATGGACATCGAGAATCCTCAGGTGCGACGAATCACAACCATAGGCGGCGGCAAGGCGGACATCTTCATGGTCAAAGTCCCTGAGGGGGCGAAAGTAGCCGGCAGGAACGTCCAGAACATTGTCGAAAGTCGCCACTTCCCCTCCGAGTGTGTTTTCGTCGCAGTTTACGACCAGAAAACCGAGCAATTCTCGATCCCCAGGGGCAAGCAGGAAATCAACGAGGGCAACGAATTGTTCCTGATTTCCGCAGCCGAGAACATAAAAAAAGCCGTGGACTTCCTAACAGCAAAAAAGAGACACTAACGCTTCAATCTTCTAAATCCAAAATTAGAAATATCCTGAACTACTTCTTGGATTTATTGTCGTTGGTTGTTATATTCTACACCGAACGTGTTAGATCATTTCAATCTTCTGCTTCCCACTGTTGTGTCGGATACTCACCCTCGGATATCATCCAGACGTGGTTGAAGTCCCAGCCGGCACTGTGAAACAAGTCTTCGTTCTTCATTTGCTCTGTATTAAGGCCCTTACCGAGTTCGAGTTGCTGATCCGAACCGGTGCTGACGGTTATGCCTGATAATTCTGTGTCCCAGAAACAGCCAATCGTAAGTGGGGTTCTGTTTCGCGTTAATGTATCTCCGAACAAACCACCGACAAGTACTTCTCTGCTCGCTACTTCAAGGGGAAAAGTCTCACAGGCTGCGTAGCAATTCACCACTCGATTTTTACTGGCTTCTCCAATCAGACCTCCCAGAGTGGAACCGGCAATCGATCCCCGAGCGTAGCAGTCCGCAATCAACATGCTGTTCCAAAAGGCACTTCCAATCAATCCACCGGCGGTTTGCTCGGCTGTCACAGAACAATTTGCTGAAGATCTGCAGATCAATGTATCGTGAAAGTCACCAACAAGGCCGCCTACATTATTAATTCCGTTTACAACACCGGTGACTCGGCATTCGATTATCGAATTACCGCTTTGACGACCGACAAGCCCTCCCACACTATTGTTGCCAATAATTTCGGCCTGAACTTCACAGCGTAACAACATTCCACCAGGACCGTCGCCAACCATTCCACCAACTTCCGAATCACCAACAACCTGCACCTGAGCTTCACATTCCATCAGACTGCCATCCCAGTTGGATCCGACCAGCCCGCCAACATTATCAGCTCCTGAGACTTGACCGGCTACATGACATTGGAGAATTGTCCCACGATGGTTAAGCCCGGCGATTGCACCACAAGGCGATCCACTAACGACAACACCTGTAAGGTGCAGATCCTTGACTATACCTGAGAGCTTGCCGAAAAGACCAGTATCATGTCCGTACTTTCCCTCAATGTGAAGATTTGAAATCGTATGACCATTGCCATCAAAAATTCCATCAAACGATGGACCGCTGTGGCCGTTAACACTGTCGTCTGTATCCTGTGTGATCAGGGCGTCTTTGAAGATGCTGCCACCGGGCAGGTTGGGATCTAAGTCAATATCATCCACCAAGATAAAATACTTTTCCAGGAGATCGAGATCCGAACCGATAGCAATCAATTGCTCTGCCGTTGCAATCTGGTACGGATCGTTAGGTTCTCCTGTACCAGCTGCAAATTCTACAGCTACTACTGTTGATTGTAGTATTAAACACAACATCAGTACTATTTCGCGTTTCATGGTTATCTCCTTTCTGTTTAATATTAAGTTGGTCAAAATAGTCTTTGATTGTTTGGAATCTGTAACGTAATGTTTTCATAGATACGGGTAACGTTTCACGTTCATGAATCCAAATTATGAATTAGATACGCCTATATAGGATATCTATTTAAAAACAAAATCCTTATGCTCTTATACCAGGACCAGTTATCTAAGAAATCCACACCAGATAGCATAAACAAGGTAACCATCTGCTAAAAATCCTCGACGTCAAAGAACGCACATCTCACTGTTGTCATTTGTTATGATAACAGTTTTTCATTGTTCTGCAAAATAAATTTTACTCTTCCGGTAAAAATAATAATTCTCATGATATTTAGCATTTAGGATGAGTTGAAGAACTACTAATTTCTAATTAGGTATCGATTCACATGGTTTGAATATTGGTAAGAAAATTGAAAAATGGTGAAAAAAAAGAAAAAAAATGACAATTTCCCTAAGAATTCGCGTTTTTCATCTTTAATCAGCGGTTATTGGATTTGATTATCCCCATCACACAATACGCAGTCCGCAGCACGGAGAATGAATAAAGGACGCCGTCTCACGGAGACCTTGCTATTTATGATTTACGATTTACCCCGTGAGATGGCGGCTTCGCCTATCTCATGGGGTGAACTATTGAATATTTGATTGTTTTTACGTTTCTTGGTGCATTTCGTGGTGGATGTTAAGAATGCCGTGTAGTGGAGATTTTTTCAAAAAAAAGCTTGATTTTCAGCAGAATTTAGTATAATACATAACATATTAGTATATAGTATTTCGTATGTAGTATGTCGCATTAAGAATGGAAAATGGAGATATAGGAGATTTTGTTATTTATGATTTTTCTTTTTTCTGCGTGAATCTGCAATGCTAACTCGTAAGAGCTTGAAAATTATTCCAGATAATCATCAGGCCACCTTGCTAAGTTGTTTGGTAGTTGCACGTTGTGTTAATAGTATGGTCGCGATTATTTGGGCACCGTTTGGCCTTAGCCTCATTGGTTCCGGCCAAAGGCCGGGCTGTGTCTATCTGCGGTTTAAATTTGTTGCTTAGTTGAAAAAACAAAGCCAATTTGCGGTAGGGCGAAATTAATGCAAAGTCTTATATGAAAGGTGATTATGAAGAATTTTATGCCTTGAAGGCGGAGAAAAAACAAACCCAAACAAAGCCAATCGCCGGGCTTCGGCCGGAAATGCTAAGCACTAAGAGCTTCTAAAGGAATGAGAAATCATTCTTATGTTGTCATGCTGAGTGAAACGAAGCATCTGGGATTAGAACGTACGAAAGAGATTCTTTACTTCGCTACGCTCCGTTCAGAATGACAGATTCGGGCATATTATAGAGGGCTTGTTTGAAAAAACAAAGCCAATGTTAAAATGGGAAAAATAGTATTAGTTCAGTAATCGCAAAGGTTTATGGAGATTTTTATTGTTTTTTGCCATCTTGGGGGGCGAAAAACAAAGCCAAACAAATCCAATGTTATATTTTACTGCGGAGAACGCTGGGCTCGCAGAAAAAATAGAATTTGTGTAAATGATCGCTCAATAAAGAAATACAATCAACATCTTATTTCTCGGCGGTCTCTGCGCTCCCGGCGGTTAATAGAAATGCGAGATTCGGTTGACAGTTCTGCTCCTTAGAGGTAAGGTATCGTTTGATTCGGACTTTCGGTCCCTGGCTTTGCTTTGTAATTTCTTGATGGTACTTTTGTTATGAAAATTTCATTGAATTGGTTAAGCGATTATATCAAAACAGACCACTCCGCCGAGCAGGTTGCGGAAATCCTTAGCGATGTGGGCTTTCCCTGCGAGGGGATAGAAAAGCTCGATGACGACGCCGTGATCGATGTTGAGGTTACGAGTAACCGCGGCGATTGCCTGGGTTGTATCGGCATTGCACGGGAATTAGCCGCCGCGACCGGCGGGGAATTAATGTTGCCGAAAATCGAGTTGGATGAGTCGGATAAAGATGTTACGGAACTTGCCGGCGTGCAGATAGATGAGCCGGACCTGTGCGGCCGATATACGGCACGGGTTATCGAGGGCGTCAAGGTCGGCCTGTCGCCGGAGTGGCTCAAAAAGCGGCTTGAGGCCATAGGGCTGCGGAGCGTTAGTAACGTTGTAGATGCGACCAACTACGCAATGATGGAGACGGGCCAGCCGCCGCACGCCTTCGATTACGATAAAATAGCCCAGGGCAAGATTATCGTCAGAAAGGCCAAAGCCGGCGAGCGCATCGTCAGTATCGACGGCACGCAATGTGACCTCAAGCCCGATATGCTTGTAATTACCGATCCCAGCGGGCCTGTGGCCGTAGCCGGCGTTATGGGCGGACTTGATACTGAAGTCGGCGATAAGACCACTAAAATTCTTCTTGAGGACGCCTATTTCGACCCCGTGAGTATTCGTACGACATCTCGCAAGCTGGGCCTGCCTTCGGAGGCGGCGTTTCGATTCGAACGCATAGTGGATATCGAGAAAATTGACTGGGCATCCAAACGCACCGCGCAGTTAATAATCCAGGTGGGTGGAGGTAAGGTCGCCAAAGGCGTGGTTGATGTTTATCCCGCCAAATCGGAGCAGAGAACAGTAACATTACGGCTGTCGCGGTTGAACAAATTGTTAGGTATCGAGATTCCCGCCGAGAAAGCGTTGAAAATTCTCTCGGCATTGAGTTTCGAGCCGAAAATTAAAGATGATTCGATTACTTGCACCGTTCCCTCGTGGCGGAGCGATGTTTATCGTGAGGTTGACCTGATCGAAGAAGTCGCACGCGTACACGGCTACGGCAAAGTACCGACCGAGCGAAAGATTCGAATCGAAGTTGTGCCGACCGACCCGCATCAAAAGCTGACCGAATCGATCGGAACGTACCTTAACGCCTGCGGTTTCTATGAAACGATTAACGTGACATTTGTCGATGATTCTATTGCCGGGCTTTTCTCGCGGGCCGGCGCTAAGCGGCATCTGGCAGTAAGGGACGAATTGAGAAAAAGTGTGAACCTGCTTCGTCAAACCCTGATTGGCTCTCTGCTCGGCGTTTTGAAGACGAACGTTAATGCAAAAAACCTGCCGTGCAGGATTTTTGAGATTGCGGATACTTTTGTGCCGACCGAACGTAAGGGCGAGCTGCCGATTCAGAAGACCAAGCTTGCTTTAGTAAGTGACGGTGACTTCAGGGACATGCGGGGAGTGATAGAAGGATTAGTAAGTTCTCTGGCGAGAGATACGCAAATTGATTTTGTTCCTGTTGATCTGGTTTGGGCACAGACGGGAGCCCAAATAATGTTGGACTCTCAGCCGCTCGGAACTGCGGGGATTATTTCACAGGCGGTCAGGGGAAAGCTCGATTTTAAAGATATCTCGCCGTGCGCTGCTGAGATTGAATTTGAGGCGCTTATGTCACTTGCCCGCGGAGCAATAAAAGTCAAGCCGATTCCGAGGTATCCCGCGATACAGCGTGACCTTTCGATTATTGTCGGCGAAGAAATTCCCTGGGCTGATGTTATTAAAGCGATTCGAAGCAAGGCATCAAGCGAGCTTGAGGACGTCCGGTTTGTCGGCATATACCGCGGCAAAGGCATTCCATCCGGCAGAAAAAGTGTCACGCTTACACTTCGGTTCAGAGACGAGGACGGGACATTAACTCACGAGACTGTTGACGGTTTCGAAGCCGAGATTGTCCGGAGTCTTAACGAATCCGTTGCGGCGGAACTGCGTACTATATGACTCGTGTTGCGATAGCGCGATAAAGTGCCGCCAATTTATTTTTTAAGCGGAAATAGACTACAGAAAAACCGCCCTTCGAGTCGAAAAACCTATATAGAGAAAATTTCGATGCTTTAATAATCGTTTGGAATTTTCTGGTATTTTATTGACTTTAGTCTTTTGATTTGGTATAAATACTGTTGCGGGCTAACCCCTGCGGTGCTCGTATAGAAAGTCTGGATTTGAAAGAACCGATACCCGTACTCAGGGAAATCAGGCCTTGATGGATCGGAAAAGCCTACTCGATAGGACTTTCGGACACAAGCAACGATTGCCCACTTGGTAGTAATGGGTTCTTTTCAAACGCTTTCTTACGGCACTCGTGGAGGAGGGCCGCGCAACATATAAAAGGCCTGTATTGTCAGGCCTTTTTTATTTGTTTTAAGCGATAAAAACAGCACATTTCTATGCTGATATGGATTTTGTGCCGAGTTTAATGTATGAACCGCAGTATCATGTAGTCTTATTTCAGGCGATACCAGAGGACTGCGGATTCATCCCTTTTATAATCCTATTCCATCAAAAAAGCGTGTTATAGGACGCACAATACCTGCTTAAACTTGCCTTTAGCTCTGATTTTTCCGGTTAAGCTGAATAAAAGATTTGTCGATTAAAATCATATAAAAGCTTAGGGGGAGTCTCTCTCTGGCTTAGGTGATTACTATTGTTATTAAATGATTTGCATTATGGAGGCCAGGAAATGCCTACAGTCCGTAGCTTCACAGTTTTGCCCACACTGCCGGATATCTTGAAAGACCTCGATATCATCGCCAGAAATATGTTTTGGTCATGGAATCCTGAGTTCTTAGAACTCTTTAAGCGTATTGACGGCAATTTATGGTCGGCCTCCGGCCATAATCCTGTCAAAATGCTGGGCAGTGTTTCGCAGGCAAAATTAGATGAATTAGCTGAAAATCAAGGTTTTTTAGGCCAATTGCAGCGAGCTAATGAAAAGCTTAAATCATATTTTGAGAAACCTACCTGGTATGAAAATGTATGCTCAAAATGCGACAATCCTTCGATTGCATATTTTAGTGCGGAATTTGGAATCCATGAATGTTTACCTATCTATGCTGGTGGTTTGGGAATCCTGGCTGGCGACCACTTAAAGAGTGCTTCCGACCTTGGCGTTCCATTAGTAGGTGTCGGTCTTTTGTACCAGAAGGGTTATTTCCGTCAATATTTGAATATCGATGGCTGGCAGCAGGAAATATATGTCGAGAATGATTTCTATAACATGCCGATAGAACTCGTTCGAAAGGAAAGCGGTCGGCCTTTAACTATCAGTGTTGAGTATCCCGGCAGATGCGTTATAGCACAGATATGGTGTGTGACTATCGGCAGAGTGAAATTATATCTGCTGGATACGAACGTGCACGCCAACTCCCCGATAGACCGTATGATTACCAGCAGTCTTTATGGCGGAGATCGGGAGTTGCGAATTCGCCAGGAGATTATGCTTGGTATTGGCGGCTTAAAAGCTCTCACGGCAATGGATATTACACCGACGGTCTGTCATATGAACGAGGGACATGCTGCTTTTATGGCATTGGAGCGAATCCGGGAATTACGAACTTCTGAAAATATGACTTTTGACGAGGCGGTCGAAGCTACAATGGCGGGCAACGTTTTTACAATACATACCCCTGTAAAGGCAGGGCTCGACGAATTTCGTGTAGAATTGATGGATAAATATTTCGGTGGCTATTTCCCTAAGCTTGGCATAAATCGAAAACGGTTCCTGGGATTAGGCAGAATACTTCCCGACGACGACAGCGAGCCATTCAAAATGCCGATTCTGGCGTTACGGCTGAGCAGTTATACGAATGGCGTAAGCAAATTGCATGGCCAGATATCACGAGGGATATGGGGCAGCCTTTGGCCGGGGATACCACGTAATGAAGTACCCATAATTTCAATTACAAACGGTATACATATTAAGAACTGGGTTTCGGAGGAGATTAATTCCTTATACGAAAGGTATCTTGGCCTGAACTGGTCTGATGAAGCCATGGACAAATCGCTTTGGGATTCGATCGACCAAATTCCTGACGAGGAATTCTGGAGAATGCACCAGCGATGTAAAGAGCAGTTGATTGTTTTTTCCCGCAACCGCCTTAAGGCTCAGATGCAACGCAGAGGTACTTACCATACTGAGTTAAATCACGCCGAGGAGGTCCTCGATCCTGAGGCGCTCACCATAGGTTTTGCCAGAAGGTTTGCCAGCTATAAAAGGGGCAATCTGCTGCTCAAAGATCCTCGCCGGCTTATAAATCTTCTCACCGACAAGGATCGGCCCTTGCAGATTATTTTTGCCGGTAAGGCCCATCCGAAAGATACCGAGGGCAAGGATATCATCCGCCAGATTATTCACTTTGCCAATCAGAACAACGTCAGGCGGCGTGTGATATTTCTGGAAGATTACAATATCGATATTGCGAGATTTTTAGTCTGCGGCGTGGATGTCTGGCTTAATAATCCTCGCAGGCCGATGGAGGCCAGCGGTACGAGCGGTATGAAAGCCGCGGTGAACGGCGTTTTGAACATGAGTACCTCGGATGGCTGGTGGTGTGAGGGTTATACTCAGGATGGTGGCTGGGTAATCGGTATAGGCGAAAGCTATGAGGATAACGATTATCAGGATTTGGTGGAGTCGCAGGCCATCTATGATATGTTGGAAAACGAAGTGATTCCGCTGTTTTACACACGCTCAGCGGATAATCTGCCCCGGGCCTGGATACGCAGGATAAAGAATTCTATTAAGTGGATAGCGCCGCGGTTTAACACCCACAGAATGGTCGCCGAATATACACAGAGATTTTATAATCCGTCTGCTGCTAAATGGCGTTATCTGACCGAAGAATCTTGTGCCAGAGCGAAGGCGTTTTCGAACTGGAAATCCAATTTTAGAAAAGCCTGGTCTGAGTTTACTGTCAAGGATGTGGTAATGGAGGTGAGCAACGGCAACGGCAACCAAAAGCTAAATCCAAAGCAGCCCCAGCTCAAAATTGGCTCGCAGTTGTTCATTAAAGCATTAGTTAAGCTCGGCAAGGTAAGCCCGAATGATGTTTCGGTTGAGCTTTATCACGGCCCTGTGGATAACTGGGAAAATATCAAGAACGGCTCGGCGGTGAGGATGGATTATGAACAAACCACGGAGCAGGAAGGCGAACATTGGTTTGTTGGCTCAATGCCTTGCAGAACGACCGGCCAGCATGGCGTGGCTGTAAGAGTTTTGCCCAGACATGCCGACCTTGCAAATCCATACGAAATGGGCCTGATTCTTTGGGAAACGACTAAATAGTTTATTGTTGCCGGTTCGTAGTCTTAGGGCCGGCGACGACCACCCGGCGCCTATTTATTCTCTTGATTGTTCAACAGTTCATAAACCTGATCGGAGGATGTTACTTTTTCAAGCTGTTGCCTGAATTCTTCATTCAGCATCAATCTGCTTATTGTAGCCAGGGCCTGAATATGGGGCCCGGTTTGGCCTGCCGGCGAGACCAGCAGGATGAGGATCGTCACCGGTTTGCCGTCGATGCTGTTAAACTCGATCGGCTCGTGCGCAATTCCGATTGCTATAACAAGCTCTTTAACAGCGTTGCATTTACCATGTGGGATGGCTATTCCGGCACCTGTTCCGGTGCTTTGCGTTCGTTCACGTATTAAGACTGCTTCCAGAACGCTATCTCTGTCTGACAGCAATCCTTTGGTATTCAGCAAATCCACAAGTTCGCTTATTACAGCCTCTTTGTCCCGGCTTTTCACCGGAACTTTAATGCAATCAGGTTGTAATATTTGTGTCAGAATCATATCACTCCATGTCCAATATAACACACTTGATAACAATATTTGGATAAATCAGTAATTATATCCGGCTGCCTGCCGAATTGCAATAACTTCTCATCAAATTTAGTGTTTGTATTCGATTTTGTGTCCTAATCGCCGACATTTGAGCTTTACATCCCTGTACCATCAGGATAAAATGCGTTTACTATGGATAAAATAAAGCTTTACGATACTACTCTTCGCGATGGCATGCAGGCGGAGGGCGTTAGTTTCTCGCTTGAAGACAAGCTTGCAATCGCCAGGTGCCTTGACGAGCTTGGGCTCGATTATATTGAGGGCGGATACGCCGCTTCCAATCCTAAAGAAATACAATTCTTTGAAGAAGCTGCTAAATTGGATTTGAAGAAAGCAAAAATTGCTGCATTTGGCAATACCCGCAGGGCCGATACCGGCGTTTCGGAAGATGTCTCTCTGAATACGATGCTCGCCTGCAAAACTCAGGTGGTTACTCTTGTCGGCAAAACGTGGGACATGCATGTAACTCAGGTGCTGGGTTGTTCGCTTGATGATAACCTGATGATTTGTGCCGAATCGGTCGAGTATCTCAAAAAGCACGGCATCGAGACGATTTTCGACGCCGAACACTTCTTTGACGGTTACAAGGAAAACCCTGAATATGCGATGAAAGTTCTTGTTTCTGCCGCCCAGGCAGGCGCCGATGCGATTGTGCTTTGTGATACTAACGGCGGCTGCATGCCGGAGCAGGTTTACGAAATTACCAGTGCCGTCTGTAAGCAGTTCGGCAATATCGTAGTTGGAATACACACCCATAATGATACGGACTGTGCCACGGCCAACAGCCTGGCCGCGGTCCGTGCGGGGGCCGCACACATTCAGGGCACAATCAATGGTCTTGGTGAGCGGTGCGGCAACGCAAACCTGTGCGCGATCATACCTAATCTTGTTTTCAAAATGGGTTTTGAAGTTCTCAGCCCCGAAAAAATCAAGACCCTCACCGAAGTGTCCCGATATGTTTTTGAGATAGGCAATTTGACGCCGGTGATGAGTATGCCGTACGTTGGTGACAGTGCCTTTGCGCATAAGGGCGGCTTGCACGTGGACGCCCTGCGCAAAAGTAAACGCACCTATGAACATGTGGCACCGGAACTCGTCGGAAATGCAAGGCGATTCCTTATTTCCGAACTGAGCGGCAGGTCCACGGTCCTGGCGGAGTTGGAAAAGGCAAAGATTGCCGAGGATAAGCAACTGGCCAGAAAGATACTGGTCCGCGTTCAGGAGCTTGAGAACGAAGGCTATCAGTTCGAGGCCGCCGACGCCAGCTTCGATTTGCTCGTAAAGAAGATCATGGGTACGTACATGCCGTTTTTTGACCTGATCAAATATCACGTTACGGTTGAGAAACGCGCGACGGGTGACATTGTCACCGAGGCCACCGTCAAGCTCAGGGTCGGCGATAAAACCGAGCACGTTGTGGGGGAGGGCGACGGCCCGGTCAACGCACTTGATGCCGCTCTGCGAAAGTCGCTGGAAAATTTCTACCCGAGAATCAGGGATATCCATCTGATCGATTATAAGGTTCGCGTAGTAAATGCAGGGGCCGGCACAGCCGCGCGCGTGCGGGTAATAATCGAATCGCGGGACAAAAACTCCATCTGGGGCACTGTCGGCGTCTCCGAGAACATCATTGAAGCTTCCTGGCAGGCACTCGTTGACAGTGTCGAATACAAGCTGCAAAAGGAAGTAACATAATATAGCTCCAGGACCCCTTCGGGGCCTGTTACTGCGTTTGCTCTTTAGTTATAATGGTTGACATTTTATACTCCCTAACGAGCGAAGCAGAAAGTTTGCTCTGCGCTTGGTGGTTGGTTATAAAAGCCAATACCGTCAATTTGCCCGGCACAGACAAATAGTTGGCGAATAAATGCCGACGATGCGTCCGAACGGCTGAACGTTTAACACATATAAGGAATTTCTCAGTTAAAAGCTTAATTTGTTGTAATATACTCGACTTATATTTCCGCTTCTATAAATATACATATTTCCCAGTCTTACATCATGCGGCCGATAACATTTCTTCTTAGAATTGTCGTTGTGTATTTTGGATTTCGTTGGTAGCGCTGGTTTCAGCGTAAAAACCAGCGTTATTATCCGGCGCATGAAAGCGGAATCAAAATCCTCTAAAAATGTAAAAGCGGCATAAGTTTGGCATCGCAAAAAACTCTTTTCGTAATTTCCTATATTAACCAAATTGACTAAAGTTTTTTCTTGAGCCTCTCCGATACGTATTTATGGTTATTAAAATTACCTAATTTAACATTTGGTTGGTAATCAGTAGTTTTGTATGTAAATATAGAGAACATAAACAAACTTTTATGGAGATAGAACTATGGTAAAGGAAGAAATGCTGGCACGTTATTTGGAACCGCTGCTGCGAGGTGACAGAAAAGGTTGCCGTGCTGTTATCGAGGAAGCGATGCAGAGCGGCATTCCAGCAAATTCTGTTTATGTCCATATCATCTGGCCGGTTATGATGGAAATCGAAAATCTGCTCCGAGAGGACAAAATCACTGCCGTCGAGGAGCATTTGGCTACTCGTGTTAACCGGACGATTGTCGACCAGCTTCAAAATAAGCTGCCTCGGCGGCCCGGAAAGAGCAAAAAAGTCGTCGTATGCTGCGCCCCCGACGAGCTTCAGGAGCTGGGAGCCCAAATGATTACCGATTTGTTCGAGAGCGACGGCTGGGACGTCCGCTTCCTTGGCGGCGGCCTGACCAACGACGATATTCTTTCTTTTATCAACGATTACGGCGCGGATATCCTTCTAATTTACGGCACGGCCCCAAGACAGGCGCCAAGCGTACGGAGGCTCATCGATACTATCAAATCCGTAAACGCCTGGCCGGATATGCGGATTTTAGTCTCGGGCGGCCTATTCAACCGAGCCGAAGGTCTCTGGCAGGAAATGGAGGCCGATTTATACGCCGAAAACGCAATCGAAGCACTCGAAGTCGCATCCAGCAACGCCCCAGTATCTCACGGTGAACAGCGAACAATCAACCGCAGGAAGAAACGCCGGCAGGTAGTCCACGAGCCGATAGCGGTCTCGGCATGATCCTGCTCAAAGGACGGTGCGATTACAAAATTGGCTTTGTTTGGCTTTGTTTTCATGGTCTCCTTAACCGTATAATATTGCCGTAAGCCATTA
>Ga0307425_1000892_pt1 | contig 18566 bp, 21 predicted proteins | sample SalMarWE160330MG_FD_202152 | JGI IMG/M metagenome (GOLD analysis project Ga0307425, IMG submission 202152) | Salt marsh sediment microbial communities from the Plum Island Ecosystem LTER, Massachusetts, United States - WE1603-30 | ecosystem: Environmental > Aquatic > Marine > Intertidal zone >...
GGAAATGCTGATTTCCACATCACCGTTTAGCTTGCCGGATTCCCTTGTCGTTCGTGAAGCCATCCGCCATTATAAAAAGGGGGGAGATTTTGCAGATCTTTTGATAGTCGCCCAGGCTCGAAAACATCAGGCAAAACGATTGGTTAGTTTTGATAACCAACTCCAGAAAATGTTTCCTAATTATGTAACAGTAAAAGTTCCCGAAGCTTCTTTTTGAGCAAAACCAGAGCTGCGCAATGCAATTTCTGCACGAACGTTTTTTGTTTTTGTGCCAAGGTCTCCATCGAGGCACGAAATATCTAAACGAAAATCCGCGCCCATACAAATGGAAGAAAGTATAGCGGTATTTATGTGTCACACCACTAGTGTCTTGTCAACCATCTAGTGTCGGGTAAAGACGGATCAGTTTCGTCCGTGCATTCTCGGTTGTGAACTGCCAATTGACTTCGGCACCCTTGTTGTTTCTATGTTCCTGCCAAGCCAACGATTCTGTTCTGACCACATTAATGTCATCGATTCGTCGATTCAGGCACTGGCCGATAAGCACGTTCAATTCAATCTCAGCCATATTTAACCAACTTCCATGTTTGGGAGTGTACACGAACCTGAACCTGTCCCATAGCGCCTTCGCATGATCCGGTGGAAATGTTTCATACAAAGAGCCTGGCGCATGAGTATTTAGATTATCCATAACCAGCGTTATCTTCTCGGCTTCTTTATATTGGCCTGCAATATCTTCGAGGAAATAGGCCCAGTCCTGCTTCGTTTTTCTCTCGGTGATTTTCACGAAACGCTTTCCTGTCAAGGGCTCACAGGCAAGGAAAATATTACACACACCGCAACGTCTATATTCGTAGTCATGCCTGGCTGGTTGTCCTGGCGTCGCTGAAATTGGGACCTTCGTTTCGGCAATGAGCTGTTTAGGCGATTCGTCCATGCAGACCACAGGATATCGGGGATCCAGAACGCGCTTGTAAACGTCCAGCACCTTTTCCATATGGGCCACAAAACTGCCATTTTGATTCGGCGGAATTACCCATCCTTTTCGTTGCCAAGGCTTGAGTTCGTTTTTTTTAAAACGCGACGTACCGTCTCGTGAGAAATGCTGTCAATGTAGTCAAGCTCGACGACCTTGTCCGCCAGCAATCTCAGAGACCATCGGGCAAATCCTTCAGGCGGCTTGCTGCAGCTCAAAGCAACCAAATGAGCTTCAAAATCTCCGTCTGCTTTTTTGGCATAAACGCGACTTCCTTTTCTGCCGTGGAGAGCAACATCAAGACCGTCCAAAACAAAACGCTTCTTTACGCGGTCAATCTTCCTCATGCTTATATTGAGCACTCTCGCAATTTCCTCGTTCTTAGAACGTCTCCGTTGGTGCTCTCCGTCATCGCATGCCAGCAGAATCAGTGCGTTGAGGATCATCTGAGACCGGTGTTTACCCTTGGAAGTGAGTTCAGCCAAAAATTCGCGTTCCTTTTCCGTCAAGGTCACTATGAATTTCTTCACGCTCGATCCTCCCGGTTAGGAGTTGATTATGAAGAAACCATATCAGAATGTTTACGACATTACAAGCGTGACATGACACTAGTGCCCAACAAGGCAGTATGATTTAATCACTGCCCGACTGGGCACAAGGGTGGGTTTCCGATTTAGCGATGAGCCATTTTTCGCAGGGCTAAGAAAAGGGATTGCGCGGACCCCTACCGAGGTGCGTCGTACAAGCGATCGCGAAGATTGACGCCGCGATTGCGGAAGAAGGCCATTCATGGATGGAAATTGGAGAAGCGGCGTTTGCTCCAAGTCGCTGCGGTGCTGTGCTTTGCCTGGCATTCTCTAGACTGCACAGGGGGCAAAGCCGGTCTCCCAGAGCCGCCAGTGTCAAGCCGAGACGATATCCATATGTCCCGTGCCAGTTTCAAAGGGATCTTCATGGCATGGTCCCGTGGACCATCTATGATCGATAGCGTCGAAGAAACTGCCACTATCTGCATCAAATACCCAACCAACCTCCTGCCGTGTGATCGCTACTCGCAGCTCAACCAAGGCCTTATGCGGGGTACGACCCGGTCGGAATCCGTAGCTAGATCCGATAGACACCTTTTTCATATCCCCTCCCTAGCCCGCTAGTGTTGTATCCCAGCAATGCTTTGCATTATTCGCATGCAGTCCAAGGCCTTTTTGCGAGGGACATTGAGCGTTTTGGGAGCCAGACGGATGCGAAACGGCGCATGAAGAATCACAGACGGTCTGAGGGCCTAACGGCCCGAGTTTCTGTGATTTAACGACGCTTGACAGGCGTCCCAAAAATGGTCACGGAGCGACGCAAATGGTTTTGGAAGATGGCCACTGTCTGCTTTGCACTTCTTCAACTCATTCCTGGGACAGTACAAAAGGTGACCGCACCACTGCCTGTTGGACAATGTCGTGGTCTAAACAGGTAATGCCAATGGGAGACGGAAGCGCATTCCGCCTGCAGCTCCATTCCTCCAACTCAAACTTTACCATGCTAACCCGTTCTAAACGTTACAATTACGTTACATGTAGTGCTCTTGGTGGGCACTTCTTGACCACGCGGTCAGTGTGATACCCTCATCGGTGGATCAAGGCTGGAAGAATAGTGGGTTAACTTACTATAATTACCCCATTTATTTTCTAATGCTTTAAATACTACAAATTTTGCATAGTCCTTGCATGTATAATAAAAAATTAATAAAAAAATGATAGTTGACACATCTTGGTTTGATGGTACGTCGCACCAATTAAGGGGAGTGAAAAGCGAAACGATTAATGATCATCTCCTCAAGGAGATGAGACAAGGGCTCGGTGTCCATGCTTTCCGGAGGGTCCAATTCGGGCACCAAAAAACACGTCCGCGGGGCGCGATGGGGTATTTCCCAGGTGGGGAGGGAATGGTTTGGAACCGGGGATGAGATTGGGGGGTGATAGACGTTCGGGTGTGGATCGAAGAGAGTTCTCCTACACGATGCATATTCCCGAACGGCGTGCTGGTGCGGACCGAAGAAGTTTCGTTGACCGGAGAACGGGCCAGGAACGACGGAGTGACGCAGATCGGAGAGGCGGGGGAGATCGTAGACATGTGTTCCATGTTTGTGTCAATCCTTAAGTAGCGAAAGGCTTTCTGATGTCAAATCTGAGATACCCCCTTCACCGACAACCCTTTTCCCCATTGTCACCAAAAGACCTTTGAATCACCCAATATTTACCAGATAGCCCTGGATGATCAATTCACAATTCAAGATGCCACCACATGCCCTGGTCCCCGAATCTCCGGGTGGGATGAGCCACCTCCCCAGCTCCCCCCCATCTCTAATAGAAATCCACCAACACACCACAGGGCAAGCCGTCTAAACTTCCGGGCGCTTCCTTTTCCATGGAAGGCAACATAGAGATAAGTAAAGCAGGACAGGCCATATCGACACGAGTGGCTAATGCAATTTCTGCACGAACCCTTCGCCGACTGTGAAAGCCGTGCCGTGGGCTAGTTGTCTGATTTCGTTGTAACTTTGTCACAATTTTCATTGACTTTATCCTCCGAGTACCTTAATTTTACAAACTATGGAATCTCATGAGACTAAGCCCACGTTGACTGATTTCCAGAAGGAAATTGACAGCATTGCTGCTCAGATTATTGAAAAGTATTCGTCTGAGAAAATCATTTTGTTTGGAAGTGCGGCGCGGGGGGACTTCAATGCGGATAGTGATGCAGATTTTCTGATCATTAAGAAGGAAACCCCACTGTACGGGGCAGACAGAATTATGGAGTTAAGCCGTGTCATTGACCGCAACATCGCACTCGACCTGCTTGTCTACCGGCCTTCAGAGTTCGAAGAGAGGCTCAAAATGGGTGATCCTTTCCTTAAAGCCGTTCTGAAGGAAGGGAAGGTACTGTATGGTTGATATTGAAATTGTTCGTGAGTGGTTTGCGAAGGCCGACGAGGATTTTCACTTCGCCTTGGTCAATCTTAAAGGAGGTAACGCCTTTTACCGTCAGATCTGTTTTCATTTGATCCTTCCTTTGAGCAATTCCGCGAAGAGTGCGAGTATTTGACAACTTTCTATGTGGACACCCGTTATCCTGTCCACTGGCCAACCCATTTCAATCGCGACAAAGCCCAAGGGGCTCTTCAGTCCGCAACAAGGATTCGATCATTCGTTAAGGACAAGTTGAGTTTGCCATAGACTCCATGGCCTGCGAATTATCCCGCGACGCAGTAATGCACGCTCTGCACCAACGTTGCTGTGGGCCCTATTCGCTTCTTGTTGACAAGACATCGAGAATTAAATATCCTTACCTGTTAGTAAGGAAATTCTATGGACTGAAGAGAATGGAGGCAGCCATGATAACAGGGACAGTGTCTTCAAAAGGCCAAATCACAATTCCGAAAAAAATCAGAGAATTTCTTGATGTTGAAACATCAGATAAGGTTGTTTTTACCCCGCTCGAAGATGGCAGAGTCCTGATAGCCAGTAAGCAAAATCCAGCAAGTTCGCTGTTTGGTATGCTTAAGCATCGAAGGCTGTCAAGGCCCGTATCTTTGGAAGAAATGGATTCGGCTATACAGAGAAAACGCGCAAAAGGGATGCTGGGATGATTGCCCTCGATACAAATGCCCTCGTTGGGGTACTGATTGAAGACAACAAGAAGCAAGCCAAGGTGGTTCAACAGGTTATCTTGTATGCGGAAAAGAATTCTGTGCAAATTGTCATTCTGTCAGAGGTTCTGATTGAAACAATCTGGGTACTTGAAGGGGTGTATAAATGTACGAGAAAAGAGATATCTAACTTTCTGGAAATGCTGATTTCCACATCACCGTTTAGCTTGCCGGATTCCCTTGTCGTTCGTGAAGCCATCCGCCATTATAAAAAGGGGGGAGATTTTGCAGATCTCTTGATAGTCGCCCAGGCTCGAAAACATCAGGCGAAACGATTCTTTAGTTTTGATAACCAGCTCCAGAAAATGTTTCCTAATTATGTAACAGGAAAAGTTCCAAAAGCTGCTTTTTGAGCCAAAACCTGAGCTCCTCCATGCAATTTCTGCACGAACGTCCCCCCTGTCGAGCTTCCGTTTCCATTGAAGACAGCAAGAAGAAGTGAAGGGAAGGATACCACAATTGTACAGGATTGAATGATGCCATTTCTGCGCGAACGGCCCCTCCGATTGTGATCTTGATCAACCATTTGTATTGACGAACAGATTTATACGATATATTATAGGACATTAAATACTACCATAAAGGAGGGCAAATGAGAACTAAAAGGAAGCTAAGTGTTACTGTTGATGAAAACATCTTCCAGGCTGTTGATAAAGCTGCTAGGGCTTGTAATATGGCAAAGAGCCAACTCGCTCAAGAGGCTTTCAGGCTGTGGATAACAAAGAGAACCCAGGATCTAATGGCTAAGGGCTACGAAGAAATGGCTAAGGAGGATCGGGAATTTGCTGAACTTGCAATCCAGGCCCAAAGAGAGATTTTACAGTGAAGGCTTTTCCCAGGCGTGGTGAGGTTTGGCTGGTTAATTGGAATCCGGCCAGGGGGAGCGAACAGGCAGGCAGGAGGCCGGCTCTCGTGATTCAAAATAATATTGGCAATGAGAAGGCCCCTACTACCATTGTGGCGGCTATTTCGGGTTCTGTAAGAATGTTTCCCATGAATGTGAAAATTGACCCCCCTGAAGGTGGGTTAGATTTTCCCTCGATTGTCAAGACGAGCCAGATTCTCACTGTTGACAAGAGAAGGCTGGAAAAGAGAATCGGTCGGCTCAGTGCAGACAAGATGGGAGAGGTCAACGGGGCCATAAAACTGAGTTTGGATCTTGTCTGATTTTTGCCTTTGTGCTGACCCCACTGGAATAGGCATCAGATACCGCTGGGCACGAACGGCGGTAATCATCTGATGCCCGCCGGGGAAAAAATCGGCGACGTTCTGAGGAGGTGTGAATATGAAGACTATCTCCATTTCAGAGGCAAAAATGAGACTAAGCGCCCTGCTGGATTCTATTGGGCTGTCAGACGAAGGGGCGCTCATAACCAAGAATGGGCCACCGGCTGGTGTTTTGGTGAGTGCGGACGCGTTTGAAAGCTGGCGCGAAACCTTGGCCATACGTTGTGATAGCGAGCTCATTGGGGAGATAAGAAAGGGCGCTGATGCATTGAGGCGCAAGAAGGCGTCACTTTATACGCTGGATGAGTTGTTTCAATAATCAATCCGTTTTCCCTGTCGGCTCTTTCATCCCCTACTCTATACCGGTTTATCCCGGCGCTTTCCGAATGCCCTTCCTGTCGAGGTCGTCCCCTGCCTCGTCCGCCATTCGAATCAATCCCTCACTCCTTGGAAATAAAGCTGTGGGCCGGGTGCGGGATAGCCCAAGCGTGGGAAAACAAATACCAAGTGCGTGGGTAACATTGTGCCAACTGTTTGGAACGCTTTTCTCCCCTAAGAAGGGGGTGTCCTGGAAAGCTTGGGAGCGGCTCAGAAGGAGTGAGATAACCAATTGACATAACAAGAGATACAAAAGCTGTCTTTTTTCGTCCTTCTCCCGCTTGCCTTGGCACATAACTTGTATTTGTTACCTCGAAACGCCGGCTAGAGTCGGACCACGGTGGGCTAAGAGGGGGGACAGATATAAGTTTCCAGCAAGCTGCCTGCGGCCTCCCAATTCAAGACGAAAAACTAACAATAATATAATCATACCTTAATAATGACACTCTATTTGGTTGTCAGGGTTCCGGGAAGGTTTGCACAACGAGAAAACGCGCGCGGTTTTCGATCCGAACTTACGACAGGGCACCGGGCAGGCAATAACGCTATCTTTTGAATCGGCCCGCCAGGGTTGCTGCGTGTCTGTTACAGACCGCATTGGGTGCGGGCGTGAGAGATTTAGAAAGTTTTTTCAACGGGAAACAAAATCAGAAAAGGAAGGAGGTGGGGAGAAGGTAGAGGAGGAGAGGATTAAAAAGGACTGCGGTGTTAGAGGGGGCGGCATCACAGTTAACAGTGTAGGTGACCCCACTGTATACTTGTAAAGTATAAGGAGGCTAATAAATGTTAAAAAGACTTGGATTGTTAGCAGCGATGATGGTGTTAATGTGCATCTGTGTGCCATCGATCTATGCTATACCGTCGTATCCTGGTGATTACAACAGCATATTTTTTGAGGATGCTGAGGTTTTTATTGACCAGGATGCTAATGGAATAGTCAGTGTGGGTGATACATTTTGGGGTATACTGAACGCCCAAAATATCAAGGGTCCAACGGATCCGAGTGGTCAATTTGGACCCAACATCTGGTTGTCGGGGCAAACACCTGCTGAAATAACCGGATATTTTGCCACAGATGTTGTTAACACCATAATAGGGGGTGGCCCGGGTGGCGCTACTGATGTGATTGTCTTGGGTCCTGCAGCAGCCGACCCAAATGGGATCCTTGGTGGCGGCGCGGTCATGCAACTATACACGGACACCACGAACAATTACGATAACAGCACCCAGGCCTCGGGGCTCACCACGGCTACTGACGGAACTCCGGTTTGGACCATGGGATTAGGACCCAGTACGGATGGCGATAGCCCGGGGGGTTACTGGTATACATTTGCCCCTGTCTCGCCACCTGGACCCCAATCACCGGTAGGCACTAGCTACGGGGGTTTGAATTTCATGATTCCTACTGGAGCTTCTATGAAGGCAATCGACGATCCGAACGAGACCTTTATAGCGGGCGCCAATCCAGTTCCGGTGGAGTTGTGGTTCAATTCCGAACTCTTTCAAGTAAACTCCGTCAATGACGCAACACATTTCCATTTTGGAAGCAACGATCCGGCAGTCTACTACCCGACAATTCCCGAACCGGCCACCATGCTCCTTTTGGGCAGCGGTTTGATTGGCCTTGCCGGGATTGGCAGGAGAAAGTTTTTCCGCAAGGGTTAGGCTGGTTGATTGAGCCAAATGGGTTGATCGGGATTACGAAGAATTAACCTGGAGACACTTGGGGCGACTGATGTCTAATCGGTCGCCCCATTTTTTTGTCCACGGTTGGCGAGACTGGTCAATAAAACTGTTTGTCGCGAAAGGGGCGAGATCGTCCCTTTCGTGATTTTCCGTTGATTGAATGGCATCACTCTTAGCTGTCTGATGGCTCCAGCTTGGACTTCCTCAACAATACGATGGAAGGAAGAATTATGATATCGCCGATAACGGCTGTTATCATAATGATGGCGCTTAACATGCCGAAATGGACGGTCGGGACAAAGCTGCTCAGTGTTAGTACCCCAAACCCTATACACAGGATGAGTGAGGACGACACGATGGCTCGCCCTTTGGTGAGTATCACCCTTTCCACCGCTTTAGGGATGGAGACATTTTGCGCTCGTTGTTTGCTGTATGCGGATATGAAGTGAATGGTGTCGTCCACCGCTATGCCGAGTGCAACTGCGGAAATCAATGCCGTGGCCGTATTCAGAGGTATACCGGCAGCGCCCATAATGCCGAAGTTTAATATGATTGGAAACACGTTGGGTACAATGCTCAAGAATCCACTGGCCATTGACCTAAATACCACGAACATGATGATGAATATGACAGCTGCGGCAAGGGACAGGCTGTAGATCTGACTTTTCACCAGGGCATCAATCGTATTCACATCCTGGACCGCTCTACCCGTAATCCGAATGTCTAAATGAGGATGGTCTATCTTTGCAATATAGTTTCGTATCTCACGTATCAGCCTGTCTTGGGCCGCAGAACCGTGCTCGGCAATTCTGACCGCTATCCTGGCATGGTCATAGTCTTCATTGATAAAGTCCTCCATGTCATCGGAGTCGTAAAGAAGGAGATACTGGGAAACCATCTCCCTGTTGTCGGGTATCTTATTGTATCGAGGATCCTCGTCATGGAATGACTCGTTCATGTCTTTTATGAAATCGACAAAAGACACGGTTACGTCCACCCCTTTCAGAGACTTTATATGGCGCTGCAGTGTGTCAATAACCCGCAGATTGGACGGCTCTTTGAACGCGTCTTCCTCTTTGGCCTTCAAGGAAATATCTAATGATCCAACACCGCTTAATGTTTTTTCTACAAAATCCAGGGATGTCCGCACAGGGCTGGAGCGTTTGAAGTATTCCACCAGATTGGTTTCTGTCCTGATTCTTGTCGCAAACCAGCAGGCAACCAGAACCAGTATGCAGCTTACTACGACAATTGGTCTACTGTGGGCCTGGACCAGGTTGTTTATGCTGCGGAGGATTCTGTTGAGTCCTCTCCGCGTTTGATACTCTGCGTAGATTTTTTCTGGTGAGAAGAATAAAACAAGCGGAGGGAGAAGGAAAAAGGAGTACATGAATTCAAAGACCATCCCCGCAGATGCCACATATGCAAACTGTTTGATTGGAGGGATCTCACTAACAGCCAAGGAAAGGAATCCAACAGCCGTGGTTACGGTCGTCAAGAAACAGGGCAGGACAACTTTCCTGAGAACGTGGGCCAGGGCTTGGCGTTTGTCAGGAAATTCATCAAGCACTCGCTTTTCCATATGTGAAAAGATATGGACAGTGTCAGAAAGGGACAGGGCCATGACGAGAGGTGGGACAATGGTCGTAACGTTGTTTAAGGTAATGCCGCTTATGGCAAATAGTCCCATGGTGGATAGCATACATGCAGAAATATTGGCGACGGCCAGCAATGTCAATCGTAGGTTCCTGAAAACCAACAAAACTGTTAGTGCAACCAAGATATAGGTGATGGGAATAAACTTCACGATGTCTTTTTTCATGTACTGGCTAAGACTTAGGTTCGTCGTCGTCCAACCGGCCAAGTAGAATTGATCGACGTCCTTGCGGTACGGATCAAGGATTTTCTTGGTCTTATTCAGCAGTCTTTTCCTATAATCTTCATCATCCGGGCGATCGTACGTCTGGACAATAATGGCGGCGGTTCGAGCATCGTGAGAGATGAGGCTTTTTACGTAGAGAGGATTCTCGGTTGCCTGTTTTTTCAACCTCTTCAGTTCGCTATTGCCTTCAGGGATGTCTTCCAAGAATTTCCTTACCTCAAAATAATCTGGACCGCCGATCATATCGTCCACATTTGTAAGGCTTATGACATCCTTGGCCTCCTCGAGCTCTTCTAGTTCTTCTGTGATATTCTGGATAAGTGTAAGATTCTTTGGAGTGAATATGTCCGGGTTTTCAAAGGCGATCACAAAAAATTCGTCGTTGCCGAATATTTCCTTGAATCTGTCATAGAATTCAACATCGGGGTTATCTTCTAGGGTAAAGTAATCCACATTATTTACCGTCTTGGTGAACGGAGCAAAGGAAGAAAAAATGCAGGCAATGATAAGGAAGATAATGAGAAAAATACGCGGATGTTCGGTTACGAGTCCAATAGTGAAACGAGTAGGCTTTAACTCGCCAGTCAATCGGTCGATTTTTTGAGCGGCCCTTTTGTGGGCTTTTTCAATTGCAGCTAACTCTCGATAAACTTCTCCAGCCTTTTTGTTATCTCCCGCTGCCTCATAGGCAGATGCAATCTTTTCCAAAATGGCGATTCTTTGGGTGGGACGCGTATTCTTGCTTTGAAGTAGTGCGCGAAATATCTTTATTGCCTCAAGGAAGGCGCCTTTTTCTATTAAGCAATCAGCGATTTCCTCATAACATTGACGAGTTCTGTATCGAAGTTTTGCAGCACGCTTAAACTCGCGAATTGCCTCTTTGTGGAGACCGATGCCCTTGAGGGCGAGAGCACTGTCAAAAATCGTCTTTTTATCCAAGTGGGCGTCGACTATGTCCCTTGGTCCTGAAGGTCTGGGCCTGCCGTAAAAAGCATCAAACTGGCGGTCAACCTCCCTGAGTCTTTGTTGCAGGTTCTTCACTACGCGTTGAGCTACCTTGTCGGTTGGTTTCCCTGGTGGGGTTGTTCCTTCAGCCTGGAACTCAAAATGGTCAAGTAGAGACTGGTAATTCTCCCTGGCAGCATTGAAAAGCCCTTGAGAGAGATAGAGGTCTGCCTCTTTAACCTTTGCTCGGAGAGCTTCGGGAGTCAAGGAGCCGGAAATTGTGATTTTATGATTCACCGCAGAGACGCAGAGAACGCTGAGGCTTTATTGTTTTAATTCGTTTACGATTCGGACTATGCTGCCCCGCATAACAGTCGCACCAACGCTGCTTAATTTACCCTAACGTTGCAAAAGTCGAGAATGCTCGAGATCCGAGGCGTCCAAGGGTGAGGCTGTAGTGAACTACGCCGAACCCTTGGCAACAAAGGAGATGGGGTATACTCGGCTTTCCGCTATAGAGTAAAAAATATGGCCGTTTTTTTTGATGGTTCCTGGACATCACTAATAGTTAATTCCCAAGAATCGCTCGTAACAACCGCAAAGACAAGTCGGTACTGTTTTTGAAGACCATTGGCCATATTTTTTATGCAACATTAGGGTTTATTGATATCTATCCACATTGTCGTAATAGTTTCACCGCAGAGACGCAGGAAACTCAGAGCACTGCCTTTTTTTATGATCGGCAGGCGGCGGTCAGGAAAAACCCTCGGCCCTTTCGGCAGTCTATGTCACGCCCGTGGCGGGACTGAGCCGTTTCGCTTTGCCGCCGTCTCAACGGCAAAGGGAAAATTATTTATCTCTGCGTCCTCGGCGCCTCTGCGGTGAGACATTTTGTCGACTAAAAATCTATCTTTAAGATTCCGTAGACCTGGTCATTATCTTGAAATACGCCCAAGATCGTATCGTCTGGCCCACCCAAAATTTCCGCGCCGAACTCAAGCTTAAGATTTTGCCAGTACTTGAGAAGGATGCTTGGGCGGTAGTAATAATCTTTGCCCGTAATGCCGTAATAGTAGCGCAGGCCAAGTTTCACATTGTCGTCAAGGATGCCTTTGGTAATCTCTCCGTACAGCGTATTGGTAATTTCTTCGGACAAGAGAATACTGTCATCATAGTCGTAGACGATTGCCTGCGAGAACTGGAGATTACAATAAAAAGCGTTTGGACCGTTATAATCTGCCCCCAAGACATACTGAAAAACCGGTTTTTTGATGCTCTGAAGCGCATCCGTCATAAACGTTCTTTCATGGATGTAAGCAATGTCGCCCCGCAAGCCGAAATCGCCCCAGGTGGTCTCAAACTCAAGCCCTGTTATGCTCCGCCGGTCATAGGAGAGTTCGATCGGCTGATCAGTGGTTCGGGCAAATTCAGCCAGATCCTTAAATGTGGCCGAAGTGAAAGGGAGAGGGAACCCCGCAGGTACGATCAGCGACCCCAGCGAGGGCAGATGATCGCGCGCATACAAATAACTAAAGGCGTAATCCAGGTTGGTAATCGTACCTGACAAACGAACCCCTGCATCGCTATTCTTGAAATTCTTCGGATAATCTTCTTCCTTCACCCTAAACGTTCCGATCTCTTGCTCAAAATGGTCGAGCAATGCCCAATCCCTGCCGACAATATCCAGATCTGATTCTTCAAAAACCGGGATGAAAAGAGTTTGCAGTTTATACAAGCCCTCATAAAGCTCTAAATTCACCATGGGGATTGGCACCTTACGCTCTTCACGCCGACGAACAAAGCCGTCTCTGAAATCTTCAGGATTTATGTTGTCAAGGGGACTGACCTCGTCCGTTTTTCCCCATTTAACCATCTGGTTTCCAACCTTGAGGTTGAACTTACTGCCTGAGAGAGCAATATAGGCATTGTAAATCCTTACATCATCGTCATAGTCCCAGTCGTCATTATTTCCGTACATATAGTAGTCCGCATCTACTGATAATACGGCATGAATGCGCTGATTCGGAACGTACTTGGCCTCCAGTCGAAGTTCCGCGTGATTGTAATCATCGTCTTCAAACCCGGAGTCATCTTCAATGTCATGACCGTACTTGTTCCAGATCCTCCCATGCAGTTGAAAAGGGGAGGGCTTCCCGAATTCTTCTTCTCCCCAAGGTTCCTCTGCTGTTCCTTGTGGAAGCTCTGTGGCGAACTCATCTTCGAGAGCTGGAGACTCAAAAGGGTCTTCCGTGTTTGCGCCGCTGGTTTGGCCGACCCAAGACAGAGAGACGGAGACGCAGAAAAATGCAGCGATGTAGCATAGGCATAAGCGTTTGGCCATGGGGCTTTCCTCCCTTTTCAAGAATCTTACACCGTAGACGTCAAGAACGCGGGGGCGCGGTTATGCCGCCTCCCACCAGACCCCTGGCGTCTATGCGGTGGGGCGAACCTGGGCAATGGGCTACTTAAGGTGCCCCAAGTATCGTTTTGTAAAAACTCGGTCTGGAATGCCTCGATTGTATTTGATAGCAAGAGTGTTCATTAGCGTTCGATGCCTTCTGTTATGATCGTGCATCTCTGAATCCACAATTGTCCAGATGCCATCTATCTTGTCAAGATGCCGGGCAGTGAACACCTTGATCAATCTGTTTTTCTTGTCATAGTACTCTGTCTTTATCGGCACATAGATGTCCTTGACTATCCAGCTGACCCGCCTGCCATACTGGGAGTTATCGCTTTCTCTGGGAATGCTCTCCAGAACCCAGCACTCATAATTGTTATAGGGTTCGCTACGCAAAATCCTGTGATGATCCTTTTCCACCTTGCGCTTTTGCATGTCTTCATACGTGTAGTCCGTATTAACAAAGCGACTGGTCTTTTGTTTGGACACGATGCGACGCACCCTTCTGAGGGCGGGCAGGTATAAGAACTGATCATCGTCGCGGTCCTCATTTTCCCAGGTCAAGAAACCCGTGCCATTGATGGAGGCGGGTGAGGTGAAGCGTGTGTACGTTTTGGACAGGGCGCCATAGTCCTTGGTGGCGGTGAGCAGAAACCGCGTGCGCTTCTTGCCGCGTTTGTCGATCAGGACCATGCACATTTTGGCATAAGCATCCTTGCCGTCGTCGCGCTCATAGACTTTTTGTGCAAGAATTGGTCCATCGTCCATAGCCGGCGAGGCCGGCAGGGGGCACACAAGCCAAAGGCACGTAATCAGGAAAGACAAAAGAAGTGTGATGGATGCACGGGTCGGGGTGTCCATTCCTGTGATGTTATTCATGTGAGCTGAATTTTGCAAGAAGCATACCTGACGGCTTCGCAAGAAGTCCATCTAAGGGGCTTCAATACTCACCGCCCGTTCGTTTCACTCACTCGAGGCGCAGAGTCCGTGGCGGATCGAGAGTCTTTTGAGAAAAATTGACCTCTCTGCGTTCTCTACCATCTCTAGTCCGCCGGACGGGCGGGCGGCGAAACGGGTTTCGAATTACGAGTTGCAGGAACAAGCGAAAAGTTGTGGTATAATCTGCATGGGATCATAAAACCTGTCCTTTACAATCCTCACAAATATTGCTATTTTATATAACACAGTTTGACGGGGTTCAACGACCCAAAAAACACCTTTTGGATAATTGCCTGATATGTCATCATGCCCAAAGAAGAATACCGTTACACAGAGTACTTTGAAAATGAGGTTTTACGAAAGCGCCCTTACCTGAAGAAAGAGTGGTGTGTCCGTGTTCTGAGAGTAGTTACCCTATCTGACAAAGTAACGATTCATAATGCTTTTCCAGACAGGAGGTTCAAGCAGTGAGAATTAAATACTATTCAGAGACAGATTCCCTTTATATTGATCTGTCATCGAAGTCGAGTGTTGAGAGCCGGGAGATATCGGAGGGTGTGGTGTTGGATTATGATGCCGATGGAAACCTTACGGGTATTGATATTGACAACGCAAGTCGGAAGATTGATTTGAAGGAAGTTGTTCTCAGCAAGATGCCAGCCGACCTCCAGACGCTTACGGCCTGATTACACAAAACCCCGTCGTTTCTCTGGCAAAGGTCATCGATGATCTGCGCCATGATACCCACCTCCGTCAAACCATTATTTGCGATGTCACTGTCAGGTCTAACCAGAACTCCGGGTGGTGACTTATGCTAAAGAAACACATTAACTATTCTTGCTAACCAAGAAGCTATCAATGTTTTTTCTGTGTGTCCCGTACTTGATTTCCTTGCCGTACCCCAGTCGGAAGAGCATGACCTGGCCATCTCTTGAAAAATCAACCTCCGGAAACAAGGTGACATATTCTTTCCACACGTGGCTAAGCAACTTACGGTGATTCTCGGAAAAGCTCTCTTCTCCTTCAATCTGCCAGCGGAGCCAGAAGAGGGTGATGGCTGTCATGGGCTGCATCGAGAGCCCTTTGCGGGTCAGGTTGAGCCAGGTTCTTTCCAGTGCCTGTCCACCCTTCAAGAAATCTTGGGCGCCCATACCCTCAACCGTCAAAAGGGCTACGCAAGACGCATTCACAATGCCTTGGTAAGAATGAAGAGCGACCATCCTGCCCAGGCCGATCCTGTTTACCACGTTCATCACCCACCAGGGACGGGTCAGCTTGAGAAAGATCTCGCCGGCCGGACCTGCTTCCAGGTTCTTGAGAGGCAAACCGTCCAGCTTGCTTAGAGCCTCTTCACGGCTGAATCGGATCATGCTACAGAGGTGTTCATGTAAGGGGCGGTGTTCGGTGCGGATGCGGTCCGCCTTGTAGATCATTTTGGCCACTCGACCGAGATCAGCTCTCTCCGTAATAAAGTGCAGTTTCGTTCCCGGAAGATCCGATATTGATTCCTGTAGGTTTTGCAAGACCGAAGAAGGGAGAGGGATCTTCTTGTAAAACTTGCGATTCGTATGACGCTTCCAGATGTAATCGGCCATGGGGTTCCGGTTGACTTCGCCTTGAATGAAGTCCATTGAAGCCATAAGATCGTCCTGCCCCGTGGCCGGCAGATAGCTAATCCTTCCTTCCAGTCCAAAAGCGCTGGCTGCAACGCGCATATTCTCAAGTACCGTGCCGCAAGAGATAATGGAGGCCAACTGCTTGACATTAAAAAAAGAACGGTCTGCATTGTCGTTCAGATGAAGAAAAATGGTATTGCCCCGGCAAGAAAACCCCCATGGCTGGGCATTGTCACCAGAAGGCGCCTCAATCCCCGCTCTTATGATATAACGCATGGCCTCCTGGGGGACGTGATCCGGGGTCACGTCTACTTCGGGTAGTTCGGGAGGAGATCGGTGATTCCGCGACCTCTCGGGAGGCAACATGGTCCTGACAAGTTTCATCTTTATCTGTTGGATCGGGTTGCGGTTTCCCAGGTAGAGTCTGCCCTTGCGGTATTTTTGCACGTAAGGGTCGAACTGAAAAAAGTGCGGAACAGCTTTGACACCTTCCTTTTTCAGTATGATCCGGACCGCCTCGGTGGCCGCCATGGCGCTGCAGACCTGGCAGGCGATGTCCAGGGACGGACCTGCCCTTGATTCCAGGTCCACCCGGGAAAGGTCCATATATTTCATGTGGGTCGCCCTGGGCGCAAGACCGAGGCCGAAGGAGAGATGCTTGTCTCTGGGGCTCATTCCGTCAACCACATTGAAATATTCATCAAAGCTCATCCCTTGGTGGGGAGAAAATATGAGCATGGCCGAACTAAAACCCATGGGACCCGCCGTAACCACATACACCCCTTTCTCCCGTGCTCGGCTAAAAAGAAGCCTCCTCGTGTCAAAGTTAAAAAAATCAAGACCGTCCAGGACCACCTGCACGCCCTCGAGGAAATCGTCTACGTTGGCGCTGTTGACGCCCACGGGGAACTGTTTGATTTCAAGGAAAGGGTTGATACTGAGGGCCTCGTCCACCATCACCTCGAGCTTGGGCCTGCCGAAATCAGGGACGCGGGCACCGAATTGGCGGTTCACATTGGCGGGTTCGAACTTGTCGAAATCAGCCAGATGAAATCTCCCCACGCCAGTGCGGGCCAGGGTGATGAGGTGAACACCCCCGACACCCCCCATCCCCGGGATAGCCACCGTGGCGTTGGCGAGTTGTTGCTGTTCAGCCTGGGTCAGGAGACCGATATTGCGGGAAAAAGCCTCGGCCAGGTAGCCCTGCTTGGTGGTCAAACCGAATTCCTTCAATATCGAAAGATGACGGTCCTTGTTCATCCTCAGCCCTTGCGTGTAACTTTGAAATTGTTACGAGTTACGGGTTCAGGTTTTGGGTTTTGGTTTATAAGTCGTAACCCGCAACCCGATAAACCCAACAAGCCCAAGCAACCCTACAGCCCCGGATAGATCGTTTTAATATGGTCCATTTGCTCAGGTGTTGCCTTCTCCAAGACATTTGTTTTTTCGATGAAGAAGTATCTGACGGTATCAGCGTCCATGATCCTGCTTTTCTTTACCAAGGCATCCGTGCCATCGGATTCTGTTAGCGCGCCGGGGTTGACCTTGTCAAAAAATGAATGCAGATCGCAATCAAAATCGAGGGCACTGTATGCTTGTCTCAACTTCTTGTGAATATCGTCCAGGTTGAGCCTCAGCGCTACTGCCGGTGCGCTCACTTTGGGATAATATCTTTCCGGTCCCAAATCCTCAAAAAGAAACAAGGTCTTGTAAAACTCGACATGCTTGGGATTCACCGTGATGCACAGATCATTCACGCTCTGGCGCATTGCGTACCAAAACATGGCCCGAGCAAGATACATGAAGACGTTGCGCCAGCGAGCTTCGTCGCGCGTTGCCAGAGCTGATAGCTCCACAAGCTTTCGGTTTGCACTTCTCAGGGCATCCAACTCGCTGCGGTAGAGTGCGTCCATGGGGAGACCAAAGAGATGGCTGTCGAAGATCTGGGTCAGCGTGGAGATGACCGTGAGGTAAGATTTGAAGATGAAAACGGTGGTTTCAGGTAGAACATGATAAATGCTAAGACACATCTCAGAGGCATTGGGCTCAGTGATATAACCCATGTTCTGATATTCATAATAGACCAGGGAAAATGCCTGCTCCAGCTCATCGCGTGTCTCAGCAATCTTGATACTGGGCCGGTCGATATCGTCGAGCTGGCTCTGCAATAAAGCCGAACGTCTGATACGAATGGTGCGTCTTCTATCGTGCGTATGACCTTGCGCGTGTATGGTCATTTCGACCCTCTCTCCGATTGCCTGAGATATGGTGTCTGCCCATATCTTGACCTCTCCTGGAGACCCACCCATTTGCCAGTGTGACCACATCATCTTCGGTCAGATGGAGTTCGTGCAGGACGTCAGGGTCTATGTGGGGAACCTCGATTTGCCCGGGTCCTTTGACATCCAGGCCATGGACTAGACTATTTGCGAGATAGACAATCACAGTTGAAACGTACTGGCCCAGCATCGGCATGTGGTGGTACCGGATGCTGTCTGCTATGACCGCCGGTACCTTCCAGCATTCCGCGAGGCGGTACCCGACCTCTGCGTGATCCGTACCCAGGACGACCTGCTCGGCTTCAAGCAGAGAAAGACCCTGCTCGTCCATCCGGATTGCGACGCCCCTGGCCATCTCCGAGGGGAGGTGGGATAGCACCAGTTTCCCGAGGTCGTGCAACAAACCACCGGTAAACACCGTCCCAGGAGATTCTTTGAAGGATCCTTCCCGGACGAGATACTCTGCGATCTGGGCTGTTGCCAACACGTGGTCTTTTGCACCCCGCAACCAGACGCTACCAGAAAAACCTTTCGGTTCAA
>Ga0307425_1000894_pt1 | contig 18524 bp, 16 predicted proteins | sample SalMarWE160330MG_FD_202152 | JGI IMG/M metagenome (GOLD analysis project Ga0307425, IMG submission 202152) | Salt marsh sediment microbial communities from the Plum Island Ecosystem LTER, Massachusetts, United States - WE1603-30 | ecosystem: Environmental > Aquatic > Marine > Intertidal zone >...
GACGGAGCTGGCTGAAAGCTCAGTTTTTTGAAATATCGCTTCAGCCTGGAAGGATGTTCCGTGAATTTATCCATCTCCCCGGAGATAAGTAAGGGGGTGGTCTCCTGGTCGAGTCCCAGTTTATCATAAACGAACAGCACAAAATAAAGGGCATCCTCTTCGCTCCTGAATTTAAAGTTATTCAGGTATTTCAGTTTTCCGTTTCCGACTGCAAGAATATCGAAATGGCCCGTGTTGAAATTGACCGCCACCAGTTTTTCCCCGGCAGTCCCGTGTGAGAGAAGCAGGTCGGCCAGCGGGGTGGCCTGGTGAAAGAACCGGATGTTCACCCATCTTTTAAGGTAAAGGTTCGCGATCTCGGAATGCACCGGGAACACCAGGTAGGCATCAGCCGGTTTAAGGTAGTTGAAGTGCAGTTCATCCAGGTCGTTGAGCACATGATTGAATTCAAAATACAGCTTCAGATGGTCCCGGTCGAACAGGGCTGCTGGCAGCAGGGTAGACCGGTTTTCAACCTGTATGCAGGATACACCCTGGTAGGTTCTCTGAAGAAAAGGGTCAGCATCGAGGATACCCTGGATGTTCTGATACTGCAGGTCCGGATCCGTCGAAGCGTCAAAGCGGTATCCTTTGATCCCCGTGTACTTCGACTTTACGGGATCAAGTATGGCGAATAAAAATCCATCCAGGGAAGCCTGAATGGAGAGGTGATAGTAGGGAGTTTTGTTTAGATCCAGAGTTTCATCAAGCAGCTCGAATTGCAGCATACCGGATGGTTTACTCCCAGTTCCCGGCATTATTGGTGGCTTCAACAAGGGAGCCTACTCTCAGACCGGGATAGCCTGTGATTTTTTCCCTGGTTTCCTTGTAATTGATGACCAGCTGGCGGTCCATTCCGGCCAGGAGTATATCGTAGGGGACCTTGACTTCAAACACCCTGACCTGGACTTTTGACCCGGTCTCGAGGACGCCTGCGGCCATTTTAAACTTGTACCCCTTGGTGAATGGAACATACCTGAGTGAATCAATGTAGTAGTTGGCAGCGAAAAGGGAGTCCTTAACGCTCAGCTTAATGGTATCACGTGAGATCAAATGATCCCTCAGGGCCTGTCTTTCCGCCCTTGCCTTGCCCAGTACCTCGATCATGGAATCGGGTACCGAACCAATGGCTTTTACGACCCTGAATGAATCGGTCTTCAGGAAATTGATCAGGGTGTCGAAATCGCCGGTGTAGCGGTTGTACTCGGCCCTGAATGCAATCTGGGCGCTGCGAATGTCTTTTAAACGCTGAATGGTGGTTGCTTCTCTTCTGTCTTTTTCCTTGTTGAAGCGAATGGGTTTTTGGATGCTCTCAAAGAGCAAATATGCCAGAATGATAATGCCCACCAGCAGTACTACCTGAATCGCTGTTTTCATATCAGTAGGGAAGATTTGGTTTGGTTCGGCTTCAAAATTAATATAAAAAATTAAATTTAAAATTTTAATCTCCTAATTCTTCCGGCCGGTGCTGAAAAACCATGTTGCTGATTTGCTGAGAGAAAACCTGGGCTACGATGCCACCTTGTCGCAGGAAAAACTGTTGGAAATCCTGGCCGGGTTCATCATCCCCGGCAACGAGATGGAAGTGCTGCTCGTGAACGGTTATGCCGGCACCGGCAAGACCACCCTGGTCCGTTCCCTTGTGAGGACCCTCGAAGGTTTCGGACAGAAATACGTGCTGCTTGCCCCGACCGGTAGGGCCGCAAAGGTGCTGACTTCCTATACGGGGAAGCCCGCCTATACCGTGCATAAACGGATCTACAGGCAGAAATCTGCAAAGGACGGGCTCGGGTTCTTTGTACTTGACCGCAATCTCTCGCCGGATACCCTGTTCGTGGTTGATGAAGCTTCGATGATCGCCAACCAGGAACAGGAGATGAAGGTATTTGGTTCGGGCAGGCTGCTGGATGACCTGGTGGAATACGTCTACAGCAAGGAGGGATGCAAGCTGATCCTGCTGGGAGATACGGCCCAGCTGCCACCGGTGGGACTCGACATCAGTCCCGCGCTTGACCCCTCGGTACTGGCAACCTACAACCTGACGGTCCACCAGGGATTCCTGGATGATGTCGTCAGGCAGGCACAGGGATCCGGCATCCTGATGAATGCCACACGGTTGCGCGAAGGACTGGAAAAAACACCGGTGAAATGGCCCCGGTTCAGGGAGGATGATTTTAAGGATATTCAGAGGATCCGGGGGAATGACCTGATCGAGGAGATCTCGGATGCATACGGGCGTTCGGGCATGGCGGGAACGATCGTTGTGACGCGTTCCAACAAGCGGGCCAACCAGTATAATGAAGGCATCCGGAGCAAGATCCTCTGGAGGGAAACGGACATCGTACCGGGCGACATGCTGATGGTGGTGCGCAATAATTATTACTGGACGCAGGACGAGTCGGACATGGAGTTTATCGCCAACGGGGACATAGCAGAAATCGTAGATATAAGGGAGAGGCAGGAAAGGTATGGTTTTCGCTTCGCGGATGTCACCCTTCGCTTTCCCGATTACGGTTCCCGGGAAGTGGATGCCAAGATCATGCTCAACACTCTTTCACTCGAATCCGCTTCGCTCGGATTCGAGGAGAACCGTCGTCTTTATTTTAATATCCTTGAGGATTACCCGGAGATCAAGACCAAAAAGAAGAAATTCGAAATGGCCCGGGAAAATCCCTTTTACAATGCCCTGCAGGTTAAATTTGCCTATGCCGTGACCTGCCATAAGGCCCAGGGCGGCCAATGGGATACGGTATTCGTCGACCAGGGGTATGTCACGGAGGACATGATCGGCCGCGAATACTACCGCTGGCTCTACACCGCCGTTACCAGGGCAACCCGGAAACTTTACCTGGTGAATTTCAGCGACCGGTACTTTGAAGATTAGTTATTCCCCGATGATCTTGACAAGCACGCGTTTCCGCCGCATGCCATCAAATTCGCCGTAAAAGATCTGTTCCCAGGGACCGAAATCCAGCTTGCCGGCGCTGACGGCCACCAGCACTTCCCTTCCCATGATGGTCCGCTTCAGGTGTGCATCGGCATTGTCCTCGTACCCGTTGTGCCGATACTGTGAATAGGGCTTCTCTGGGGCGAGCTTTTCCAGCCAGACCTCGAAATCATGATGGAGCCCGGATTCATCGTCGTTAATGAACACGCTTGCCGAAATATGCATGGCATTCACCAGGCAAAGGCCTTCCCGGATATCGCTTTCAGCCAGGCATTTTTGAATTTCCGGGGTGATGTTGATCAGCTGTCGCCTTTGCGGTATTTCATACCAGAGTTCTTTGCGGTAGGATTTCATAATCAGGTAATTTTAACATCCTGTAAATTTGGGGTCATTCACCACTGTCCCGGTCAGTCTATGCCGAGCTCCTTTTTTATTTTTCCAATCTTCGATTCCAGTTCCTTTCTCGATTCAAGGTATTTTTCCCTTCCGGGCATGGGACCCCTGACGCTGAAGTAGAATTTGATCTTGGGCTCGGTGCCCGAGGGCCGGATGGAGACCTTGGTATGGTCTTCGGTCACGTATTGAAGGACATTGGATTTGGGAAGGGTGATCGGTGATCTTTTGCCGCTGCTCAGGTCCAGGCTGCTGCTTTCAAGGTAATCGTGGACCAGTATGACCTTTGATCCGGCCAGTTCTTTCGGCGGCGATTTGCGAAATCCTTCCATCATCCGGGCGATGAGTTCGGCCCCTTCCTTGCCGGTCTTGTAAATCGAGGTAAGCTGCTCGAGGTAAAGCCCGAATTCCTGGTAGATATCAAGCAACAATTCATAGAGCGATTTGCCCTGCTCACGCGCCCAGGCTGCCGTTTCAGCGATCAGGGCGCAGGACATCACGGCATCCTTGTCGCGTACAAAGTCCGCTGCCAGGTACCCGTAACTTTCCTCCGATCCGATGATAAATTCTTTTTTTCTTTCCTCCTTGCGAATGATCTCGGCGATGAATTTAAAGCCGGTCAGCACGTCGAAGATCTCCACCCCGTATTTGCGGGCCATGTCGGCAAGCAGTTCGGTGGTTACAATGGTTTTGCATACGTATTGCCTGCCTGTGATCTTTCCTTTTTCCGACCATTTGTGCAGAAGGTAGTAATAGAGCAATGCCCCGGTCTGGTTCCCGTTCAGCAGCACGAGCTTTCCTGACTGGTCCCGCACGGCAATTCCCACCCGGTCACCATCCGGGTCCGTGGCCATGACCAGGTCCGCTCCGACCTCTTCCGCTTTTTTAAGGGCCATGGCAAGGGCTGCGGATTCCTCCGGATTCGGCGATTTCACCGTGGGAAAATCCCCGTTTACTATATCCTGCTCGGGCACATGATAAACCTGTGTGAACCCGAATTTTGCCAGGGCCATGGGAACCAGCCGCACACCTGTCCCATGGATGGGGGTGTAGACGATCTTCATGTCGTGGTGCTTAAGGATCGCCTCCGGTGAAAGGGATATTTCCGTAATCCGGTCCACGTAAAGATCGTCGAAGGATGCAGGGATAGTATCGATCAGGGAAGGGTCATTACCGAAACGGATCTCATCGATCGAGGTGATCTTTTTGACTTCCGATATGATGTTCTTGTCATGCGGCGCAACGATCTGTCCCCCGTCCTCCCAGTAAACCTTGTACCCGTTGTATTCCTTCGGATTATGGGAGGCGGTGACCACCACCCCGGCCTGGCATTCGAAATACCTGAGGGCGAAGGAGAGTTCCGGGGTGGGACGGAGGCCGTCGAAAATGTAGGCCTGGATCCCGTTTGCGGCAAATATACCGGCGCAGGTTTCTGTGAACAGCCGGCTGTTATTGCGGCAGTCATGGGCGATGACAACCTTAATCTGGTCCAGCCCTGAGAAACACTTTTTCAGGTAATTACAGAGTCCCTGGGTAGCCATTCCCACGGTGTAGATGTTCATCCGGTTCGTGCCTGCCCCCATGATGCCCCGCAGTCCCCCCGTACCAAATTCCAGGACCTGGTAGAACGATTCCACGAGTTCATCCGGATCATTCTCCATCATATCCAGGATCGCTTCCCTGGTTTCCTGGTCAATATTGCTGTCAAGCCAGCTTTGCGCTTTGGCTTTAACTTCCTTCAGTAATTCCTTGTTTTCCATTTTTATGGTTCATTGTTCATTAATTCTTCCATGCAAACCTTCAGGCTGTCCTTCCAGTGGGGGATATTGATTGGATAGTCCGCCTGGAACCTGGCCTTTGAAAAAACGCTGTACCTCGGCCGGACGGTCCGGGTGGGGTAGTCCTTCGATTCAACGGGTTCGACCGTGCAATCCGATCCGGACATCCCGACGACGGCCAGAGCAAACTCGTACCAGCTGCAGATGCCCTGGTTCGAGAAGTGGTAGAGGTCATACCTCGGTTTCTTTCCTTCCTGATATTCCTTCCTGATCATCTCAAGAACCGCCCGGGCAAGGTCCCAGGCATTGGTCGGACTGCCGGTCTGGTTAAAGACCACCCGCAGGCTTTCCTTTTCCTTGCTGAGACGAAGGATGGTTTTTACAAAATTATGCCCGAAAACGGAATATAACCAGGAGGTCCGGATAATAATTCCTTTCCCGGATTCCCTGACCGCCTTTTCTCCGGTGAGCTTGGTCTGACCATAAACGGTCCGTGGATTCACGGGATCATCCTCGCAGTAGGGGTGGTTCTTCTCCCCGTCGAAAACGTAATCCGTGGATATGTGGATGAGCTGGATGTTCCGGCGGACCGATTCCGAGGCAAGGATAGCGGGTGCGGTTCCGTTCAGGAGCATGGCCGCTTCCGGTTCGTCTTCGGCCCTGTCGACTGCCGTATAGGCGGCACAATTGACCAGAAATTGCACCGGGTTTTCATCAAGGAAATCCTTTACTGCCCCTTGATTGGTGATGTCAAGTTCATCGATGTCGGTGAACAGGAAAGACATTTCCGGGTATTCAGCGGAAATTCTTCTTATTTCACTTCCCAGCTGGCCGTTTGCCCCGGTTACCAGAACGGATATCATCAGTAAACGAAATTCATTTGTGCATCCCTGTTGAAGGGCATCCTGGCATCCCTCTCGGAGAGGACACGCTCATCGACCCCGATCTTCCAGTCCACCCCGATCTCCGGGTCATCGAACCGTATTCCCGCCTCAAGGTCGGGGGCGTAAAGTTCATCGCATTTATAGAAGACCACGGCCGTTTCGCTGAGGACGGAAAAACCGTGGGCGAATCCCTTGGGCACAAGCAATTGCAGGTAGTTTTCGGAGCTCAGTTCCACGCCCATCCACTGAAGGAAGGTCGGGGAATTTTTCCTGAGATCCACCGCTACGTCCCAGATCCTTCCCTCGAGTACTCTCACCAGTTTGGTCTGTGCCCTGGGTTCCAGCTGGTAGTGAAGTCCCCGGATTACGCCGTAGTTGGAGCGGGACTGGTTATCCTGAACGAAGGACAACTCGATGCCGGCTTCCCGGAATTCCCCCTCATTATAAGATTCAAAGAAATAACCCCGGGCATCCTGGAGGACCCTGGGTTTAATTATCATCAGGCCGTATATGCCGGTTTCCTCTATTTCCATGTTCCGGTCAGTTGTCGAAAGTGTAAATTCTTTCCTCTGCGATCTTCATCAGGTATTCTCCGTACTGGTTTTTCAGAAGGGGTTTGGCAAGTTTTTTCAGCTGGGCCTTGTCGATGTAGCCCCTCGTGAATGCGATCTCTTCAATGCAGGAAACTTTTAATCCCTGCCTTTCTTCTATGGTATGGATGTAGTTCGCAGCCTGAAGGAGGCTTTCATGGGTCCCCGTATCAAGCCATGCCATCCCGCGCCCCATGATCCTGACCTTCAGCCTGCCTTCCTCCAGGAACAGGCGGTTCAGGTCGGTAATCTCCAGTTCTCCGCGGGCTGATGGCTTCAGGGTCTTTGCTTTCTCGATCACATCGTTGCTGTAAAAGTAAAGTCCCGTTACCGCGTAATTGCTCTTTGGTTTTTTCGGTTTTTCCTCGATGCTGAGGACCTTTCCCTGTACATCGAAGTCCACTACACCGTACCTCTGGGGGTCGGTCACGTAATAGCCGAATACGACCGCCCCATCTTGCAATGCGGATGTTTCCATCAGGACCTTTCCGAAGCCATGCCCGTAGAAGATGTTGTCGCCAAGGATCAGGCAGGCGGGATCTTTTCCCACAAATTTCTCACCGATTAAAAAAGCCTGGGCCAGTCCGTCGGGCGAGGGCTGCACTTCGTAGGCAAGTTTCAGTCCCAGTTGTTCCCCGTCGCCGAGAAGGTCCCGGTAAAGATGAATATCCTGAGGGGTGGATATGATCAGTATCTCCCTTATTCCCGCCAGCATCAGCACGGAAAGGGGGTAATAGATCATCGGCTTGTCATAGACCGGGATGATCTGTTTCGATATGCTTTTGGTCAGGGGGTAGAGGCGGGTGCCGGAGCCTCCGGCCAGGATGATTCCTTTCATGGTGATCGTTTGTTCAGTTTTTCAGTTCCTTTTTAAAATAATCGATGGTCCTTTCGAGTCCCTCTTCCAGTGATACGGACGGGGTCCAGCCGTCCAGTAGCTTCTTTGCCAGGGTGATGTCCGGTTTTCGCTGCACCGGGTCGTCCTGGGGCAGGGGCAGCCTGATGATATTCGATTTGCTGCCCGTCATTTTCAGGATCAGTTCGGCCAGCTCGCGGATGGTAAATTCCCGGGGATTGCCCAGGTTCACCGGGCCGGTAATGCCATCATCCGTATCCATCATCCGGATCATTCCGTCGAGCAGGTCATCCACGTACTGGAAGCTGCGTGATTGCGAGCCATCGCCATAAAGGGTGATGTCCCGGTTTTGCAGGGCCTGGACAATGAAATTCGAGACCACACGGCCGTCGCTGGGATGCATTTTCGGCCCGTAGGTATTGAAGATCCTGACGATCTTGATCCTGACATTATTCTGCCGGTGGTAGTCCATGCAGAGGGTCTCGGCGCATCGTTTGCCTTCATCGTAGCAGGAACGGATCCCTATGGGGTTCACATTCCCCCAGTATTCTTCGGGCTGGGGATGCACCCCCGGGTCGCCGTAGACTTCGCTCGTGGAAGCCTGGAGGATCCTTGCCCTTACCCTCTTTGCGAGTCCCAGCATATGGATGGTCCCCTGGACCGAGGTCTTTATGGTCTTGATGGCGTTATACTGGTAATGCACGGGTGAAGCCGGGCAGGCCAGGTTATAGATCTCATCGACCTCCATGTAAAAAGGCATGGTGATGTCGTGCCTGATCAGTTCGAAATAGGGGTGATCCAGCAGGTGGATGATATTCTTTTTCGTCCCCGTGAAATAATTATCCAGGCAGACCACCTCGTGTCCGCTTTCAAGCAACCTTTCGCATAAATGTGAGCCGATAAACCCGGCCCCTCCCGTTACAAGTATCCGCTTCATTCAATCCAAATATTTTCCTTCAGGCAAGTCCTGCATCGGCACCGGCCGGTCTCAGGCCTCCGACGCGGAGGGTTTTCTCCCGATGCCGTAATATACGAAACCGTTCTCTTCCAGCTCAGCCGGATCGTAAATGTTCCTGCCGTCAAACACGACCTTTTCCTTCATCAGTTTTTTCATGACCGGGTAGTTCAGGATCCTGAACTCCGACCATTCGGTCACCAGGATCAGGCCATCCGAATCGATCAGGGCCTCGTACCGGTCCTTCGTATATTCGATCCCGTCGCCAAAGTTCTTCCTGAATTCATCAATAGCCACGGGGTCGTAAGCCTTTACCGAACATCCCGATCTCAGGAGCTCGCTGATGATAATCGAGGCAGGAGCTTCCCGTGTATCATCCGTATTGGGCTTGAAGGAGAGTCCCCATATGGAAAAGGTCTTTCCCTTCAGTCCCTTACTGAAATGCTCCAGGATCTTTCCGATCAGGACGGCTTTCTGGTCCTGGTTGACCTCCTCGACGGCCTGGAGTATCCGCATCGGGTATCCGAACTCATGGCCGGTCCGGATCAGGGCCTTGATATCCTTGGGGAAGCAGGATCCGCCGTAACCAACGCCGGCATAGATGAATTTGTTCCCGATCCGGCTGTCACTGCCTATGCCAAGGCGGACAAGGTTGACATCGGCTCCGGTACGTTCACAGAGGTTTGCGATGTCGTTGATGAAACTGATCTTGGTGGCCAGCATGGCGTTGGCTGCATACTTGGTCATCTCTGCCGATGGAATGTCCATGAAGATCAGCGGGTGCCCGTTCAGGAGGAAGGGCTTGTAGAGCCTTTTCATGATCTTTTCGGCCCGGGAAGAATCGGTCCCGATAATGATGCGGTCGGGTTTAAGGAAATCGTCGATGGCATTTCCTTCCTTCAGGAACTCCGGATTCGAGGCAACATCAAAGGGGATGGATGCTTTCCTTTTATTGAGTTCCGCCTGTACCGCGGCCCTGATCTTTTCAGCTGTTCCGACGGGGACGGTGCTTTTCGTGGCAATGAGCAGGTAATCCTCCATGATCCGCCCGACCTCCGAGGCAACTTTCAGCACGTGCTTGAGGTCTGCGCTTCCGTCCTCTCCCGGAGGGGTCCCCACAGCGATAAAAACGGCTTCGGAGTCTTTGATCGCCTCCCTGTAGTCCGTTGTGAAATTCAGCCTGCCGAATTCCGTATTCCGTTCGATCAGGCGTTCAAGTCCCGGTTCATAAATCGGCACGATCCCCTTCCTGAGATTCTCGATTTTTTTCCGGTCGATATCGAGACAGACCACATCCAGTCCCGTCTCCGCAAAGCAGGTTCCCGAGACCAGTCCCACGTACCCCGTTCCGACTACTGTGATTTTCATATTGCTGGGCGCTTAAGTATTTGTAAGGTTTTAAACAGGGTGCTAAAGTTATATATTTCCGGCAAATTTTGATCGAAGATTGGTGCAATTGAGAATAATGTCTTATTTTTGCACCTCAATTTCCTATAAATAATGTCTAACTTATTAATTATTAATTATTTTGTTAAATGAATGAAGAAAGCAAGAACACCAGGGATGAGGTAGTGGAGAATCCTGAACGTGTTGAGAAGAAAAAAACTTCTGCAAAGAAGGCAGAGCCTGAAGAGCAGGAAGCTACATCCCAGGAAGTTGCATCCCCGGAAGCCGGAACCTCAGAAACAACTGCTGTGACTGATCCCGGGATGGAAACACTCGCCGAGGCATCGGAAACTCCGGAAACTCCGGAAACCATTGAATCCGGTGCAAAAGATGAAGCTGTTGCAGAAGTGGCAGCCGAAGAAGAACCCAAAACCGAGGCGGAGGCTGAAAAAGTAGATTCTGAAGTCCAAGTCGAAGAAGAAACCAAAACTGAGGCGGAGGCTGAAAAAGTAAATTCTGAAGTCCAAGCCGAAGAAGAAACCAAAACCGAAGAAGAACCCAAAACCGAGGCGAAAGCCGAAAAAGAACCCGTAACCAGAGAAAAGGCCAGGGCCAGGGTGAAGGTTGAAGAAACCAAAGCCGAAGCTGAATCTGAAGCCGAACCGGCCGCAGAACAAACGGAAGATGCCGGAGCCCTTGCGATCGCCGAACACGGGGATACTGCAGGGGATTTTGACTGGGACAGTTTCGGGAAGAAGGCGGACAAGACCGCCAATGATGAGAGGGCCAAATTTGAGTCCATGTACGACGAAACCCTTTCCACCATTGCCGAGGCAGAAGTCATTGACGGTACCGTCATTTCCATGAACAAGAGGGAAGTGGTCATCAACATCGGCTACAAATCCGAGGGTGTTGTCAGCCTGAACGAATTCAGGTACAATCCCGAGCTGAAGACCGGGGATACCGTCGAGGTTTACGTGGAGAGCCAGGAGGACAAGAAAGGCCAGCTGGTATTGTCGCATAAGAAAGCCCGCGCTATGAGGTCGTGGGACCGCGTCAATGCCGCGCTGGACAAAGATGAGATCATCAAGGGATACATCAAATGCCGCACCAAGGGCGGCATGATCGTGGATGTATTCGGGATCGAGGCATTCCTTCCCGGATCACAGATCGATGTGAAACCCATACGGGATTACGACGCTTATGTGGGCAAGACCATGGAGTTCAAGGTAGTGAAGATAAACCATGAGTTCAAGAACGTGGTCGTATCCCACAAGGCCCTGATCGAGGCCGAGCTTGAACAGCAGAAAAAGGAGATCATTGCCAAGCTGGAAAAAGGACAGGTGCTCGAAGGCACGGTCAAGAACATCACTTCCTACGGGGTATTCATTGACCTGGGCGGTGTGGACGGATTGATCCACATCACGGACCTTTCCTGGGGAAGGGTGAACCACCCGGAGGAAATCCTCCAGCTTGACCAGAAACTCAACGTAGTGATACTGGATTTTGACGATGATAAGAAGAGGATTGCCCTGGGACTCAAACAGCTCACACCGCACCCATGGGATTCCCTTGACGAGAAGCTCCAGGTAGGTGACAAAGTAAAGGGAAAGGTGGTCGTCATGGCCGATTACGGGGCCTTCGTGGAAATTGCCCCGGGCGTGGAAGGCCTGATCCATGTTTCAGAAATGTCATGGTCGCAGCACCTGCGCAGCGCACAGGAATTCCTCAACGTCGGGGACGAAGTGGATGCCGTTATCCTCACGCTGGACAGGGAAGAACGGAAGATGTCCCTCGGCATGAAACAACTGAAGCCCGATCCATGGGAAAAAATTGAAGAAAAGTATACCGTCGGCACGAAACATAATGCAAAAGTTCGTAACTTTACTAACTTCGGAGTGTTCGTTGAAATAGAGGAAGGTGTTGACGGATTGATCCATATTTCTGATCTCTCCTGGACCAAGAAAATCAAGCACCCGGCTGAATTTACAGCCATCGGGGAGCAGATCGAGGTGGTGGTCCTGGAAATAGACAAGGAGAACAGGCGTCTCAGCCTGGGTCACAAGCAGCTGGAGGAGAATCCGTGGGATGTATTTGAGACGGTGTTTACACAGGGTTCCGTACACGAAGGCACGGTCCTTGAAGTTGTTGACAAAGGCGCGGTGATCGCACTTCCTTACGGGGTTGAAGGCTTCGTTTCACAGAAGCACATGACCAAGGAAGACGGTTCGCAGATCAAGGCAGATGAAAAACTTGATTTCAAAGTCATCGAATTCAACAAATCTGCCAAACGCATCGTCCTGTCGCATACCCGCACCTTTGATGAGAAGCAGAAGAGGACAGAGGACAAGCAGAAAAGGACAGCGGAATCCGATACCAAGCGTGCCTCAAGAAAGCTCAAGAGCAGTCTGGAAAAGACCACGCTGGGGGATATCTCGGAACTCGCGGCCCTGAAAACAGAAATGGAGGAAAAGCAGAAGAAGAGCAGGGCGAAGGAGAACTCTCCGAAAGAAAAGTAGCCTACTATTAAATTTTCTGCATATGGAATTCAAGATCGATAAACTGGACAGCTACACACTGATCAAGGTGTTGGAGGAAAAACTGGATACCCACATTGCTCCGACGCTTAAGTCTGAACTCGTGCTGGTTTCGGGAAACGGTGAGAAAAACATTGTACTCGACCTTGATAAAGTGCGTTACTGTGATTCATCCGGTCTGAGTGCTATTCTTGTTGCCAATCGTCTTTGCAAGAATGCAAACGGCACCTTTGTCCTCACCGGATTGAATGAGGCCGTTGAAAGACTGATTACAATTTCCCAGCTGGACACGGTTTTGAACATTACCAATACAGTTGAGGAAGGGGAAGAACTGATCAAGTCCGCCGAATAAGTTACCGGCGGTGTCATTCAGTGTGACTATACTGGGAAGCAGTTCTGCCTTGCCCACATCTGACCGATTTCCGACCGCTCATTTGCTCAATGCGAATGAGCGGTTTTTTTTAATCGACTGCGGGGAAGGAACCCAGATGCAGCTGCGCAAATACCGGGTAAGGCTGGGTAAAATCAACCACATCCTGATTTCCCATCTCCACGGGGACCATACCTTCGGGCTGTTCGGACTGCTGTCCTCCTTCAACCTCCTGGGAAGGGAGGAAACGCTGCATATACATGGACCGGACATGCTGGAGGAAATGCTGCTCGACCATATGAGGTACTACCAGGGCGACCTCGGGTATGACCTGGCCTTCCACCATATCCAGTGCCGCAGGTCTGCCCTCGTATACGAGGATAAGAACCTCGAGATCTGGAGCCTGCCAATGATACACCGGATCCCGACCTGCGGCTTCCTTTTCCGGGAAAAGCCCAGGGAGCGGAACATCCTCAAGGAGAAGATCGCACATTACGGGATCCCAATAAAACAAATTGTCGAGATCAAGAAAGGGGCGGACCTGGTCCTGCCTGACGGAAACGTTATACCGAATGAAGAACTGACCCTTCCCCCCGCGAAGCCAAGGGCCTATGCCTACTGCTCCGATACCCGTCCCAACCCGGACATTGTTCCGCTTATCCGTGAGGTTGACATGCTTTACCATGAATCGACCTTCCTGGAGGAGGATGCGAAACTCGCCCATGAGACCTTTCACAGCACTGCCAGGCAGGCGGCGGAACTGGCCAGGTCGGCCGGTGCGGGGAAACTGCTGATCGGGCATTTTTCTTCCCGGTACAAGCATATTTCCGATTTCGAATCGGAAGCGAAGCAAGTGTTCCCGGACACTGTTGCCGTTAATGACGGGGACGTTTTTGAGGTGGATTAATTGATTATCTTTGCCCTTCAAACGGATCGACGAATGAAGCATGAAACCATCTATATCCTTGATTTTGGCTCGCAGTATACCCAGCTGATAGCCAGGCGGGTCAGGGAGCTTAGCGTCTACTGTGAGATCCATCCCTACAACAGGATCCCGCAGATAGGCCCGAAGGTCCGCGGGATCATCCTTTCCGGAAGTCCCTCTTCGGTAAGGGACAAGGATGCACCCATTCCTGATCTCGGTGCCATACAGGGAAGGCTCCCCATGCTCGGCATCTGTTACGGCGCCCAGTACCTGGCCAAGGCCAACGGCGGAGAGGTCCGGCCTTCCGCCAGCCGTGAATACGGCCGGGCTAACCTGTCCTTTGTTGATGCCGGATCACCCCTGATGAAAGGGATGAGTCCCGGTTCACAGGTCTGGATGTCACACGGGGATACCATCATGAAACTTCCCGGCCATTACAGGGGCATCTGCAGCACGGGCGACATCGAGGTGGGGGCCTTTCAGGCGGAGGGCGAACCCACATTCGGCCTGCAGTTCCATCCCGAGGTATACCATACCACCGACGGAAAGCAGATCCTCAGGAATTTCCTGGAGGACATCTGCGGGTGCTTGATGGACTGGACCCCGGATTCCTTCGTAGATGCAACCGTGGGCGAACTACGGGAAAAGCTGGGAGGAGACCGTGTTGTACTGGGACTCTCGGGGGGGGTGGATTCATCGGTTGCCGCCATGCTGCTCCACCGGGCCATCGGTAACCGCCTGACCAGCATTTTCGTCGACAACGGACTGCTGCGCAAGAATGAGTTTGAAACGGTCCTGCAAACGTACCGGAAATTGGGACTGAACGTGATCGGGGTGGATGCCAGGGTCAAATTCCTGGACGATCTTGCCGGGATATCCGATCCCGAGCTGAAAAGAAAGAGCATAGGAAAGAACTTTATAGAGGTTTTCGAAGCTGAGGCCGGGAAACTCAGGGACGTGAAATGGCTGGCCCAGGGAACCATCTATCCTGACGTCATCGAATCGGTCTCGGTGAACGGTCCCTCTGCCAAGATCAAGTCACATCATAACGTAGGGGGACTTCCCGAGACCATGAACCTGAAGATCATTGAGCCCCTGAAACTCCTGTTCAAGGATGAGGTCAGGAGGGTGGGGAAGGCTCTGGGACTCGACCCGGTCATCCTTCACCGGCATCCTTTCCCGGGACCCGGACTTGCCGTCCGGATCCTGGGGGAGATCACGGAGGACAAGGTAAGGATGCTCCAGGAGGCCGATGATATTTTTATAGGGGGACTGATCGAAACGGGACTCTACGATGAGGTCTGGCAGGCCGGTGTGATCCTGCTCCCGGTAAGATCCGTCGGCGTCATGGGGGATGAGAGGACTTATGAAAAGGCCGTGGCCCTCAGGGCCGTGACCTCCACGGACGGCATGACAGCGGACTGGGCCAAACTGCCGTACGATTTTCTTGCACGGGTCTCCAACGACATCATCAATAAGGTCAGCGGCATCAACCGGGTGGTCTATGACATCAGTTCGAAACCCCCGGCAACCATAGAATGGGAATAGCAAGGGTTTTTTAATATATTTGCATCCTTATCTGTTATTCGGAGGAAAAACGATGAAATATCTATCCCGCATCGGGGCACCGGCATCCCGCATCGGGGGACTGGCGTGCCTGCTGGCCCTGTTGATACCGGCCGGACTGAATGCCCAGGTATTCAATGATGAATCCCTTAAATTCAGCCAGGCACTGAACTGGATCGGCAAGTACTACGTCGACAGCGTTAACCAGTCGGAGCTGGTTGAGACGGCCATCCGGGAGATGCTTGAGACACTGGATCCGCATTCGACCTACCTGAACAGCGAAGAGGTCAAGGCCATGTCCGAGCCCCTGCAGGGTAATTTTGAAGGCATCGGCATCAGTTTCAACATCCTGGACGATACCATATTTGTCATAAACCCGGTGCCGGGAGGACCGTCCGAGCGGGTCGGGATACAGGCGGGGGACAGGATCGTGCTGATCGAAGGCAGGAATGTGGCAGGGATCGGCATCACGAATTCGGATGTCTATGCCAAACTCAGGGGGACCAAGGGAACCCGGGTGACCGTATCGGTGCTTCGCAGGAAAGTCCCGGGATTGCTGGACTTTACCATCACACGCGACAAGATTCCCATCTACAGCCTGGATGCCTCCTACATGATCGGGGAAGGCATCGGCTACATAAAACTCAACCGCTTTTCCTTCACCACAATGGATGAGTTCCAGGAGGCAGAGGCGGGACTGCGCGCACAGGGCATGAAGGACCTGATCCTTGACCTCTCCGGGAACGGCGGAGGGTATATGGATGTGGCCATAAAACTCGCGGACCAGTTCCTCGATGAGAGGAAACTCATCGTCTATACGGAAGGGAAATCCAGTCCCAAACGCAATTATTTAGCCTCCTCCAGGGGGGATTTCGAGGAGGGCCGGCTGGTCGTGATCATTGACCAGGGCTCAGCTTCGGCCAGCGAAATCGTGGCGGGTGCGCTGCAGGACTGGGACCGTGCCGTGATCGTGGGCAGGAGGTCGTTCGGAAAGGGACTTGTACAGAACCCGATGCTGCTGATCGACAGCTCCATGATTAGGCTCACCATAGCAAGGTACTACACCCCCACCGGAAGGCTCATTCAAAAGCCTTACGATGAAGGGTTTGATGAATATTCGAGAGACCTGATCAACCGGTACAACAGCGGTGAACTCACAAACGGGGACAGCATCCATTTCCCGGTTTCACAGAAGTACAGTACCCTGGTGAGCCACAGGCCGGTCTACGGGGGTGGCGGCATCATGCCCGATTATTTTGTGCCACTCGACACCAGCTACATATCAGACTACTACAACAAACTGGTCAACCGGGGGATCCTGAATTTCTTCGTGCTTTCATACGTGGATGAGCACAGGGATGAGATCCATGCCAGATACCCCGAATTCAGTAAATTCCGGGATGAATTCCAGGTGTCGGACCAGATGCTGGATGAACTGACCACCTATGCCGCGGAACAGGACCTGCCGTTCGATGCGGGGGACTTCGGAGTATCCAGGGAGCATATGCGGATGATGATGAAAGCATACATCGCCCGTGACCTGTGGACGACATCCGAGTCGTACGAGATCGCGAACCAGGAGAATCCCAGCGTGATGAAGGCAATGGAAGTGCTTGACGGGCAGGGGATCTACCAGGCACTTCTGCAGCAAAAGAATTAAATGTTGTACCACTGGTTAAGCGAGAACTATATTGAGGTACTCGGGGTTCTGACAAGCTTGGTCTATCTTTATTTTTCAGTCCGCCAGATCATCTGGCTCTGGCCCTTCGGGATCCTCTCCTCCGCACTGTTTATCTGGATCTTTTTCAGCAGCAAGTTTTATGCGGACATGGGACTCCAGGTCTATTACCTGGGCATCAGCATCTACGGCTGGATATACTGGCTCCGTGGCAGCAGCAGGGAACCGGGTGGACAGAAACTCCCGGTCAGAAAGGTTTCGCTGCGCCAGGTATGGGCACTGAGCGGTACCGGCCTGGCCCTGTTTCTTGGAATCGTGGCAGTGCTGGTGTACCTGACCGACTCCGATGTGCCGTGGGGAGACGGGTTCACCACCGCGGCAAGCATCGTGGCAACCTGGATGCTGGCAAGGAAAATTCTGGAGCACTGGCTGGTCTGGATCGTGGTGGACACGGTGGCAGCCGCGCTGTATTTTTACAAGGGACTGTACCCCAGCTGCCTGCTTTATGTCATTTATGCCCTGATCGCGATCATTGGATACTTCCAATGGAAAAAAGACCTTTACCAGGATGAAGCAGCCGCCGTTTAAGATCGTTGTAACGGGACCGGAATCAACCGGGAAAACGGAACTTGCCATGTTTCTGGCCGGGACCTTCGGGGGCACCTGCATCCCGGAATACGCACGCAGCTATGTGGAAAGGCTTGACAGGCGGTATACCTGGTCCGACGTGGAACACATTGCCGCGGTCCAGGAAAGGCAGTTCAGGGAAACCGAAAATATAGGGGGAGGATGCATTTTCCTGGATACCTACCTGGTCATTACCAAGGTCTGGTTCATGGAAGTGTTCGGCACAAGGCCGGGCTGGATCGATGAGAAGCTCCGGGAATCTGAAATCGACCTGTTCCTGCTCTGCTACCATGACCTTGAATGGATCGCCGACCCCGTCAGGGAAAACCCTGGAGCCCGGCGCGAATACCTTTTCAACCGGTACAGGGAGGAAATCGAGGCGCTTGGCAGGCCCTTTGAAGTCATCAGGGGAACGGGGAACGAACGCTTCGAAAATGCACGCATGGCGGTCCTGAGGCACTTTCCGCAAATTGAAAACACGTGAACATGAAACAATACCTGGCAACCACCCTGTTCGGTCTGGAAAATGTGCTCGCGGGAGAACTGGAAGCCCTGGGAGCCGGATCCGTCCGGGCACACAACAGGGCCGTATCCTTTGACGGGGACGCGGCCATGATGTACCGTGCCAATTACCATCTCAGGACGGCCCTTCGCATCCTGAAGTCCCTGAATTCCTTTCCGGCCCGGAGCGAAGACGAGGTATACCGGGGAATCAGGGCCATGGAGTGGGAACGATACCTGGACACGCGGAACACGATCTCCGTGGATACAGTGCTTCTGAGCAAACGTTACAGGCACTCCGGATTCCTGTCCCAGCGGGTGAAGGACGGGATCGTGGACCGGTTCAGGGACCGGACCGGCCGGAGGCCCTCCGTTGACATTAAAAACCCGGATGTCCGGATTCACATCCACCTGAACGATACACATTGCTCCGTATCGCTTGACAGTTCAGGAGAATCGCTGCATAAACGGGGCTACCGGACACAGCCCTAC
>Ga0307425_1000895_pt1 | contig 18520 bp, 18 predicted proteins | sample SalMarWE160330MG_FD_202152 | JGI IMG/M metagenome (GOLD analysis project Ga0307425, IMG submission 202152) | Salt marsh sediment microbial communities from the Plum Island Ecosystem LTER, Massachusetts, United States - WE1603-30 | ecosystem: Environmental > Aquatic > Marine > Intertidal zone >...
TGCCGCTCGACTATCAGGCCTATGTGGCAACGCGCATCATCGGCGAAGGGGTGACCCGGAACCCGACCGCGGATTTCGCCACGGTCGCGGCCTTCATTCGCGGCCCCGACCTTCAGGTTGCCCCGTTTAAAGGTATCAAACAGCAATTCCGTCCGTGGGACGGACAGTTCCGCCAGCCTCTCATCATCGCCACCGATAAGGTTCCGGTCTCCTTCTCGCCGCAGCGTGGCTTCCCGCATGCGAGCCATCCGGAAATCGAAGTGGACACGCTCGGCATCGACGAGCCTGAGAGCACTTGCAAGATGTAAAGCTCGCGCGTAGGCGCGTTCAGTGTTCAGCGGTGACTGCCGCGATCCGGTTGCCCTTATTGTCGAGCACCGGCACGTTGTAGCTTTGCAGGATCGCGTTGATCTCGCTTTGGTTCGCGGCGATGAAGCTGTTGATTCTGTGCTTCCATTGCGGATCGTCGGGCCTCACGCCCATGGTGATGCCGTAGATCGTGCGCGGTCCGGCATTTTCCTTGACCAGCGGCACCAGCTTGAGCGGCTGGGTCGCGCGCTTGGCGTAATACCCGCCGACCGGCCCCCAAAGAATCCCTGCGTCGAGCCCGCCTGAAGCGATTTCGGCAATCATGGCTTCGGCCGCCTTTGACGCGCTCTTGGCGGTGTGAGTTTCGAAGGGCCTAGCGGTGGCACTCAATCCTTGCACGGCGAGAATGCTTGCCGGCGGCGTCCCGGCGAAGAACCCGATCTTCTTACCCTTGAGACGCGGGTCGGAGAGATTTTTGACACCATCCAGGCTCGCGTCGTCCTGGCGATAAATCAGCACATAGGACGTGTAGTAATAGGGATTGGTATCATCGATCAGTCCGGTCCCTTGAGCGTAACCCATGACAAGATCGCAGGCTCTGCTGCCCATCGTGTTGGGAACGTAACCGCTCGCCTCCACGAACCAGGAATAGTCCAGCCGGACATTGAGTGTCTGGGCAATGAGTTCCGCCAGCTTGTTCTCGAACCCCTCTCCTTCGGCGTTGGAGAACGGCATGTTGTCCGGGTCGGCGCAGACACGCAGCGATCCGCCGGCCACCGGCTCCGCGCCTTCACCGCGCATAGACAAGAACAGGACGGCCAAGCCCGCCAACACGGCTACCATGATCTGGATAACTGAATTTTGCCCTTGTCTTGCCAAGACCATTTGCCTGCTCGCGGCCTTTCTTCACCCTTCGGGCGCAAACTAACTCTAGCATAAGTCCGGCTTAGGGGATGGTCCTTGCCGCGGGCTTCCGGCCGCTTCTGGAATATGGCGATCGGCAGGAAGCACCGCCGGTCCGCCGCAAAGCGCCGTTAAGCATGGGCGCCTGACCGGCACGGGATCACGTCAATCGGCCGCCGCGCAGGCAGCGATATTTTCGGCTCGTTCGAGCCCGGTGGGGTAATAGGCGCCGGTCGGGGCCGATCCGAAATGTTTCATCTCTTCTGCTGCCGATCCGATACCGTCGGTGTCGTTTTTCGATCGCAGAATTTTTATGGCGCAGCAATCGGCCTCGAGCTCCATCTGCTTGAGCTCCGGTGCGAGGTAGAAAAAGGGCTGGGGTCCGACCCGGCCTACGCCCTTCTTCTTCGAGAAGCGGTCCACATGGCCCAGGGAATGGTGGCAGCATTCATGCGCCAGCAAGAACCGGCCATAGGATGGCTTATCAGCCAAGGTGTACCCATTCACCACGATAACCGGCCGCCCCTTCGAATCGTGCATCGACATGGCCTGCTCAGGAACCTCTCGCAGCGCATAGGTGGCAACGTTGCAATAGGGGTTGGCAGTCGCGGGCATCCACAGCCGGCCGGCATCCGCGCTGCCGCAAGACAGCGCAAAAGCTGCCAAAGCCAAGGCTCCCAAAAGCGAGAGACGCATTGCGCGGTCTCCAACTTGAATTGTTCGTCTTGCCGACGTTAGTCGAACCGTGACCGGATCGTCACCGGTGAAATGCCGCTGGACACACGGATTTGAAGAACATTACCGCCAAAGATTGCAGCCAATTGCGGCATTTCGCCTGCCCTCGGCGGGGCGATCGCCCGGCGAACTTGGCACTGGAGAAGCACGGCATCATTGGGTTAGGGTCTGGCCGTTTCGCGCCCTTGGGCGCCCCGCATAGGCAAAATCAAGCACCGGTATGGGTCCGCGCCTCCTCTACATCCTCATCGTGGGGACGGTCATCATTGCTTCGCTCGTCTTGCGCGTCTGGGACCCCGACCCGGTTGCGAGGCTGCGGGCGCTCGTCTTCGACACCTATCAGCGCATAAGCCCGCGCGTCTTCGATCCTGCGCTCCCCGTTCGCATCGTCGATATCGATGAGGACTCTCTGAAAGCCATCGGCCAGTGGCCTTGGCCGCGAACCGTGCTTGCCGATCTTGTCAATAAGCTCGCAGAGGGCGGCGCCGCCGCGATCGGTTTCGACATTGTCTTTCCCGAACCCGACCGCATGTCGCCCGCCAACGCTTTGCGTTTTTGGCTAAAGTCCGACTCTTTGCAGGGCTTAAAAGAAGAGATCGACAGCCTCCCCTCGAACGATCAGGTTTTCGCCGAAGCGATCGGCAAGGCTCCTGTTACGCTCGGCTTCATCGGCACGCCGCAAGGCACATCCATCCCTGAGAGCAAATCAGGTTTTGCGCATAGCGGCGACGATCCAAAACTGTTCGTACCCTATTTCCCGAGCGCGGCGGCAAGCCTCAAGGAAATGCAAGACAACGCGCAAGGGGCGGGATCGCTGAACTGGATCCCCGAGCACGATCAAATCATCCGCCGCATGCCTTTGCTGATGACGGTCGGCGAGACGCTTTATCCCTCCTTCGCGGCCGATCTGCTGAGGCTTGCCCAAGGCGCCTCAACCTTTGTCGTTAAGTCGTCCGGCGCGAGCGGTGAGGAGGCTTTCGGCGAGAAAACCGGCATCGTCAACATCCGCATTGGCGATTTCGAGGTGCCGACCGAGGAGAACGGCCAGATGTGGATCCGGTTTACCCCCGAATCCAAAGAGCGCTACCTGCCGGCCTGGAAGGTGCTGAACGGTGAGATCGGAGCCGATGAGATCGAAGGCCGCATTCTCATCATCGGCACCAGCGCCGCCGGTTTGCTCGATCTCAGAGCGACGCCGCTGGAGGCGTCGGTCCCAGGCGTTTCTCTGCATGCTCAGGCCGTCGAGCAAATGCTGCTCGGAACGTTCCTGGAAAGACCCGACTTCGCCACTGTCGGCGAGCTTCTCTACATTCTCGCGATTGGGTCGCTGATCGCTTTTCTCATTTATCGCCTCGGCGCGCTCGGCAGCGCGATACTGTGCGGTATCGCCATCGCCGCGGTCATCGGCATTTCCTGGTACGCCTTCAAGTCACTCGGCTTACTCGTCGATCCGATCTACCCGGCAGTCGCGCTCGCCGCGATCTACTTGGCCGGCACGGTGGTTATTTTCCTGCGCACCGAACGGGAGCGAAACCGGGTCCGCAACGCTTTTTCCCACTATATGGCCCCTGCCCTGGTCGAACGGCTCGCCGACGACCCGTCGCGCCTAAAGCTCGGCGGGGAGACGCGCGAGATGACGCTTCTGTTCAGCGACGTGCGCGGCTTCACCACGATTTCAGAGGGTCTCAGTGCCGAGGAGCTTACCCGCTTTTTGAACTCGCTGTTCACACCTTTGAGCAACATCATCCTCGAAGAGCAAGGCACCATTGACAAGTTCATGGGCGACGCGGTGATGGCCTTCTGGAACGCGCCGCTCGAAGACAATGCGCATCCGAGCCATGCGTGCAGTGCGGCACTCCGCATAATGGGTGAGATGGACCGCTTGAACGCTATGTGGCATGAGGAGGCCGAAACCAAAGGCCGATCGTTCAAGCCGGTCAAAATCGGTATCGGGTTGAACACCGGGATCTGCTGCGTCGGCAATCTCGGCTCGGAGACACGCTTCGACTACTCAGTGATCGGCGATAACGTGAATCTAGCCTCACGCCTCGAAGGACAATCGAAGACCTATGACGTCGGCACCGTCGTCGGCGAGTCCACGCGCGATCGGGCCCCCGATTTCGCCTTTCTTGAACTTGACCTTCTCAAGGTCAAGGGCAAGACCGAGGCCACCCGGATTTTTGCGCTGCTCGGCGACAATGCGGTCAAAGACTCCCGGGACTTCATTTCGTTGACCGAACGCCATGAGGAGCTTCTCACGCGCTACCGGGCGCGCGACTGGGATGCCGCAGAGAACCTTGCCCGCGAATGCGAGAAAATGAACAGTTCGTCTCTTGAGAAGCTCTACGCGCTCTATCGTGAGCGCATCGCCTACTTCCGGACAAACCCTCCCCCGCCGCAATGGGACGGGACGGCCGAGGCCCTGTCGAAGTAGTGCCAATGCCGGAACTCGCACTCTACATTCTTGCTGCCGTCGCCATTCTGCTGGCCAAGCATGCGGTTGCCGATTTCTACCTGCAGACCCCGTTTCAATATTTGAATAAGGGGGTTTATGGCCATCCCGGCGGTTTCGTTCATGCCGGCATTCATATCGCCCTCACCCCGCTCGTTTATCTGGTGTTGCTTCCAGGTTCGCTGCTGATCGCAGGCGCCATCGCCGCCGGCGAGTTTCTCGTTCATTATCACATCGATTGGCTCAAGGAGCAGGCCACCCACAGCCTGACGCCGCGGGACCGCGGCTTCTGGTACGCGCTTGGCACCGATCAGCTGGTCCACGGCCTGACATATCTGGCGATCGTCGCGACGCTGATTGCGACGGCGTCCTAGAGAAGAGCGGAGATTTCGCGGTTGGCGAATTCGAGCCGATTTGACAAGAGCCTGATGATGAGCTTGTGCAGAGCGACCGCCGCAGCCGGGTCTTCCTCCTGCATCCGGTCGAACGCTGTACGCGTCAGCCGGTAAATCACGGTCGGCTGCTCGGCGACCACGCTCGCCGTGCGCGGCACGCTGCGATAGAAGCCCATCTCGCCGATCACGGTGTGCCCCACCATGCGCCTCAGCCTGATCGGCCGCCCATGCTCATCGAGGATGGTGATGGCAACACAGCCGGAAGCTTGAAGCACGACCGAATCGGCAGGCTCTCCTTGACGGAACAGAAACTCACCATCGTTCAGCTCTTCGCGTTCCATGAAGGACGCAATACGCTCGAAATCGACCGTGCCGCCGAACTCGGATTCCAGCCAGCTTTCAAAGCTATGGGTCGATGCCTCGCCCACCTCGTGGAACATGAGCAGCATGTCTTCGCACCATTCGATCGCTTCGTTGCGGCTGGCGAAAACCTGATGCGGGCGTTCGGCGCCAAAAAACCCGGCTCTATCGAAACTCGTCCGCATACCTTCGTTCAATCCTGAAAATCCGAGCGTGACGCCGTGCTCTTCGCAGTAATTGCGGAGCTTGATGAGGCTGAGCACCGCCGAGGTATCGAAGCCAGGGACCCCGCTGAAATCGAGCACGACATAAGCGACGGGCTTGTCCCGCTGACTTTCGATCACCTGCTTGATCCTCTCGAACAGTCCATTGGACGAACCGAAAAAGATAAAGCCCGAGAGCCAGAAGACGTGGACGCGCTTGCCCTCTTCACTCAACAGTGCCGATTGTTCGGGGGAACGATCGACATTGCTGGAAAACTCCTGACGTGTGAGGTGCCGCCTGATGACGCCGATACGGCTGTAGCTCAGTGCGAACATCAAGCAAGCGCCAATGACGCCCAGAACCACGCCCATGAAATAACCGAAATTGATAATGACCAGAGTCATGATCGCGGTGAGTGTCCACTCCATCCATGAGCTGTCAGCCGGCGCGTTCCACAATTCAATGATGATCACGGCGCCGAGATAGATCAGCATCCCGGCAAGAATGGCCTTCGGCACGACGCCGCCGACATCGACACCGGAAAACAGGATCAGGGCGCAGCCCAATCCGACAATGGCGCCGGCCCACCGTGTGGTGGCACCGGTTTCATCGAGCAGCAGGCAGGCGTTCATCGACAAGGACGCGCCAAAGCCTCCAAGAACGGACGACAGAAGATTGGCGAGACCGTTGGAGCGAAATTCCTGATCCAGATCGCCGGCTTTTTGACGCGCCACTTCGAGACTTGACACATCGAGCAACAGCGCGATCGCCATGACGCCGCAGAAGGACCCGATCTCGGCGCTGGTTTGTGCGATGACGCCCCAATCCACCTGATCGCCGACAATGGCAGTCATCGGCCACCACAATCGCAACTCGCCGAGCTTCGGCAGAAACCACGCGCCACGCACGTTTTCGTCGCTCACGACACCGAACAGGCCGCCGTCGAGAACGACAAGGAACGTGAAGAAGGCAATCGGTAGAGCAAGATAGGCTGGCACGAATCGCGCCAATAGCGGGATGCCAAAAGCAAACAGCATCGCGACGATAAGCTGCGGGCCATAGAGCGTCGAATAGAAGGGCTGCCAGCTCTCGGGCGAAAGCGTGAGATTGGTTTGGGTTACGACCTCCATCCCACCGGTGATGAGCAACAGGCCGGACGCGGCAAGGAAGCCGCCGACCACCGGATAGGGGATGAAGCGGAGCCATTGGCCCATGCGCAGCGCCCCGACCCCGTAGAGTAGGACACCTGTGAGCAAAGTGCTGACGGAGAGCGCAACCAGCACATTGATGATGATCAGCTCGGGCGCGGCGCCCTTGGCCGCGAGCGCAGTGGCGATCGAGGCTGCGAGCACGCTCATCACCGCCACGGCCGGCGAGTCAGGTCCGCCGATAACCGGAGAGAAGGTCGAGGTGACCGCGATCACCACGCATGTGACCACGGTCCCCATGATCAGCCCGGCGAGCCCGAGCGGGAACCCTGCCGCCAGATCGCCGGTGAAGATGAGCGCTGCAAACGAGATGCAATAAGCGATCTGCACCAAGGCAGAGATGATGCCTGCCATGGCGTCCCGCCCAAGCGAAGACGCATCAAGATTGCGTGGGCGGCGGGCCGCGAGATTCGCGAGGAGCGACAAGGGCGTAAGGGGGGCTCAGGGTTGCTTCAGCCCGATCATGGCTGGGGCCAGCCGCAATGGCAAGCGACCGGTCATGGGGCTAAACGCCCATAATGCCCTTTCCGTTCGACCTCGACGGACCGGACGAAGGCGTCCGGCTCAACCTTTTCCTTCTGACGTCTGGCTCGCGATCCAACCGCAATATTCTGCGCTGCCGCCCTCGGTCGGCAGCACGAGAAGGGCCGGCAAGTCGTAAGGATGGAGCCGCTTGATCTCCTTGAGCACGGCCTCGGTCAGCGAGCGGCGCGTCTTGACGATCATGGCGACCTCGTCCGCCTCCTCCCGCGCCCCCTTCCATTCGAAGATCGAGATCATGCCGGGAAACATATTGACGCAGGCCGCAAGCCGCGACGCGACCAGTGCATCGCCAACTTGTTTGGCCTCGTCGAGGCGAGAAAAGGTCGTATAGATCAGGGCGGGACGATCTTCGTTCGTCATGGATTCACCATATGCTGCCATTTCTAGGGACTTGCTTTTGCCGGGCGCGCTCGCGTTTATAGTGCCCCCTTCTGACCTTCGCTCCAAGCGCCTCGACAGGATCATGCCCCGCTTCGACAAAATCGCCTTCGTTGCCAGCGAGACCAAAGAGGCGCAGGAGGCGTTTAACGGCCTCATCAAACGCTACGGCAATGCGGATATCGACGCGGCCGATGCCATCGTTGCCCTCGGCGGCGACGGCTTGATGCTACAAACCATGCATCGCCATCTCAATAATCGCATTCCAATCTACGGTATGAACCGCGGCTCTGTCGGGTTCCTGCTCAACGACTACCATGACGCCGATCTCAAGGAGCGGCTGGAAGCGGCGGAGGTGACCGTCATTCACCCCTTGCGCATGACGGCGCATGATATGCGCGGCGCCAAACACGAGGCGCTCGCCATCAACGAGGCATCTTTGTTCCGGCAGACCTATCAAGCCGCCAAGCTTGCGATCGCCGTCGACAGCAAGATCCGCTTGGACGAGCTCATCTGTGACGGTGTCCTGGTTTCAACGCCCGCCGGCAGCACGGCCTATAATCTTTCGGCGCACGGGCCGATCATTCCGATCAACGCACCACTCCTAGCGCTCACCCCGATCTGTCCGTTTCGCCCCCGGCGCTGGCGCGGCGCCCTCCTCCCGAACGACGCCAAGGTCGATATCGAAGTGCTCGAGCCTGAGAAACGCCCCGTCAGCGCCGTCGCCGACCATGTTGAGTTTCGTGACGTGATCAGGGTCGAGGTGGTCGAGGCGCGCGGGATCGAGATCTTCATGATGTTCGATCCCGGCCATACCCTGGCCGAGCGGATCCTCTCCGAGCAGTTCGGCTTTTAGCCGTTCCGGCGCCAAGCCGGCCTCAAATGCCCCTGGGCAAGGCGTCAGAGCCCAAACAAGAGCCCTAAAGCTGCCCTTGGCACCGCAAATCGGCCTCATTCACAAAGGACTTTCGCCCCATTATGCGCGCCGGAAACGGGTTATAACAGCTTTGCGGCCGTGGATCGGAGCGATCGCCATGCGGGGGAAACGCAGCGCGAAAATTGGGCTCATGCTCTTGCCCGCCGCTCTCTTGGGAGCCGGCGCCGCAGCTGCCCAGACCGCGCCTCCGCCCGCCGCCCAACCGGGTCTTCCTACTGCCATCGTCGTGCTCGACGCTTCGAGCAGCATGAAAGAAAAGGCCGGCGGAGCGAGCAAGATCGACTCTGTTCGGACCGCGCTTGGCCAAGCCGTCGAGACCTATGGGGGTCGTCTGTCCTTTGGGCTCGTGGCCTTTGGGCATCGCAAGGCTTCCAACTGTGCCGATAGTGAAATCTTGGCCAAGCCTGGCGAACTGACCGCCGAGACGCAAAGCGCGCTGCTGGAAAAGATCAAACCCAAAGGTCAGTCTCCGATCGCCGCCGCCTTGACCGACGCGGCTAGCGGGGCACCGGCGCAAGCCCGGCTTGATATCGTCCTCATCGCCGATGGCGGCGATAGCTGCGATGCGGATGCCTGTTCGACCGCCGTCGCCATGAAGGAAAAATCGCCGTCCTTACGCGTTCACGTCATCGGGTTCGGGGATAAGCAAGAGGACCTCAAGCCGTTAAGCTGTCTCGCCGGGACCACCGGCGGAACGTTTGTCGTCGCGGCCAATGCCGATGAATTGAAGCAGGGCCTTGCCGCTATTCTCGACACCGCCGCCGCTTCGCCGCAAGCGCCGCCGCAAACTGTGGCCCGCGACGAGAGCGCCGCCGCGCCCCCGCCCGCCATCGCGCTCCTGCCGGGAATGTCCACGGTACAACCGCTCCATTTCGATACGCGGCCGGCTCGGACCCCGCCACAAAGCGCTCCGTCAAAACCGCCAGAACCGGCAGCTCAACCTGACCCTAATACCGCACCGGCTCAGACCCCGCCGCAAAGCGTGGAAACCGAGAAGCAGCAACCGGCCGCCGAGCCTGAGCCCAATGCCACACAAGCTCAGACTCCGGCGCAAGAAGCGGCGGCCGAGGCACAACAACCGGCCGCGGAGACTGAACCTCCGTCCCAACCGCGCCCGGAGGCTGAAGGCGCCGGCGAAACGGCGGTGCAGAAATCGGCTTCACCGCCACCGAGCCGGACCGCGGCAGTCGAGCCAAAAAAACCCGCAATATCCGACGCCGTGCAAAACCGGCGTCCGGTCCCCGTCACGTTCAAGGCTCTTGTCTCGGAAGGGGGCCCGCGCTTGCAGTCGGGGCTCACATGGCGCGTCTATGAATCGAAAGCGTCATTGCCAAATGCCCGTTACAAGCTTGTCAGCACGCATCGTGACGCGATGCCGACGGCGGCATTGCTTCCCGGCGAATATCTGGTCAATGCCGCTTACGGACTTTCCAATCTTACCAAGAAGATCAAGGTGGAGAGTGGGCGCTCGGTCGAGGAAACCTTCGTTCTCAACACCGGAGGCTTAAAGCTCGCCGCCGTGCTTCCCAGCGGCGACCCTCTCCCCACCAGTCCCGCCCGCTACGATATTCTCTCCGACGAGGCCGACCAGTTTGGCCACCGCAAGATGGTCCTTCGCAATGCCAAACCCGACACGGTCATCAGGCTCAACGCCGGCGCCTATCACATCGAGTGCCTCTACGGCGACGCCAACGCCACGGTCAAAGCCGACGTGACAGTCGAGCCTGGAAAAATCACCGAGGCGACCCTTAAGCAAACCGGCGCGAAAACCACATTCAAGCTCGTACAATCTTTGGGTGGCGAGGCGCTTGCCGACACCAAGTGGACGATCCTGACGTCTGCGGGCGATGTGGTGAAGGAGAATGCCGGTGCCCTCCCCACGCATATCCTGGCCCCAGGCAGCTACTCGGTGATCGCCGATCATGCGGGGCTGAACTATACGCGCACGTTCAGCATCGGGTCAGGCGAGGCAAAACAGGTTGAAGTCGTGATCGATGACGGTCCGACATCGCCTGAGGCGCTCAAGGCGCTGACCGATCCTCCCGAACTGCCACCGCCGCCTTCCGGAGAGGTCGTCGCCGGCGATGGCGCGGCACCTTCGCCGAATACCGGCGCGGCGTTTGACGGCCTCTCGCCGCCCGTACCTGCCGACCCCAATGCCCCGCTGATCAATCCGGGCGTCCTCCTGCGCACGTCACCTTAAGCGCTTCCCCAGACATAGGCGGATTTACGGGACCGGCCGCGACAGGCTCTATGCAGCCTCGGTCATGTTTGCCTCTCGCAGATCGGGCGGCACGGCCTCGACTGACAGAGCAGCGATGGCCGCGTCGAGGGTCATCACTTGTTGCTTTTGGCTCCCGAGCCGGCGCACCGACACGGTGCGCTCTTCCGCCTCGCGCTTTCCGACCACGAGCAGAACCGGCACCTTCGCAAGCGAGTGCTCGCGCACTTTGTAGTTGATCTTCTCGTTGCGGAGATCGGCCTCGGCGCGGAGTCCTGCTGCCTGAAGCGCGCCGAGTACTTCGCCGGCGTAAGCGTCTGCATCCGACACGATGGTCGCAACCACGGCTTGGACCGGCGCGAGCCACAGCGGCAAATGTCCGGCATGATGCTCGATCAGGATGCCGGTGAAGCGCTCGAGCGATCCGAACATGGCGCGGTGGATCATCACCGGCAGTGTCTTCTCCCCGTCAGGGCCGATATAGAAGGCGCCGAGCCGCTCCGGCAGATTAAGATCGACCTGGATCGTGCCGCATTGCCAATCGCGGCCGATCGTGTCGCGCAGCACATATTCAAGCTTCGGGCCGTAGAAGGCCCCCTCACCCGGATTGAACTCATAGGTCAATCCGGCCGCCTCGACCGCCCGTTTCAATGCGGCCTCGGATTTGTCCCAGACGGCATCGGCCCCGACCCGTTTCTCGGGCCGGTCGGCAAACTTGATGAGAACGTCGGTGAAGCCGAAATCGCGATAGATCGAGAGCAGCTGCTCGTTCAGCCTCACGCATTCCTCGGTGATCTGGTCCTCGGTACAGAAGATATGGGCGTCGTCTTGCGTGAAATGGCGCACACGCAGCAGCCCATGCAGCGCGCCCGACGGCTCGTAGCGATGCACCTTGCCGAATTCGGCGATGCGCAAAGGCAGGTCGCGATAGCTCTTGAGACCGTGTTTGAAAATCTGCACATGGCCCGGGCAGTTCATGGGCTTGCAGCAATAGACGCGCTCGTCCGGCGTCTCGGTGACATACATATGGTCGCCGAACTTGGCCCAATGTCCCGACCGTTCCCACAGCGCACGATCCATCATGTCGGGTGAATTCACCTCGACATAGCCCCACGCCTGCTGGCGGCGGCGCATATAGTCGATCAACGTGGTGAACAGCGTCCAGCCTTTCGGATGCCAGAACACCGCGCCCGGTGCCTCTTCCTGGAAATGGAACAGGTCCATCTCGCGGCCAAGGCGGCGATGATCGCGCCTCTCTGCCTCTTCGAGCCGGTGAAGATAGGCGGCAAGATCGGCCTCGCTCGCCCAGGCAGTGCCGTAAATGCGCTGGAGCATCGGCTTGTCGGGATCTCCCCGCCAATAGGCGCCGGCGATCTTGAGCAGCTTGAAGCCCTTCCCGACCTTCCCGGTAGAGGTCATGTGCGGCCCGCGGCACAGATCGAGCCACTCCTTTTGCGAATAGATCTTGATCTCTTCGCCATCGGGAATTGCGTCGATCAGCTCGATCTTGAACAACTCGCCTTTGTCGCGGAACAGTTTTTTCGCCGCCTCGCGGTCCATCACCTCGCAACTGAACGGCGAATCGCGCGCGATGATCTCGCGCATCTTGGCCTCGATCTTCGGCAGATCGTCAGGCGTGAAGGGCTGATCGCGCGCGAAGTCGTAATAGAAACCGTTCTCGATGACGGGTCCGATGGTGACTTGCGTGCCCGGATAAAGCTCCTGCACGGCCTCGGCCATGACATGCGCGGCGTCGTGGCGGATCAGTTCGAGCGTCTCGGGATCGTCACGCGAGAGGATACGGATGCGCGCATCTTGTTCGATCGGCGCGGCAAGATCGCGGAGTTTGCCATCGAGCTGAACTGCGACCGCCTTCTTAGCCAGAGACTTTGCGATCGACTCGGCCACATCGCGTCCCGTCACTCCAGATTTGAAGTCACGGGCCGAACCATCGGGAAATGTCAGTGAGATCTGTGACATATGCTTGCTCCTCTCACTCCTGCGTACCGGCGCAGGTAAGAGATCGTTCGATTTGATCTAGCGCTTTTACCCGGAATCGGGCGCCGCGTCACCCGTGCGAATCCGCCATTGTCCATAGCGCCAAGGCGCCAGAGGATGATGCTCATGGCTCAGATCCGGCACGGGGTCGAAGCCATGACTGCCCCACGGGTGGCAGCGGCAAAGTCTCGCCAGCGTAAGCCAGCCGCCTTTCCACGCCCCGTTCCTCTCGATCGCCTCGCGCGCATAGTCCGAACATGAGGGGAGATGCCGGCAATTGACGCCGAGCAGCGGGGAGATGGCATAACGATAGACGGCAAGAGCGCCCATGAGCGGCGCCGTCAGGATCCGGCCGACCCAGCTCATGAGGCCTCAGGCCGGTTCGGCATGTGCCTGTTCCACCCTCCCCGCCTCGATCTTACCGATTGCCTCCTCAACCGCGTCGAACACGAGAAGGGTCGAAGCATGGCGGGCTTTGTAGTCGCGCACCGGCTCAAGTACGGCGAGATCGCTCCACCGCCCTTGCGGGGGAGGCCCTCCGGCCTTGAGCATCTTGCGCATGGCGGCACCAACGTCACGCAATTCTTGAGCGCTTGAGCCGATGATTTCCCGTCCCATCACCGAGGCCGCCGACTGTCCCAGCAAGCAGGCCTTCACGCTTTGGCCATAGTCGCTCACCACGTCCCCTTGCATGGTCAGATCGACCGTCACCGTGCTGCCGCACAGCTTTGAATGGGCTGTTGCGGTGGCTTGGGGCTCGCGTAGCCTTGCGGTCCGGGGCAGGCTAGCGGCCAATTCGAGGATGCGCTGGCTATAGATATCGTCGGGCAGGCTCATAGGCTCGTCTTGGATCGGTTTTGGGCGCGCCTTGCGGGCTGAACTCCAGCATTATATATGCAGCCGGGCCGAAGAATGAGAGGCCGACTAAAGGCAAACCGGCCAGGCTGCGGGTTGATGATTAAGGTATACTGGGCCCAGGTGAACAGAATGAGCCCCAAGGCTGCGAAAACCAGATAAAGTCTAGAGGAATCATGGACGCAACCGTTAAGAAGCTGCGGACCAGACCGCAAGCCGATATCGGCCGTGGACCCGGCATTATCAAGCCATCGCGTGAGGAGGCCGAGGAGGCCGTCCGTACGCTGATCGCCTATGCCGGCGACGATCCTGATCGTGAGGGCTTGCGCGAAACCCCGCGCCGCGTCACCGCCGCCTATGACGAATTCTTTGCCGGGTATCACGAGTGCCCGCTCGAAGTGCTGTCGCGCACCTTCGATGAGGTCGCCGGCTACGATGACATCGTCATGCTCCGCGATATCGAGCTTCACTCCCATTGCGAGCATCACATGATCCCCTTCGTCGGCAAGGCTCATGTCGCCTATTTCCCGACCGATCGCGTGGTGGGCATCTCCAAGCTTGCCCGTGTGGTCGAGGTGTTCGCGCGCCGTTTGCAGACGCAAGAGACTATGACCGCGCAAATCGCCGAAACCATCGACCGGGCGCTGAAGCCGAGAGGCGTGGCGGTGATGGTCGAAGCCGTGCATCAATGCATGTCGATCCGCGGCGTGAAGAAGCCCGATGTGGCCACGATCACCACGCAGTTCACCGGTATTTTCAAGGAAGATCCCGCGCAGCAAGCGCGCTTCATGCAGCTCGCAACCGAGCGCGGCCGCGGCTGACGCGCGCCGTACGAAGGGCATCGCGGTGAGCAAGGACCCACTGTTCCCCGCCCCCGAGAGCAAAACCGCAAGTGAAGAGAGCACCGTCTTCGCGCCAAGATTCGGCGAGGACGGACTCCTTCCTGTGGTGGTCACCTCGGCAAAGACGGGCGAGGTGCTGATGTTCGCCTACATGAACGACGAGGCGCTTGCCCGTACCATCGAGACTGGAGAAGCGCATTTCTGGTCGCGCTCGCGCCGACGCCTCTGGCGTAAAGGCGAAGAAAGCGGCAACATGCAGCGCGTTGTCGAGATGCGGACCGACTGCGATCAGGATGCAATCTGGCTGAAGGTCGAGGGCTTGGGCGCCGAGACCGCCTGCCACACCGGGCGGCGATCCTGCTTCTACCGGGCCATTCCACTCAGCGCCACACCGGGCGGCGGTCTCTCTTTGCGCTTCATCGATGCCGAGTAATGCTTCGTCGAGAGACGGTCGCAAAGACTCCGGAATGACTTGGCGCGCAAAAATGCCCGCCTGAACTGCGGTGACGCGAACCGCTGATCCCTATCGTGCGAATTTCCCCCCTCGCCGCGTGTGCGAGGCGTTTAAACGCGGGACAGGTTAGCGTACGGTCGCCGCCTGATCTTCCTACCCGGTGGCGATGTATTCGCGCATCGCCGCCGCTTCCATCTCGGCCTCGGCAATCCGCATCCTCACGACATCGCCAATCGAGACGATCCCGATCAACCGGCCCTTGTCGACGACCGGCATGTGGCGAAATCGATGGGCGGTCATATCGGCCATCAGGCGGTCTATGGTATCGGCCTCACGGCAGGTCACCACCGACTTGGTCATGCACCGCTCGACAGGTTCCTTGAGGACGGTCGACCCTGCCCGCGAGATCTCGCGCACGATATCGCGTTCCGAGACGATACCGATGACATTGCCGTCGGAACCGGTGATGACGATGCAACCGATGCCGTGCATGCCGAGCAGCTTGGTAATCTCAAGTAGTGGCGTATCGGGCGTCGTAGTGAAAACGCCGCGGCCCTTCTGTTTCAGGATTGCTGCGACATTCATTCGTGTTTCCTCCAGCCCGGGAACTTTCGTCCCGTTGACTGCGACATTCTGTCCTGGACTGCGACAAGGCGCAAGAGAAGGAAACGAGATCATTCACACGCGAAGAGACGCCGGCTGATTATCCTGCCCGCGGCCCCCTCTGTCGAAGGCGCCAAAGATAAGCAAGCCGCAGAGAAAGCCCCCGATATGGGCCTCCCAGGCAATATTGCCCTCCTCGCCGGCGATCCTGATGCTGCTCAGGCCGAAATAGGCGTTAAGGCCCACCCAAATAAGCAGAAAGAGCAGAAAACGCACATCGCTCAGGGTCTGGCCGAGGCTCATGCGCGGCGCCTCGACAAAATCCGGCATTCGCTCTCCCGGTAACGGCCGGGCCCCGAACATAAATCTTAAGGCTCCTGCCATCTGGCCCGAGATCGCGGCCGAGGCGCCAACAACCGGCACCATTTCGCCGAAATGGAACACGAGATGGGTGACTGCGCCGGCGATCCCGCACAACACGGAAAAATATACAAAGGCGAGATCGCCCATGCGGCGGGCCACGGCACTCCCGAACGCGAGCATCCAAAGCAGATTCACAACGAGATGGACCCATCCGGCATGCACGGTCATGTAGGTCACAAACGAGGTGACTGCGGTCAGATATCCTCCGGGAAGCTCCGGCGCCGCACCGCTATAGCGCGCCGGGATGAAAGCAAGCGCCAGCAGCAGAGTGATCCTCGTTTCATAAGGCAAAAGGCTTTTAACGAATTGAACGCCGATGAGGAGCGCCGCGACGCCCGTCACGCTGCGCGGGATGTTGAAAACGGGCTGAGACTGGCTCATGGCCTGCGCCTGCGAAACAATGCGGAATCGAGGCGTGGCAGCCTTAACAGCCGGCAACCGTGCGGCCCCCGCTGTGCCGCTTTGGCGCTGACATGGTCCCTGATTGACCGGTCCAAGATCATTAAAGCCGTTGTCTCAAAATGGGAGTTTACCTTGGCACGGCACGACGTTGGGCTTGGCTCTCGTTCGGGTGTAGCGTCCGCGCCGGTCAGCCGATGCAGTCAACGAGCCAACAGCTTTACGCATATTGGGACCGCGTGCGCAATGGGCGCGCGGCACCGCGCCGCGTCGAAATCGATCCGGCCAAGATCTCGGCTCTCTTACCTGAAACATTCATTGCCGAACGTGCCGGCGCCCGTTCCTATCGGTTCCGGCTCGCTGGGACCCGCATCTGCGAGCATTTCGGGCACGAGTTGCAGGGCACGGACCTCGTCGACTTGTGGAGAGATGCCGATCGCAGAGCGGTCGTCTCCCTGATCGACACCGTGCTGACCGACGCCGCTGTCGGCTATGGCCGCTCCTTCGCCTATGGGCAAGACAATCGGCAGGCATGTTTCGAGTTTCTGTTTTTCCCGCTGATCCACATTGGCGAAGCGCCCAATCGCCTGCTGGGCACCTTCACCGCCATCGAGCCTCCATTCTGGCTGGGGACCGAACCGCTCCTGCATCTAGAGTTAATAGAGCTCAAACTGCACCGGCCCGGGGAAGGCCCCTTGTTGAAGCAGGCCGGAGCCGAAGTCATCAGCCTTGTCAGCCGCCGCCTTAGCGATGGCACACAGAACCGCAGAAAAGCGCGGAAGAAATCGTCACGGACAGATTCTCAGACTCTTAACTAAGACGAGAGCGTTCAGGTTTGAGTAGGTCTCATAAAAGAAACCCTACCAATACATTCTCAAAACGATCTCTCATTTTATCCAGATCTCAAAATCTCTCTGACAGAGTGCTCCTCAATAAGAATTGGGGGGTGCAATGAAAAAGTTTGTCGTAGGCTCTGCCTTCTTGATGTTTATCGCGTCCTTGCCGGCGGACGCCACCAACAACCATGCGATCAGTCTCGCGCCGGCGCCGCAGGTGCAAAAGGTCGCCTTCATGGCCTCGTTCGGCGACACGCTGCCGCCAATCGGCTATGTGAACTTCTGCCGCAACCATGAACCCGAGTGTCGCCCGGCGCGTCGTTTCGCCGACCGGATCCAGCTTACTTCGGTCAAACTTCAAGAGATCGAAAGGGTGAACGATGCCGTGAACAAGGCGGTCGCCCCGGTCACCGATCTTGAACTCTATGGCGAACCCGAAGTGTGGGCCTATCCAAACGGCAACAAGGGCGATTGCGAGGACTACGTGCTGTTGAAGCGCCGTCTTTTGATCGCGCGCGGCTATCCCGAGAGCACGCTTCTCATTACCGTTGTCCGCGATGAGAACAACGAGGGCCACGCGGTGCTGACGGTCCGGACCGACAATGGCGATCTCGTTCTCGATAATAAGCGCAATAAAGTGACGCGCTGGGCCGATACGCCCTACACGTTCGTCAAGCGGCAGTCCGAGCGTAACCCGCTTCTATGGATCTCGCTTTTGCCGCCTGAGTCGGCACCGCAGACGGCCGTGTCGGCCGCAAACCGCCGCTAGCAGGAGGTCTCAGATCCCAACTCCGATTGGGACGCCAGACAGGCTCGGTGATCATCCCCCACCCATCCCAACTTGACCCGAGCCTTTACTCAAGCCGGCCTCGCCAAGAGGCCGGCTCTCTTTTTATTGGGCGAGGTCGAAATCGAGGATTGCCATCTGGAATTGATAGGCCGTCTCGCCCTCGTCCTCGTCGCGAAAGATCACGCCGATAAACTCCTCACCGATAAAGACCTCGGCGGAGTCGTCTTTCCTGGGACGCTGGCGCACCTGGAGTTCCGGCACCCGAAACAACTTCTTCAGGTAGTTCTCAAGCTTGAGAATTTCGTCCCGGGTCACTGCCGATCCTCCTTAATCCGCAAACGCCAATGTCTTAGCGTGCTATCCGTATCTAGTCGTTGCTGGTTGTCTCTTCGCCGGCAAACATCTGGTCCATGGTGAGCGCGGGCTCTTCGCAGCTTGCAACGCCGATCTCGCGCGCCGGAACACCCGCCACGGTCCGCCGCGGGGCCACATCGTTCAGCACGACGCTGCCCGCGGCAACTCTGGCGCAATCGCCAACCTTGATGTTCCCGAGAATCTTGGCGCCGGCGCCGATCAACACACCCCGACCGATCTTGGGATGGCGGTCGCCTTTCTCATTACCGGTCCCCCCGAGCGTCACGCCGTGAAGCATCGAGCAATTGTCACCGACCACCG
>Ga0307425_1000901_pt1 | contig 18467 bp, 14 predicted proteins | sample SalMarWE160330MG_FD_202152 | JGI IMG/M metagenome (GOLD analysis project Ga0307425, IMG submission 202152) | Salt marsh sediment microbial communities from the Plum Island Ecosystem LTER, Massachusetts, United States - WE1603-30 | ecosystem: Environmental > Aquatic > Marine > Intertidal zone >...
AAAAAGGAGGTTTTGCAAAGGTCTCATCATATCTTTATGACGCTGTCAAGACAGGGGTGTAATGATGCAATCCGGGAACAGAAACAGAGATCACCTGAATCTACTTTGCGATATTGGAGAACTGGCCAATCTCATCATCGGCAGTACCGATATCCAAGGGTTCCTTCAGCAAACCGTTGAGATGGTTGCACACCACCTCAATGCCGATGTTGGCTCCATCTATCTTTACGATGACACCACCCGGGATTTGGTGCTCCAGGCCACCGTTGGTTTGAATCCGTCAGCGGTGGGCCGGGTAAGAATGAAATCCGGTGAGGGCCTTGTGGGAAAAATCTTTGAATCCTTGAAACCCATTTGCGAAGCGCGTGCCAGTGGCCATCCCAATTTCAAGTACTTTGAAGAGGCTAATGAAGATCCTTTTGAATCGTTTCTAGCGGTTCCGATTCACAGGGGAAATGAAAGAATCGGCGTTCTGGTGGTACAGCATGAACATCCCGATTATTTTGATGAGATCGATGTGATGGCCATGCGGGCCATTGCTTCTCAGTTGACCGGAGCCATCGAAAACGCCCGCTTGATGATCGACCAAAACCGCGAGACGGTTCCCTCCCAAAGAGACGACCTGCTGGAAAGACTCCGGTTTATTAAAGGTAAAACAGCCTCAGGCGGATTTGCCCATGCCCCTGTTACGGTGTTGAAACCCGATGGTGAATCCTTGCTGTCCCATCGACCCGATTCAGAATTTGTGTCTGCACCCCGGGATTTTCTCAAGGCAGTGGAAGCGACCAAACAACAGCTCACGGATTTGCAGGATCGCCTGGCTCAACGTTTGCCGGAAAGTGCGTCCCTGATTTTTGAAGCCCACTTTATGATTCTCAAAGATGCCCGATTTGTGGATGCAATGCTGACAAAAATAGAACAAGGGGTATCTGTGCCCGAGGCGGTTCGAGATGTTGCCGGACATTATATAGCTCTTTTTTCTTCAGCTTCCAGCGCCTATCTGAGGGAGAAAGCTCAGGACATTGAAGATCTGGCCCGGCGTCTGCTCAACAACCTTTGCAAAAACACATCACAAGACACGGATCATACCGAAGGTCGGATTGTTATCGCCCGGCAACTCCTTCCATCCGATTTGCTCAAATTGGCATCTGAAGATGTTAAGGGAATTGTTCTAGTGAGCGGCGGGGTGACGTCTCACGTCGCCATCATTGCCCGGTCTTTGAAGCTTCCCATGGTGATTGTCGAGCGCAGCGATTTGCTGGAGCTTCCGGATGGTACGCCCATGCTCCTGGATGCGGATATCGGCAGCATTCACACCCGACCCTCTGAAACCATTATCCGGCGCTTTGAAATCCACAACCAGACACAAAAAGATGAAAAGAAAGCCGCCCGTCCCACACTTTTCCAAACAAAAACCCGCGACGGTGAATCGGTTAAACTGCTGGCCAATATTAATTTGCTTAGTGAAATAAAACTGGCCAAGGACCTCAACGTCGAGGGAATCGGATTATACCGAACCGAATTCCCCTTTTTGGTGCGATCCAACCTTCCCTCCGAAGAGGAGCAGTATTTGGTCTACAAACGGCTGTGCGATGAAATGGGCGACCGGGAAGTCACCATCCGAACACTGGATATTGGCGGCGAAAAATTACTGCCGTATATAGAAGGCATAAAGGAGGCCAATCCCGAACTGGGTCTCAGGTCGATCCGCTTTTCACTGCACCACCGGGAAGTATTTCTCCAGCAGCTAAGAGCGATCTTAAGGGCTGGTTCCGATTCCGGGAAATTAAAAATTGTATTTCCCATGATTTCCGGCATTGATGAGTTTCGCCAAGCCCGTCACGCAGTAGAAGAAGCCATGGTTGATCTGGCTCGCAAAAAACTGCCCTTTTATTCCGCACCCGCTCTTGGAGCAATGATTGAACTGCCGGCGGTATTGGATATTATCCATGAATTGGCCAATGAAGCGGATTTTTTTTCCATCGGGACCAACGACCTTATTCAATACATGCTGGCGGTGGATAGAACCAATGAAAGGGTGGCGGCCTATTATCAACCCTATCATCCTTCTGTTCTCAGATCCCTGAACCGCATCATTCAGGCAGCCGTCAAGGCTGAAATTGAGGTGACAGTATGCGGTGAAATGGGCCATGAGCCCGAATATATCCCCTTTTTTATCGGGGCCGGACTTAGAACCTTTAGTGTTGATCCGCATTTCTTGCGATCTGTTCAAGAGACGATCGTCAATCTTAGCGTAAGCGAAGCGACAGCTTATACCCGGACGTTGCTGGCCGAACCTACATTGGAAGGGATCAAAAAGTTGTTAAAGACCCAAACCGAGCGGCATAGCCGCATTTCATAACATTGTTACACGATGTTATTTTAACGCACTGACCAGGCTTTGCCCCCAATTTCCGCACATACGACATTTATTTTTGATGGGCTTTTCTGAAAATTCAACCGATGTATCGCTTTGATCGATTTCTAAAAATTCATCTCTAAGCGACCGATGTGAAAGAAAAAGATACAGGCGCTTTTCGGAATCAGCGTTGCGATATTCTTCTATAATTATATTATTATCTGTCATTTTCTTCTCCTTTGGGCGAAGGTTTGCTTTTTTCATCCTACGCTTGGTTTGCCCGTTAAAAATATACGCTGTGATGACATTTACAACGGCGTTGTCTCTCAAGATTTGCTTGTGTCCTAAACCTTCGGTGGTGTGCAAATCAACATGATTTGTTTTTTCCGAGAGTATCTTTGAATCCATATAAGGGATGGTTCGGTCATCCTTGTCGTGAACAATCAGCATCTTTGTTGATATTGTTTTTACAAGCACATCAGGGTTGTCTTGATGCACATCGTATCCGTAGTATCTTTCCATCTCGGCAACCAGGTTCCGATATACAATTTTAGGTACGCCGTGATGATTGAAGGCATTGAACAATATTTCTTTGAGTTTAAGCGCCGGAGCAATAAGGACAACATCAAGAAGAGGTTTCTCTTTTGAAATGCAATTGATCGTCGCGGATGCACCGATAGAATAAGCGATAATGCTCTGAATATTGAAGCCATGGGATGGATCCAAAAAAGACCTTACCGTATCAGAGAGTTCAAAGTAGTTGGTGACGTGTCCTTCTGATTTTCCATGTGCAGGCGCATCATAGGTGATAACCGAATATCCGGCGTCTATAAACGGCTTAAAAAAATAGGCAAAATTTACGCCGCGACCGTTCCACCCATGAACAAAGAGAATACCGGGTCCTTGTCCCCATTTCCAGCATTGAATGTCTTTATCATGAACATGAATATGAAACGACGTGGCATTTTCAAGAAATTGTCTTTCCAAAGGTGTGAGCGCATAGGACGTCGGTTTAAAAAATCCGTTTAATATGATTTTTTTCGCCGCGTTGGGCGCAAGATGCCATAATGCTGACAGCAAAACATGAATGCCTCTTTGTTTGGCCTTAATATAACGAACGTTCGTTCTTATCGGTTTCATTTTAACAATTTTTTTTGCCATATTATCTCCTTACTATTTATAGGAATTTAATATTCGGGTGAGAGCGGCTTCCTGACGTTTTTTGATTTCAGCGTCGTCAAGCAAATTATAATAAAGATGAAAACCCAGCAGAAGAGAATAGAGATCAAAGGCAAACTGGCCAACATCAATATCTTGCCTGAAATCACCCACCTGAACGGCGGATTGGGCGATGCGTTTAAGGCAATCGATCCATTCTTTCTGCTGATGCAGCAAAACATCCCTGACCTTTCCGGGTCGGTCACTGAAATCCGCACTTGCGGATACAAAAATGCAGCCCCCTGTCAATTCAGAAGTCCATTGAATCCAGTTGTCCACAAGAGCCCTGATTCTTGGGATGCCGGCTTTGGTTCTCAGTGCCGGGATGATGACACCTTCTGAAAAAAGTTGCGCCGCGTAATGGAGTATCTCGATCTGAAGATTCTCCTTGGACTGGAAATGAGCAAACACCCCGCTTTTGGACATATTCGTTGTTTTGGCAAGGTTTCCGATGGTTACGCACTCAAGTCCCAATTGGCTTGCCATATCCAGACCGGCTTCCAAAACAGTAAATTTGGTATCTTCTCCTTTTGCCATACCAATAAAATAGTACGACCGTTCGTTCTTGTCAAGTAAAAAAAGCCATCTCGTATATTTTCTTTATAATTTGATATGACTTCTCATTCTTGGACGGAGCAAGGCACACCTATTCGAAGTTCAATGCCGTTTACTGCTGATAAATCGATAGCTTTAAAGGTCATTGTTAAAAACATTCTAAAATTGACTTTAGCCGACTGAATCTATATTATACCGTCCACTAAACATGAGGGAGGCTGGATCAATGAAACACGGACACAATGCTTCCTGCCCGTGTGGTAGCGGCAAAAAGTACAAAAAGTGTTGTCTGGACGCAACTCCTGCGCCGGTGGACCTGCTCTACAGGCGGCTCAGTGAAACCCACAATCGGCTGGTGGATCGACTGATGAATTACGCTGTCGAACTCTTGGAAGAGACGATTGTGTCAGTGGCTATGGCTGAATTTTTAGTTTGGCCCGATGAAGCACCGGAGGAAGACTTCATTGAGCAGAACCAGCAGCTTTTCTGGCCTTGGTTTTTCTTTAATTGGATTCACGATCCCGAAGATACACCGCTTGATTTGAATTGGCCGATCGACCAAACCGTTGCGGAGTGTTATGCTGTATCGCAAAAGGACCGGCTCGATTCCATGGAGCGAAAGCTGATCAAGGCCCATTCCCGCCGTGCTTTCAGTTTTTTTGAGGTAATCGACTGCCGGCCGGGCAACGGCTTTTTGTTAAAGGATATTCTTACCGGAGAGCAGACGGACGTTTTGGAACGGTCCGCATCGAAATCTACCCATCCGGGGAATATTCTCTTCGGTCAAGTGATCAAGATTGACCACGTAGGCATGCTGATAAGCTCCGGTCGGTTTTGGATACCGCCACGGCTAAAGCCGGAGTTGATTCAATTTCGCAAATGGCTGAAACAAGGCAAACGAAGCATTACTATCGATATATTGAATGAGTATGATTGTGAGATCCGAGAAGTCTATTTTGACCTTGTCGAGACCTTGCAGCATCCTGCCGAATTATTTAATACCGACGGGGATCCGCTGATCTTTCACACCCTATATTACAAGATCGAATCGTCCGAACTGGCCTTTGAGCGTCTCCATACCCTATGCGACACCGATGCCGCCGACCGGCTGCGTTCCGAGGCGAAGTTGGATGCCAAGGGGCACATTCTACGCGTGGAGATTCCGTGGTCTCGCAAAGGCCATAAAAAGAGTAAGGCGTTGGAAAATACCTTGTTAGGCCACCTGATCATCGATGGAAATACGCTTACAGTGGAAGTAAATTCCATCCAAAGGGCCGGGGCCGCTCGTGAAAAGATTGAGCGGTTAATGGGCAACACCGCAATTTACAAAACCACCGAGATCCGATCGTTCGACGCCTTTGCCGCCGAAAGGAAAGCGGTAGGGCCTGATAGCAAGACGGATGCGCAGGGTCAAAATGCGCTGATGCAAGATCCGGAAGTGCGCCGTTACGTGGGCGAAATGCTGGCGGCTCACTGGCAAGGGTGGATCGATCAAAACATTCCCGCTCTGGACGGCGAGACACCGCGGCAGGCTGTCAAAACAACGGACGGCCGGGATAGCGTCATGGCCCTGTTACTCGATGCCGAGCTTCATATGGCCGCTGATCCCCACATGAGCGAGGCCGGTGTCAACGCGATAAACAAGGTTCGGCGCGAGTTGGGACTGGAAAGAAGTTTGAAAAAAAAGTTTCAAAAGGCGCAATCGGGAGACAAGGCCCGGCGGGTTGCCGCTATTCAAGAAATGATCCGAGCTTTTGGTCAAAAGAAGCTCAACGATATGTACACGGATCTGGCACTTAAACTGTGCAAGAAGATCGGCCGTATGCGCAGGCTCTCCATTCAACGGGGAAGGCAGGAGAACTGGGCTGCCGCCATTGTTTATGCCATGGCGCGAATTAATTTCCTGTTCGACCCGACCAATGAAGTTTACCTTACGGCAGACGAGATTTGTGACTTTTTCGGCACCAAAAAATCTACGGTGGGCAACAAGGCCGGCCAAATCCAGAAAACCTGTGATGTGTGGATCGGCGATCCTGAATTTTCCAATCCTGAATTTGCCGAGATGTTCACCATGTACGAAACGCCCGAGGGTTTCATCATTCCGGCATCTTTTTTGAGCGATCAAAAAACTACTTTTGATCCGGCTGAACCGGATACATCATCCAAGACCGAGACATCTCCTAATCGCCCTAAACAGAAGAAAAGCGATGCGTCGCCGAAAAAAGAAAGTCGTAACACCGACGATCGGCAGCTCAAGCTTTTTGATGATTGAAAAACTGAAAACAGATTCAATGTATATTGATTTTTCAGCTTTATATGGATTCTCATTCTCTACCTGGGCGGGGCTCGTCATTCTGCTGATCTAATCCAGAAGCACTATTCACTATTCAAGACACGACACCATTCTTCACGACACCATTCTTCATTCTTCTTGATTAGTGACTGTGTAAGTTCCGGTCTTCTAGACGCTTGCGACAGTCTTCCCGGTCAAAAAGACGGCAGGATATTGGTTTGATATTATGGATGGCACAAAAAAAACGCGGTTCACCAAAGTACTGAAACAGAAATGGGCAGAGTTGTTGATTTTCAAGTGTTTCACCGGAAAGGAAGCCAAACCAGTGATCCGGATAAACAACACCTGTTGGCGGATCCGGCGGTACGCCCCCGATCTGACAGCATACTCCACAGAGATTGCACCACTGGCCCGAAGGGAGGCGGTGACGGGTACTGTCCACTGGTATGCAGGTAACGGTGTTCGAATCAAACAGGGTTTGAATGTCGAGTCGAATCCTTAGAAAGGCTCCGGCCCATTCCACGAGTTCTTGGCCCAGGATCGGTTCCAGGTCCCATCGCTTTTTGTTGATAACAAACCGCATGCCGACCACATCGGCAAATATCGTCTGTTCCAGCATACCTAAGGGAAAGTAGGGGTCCGGTAATGCCCGCAACAAAACGGAGACATCTGTTTTGCGATGAAAACGATCCAGCAACTGCTTAAAAAACCGTTTTACAGCATGCTGTTGTGCGGTATCCGGTCTGCGCAACAAATTTTGCTGTAAATCGGCATACTGTTTGAACAATTCCGTGATATGATGCTGTTGATAGTTCATGGCTGTATCGTTTTTTCTTGACAAAATCCTCTTGACCTCCAAATTATTACCTTAAATTGTGTATGGGTTAAATATTTTTTTCACTTTACCCCATATTTCCTGATACACTTTGAGGGAAAGGTGCATAAGTGAGTTATATCTATCCATTTTAGGGAGGATGCCATGTTTATCGTCCACGTCTTTGTCCATGTAAAGCCTGACCGTATTGAAGATTTTAAGCAGGCAACCCTGGAAAATGCCCGCAACAGTGTTTTGGAGCCCGGCATCGCGCGATTTGATGTTGTTCAGCATCTGGATGATCCCACGCGGTTCATTCTTGTTGAAGTCTACCGAACGCCTGAAGATCCAACCGGGCATAAAGAAACTGCGCATTACCAAAAGTGGCGGGATACGGTTGAAGACATGATGGCCGAATCGCGCACCAGTATTAAATTGACCAATCTATTTCCGAACGAGAAAGGATGGGATTAATGATTCGATTCGAATTTGCCACAACCTCTCGAATTATTTTTGGCCGGGGAACTTTGAAAGAGGTTCCGGCACTGGCGACCCAAATGGGAGGCCGGCCGCTGGTCGTTACCGGCAAAAATACTGAACGCGCGGCACCATTGCTGGATTTACTTAAAACCACCGGCATGCAAACCTTCACTTTCGGCGTTACCGGTGAACCCACCGTAGAAATGACCCTTGAAGGGGTTCAACTTGCCCGTAAAAAGGCCTGCGATGTTGTCATCGGCATCGGCGGCGGCAGTGTCATTGATGTCGCCAAGGCCATTGCCGCCCTGTTAACCAACAGCGGAGATATTATGGATTATTTGGAGGTGATCGGTCAAGGACAACCGCTGACACATGCTTCGGCTGCCTGCATCGCGATACCGACGACCGCCGGAACCGGCGCTGAAGTCACTCGCAATTCGGTATTGTCATCAACAGAACACAAGGTTAAGGTGAGTCTTCGCAGTCCGACGATGTTGCCGGATCTTGCCGTCATCGATCCTGAACTTACCTATTCCATGCCGCCGTCTCTGACCGCCAGCACCGGACTGGATGCGCTAACCCAAAATCTGGAGCCTTTTGTTTCCTTGCAATCCAATCCATTAACGGATGCCTTGTGCCGGGAAGGCCTAAAGCGAGTTGCCCGTTCTTTACGCCGAGCATTTGAAAACGGAAGCAATACGACGGCCCGCGAAGACATGGCGATTGCCAGTCTATTCGGAGGTCTGGCGCTTGCTAACTCCAAACTGGGAGCGGTTCACGGATTTGCAGGCACCATGGGCGCCATGTTTTCAATACCGCATGGCGTAATCTGCGCCTGCCTGCTTCCTCATGTCATGGAAGTCAATGTCAAAGCATTACAGCGTAAAGACTCCCTTAAGTTCCTATCACGCTTTGATGAAGTCGCCCGCCTTTTGATCGGCAAACCAGATGCCGGGGCAAAGGACGGAATTGATTGGATTCACGATCTGTGCAACGCACTGGATGTAGCGCCGCTTTTCGAATTCGGAATCACGGAAGCTCACTTTCCTGAAATGATCGCCGGGGCCAAAAGAGCGAGCAGTATGAAAGGAAATCCTGTTGAATTAACCGATGAAGAGTTCATCGAAATCTTAAGAAAAGCCCTTTGAAAGCCAACACTTTTGCAATGTCAGGATTTGCTTTGTAATAAAGGAGGAATTCCCTCGGATACCCTTCGGAGAATGTCCCAATATGCGCCGCGGTGCCCGGATTTGATCGCTTCGATCAGTTCCGGATTGTCATTATAATTGTAGTCCGGATTTGCCTCGGTCCGACGTCCGAGAAGAAATCTCGGATCATCACCCACAATTCCATGCAGCCAATCTTCCACGTCTTCACCCAAACTGATATCACAGTAATAAATCGGACGAAGAAAAGATTCATTATTTTCCAGGGTTCCGAAAAGGCTGGGATTTTTCGATAACGTTCCTTTTGACGTTGATAGGATTTGTCGCCCGAGGGGCGTCATTGGATATAGTCTTATACCGAGACTAATCCCCACACGATCTGGTTTGATCTTTTTCATCAGATGAATCGTTGTTTCAATGGATTTTCTTGTTTCGCCGGGAGATCCAAGGATTAAGTCGAACATGCAGATAATATCATGTCTGAGGCAAATGTCTCGAATTCGAGTCAAATCATCCGAGCTATAATTATGGCCGAGCTGACGCAGCATGTTATCATCACCATGGTCGGCACCGAAATCGATCCCAACACATCCGGCGTTACGCATTACATGCGCCAACTCTTCTGTAAAAACCTCTGGAGAACAGTAGGCATACCATTTAATTTTATTTCCCAATCCTGACTTGATGATGGATTTAGATACCTCAACCGCATGGGAATAGGGCAAATTAAACTCGCAGTCACACGTATGAAATACGTTGATTCCACGGTGATAAAGATCGGTTAATTCCGCCACCGCATTTTGTGGCGGACGCAGCCTTATTGTTTTACCCTTGATAAATGGTTCCGGACAATAGGTACACTTCATGGAACAACCGCGTTTGGTTTCGAACCCGACTTGCCCGCCGTTTTTGAAATAATATTGATTGTCAATCAAAGATCTGGAGGCCAAATCTATTTTTTCAAGAGGAACCGTTAAAATGGCGTTGTGTTTAAAATCACCGTTTTTCATCCAAACCAGTCCCGGTACCGTATCCAATTCAATGTTGTCTCTGAGCGCCGTTGCCAGTTTAACAAGACTCTCTTCTCCATCTCCGCAAATGCCATAGGACACATCGCAAAATTTCAGAACCTCAGAGGGAAAAATGGAAAAACCGACGCCGCCAAGACAAATCGGTGCGTCGGTTGAACGTTGAACTGCCTCAAGAACCGGTATTGCTCGAAGCAGAGAAAAATCCTGACTCGCGAAATAGGAATCATCTATGTTTCGGAGGGTAACACCGACAAGAACCGGTTTATCTGTCAAAACATCAGAGAGTTTTTTCCGCCAATCCGGTTCAATGGCACAATCCACCAAATCGACGTCTATCCCGGCATGACGGCATGCAGCGCCAAGATAGTCCAGAGATAAAGGAGTCACCGGAGGCTTCATGGGATTCGGGTTAACAAGAACGATTCGCATCTTTCCCCTCAATAAAAAAATGGTTTCTTTTTGACAAGCTATATCATGCAACGAAAACGGAAAATCTCGTGAATAAATTCTTATCAGCTATCTATTTTTTATCTTAAAAGGACGAAAGTCGAGAATGCAATAACTTTCTTATTGCAATTATGTGCAATCTTCGAATTTACATTCCCGTAAGAGTTCTTCCGGTGTAATCGTGTAAAGTGCGTCCAGCATTGCAATCATGAAACTTCCCGGCGCAGATGCGTTTTTTGCTGCAACTTCTCCGGCCAGCCCAAAAAAGGCCAGTGCCGTAGCCGTTGCACTGACAGGGTTATCGTCCACCGACAGGAACGCGCCAATGGTTACCGTAGCCGTGCAACCGGTTCCGGTGACATATCCCATGAGGGGATGACCGTTTGAAACCCGTATCATCTGTTTGCCGTCTGTAATTAAGTCTGTGGGACCCGTAACTGCGATGACGGATTCGAGTTCGCCGGCAAGAATTTTTGCGGATCCCTCAGCAGCCTCAACCGAATGAATTGAATCCACCCCCTTGGTTTTTGAATCGTCCTGTCGAAGTGATAAAATTTCTGATGCATTTCCGCGAATGACGCTGACGCGGGTTTCTTTGATGATTCTTTTTGCGGCGCTTGTCCTGAGTGATGTTGCTCCGGACCCGACAGGATCGAGAATGATCGGTGTTTTGGATTCCGATGCCTTTTTCCCGGCTTTTATCATCGATTCGATCCAGTCGTCGGTCAGCGTGCCGATATTGAGAACCAGAGCCCCGGCAAAGGATACCATTTCTTCCACCTCATTTGAAGCATGGGCCATCACCGGTGATGCACCCATCGATAGTAGGGCATTTGCAGTGTAGTTCATTACCACGTAATTGGTGATATTATGAATCAACGGCTTTTTCTTTCTTATTGCCACCAGATTCTGAGCAGCTTTTTCTGATAAACTTTTCATGTCTTACCTCGCAGTCATTTCAAATGCGGCATGCTGTATTGCGATATCCGGTCTGACCAACAGATTTTGCTGTAACCCGGCATACTGTTTGAACAATTCCGTGATATGATATTGTTGACCGTTCATGGGGGATACTTTTTATAAGATGATACACTGGATCGTTTTGTTTTGACAAAATCCTCTTAACCATCAAATTATTACCTTAAATTGTTTCCAGATTAAATGTTTTTTTTACTTTGCCCCACATTTCTGTTTAATCTTGTAGTACATTCGTGCTGAACGCGAATCAACTTTTAACAAAAATTAAAAAATATTTTCTTTACTTCTCATAAGCCACCATTAAACAACCAACAACCAGCCTTTAGAAATTCTTTAACCGTTCAGGGGTAACTGAAGGTTTAAACACGAAACCATCAATTCTCACCTCATTTACTATTTGACCTCACTTGACCTCTAAAGGTCTTCCTTAATGATATCGCTTTTTGCTACCATATATTGTGTTATTTAGTTCTTGACATACAAAATATATAGTCTTATACGGGTATTAAATAATTCTTCTTTTAACATTTGATTTAACACAAGTAGTCTGCCATGAAACCCACACTTATCGATAACGGAGGGAGGAGATTAGGAGAAGAGAGGCGACAATTTTCTTATTTAATGCATATTCCTGAGCGCAGGTCTGGTAAGGAAAGAAGAGGCGGGTTTGATAGGAGCCTAAAATAATTGAGATATCATTTTTTAAATAGGGGTAGATCTTTTTTTAAGATGTGCTCTTTTTGTTTTTATGAAGAGTTGGAACATAAAATTAAATCGTTGGAGAAGAAATTTCATTGGATTTTAAGCTGGAAAGGTTTAATCGGCTGTTAAACTTAAATCTAAAGGGGTGCAATATGAAAAAACATCTACTAATTACTTCCGTTTGTGTACTGGTGTTCTTTTTTTCTGCTCCTGGTTATAGTGCTGAGGGCCTTTATGTGAGTGGTAATATCGGTTTTGCCATGGCAAGTGATTCCGATTTAACAGATTCGACTGTCCCGGGTGTTACGGTCAACACTGAATTTGACACTGGATTGGCCCTTGGTGCAGCTTTAGGATATAACTTTAATAGATTTAGAGTGGAAGGCGAAATATCTTATCAAAAAAATGACATTGACAAAATTGGTTCGCCGGGAGTTATTTTGGATCCAACCGGAGACGCAGTAGCCCTTTCATTTTTAGTTAATGGATATTATGACTTTATCAACAGCAGTGCATTTACCCCGTATATAAGTGCTGGCTTAGGATTTGCTCAAGTCGAGTTTAATAATCTCGATATCTCCGGATTAGGCTTTTCCAGTTCAAGTGATAAGGATACCGTATTTGCATATCAGATAGGAATTGGAGTAGGATATGCTGTAACCGAAAAAGTGACTATCGATGTAAAATATCGTTACTTTGACACAGAAGATTCTGAATACGATACGACAGAAGCAGAATTTGCCAGCAACAATTTTATTTTTGGAGTGAGGATTAATTTTTGAAGTATCGGTTCTTTTGTTAACAATACCACTGAACAAGAGGCTCGTCCGGCAATATTCGCTTATGGCCTTAAAACCTCAATCATTCGAACAACATCGCCATCCATTTCAACTTGAATTCCCTGAACGTTATAGCGAACTTCTCAAAAGCCAAATAATCGTTCGGTAATTTTCCGGAAGAAGCAGCATCTGATTCGGTTTTCTAATCCATCTTATAGCATTTTTTTGTTTGGTTTCAATACCTCTGACTATTTTCTGTAAGACGAAAAACAGGTCCAAAAGGTTATGCTTTTTCATTGTTGGGTGAAAAAAAGGTTTTTAGCCAGTTTTTCTTTAACAATATATGTACTTGCATGATTTTTGCATACGAATAAAACTGAGTTTTTTTAACTTAATATTCAAGATCAAATTAACACCTTTAAGAGGATAGCGTACAAATGTTTGAGTTAGTTATGATAGGAAATGAAAGCGTAGATGACTTGGCCGAGTGTAGATCTGAAGTAAAGACCATTTTGGATGAGTATTACAGTGTGCAATTTTTTTTAAATGATAAGGGGCCAACCTACCTATTCAAATTACGAAATATTTCCTCAAATGGGCCCTGTATTCTTGTAAAACAAGACTCCTCCGTGCTCAAAGAATTGAAAGTTGGCGATATATTGGACATGGAATACAATCAGCCTGAATCATTAAGTGGCAAGCTTTTAAAAACCAAAATCGCTTCAAAAAATTCCCATGATTGTTATACAGGGCATTCTATCGTCGAGCTATCTATCATCGACAGTCAGAATGATCAAAAAGATTAAACCAAACGAGTCCTATGATTCAGCAAAAAAAATACAATTCCCCTAAGAGAAATTAGAGATTCTCTTATGTGAAACAAGGGTAAACTTGCCAAAAAGACCCACATATCCAAAAAAAATCACGCCTAAAATAGAACATACCTTGCAGAATTGAAACACAATTAATATTATTGGACGATAAAGATCCAGTAATAACTTTGTGTTAATATTTTGACACTTAAAATTCGATAGTTCTGACAGCCTTTATGTTTGTGTTTTCGAGTTTTTTTTTCTAATAATCATATAGTTCGTAGTAAATAAAACTGTTAAGTTAGATGATGGCATTAGCATGCTCTGCATCATCAGAAGCCGGCATTTCATGAAACGTTCCTCTGTGATGTGTAAACATGGCTGACACTTCTTATTTCCGCTTACAATTTATTGTCTTTGCACTGGTGTCCGCATCCTTCACGAACATTTACATCACTCAACCCGTATTGCCTGTGTTACGGGATGAGTTTGCTACGGATATGGTATTGGTTTCTTTCAGCGTGTCCGCTGTTATCCTTGGCATTGCACTATCCAATCTTCCCTTCGGTTTTTTGGTAGATAGGTTGCCCATCCATCCCATTATTTTAACCGGGGGTATTTTGGTGGCTCTTGGCGGTTTGGTTTGTGCGGTGACAAAAGACCTTTGGGTTTTAATTACAGCACGGTTTTTCCAGGGCCTCTTCATCCCTGCATTGACAACCTGTCTTGCAGCCTATCTGGCAAAGGTACTTCCGGCAGAACGGTTAAACGTGGTAATGGGCTCCTATGTGTCTGCTACGGTGCTCGGGGGATTGGGTGGTCGCCTGCTTGGCGGCTGGATACACCCGCCAATGCATTGGCGCTATGCTTTTGTATCTGCCTCGATTCTCATCCTCATTGCCACATTCACCGCGTTTCGGTGGCTCCCGCATACTTCAATTGAAAATAAACGTCAGCATATTACCATCAGTTATTGGGAATTGCTGAAGCGCTGGGAGCTTTTGCTTATTTATTTCTGTGCCACGGGTAGTTTTTTAATTTTTTCATCTGTTTTCAACTACTTACCTTTTCGTATGACGGCGCCGCCGTTTAATTTCTCTACTGAAGTAACGACGCTCCTTTACCTCGTGTATATCGTAGGAATCTTTATGGGACCGACAGCCGGTGAAGCCAGTAACCGCTTTGGAAGTGGAAACACTTTACTGGGAGGTACCGCCGTTTTAGGGGTTTCATTAACGCTTATCCTGCTGCCTTCAACCATTGCGGTCGTACTTGCGCTTTTAGGTATTTGTGCCGGGTTTTTTACCATCCATGCCGCGGCCGTTGGTTCCCTTAACCGTAAGCTTTCTAGCGGCCAAGGGCGTGCGAATGCTCTTTATGTGTTGTTTTACTACATGGGGGGATGGCTTGGAATCACCTTGTCTGGATTTGCGTATAAACAGGGAGGATGGAGCGCTGTGATATATATTTGCTTGTTCTTTTTGGTCATTCCATTGAGCGCGGGTATTGGAGAGCGCAAAAACAACAGCCGATACAGCAGAGCAGGCCGGAAAAATTTTTTAAGATAAAATCACATGATGCTACCGAAATATTTGCCCGGCAATAAACAGTTGGACACTTCCAATCAATCCAGGTCGTTTTCCAGCACCAGCCGAAAGCGCGGTTTGCCTGTGCTAAGCTTCTCCATGGCATCATTGACCTTGGACATGGGAAATGTCTCGGTTACCGGACCGATGCCGTGTCTTGCGGCGAATTCGAGCATGGTTGCCATGGTTGCCGGACTGCCCAACGGGGATCCACCGATGGATTTCTGACCGATAATAAGCGGGAATACGGTGGCCGAAACCGAAGGTGCCGCCCCGACAATATGAAGTTTGCCTTTTGGACGGAGTGCATTGATGTAACCGTCCCAGTTCAGGTCGACATTGACGGCAACCAGGATCATATCCAGAGAGTTGGCGAGCTTGGCCAGTGCATCAGCATCGTGGGTGCTGACAAAATGATGAGCGCCGAGTTCGCGGGCTTCAGCTTCTTTGCCGGGGCTGGTAGAAAATGCGGTGACCTCACATCCCCATGCGTTGAGAAAGCGAAGGGCCATATGCCCCAAGCCGCCGATTCCGACGACACCCACGCGGTCGGTGGGCTGGATGTTGTTCTGGATGATGGGATTAAACACCGTAATACCGCCGCAAAAAAGCGGCCCTGCGGTGGCAACGTTGATCCCCTCCGGCAATGGAATGACCCAGGCTTTATGTGCCCGCACCTTGTTGGCAAAACCGCCATGGCGCCCGACAATGATACCTTCAGCGGTTGGACAGAGGTTGTGATTCCCGGACATACACGCGCTGCACGTCATACACGAATTGGAAAACCAACCCAGACCGACGCTCTGCCCCGGTTTGAGATGCGTGACCCGTTCACCGAGCGCGCCAATCTTTCCAACGATTTCATGTCCTGGCACCAGGGGGTATTCGGTCATTTGCCAATCATTGTTCAACATGCTCAGGTCGCTATGACAAATTCCGCAAGAACTGATGTCAATTTCAACCTGATCAACCCCAAGCTCTCCGGGATCATACTCAAAAGGTTCGAGTTTTCCTCCGGCTGTTAGTGCTGCATATGCTTTTATTGCCATCGTATTATCCTCCTTCAAAGAAGGTTTGTTGTTTAAACGTTAATCCTATCGAGTGACACATGTCTAATTTTCAAAATAACGCCGAAATCATCAAAGTCAATTGGTTCTTAACGCGTGTTTTTTTGGCAACGTGAAAAAAAGCCGGGTCAGATGTCGGTCAGTAACGGGCCGTTGCCAAAATCATTTTTCGCTTGGATAAGATTTTGGGTATAAAGCCCGTATAACCCTTGAAAAATTGTATATCGGGACGCCGCTTTACAGCCCGGTGTTATCCATAAAGGCGCTGTAAAAAATAATTCATTTGTTTGTACCACCAGGGCCAATCGTGATTTACGTTGTAGCCCCAGAAATCAACCCAGGCTGGAATTGATTTTTCTCTAAAAAGGGCATCCAGGGAGCGTGTATCGGCAATGGCTTCCTCTTCCCAGGGCCCTTGACCCACGCAGACGATAATTTTACTGTGCCGGTACCGAACCAGATACCAGGGATCGTTGATTCCCGAAAGATAGTTTACAGGAGAATTGAAGTAAACAGCAGGTATGTCGGCGGCCGAGAGTCCGAACTCGGTTCGATCCAGTCGATAGAGGCCGCTTAAGGCGATGGTGCCTTCGAAAACATCCGGATGCTTGAGGAAAAAATTCACGGAGTGATAGGCCCCCATGCTGCAACCGTTGGCCATCACCCTTTCATTCGGTGAATGGCAGTGAACGCGGATAAACGGGATTACCTCTTGGATCACATAACGGTCATAGACTTCATGCCGCGCATTTCGATCCGCCGGCGGAACGGCGAAATTGTACCAGGATTCTGCATCGATGCTGTCTATGCAAAACATCTTGATTTTGCCTTCATTGATAAACCCTTCAATGGCGTTGATCATCCCCATGCCTTCATAATCAAAATACCGGCCACGGGAACAGGGAAAAACCATAAACGGTTTTCCAAAGTGTCCATAAATTTTCAGGGCCATATTCCGATTCAGATTCGGGCTGAACCAGTGGTGTTCTTCAGTGTGCATATTTTAGCTTTCAGTTGCATGAATGAAATTAATGATCTCAAAGATATCGCCTAATTTTGCTGATCTGAAAATATAACCGATATCACCCAGGGCGCTGCTGAACACGCCGGGAACGCTTGCTACCTGGACCATAAAGTCACCGTAACGTATCATGATGTCTTCATCTCCGTGACGATAACGCTGGTTATTTTTGCGGCTCGTGTAGCAGCAGTGATACTTGCGTGTATAGGGAAGTTCCGTGCGCCGGAGAACCAAAAGTTCGGCCCATACCTGATAAATATCGATGTCACAGGCATAATTGAACATGTCGGTGGTAAAGCCGCCCGGCGGTCGCATGTTCACTTCCAGTCCTGCATAGGTGTCGGGGGCGGTTTGAAAAAATTCGATATGAAAAAAGCGCTCTTTCACCTCGAAGGCCTTTATGCACCGACGCCCGAGCGATTCCAGGACCGGGGGAATCTCCCGCAGCGAGTAGTAATAGATGTGGCGCGCCTCGTTGACCGTTTCCATGATTCCCTGACTGAACGTATGCGCAGTGTAGAACACCAGATTGCCATTGCGGTCGGCCAGTCCGTCAAAAGAATAAATGGAGCCGGAAATGAATTCTTCCATTATGTAATCCACCGCCGGCTTGCCGGCAAAGAACTTTTTCAGATCTTCATCACTGTCCAGGCGATAGGTATCCAGGGCACCCACGCCTGCATCGGGTTTGGCCACTACCGGATAGCCCGTCTCGCGAATCAACCCTTGGGCGTCCTCCATGGTCTGCACCACCCGTCCCCGGGGCACCGGTACGCCGGCCTCCCGGAATTTGTCCTTCATCCGGGATTTGCGGCGGATGTGGTCAATATCTCGGCCTCGAATACCAAAGATATTGAAATCGTCCCGTATCCGGGCTTCGGTGCTCAACCAGTACTCGTTTAGCGACTCAAACCGATCGATTTTACCATACTTGTGGGTGAAAAATCCGCAGGCCCGCAGCAATGCATCGTAGTCGTGCATATCATCTATTCGAAAGTACTCTGTAAGAGAATCACGCACCTCAATGGCCAAGTGGTCGTACTGCGGATCTCCGATTCCCAGCACGTTGGCCCCGGCCTGTTTCAGATTCCGGCAGAAACGGTGGTAATGGGGCGGGAAGTGAGGTGAGAGATACACAATGTTCATGGTTTTTACCTTT
>Ga0307425_1000902_pt1 | contig 18443 bp, 19 predicted proteins | sample SalMarWE160330MG_FD_202152 | JGI IMG/M metagenome (GOLD analysis project Ga0307425, IMG submission 202152) | Salt marsh sediment microbial communities from the Plum Island Ecosystem LTER, Massachusetts, United States - WE1603-30 | ecosystem: Environmental > Aquatic > Marine > Intertidal zone >...
GCGTTTTCTTCCGGCCTTCCCATATCACCACGCGGGTCCCCAGTGAATCATCCACGTAATAGTCACTCCATTTATCCCTCGACCGGGCGACCAGCCGTTCGGTCTTAAGGTTCAGGAGCTCGGTCAGCGAATTGCGGATGGCCGAAGGATCTGCGCTGCCGCTCAGATCATCCATCGAGACGGTCCATCTCGACCCTGTTCGTTCAAAGGCCATTTCTTTGCCGTTCTCGGCTTTCGGATAGAGGAACATGGAAGTGATTGCGCTTGTATCGATCCGGACCAGTTCCGTATCGAGGGTGCGGACCGACTTTTTGGAGGTGACCAGCCGGGTAACAACCAGAACCCCTATGAGTCCCAGTAAAACGATCAGCAATATCCGGTTATTGAATTTTCCGCTCATAATCATTCGTGATTTGTATTGAAATTTTATCGGCCATGGGTCAGGAATAATCGGCTTCCATGCGGGCGATGCGCTGGTTTTTCCGGTACTGGAAGCGGATGAATCCGTAGATGAGGACCAGTACGATCGGAAGCAGGAAGTTCAACCACTTCAGCAGGGTCCGCGTTCCGTCCTCAAGCTGTCTGATGGGCCTTGAGCTTACGCCCTTGGTCCTGAGGGCGATCAGTCCCGTGTCATCACTCAGCCAGTCTATGCTGTTGACCATAAGGCTAACGTTATCTGGATTGATCTGCTGCTGTCCCCCTGGATTGACGGGAAAATCACCGTCCGCGAAAACGACCATTTTACTGTTGGCATCGCCTGCCAGGTTTCCTTCAAGGGCGGCACCGACCACCAGTTTCTGCATGGGAAAATCCGCCTGGGTCCAGCGGCGGGTATAATTGAAATACTGCGGGGCGGACTGGGTTCCCGACTGGTCCGAACTGAAGACCAGGGGGGTGTAGGTAATGGCTGAATCGCCCATGAAATCCATGGTGCTGGCAAACTGGAAGATCACCTCTTCCAGTCCCGATGTAATGGGATGGTCCGCAAAACGGTTAAGCCTCGGGATATGAGGAATGGCAATGCTGGAGATCTGGATGGCATTTCCGATCTGCTGCTGCATGGTTGCATTGACGCAGTTGGCATCGATCAGGAAATTCTCATTCACGACCAGTCCCTTGCCCCGCAGCCAGGATTCGAGTCCCGTGTAAAGGCCGCTTCCATACTGGTTCTGCAGGTCGCCGCTAACGCGGTTCATCGCAATGAACAACCTTCCGCCCCGGCCCAGGAATTCGTCCAGGCGCCGGAAAACCACGGGCGGGATGGTATCGGTCGGGCGTACGATGGCCAGGGTGTTGATGTAGCCTGGAATGAAGGTGGAATCCGTTATTCTTACATTTTCAATGCGGTAGAGGACGCTAAGTTCCTGGTTAACCTGTGTGAGTTGGTTCAGACCGGGCTCTCCCTGTCCCTGCAGCAGCCCGACGACCGGTTTGTCGGTCACCGAAAGTTTCTTGATCGCCGTGGAAAGTGTGTATTCCATGGCCAGCCCGGGCTGTACGACGGGAATGGTCTCCTTACGGTCCCCCAGGCTCAGGACCGCTCCCATATAGGCTCTTTGCTGTTTCATCTGGTCCTTTTCCCTGACGTTAATCATGACCGGCTGTATGCCGTTCTGCATGGCTTCCGTTTCGAGTTCATCGTTTTCATTGGGACTGACGAACTCGTAAACCAGCATCTGACCGGAGAGCCTGCCGTATTCAACCAGCATCTCACGGAAGTCGTTTTTCGTCTTGATCAGCTGGGCAGGCAGGTCCTTGCTGAAATAGGCCTTCACGGTGACGGGTTCTTCCAGCTCGTGCAGGATCTCCCTGGTTGCCTTGCTCAGGGTATACTGATTTTCCTCCGTAAGGTCAAGTCTGAAATACAGATGCTCAGACAGGATGTTTATCACCAGGATGATGGCGACGAACAGGATTATGCTGATGGTGTACTTGTTTATCTTCATGGCCCTGTTGAGATTAGCTGGTGAGCGTTCTTTTCGAAAGGGACACCTCCGAGAGGAAGATCCCGAGCACGATCAGTGAGAAAAAGTAGACCAGGTCGCCGCTGTCAAGGACGCCGCGCGAAATGCTGTCGAAATGTGTCCGCATGCTAAGTCCGCTGAACAGCTGGCCGGCCAGGCCGGTGAAACTTGAGGCAAGCATATCGAACAGAAGATGGAAGAAAAGTCCCACGAAAAGCGCGGCCAGGTAAGCCACGATCTGGTTCCGCGTGATGCTGCTCGCCCAGAGGCCGATGCTGATGTAGGCACCGCTCATGAGCAGGAGTCCCGCGTACCCGCAAATCACCGCCCCCAGGTCAAGGTTCCCGATGCTGGCAATGGTGATTACATAGGGAACAGTGAAAAGCAGGGCGACTAGTATCAGCAGGAAAGTCGACAGGAATTTGCCCAGTACGATCTGCCGGTCGCTGATGGGCCTGGTAAGAAGCAGCTCAATGGTCCCCGTTCGGATCTCTTCGGCCAGCAATCTCATAGTAAGAGCCGGAATGAAGAAGAAAAGCGTCCAGTACGCGATCATGAAAAAGGCCCTGAGGCTTGCCTGTCCTACCAGGAACACGTCCGAGCCGAACAGCCAGGTAAAAAACCCGCTTATTCCCAGGAACAGGACCAGCAGGATGTATGCGATCAGGGAATCGAAAAATGATCGGAATTCTCTTTTTGTCAGTATCCAGATGGTATTCATGGCGATAATTTTTTCGTTGGATCAATTGGTGGTCAGTTCCCTGAAAATATCCTCCAATTTGGTCTCGAAGGGGATCATTTCCGTCAGGGTCCATTTGTTCTTAACACAGAGTCTGAAGACCTCCCTGGCCGTGCCTGACCCGGGTTGTGCCGTGATATCAAAACGGTTGTGCTGCCGGTCAGCGAAATCGACCATGGTCACTGAAGGCAGGTTCTGAAGGGCTTCGAAAACGGCATTCGGCTCGCCGTCCTCGATCCTGGTCTTCAGGATTTCCTGTCCCGTTGCCTGTTTGCGCAGTGTCTCCGAGGTTCCGTCTGCTACGATTTTGCCGCGGTTGATGATCAGGATCCGGTCACAGGTGGCTTCCACTTCGGGAAGGATGTGGGTGCTGAGTATGACCGTTTTTTCACGGCCAAGCTCCCGGATCAACTTGCGGATCTCGACGATCTGGTTGGGATCAAGACCGGAAGTGGGCTCGTCCATTATAAGGATTTCCGGATCGTGGATCAGTGCCTGTGCGAGTCCCACCCGCTGCCTGAATCCCTTGGAAAGCTCCCCGATCTTCTTGTGCTTTTCGGCGTTGAGTCCCGTTACACGGATCATTTCGACCACCCGCATCGGAAGTTCAGCCTTGGGTATCCCCTGCAGACCTCCGACAAATTCCAGGTAATCGATTACCGGCATGTCCGGGTACAGGGGGTTGTTCTCGGCCAGGTAGCCGATGTGACGCTTGATCTCATCCGGGTCATTGCTGATGTACTTGCCGCCCACCGCGATGCTGCCTTCGGAAGGGGTGATAAAGTTGGTGATCATCCGCATCGTGGTTGTCTTTCCGGCTCCGTTGGGACCGAGGAATCCAAGGATCTCCCCGGTTTTGACCTCAAAGGATATCCGGTCAACAGCCCTTTGTCCACCAAACTTTTTTGTCAGGTTTTCAATTCTGATGTCCATATGAAATCCAGGTAAATTCTATTATATATCATCGGACCCGGTAAGTCCTGGCTGGATCCGTAAGTTCTTAAAATCCGACGCGAATATGCAAAATCTATCACTATATATCAATTGTACGGTTTGCAATTTTCAGAAAAACCAAAATGCTTTTCATGGCAGATATATCTTTTAAGTGACATGCAAAATTAATCTGAAATTGGCCCGATGTCCAGCCTTCTAAAACCCTTTAACTTCTTTTAACATTTTTTAATAATTGATGCACGGTGAAATCCCCCGGACCAGAATTCCTGCCGGGCCAATTACGCGGACGGCTAACCGATATGCAGGCCATAATACTGGTGGTTGAATTCCCTGCCGTTAATTTCGGCAAGGGCAGGCATGTCCCCCCATTTTTCAAAGCCATATTTCCCAAGTAAACCAATACTGGCGATGTTAGGCTCCAACAGTATGGCAATCAATGATTTGAACTTCAGTGCGGGTGCTCTTTCGATGGCGTATTCCAGCAGGGCGCTACCTATTCCGCAGCGATGGTAATCCCGGTGGACATAGTAGCTGATCTCTGCGGTGGACCGGAGGGCCTGACGGCCTTTCCGGTAGGGACTGAAACAGATCCAGCCTGCAACCATGCCGTTTTCTTCCCAGACATAGACAGGATACTGGTCCGGGTCATGTTCCCTGAACCAGGCCATCCGTTCCTCCATGGATACGGGTTCGGTATGGGCCGTGGAAATTTTTGAGGCCACGGCCTGGTTGTATATCTCGTTTACCGCGTTTAAGTCATTGGCATTAAGCTCCCTGATGTTTTTCATTCCTTGCAGAAATTATAAATTACCTTGTAAGCGGCATCGATTCCCAGTTCGCCCGCCCTGCTGAGGTCGGGGCACCCCGTCTCAGGCGAGTGCATGAAAATTTCCAGCAGTCCCCTGTTATAATAAGCCACTCCCAGATCGGGACTGAGTTCGATGCATGCCGAATAATCCCCGAGGGCTCCCTGAAGTTCGTCCGTCAGACTTTTAATGTATGCCCTGTTGAAACGGGAAAAAACGAAATCCGGATTCAGGTTGATCGACCGGTCGAAGTCTTTCAGGGCGTTGAGATAATATCCCCTGACCGTGGTGCTGGCTTCATCGGCATGCATACCCGTATTTTCGATCGAGCTGATTATTTCAGCAATGGCAAAATTATGGTACCCGCGGATAAAGGCTGCAAGGTAATTTCCCGACAGGTCTTCTCCGGAATCATCAAGCATGGCAATGGCCTCGCGGTACTTCATCTTCCAGCCCAGGATCAGGCTTTTCAGCATGACCTCGTTTGCCCGGGCATCTTCCAGGGGGAGCAACCGGATGAGCCGCTCAAGGATTGAATCGGGGTAAGATTCCGAGAGGGAATAATCGTAATTTTCAAGCTCCATGACCAGGCCAGGATCCCCGGCCTTTCCTGGTATCTGCAGGCCTTCAACCCGGAAATGGGACCCGTCATACCGGTCTTCCCTGAGGCTGATGGAAAACACCGGGATCATCCGGATGTTCTCATCGGAATACTGGATCCTCGAATTCCGGACCTTCTCCACCGGGGTGAAATCTGCATTGAAATCGGTGATGGTTTTCAGGTAGCTGATCTCGCTGAGGTCGAATCCGGGGACCTGAATCCGGAGCAGGCTGTCGACCGTGTTCCTGTCCTCGGAATAACCTTTGAGATCGTTCTGTGCAATGCGGGTGAATGAGCGGTTTTCGTAAGCGTGTATCAATCCCGGGTAGAGATCGATGGCTGCGGAAAAATCTTTCTCGGCACCCGCATAGTCTTCCATCCTTGTTCTGATAATTCCCCTTATATAATAGGCATAGATGTTTTTGGGACTGAGACGGATCACCTGGTTGAAATCTGCCAGGGCTTCCGGGTACAATTCGTGATCCATCTGCAGCAGTCCCCTGTTATAATATCCCAGCGCGTTGTTCCGGTTCAGTTCCACCGTCCGGTTATAGGCATCCAGGGCCTTTTCGTAATGATCAAGCTGATGGTGGCAGAGGGCCACCAGGAACCAGGCATGCACATTCGAGGAGTCTTTCTTCAGCACCTGGCTGTATTGACCGATGGCCCCGGCATAATCACCCTGGAGCTGGTATACGTTGCCCCGGGTAAGCTGGCATGCCGGGTTGCCCGGACGGATCATTTCAGCCGAATCGCAATGACTGAAAGCTGTAACGTATTTCCCTAGGTGCATGTATATGGTGGCCAGGTTCAAATGGGCATTGTCCAGGTACGGATCAAGCAGGATCGCTTTCTGGTAATCCTGGATGGCACCCGCCGTATCCCCGTATTCGAAATGCAGCCATCCCCTGGTAATGAAATATTCCGGATGACGCTCGTCCAGCTCAATGGCCAGCTGGATGTCCCTCAATGCATCCAGATACTGGCTCCGCTCGATTTTCAGCAGTCCCCTGTAATAGAGTGCCTCCGTCTTATAGGGTTTAATCTCGATGCTGCGGGAGAAATCTGCCTCGGCGCCCGAATAATCGGAGAGCTGGTATTTTGCCAATCCCCTGTAAAACAGGGCCTCCGCATGGTTCGGGTTGTACTGCAGGATGAGATTAAATGTCTGTATGGCCTGGGTAAACTCCTGACCGGCCAGTTGCTGTCGTCCACGCTGGTAATAAAGGGGGACGTTGATCTGGGAATGCCCCTGCCCAGGGTTCATGACCAGGAACAGTAAGATCAGATAAAACGCCCGTGCTCCAATGAATTCTATTATGCGGTGCATTTACAAAAGCAAAAGGCCGCACAGGAAAAAATATCAATTGTTATCGGCCACCTTGTCTACGGGGACATATTTTCTCCACTGATCGGTACGGAATTGCCAGCAGAGGGAAATGTAATGCATTTTCAGCTCGGTGTAGTCGGAAAAACTGACATTCGGAACCCCCAGGTCATTGCCCACGTAATCCAGGTTCAGGAAATCACCAAGGTACATTTTATATTTGACGTTGAACCCGCGGGGGAACTGGATGCCGATAAACCATGAAGGCACGAAGCGCTCGGTCTTGGCACTGAACCATTCGGTGTCCTTGATCTTGGTCCCGTTCCGGTCATTGGAATTCCAGCGCTTACCCTTGTAATGAAACAGCAATTCATACTCGCCGCCGCTGAAAACGTAAAAATGCTTGTCAAACAAGCCCAGTTTGAGTGCAAGGGGGATCCCCAGGGTATAGGAACGGCGGATTGTTTTTGTAGGGATGTCCGTATCGTAAATGAAGCCCACGTTCCGGACAGCCAGTCCCGAGTAAAGGCCGATGCTGTTGTTGAAATTCGCATGGACGTACTGGCCGTAATTTAAAACGATGGTATACCTTAATATCGGGTTGGTATTGAAGCCGGTCTGATCAAGTTCGGCCCACTGAAAAAGGCTCTCCCAGCTGCTTACCGGGAACACTGATTGTGATTCGGCCGTCATGGGAATAAGCAGGGGGAAGGAAAATAGAAGGAATAAAAATTGTTTCCTCATGGCATATAAAAATTTTTGCGAATATTAAAAGTATTAAGGATTTTGACCGTTAAAATCATAAAAATCTGGCCAGGGCCTTTTCCGCGACACTGTCCCCTATCGAAAGACAGGCCGTAGCGGCGGGCGAGGGGGCATTCAGCACGTTTACAGCCCATTCGTTTTCCGCAAACACGAAATCGTCCAGAATCTCGCCGTTTCGTCCCACTGCAAGGGCCCTTACGCCGGCGTCACCGGGCAGCAGGTCATCCGCCCGTATTTCGGGGATCAGTTTCTGCAGGGCCCTGGTAAAGGCAGCCTTATTGTAGGAACGGTAGTATTCGGCAAGACCGAATTTCATGAATTTGAACATGACCTTCTGGAACCCGGGGAATCCCAGTGCCTTTCCAAGATCATGGAAAGAAATATCGGATTTTTTATAGCCTTCCTTCTTGAAGGCGAACACCGCGTTTGGTCCAGCTTCGACCACCCCCTTGATCATGCGCGTGAAATGCACCCCCAGCCAGGGGAAATTCGGGTCCGGGGTGGGATAAATGAGGTTTTTCACCAGGTATTCCCTTTCTTTCCGGATGGTCATGTATTCCCCTCGGAACGGGATGATGCGAAGATCCAGTTTCGGAATGGTCAGGGCCGCGATCTCGTCGGAATGAAGCCCGGCGGTATTGATCACCAGCCTGGTTGAAAAAACCTCCCGGTCGGTTATTACCTCGGAATGCCCCTGCCTGGTATAAATGTTCAGCACTTTCTGGTTGAACAGTATCGAGGCGCCCCTTCGTTGCGTCACTATTTCAGCGAGCCTGCCGGCCACCTTTTTGAAATCTATGATGCCGGTATAGGGAACATAAATGGCTTCCAGGCCGTAAACATGGGGTTCCTTTTCCTTCATCTCGGCCGCAGAGATCAACCGGATCCGGTCAAGGCCGTTCTGCTTTCCCCTTTCCAGCAAGGCAGGCAGGGTAGCCCGTTCCCGTTCATCGGTGGCGACGATGATTTTTCCGCAGATCTTGCAGGGGATCCCCTCCTGGTCCGCGAACTCGAGCAGCTGTTTGTACCCGCTGATGCAATTCAGGGCACGAAGGCTGCCTGGCCGGTAGTAAATCCCCGTATGGATCACCCCGCTGTTGTTGCCCGTCTGGTGCATGGCGACCCCGGATTCCTTTTCAAGGATCAGCAGGCGGATATCCGGCTTGCGTTCCAGGATCTTGTAAGCGGTTGCCAGTCCCACTATACCCGCACCCACTATGGTAATATCGTACTGCATCGTTTTAACTGTAAAAATAGGTTTAACTTAAATAGTTCCATAAGGTGGACTGAAATTCTTTCATAATTTTCTCCATGGTCCCGTTTCCAAGAGGGATCCGCAGATCATTGACACGGCTGACCGGCAATACATGCAGGGAGGTCCCTGTAAGGAACAGCCCGTCCATATCTTTCAGCTCATCCGTGTGGATCCTTTTCATGACCACCGGAATGCCGGCTTCGCGGCAGGTTTTCAGCACGTACCTGCGTGTAATGCCTGGCAGGATGAACTCATCAGGCGATGTGACCAGGGTATTGCCCAGGATGGCAAAAAAATTCGCCTTGCTGGCTTCCGGCAGGTATCCCCGGGAATCGACCAGGAGGGCCTCGAAGGCATCGTTTCTCCGGATGGCTTCGGCGACCTCCGACCGGAAGGCGGGCCTCCAGAGCTTTTTATTCGGGTCCGGCCGTTCAAAGAGAAAGGTAATGACCTTTACCCCCTTGCTGTAGTCTTCATCCGATGGATAGCGGTGTGCCACGAAATAAGCCAGGAAATGGCGGTTTGCCGGGGAATGGAAATTCATCACGATTTTAAGGTTCCCGTCGTGGGGAGGATTTTCCCGGATGAGCAGCTCCAGCTGCCTGTGAATCTCTTCCCTGCCGGGCCATGGCTCCAGGCCTTCCAGTTTCATGGAGGTGAACAGCCTTTCGATGTGATCCACGGGGAACAGGAGCCGGTTTCCCGAAAGCCGGATCACCTCGTAGATTGATTTTCCCTCATCAATCAGTCCCATTTGAAACGAACTGCAGTCGCAAACCCGTCCGTCCATGACATAATATGGCTGGTTGCACTCCTTCATGGTAATCCGCAAAAGTAGGTATTTTACAGAAGATGGGACATGACTTTCGGCAGGAGACGGCGGGATCACCTGCCTGCATTGCCGGCTGGTTTATTGTGAAGGTACTTTCCCGGAGGTCGCTCCGGAGAGGGTTCCTACTCGTATTTGAGCGATTCGGCCGGGTTGATCAGGGCCACCCGCATGGACTGCCAGAATACGGTTATAAGGGCAACTGCGAGGGACAGTAACAGTGCTCCTGCAAACAGCCAGACGCTTATGTCGATGCGGTACTGGAAGTCCTGCAACCAGCGGTTCATCCCATACCAGGCCACCGGCCAGGCGATCAAATTTGCGATGAGGACCCATTTGCTGAATTCCTTCAGGAAGAGGATCACCACTCCACTGACCGAGGATCCCATGACCTTCCGGATCCCGATCTCCCGGGTCCGTTGCTGGGCCATAAAGGCTGATAGTCCCAGGAGTCCCAGTGCAGCTATAAAAATGGTCAGGATGGTGAAATAGCGGAAGATCCTTCCGATGACGATCTCCGCCCGGTAATACTCGTTGAGGTTATCTGCGAGGAAATCGTATTCAAACGGATACCGGTCGCCGAATTCACTGCGTTTGGAATCGATGAATGAAAGTACTGCCTCGGTGTTCTTCCCACTGGTGCGGATATCGAACAGCTGCAGGTTGCGGGGATTGTCCTGCAGGATCAGGACGATCGGTTCGATCTTGTTGTGCAGGGAGGCATAGTGGAAATCCCTGAACACCCCGACCACCTTGCCGTCACGGTTGGGGGGACCGGCAAGCTGGATACCGAACTGCCAGCGTTTACCTACGGCATCCTCCCCCCAGCCGAATTCCCTGGCGGCGGTCTCGTTAATGATGAAAGCATCGCTGGCGTCAGTGCCCATGTTTCGGTCATATCCCCTTCCCTGGATGATCTCAATTCCCATCATGTCGGTATAGCCGTAGCCTACACCATAAAGGTTCACGCCCTTATCCACCAGTTCACCTCCCTCGCCTTCGATGCGCTGGACGATGATCCCGACATTGGAGCCGGGGTTGGAGGAGGACTGGGATACCGCAAGGATGTCCGGGTTGCTGAGCAGTTCCTCGCGGAATGAATCAAAACTTTTCTGCAGGGTGGTGTCCCTTACGGTCATCACGATCACATTCTCCTTGTCAAAACCAAGTTCCGTGGTTTTCATGAAACGGAGCTGCCCCGACACGGTCATGGTCCCGATCACCAGGATAACTGAGATGGTGAATTGCACGAGGACCAGCGCTTTCCGGAAGGATTCCCCTCCACGGCCCGAAGACGCGAATCCTTTCAGCACCACCACCGGGTTGAATCCTGAAAGGTAAAAGGCGGGATACAGGCCGGAAAGGACCCCCACCAGTAGGGCTATGCCGAGTCCCGCCAGGTAGACCTCCTTCATCTCAAGGAAACCAAGCCCGATGGATTTTCCCGTCAGGTCGTTAAACAGCGGCAGAAGGAGACGGACCAGCACGATGGAGATCAGGAATGACAGCAGGGCGATCAGGACCGACTCGCCCAGGAACTGACGGATCAGCAGCTGCCTCGAGGAGCCTGCAACTTTCCTCATTCCCACTTCACGCGAACGCCGTGCCGATCGTGCCGTGGCCATGTTCATGTAATTGATGCTGGCTATGATCAGGATGAAAGCGGCGGCAAAGAGGAATATGAAAATATAGGAACGGTTTCCCTTGGGGAGGTCGTAGCCAAGGTTTTCCGGGTTCAGGTGAACATCCGCCAGGGGCGTACCCATCAGGGTAAAGCTTCCCTTGATCTGGTCGCCCACCTCCTTCATATACTTGTCATAGAATCCCGGGAACTTGTCCAGCACATCCTGGAAGCTGCTGTTCTCCCCGAGAAGCACATAGGTGTAAATCCCTACGTTCCAGAACGAACCCGCACTCCGGTCATTGAGGCGGTCGGCACCAATCCTTTCGCCAACAGTAGCAACCGAAATCAGGCCGTTGAACTTAAAATGGGAATTCGACGGGAGGTCAGAAATTACCCCGGTGACTTCATAAACATGGTTGTCGATATCACGCAGCGTCTTTCCAAGGGGGTTTTCCTTTCCCATGTGTCTCCGGGCAAAGCTTTCCGTGATCACCATCGTGTTGGGGCGTGTGAGTGCCTTGTCCGGGTCGCCGTAAACAAACGGATGGGTGAACAGGTCGAAAAATGTCGAATCGGCAAACCAGAGGCTATCCTCCTGAAATTCATTTTCTCCGTCCTTCAGATAAAGGGTCCCCACAGGCACGCAGCGGGCATAATTGACGATTTCAGGGTATTCGTCCATGAGTGTGGGACCGAGAGGTCCCTGGGTGACGGCAAACTTATTTGGCTTATTGTCCAGGGTGAAATCCGATTCCAGCCGGTATATCCTGTCATGCCTTTCATGGTACCGGTCGAAAGTCAGTTCATCATAGATGTAAAGGATGATCAGGATGGCAACGGTCAGTCCAACAGCAAGGCCAAGGATGTTGATTGCGGAGTAGTACTTGTCCCTGACAAGGCTCCGCAGGGCTGTCTTAATGAAATTCTTGAACATAGGGGCAGGCTCTAATACTCATTATAGCGGCACTAATATATGAATATGACGTGAAGAGGGCAAAAAAATTACAATCCTCTGTCCGATGAACCATGCAACTTATTCGATTCTGGATCGGTCCCGTTCCTGTTGCCGTCTTTTGTATATTTGGCAGATAAATTCATTTTATCGGAACATAACAGGGTCTTGCAGAACAATACCAGGGTACACCGGCGGCTTTACAAAAGTTGTGTAAATTAGCGAATTTGTCTATATTGTAACTGCTTAATCATCCGGATATGCACAGCAAGCTGGTGTTTTTTGTCGATGATGACAAGATGATCCTGAACCTGCTCGAATACACCTTTAAAAGCAGGTCGGGTATCCAGGTTAAAACTTTTTTCTCAGGAGAGGAATGCCTGGAGAACATGCACCTGAAGCCCGATCTCGTAGTGCTCGACCATCTTTTCCCAGAAGATACGGGCCAGTTAAGTGGTCTCGAGGTAATTAAGAAAATGCGGGAGGCGGACCAGAACGTTTCCATAATCGTGCTTTCAAGCCATCTGGACCAGGACCTGATACCCGAATTTATCAAGGTTGGGGCCAAACAGTACATCTCCAAGGATGATTACTTCATAGACGCCCTGATCGAATCGATCGAGGCCGAGATGAGTTCCTGATGCAGGGCCCGTCCTGAGCTTTCCCCATACCCTGAGCTGCCCATGCAGGGCTGGTTTGTCCATGCTGCCGGGGATGGACATAAAAACTTTTGTAAATTGATTATTAAATTATACTTTTGCACGACAAATTTCGAGTGCTGTGGGAGGATTGAGGCAATATTCGATCCCGTTCAGGGGACTGAAGGAAGGGAAGCACGATTTCGAGTTTGTCGCAGACAATTCGTTCTTTGACCAGTTTGATTCACCGGAAATTCAAATGGGACTAGTAAGGATACAGGTGGAACTGATCAAGCACTCCCAGTTCCTGGAACTTCATTTCAGCCTTTCCGGCAGGGTAACGGTGCAGTGTGATCGTTGCCTGGGACCTTTTGCCATGGGAATAGCTCACCGGGCGACGTTGTACGTCCGGTTTGGCGAAACGACCCACGAACAGTCCGATGAGATTCTTATCCTCGCGGACTCCGCTTCGGAGGTCAGGCTTGAACAGTTCATTTATGAATACATTCACCTGGCCCTGCCTTACCAGAGGATACATCCCGAGGTCGGAGGACATTCCGGCTGTGACCCCGAAATGATGGAAAAACTCGAGGCTCATAAGGCACACCGGGAATCAGACGTCAAAGACCCCAGATGGGATAAACTGAAAGGATTAATTGATAAAACTGAATAAAAATGGCGCATCCGAAGAGAAAGACATCGAAGACAAGAAGGGATAAAAGACGGACCCATGACAAGGCCAAGTCCCCCACCCTTGCCACCTGCCAGACCACCGGTACCGTACACCAGTACCACCGGGCGTATTACGTTGACGGGAACCTTTACTATAAAGGGAAGCTGGTTATCGAGGAAGAAGCATAAACCTGCATGCGGATAGGTGTCGACATCATGGGAGGGGATTTCGCCCCCGAAGCAACCCTGTCAGGCGCTGTACTGGCTCGCAAAGAACTTCCTGCTGAATCGGAACTGGTCCTGTTCGGGGACCAGGACCGGATAAACGAAATTGCAACCCGCGAAAGATACGATCTGAGCGGGTTGACTGTTTTTCATACACCCCATGCCATCGCCATGGACGAAAATCCGGCCAGGGCCATTTCAGAAAAGCCGGAATCCGGGATTGTAATGGGACTGAGAATGCTCAAGGCCGGCAAGCTTGACGGCTTTGCCTCGGCGGGCAATACGGGTGCCATGCTGGTCGGGGCAATGCAGATCATCAATTCGATTCCAGGGATCATCCGCCCCTGCCTGGCCACTTCCATCCCGAACGACCGCGGAAACCCGACGATCCTGCTGGACATCGGACTGAATCCCGATGCACGGCCTGATGTACTTTACCAGTACGGAATCTTTGGCTCGATCTATGCCGAACTGGTTCACGGAATGAATCATCCAAGGGTGGGACTCCTGAATATCGGAAAGGAGGAGGAAAAGGGAAACCTGCTTACACGGGCGACTTACCAGGCCATGAAGGAAACAAAAGACTTCAATTTTATTGGAAATGTTGAGGGAAATGATTTCTTTCGTGATAACGGCGTGGATGTCGTTGTTTGTGACGGGTTTGTAGGGAATGTCCTGGTAAAGGAACTTGAGGCCTTCTACGACCTGCTTAAGAGGAGAAGCATCCGCGATGATTTTACCGAGCAATTCAATTTTGAACGATATGGAGGCACCCCCATACTCGGGATCCTTTCACCGGTTGTCATCGGGCACGGAATCTCCAACGGGCCGGCCATCAAGAATATGATCCTTCATACCGGCAACGTGATCGAATCGGATCTTATTGGAAAAATAAAAGAGAAATTTCAGTAATGACTAAAATAAGAGCGGCCATCACCGGTGTCGGGGGGTATGTCCCCGATTACCGGCTAACCAACGATGAACTGAGCACCATGGTCGATACCAGCGATGAATGGATCATGCAGCGGATCGGCATCAAGGAGAGAAGGATACTTAAGGGGGAGGGAAAGGCCACTTCGGACATGGGCGCCAGGGCCGTGAAAAACCTGCTTGACAAAACCGGGATCTCTCCAAAGGAGATCGATCTTCTGATTACGGCAACCGTCACACCGGATATGTTCTTCCCATCTACAGCCAACCTGGTTTCGCATAAGGCTGGACTCAAAAACGCCTGGTCTTTCGATCTGGCTGCCGCTTGCTCGGGATTTCTCTTTGCCCTGGAGACGGGAACCAATTTTGTTGAGAACGGCAAGTATAAAAAGGTGATTGTCCTGGGTGCCGATAAAATGTCTTCCATAGTGGACTACACCGACCGCACCACCTGTCCCCTTTTCGGTGACGCAGCCGCCTGTGTTCTGCTTGAACCCACCAGCGAAGACACAGGCATCATTGACAGCATACTACACGTAGACGGGTCCGGAGCTCCCCATCTGCATATGAAGGCCGGGGGTTCGCTTCGCCCTTCCTCGCATGAAACCGTCGACCGTAAGCAGCATTTTATTTTTCAGGAGGGACAAACCGTGTTCAAATTAGCGGTATCAAAAATGGCCGATATCTCAGTGGAAATGATGGAAAAGCACAACATCGCTCCGGAACAACTCGCCTGGCTGGTGCCCCATCAGGCTAATTTGCGGATCATTGAAGCAACGGCAAGGAGGATGGGGATCTCAAGGGACCAGGTCATGATCAATATTCAGCGCTACGGAAATACCACGGCCGCAACTATCCCGTTATGCTTGTGGGAATGGGAAGACCGGCTGAAGAAAAACGACAACATCATACTGGCTGCTTTTGGCGGAGGTTTCACCTGGGGTTCCGTATATCTGAGGTGGGCATACGATGGCGCAAGGAAATCTTGACCTTTCGTGCTGAAATGTGTAATTTTGGAAAAATCAAAGAAAAATGGCAAAGGTTTATAACGAAAACGAATCCAACAGTATTAACATCATTGGCATAGGCACCAAGATAACCGGTGATGTTAATTCAAACGGCGACATACGGGTGGATGGAAGCCTGGTCGGCAAACTTATTACCAAAGGAAAGGTTGTGATCGGCGAAACCGGCAAGGTGAAAGGCGAGATCAACTGCAAAAATTCGGATGTCGAAGGTTCGATCGAGGGAAAGATCACGATATCCGAACTGCTTTCCCTTAAGGCCAGGGCACGCATCCAGGGTGACATCATCGCCGCCAAGCTGGCCATTGAACCCGGCTGCCAGTTTACCGGGAATTGCGATATGAATGCCACGGCACCAGCAAATGAAGAAACAGCCCAGACCGACAAAGCCGAAAAGCAACCACTCCCAGCTAAATAATGCTGTCCGTTATTCCGGACTTGCTTTTCAGATGATCGCGATCATACTGGTCGGCGTGTTCGGCGGGATAAAGCTCGATCAACTGGTAAAATGGGAATTCCCCGTGTTCACCCTCGTGCTTACCCTTCTGGCGGTCATCCTTTCCATGTATTTTGCCATAAAGGACTTTATCCGGATCGATAAAAAAGACTGACAGATGCGCGGATCATTCGGAAAATACGTTTTTAACCTTGTCCTGTTGACCTTTGTGCTGACGGCAACCGGGTACGGGATCTTCCTCTTCCTGCTCCCCGGCTGGTACTTCCCCCTTTTCCCCCTGGTCCCCGTTTTCCTCTTTGCCGTTACCCTGCTCATGCACATATACCTGCTCAGGGCGGGTGAACGGAATGACCGGAAATTTACGGCAAGGTATCTCGGGGCCATGGGCGTGAAAATATTCATCTACATCCTGTTCCTGATCGTTTTCCTCTTTCTTGCCACGGAATACGCGGTCCCCTTTCTGGTCAGTTTCCTGGCCTGTTATGCCGCATTCACCCTGGTTGAGGTGATCGCCCTGCTCAGGATTCAGAAACGAATTACCCCTTAAGTCCCCCGAACCAGGCTGGCTGTTGATGAAAATCAGCAGATATTGCATAGGGTTTACCATGGTTTTTATTATTTTTAAACCACCTAATGCGATCATACCGTTTTGAGCAGAAAAACCGTTTCATACCTGCTGGGAGCCCTGTTGTTCATCCTGCTTTTCGCCGCCCGGCCGGTGCAGGAAAAGCATGCAGGGGACTCCGCCGCTTCCCTGGAAACGGTATCCCATTCTTCTGAAATGGGATCGTATGCTTCTGGAAAGGGCTCAGATGCTCCTGGAACGGGCTCACATTCACCCGGGGAGCAACCTGCAGATGAAGGGTTCGATCCGTCCACTTTCATTTTCGATCACATCCTTGACGCTTACCAGTGGCATATCCTGAGCTATAAGGATTTTCACCTGAACGTTCCCCTTCCGGTGATCCTAATCTCTGAAACAAAGGGACTCAGGGTATTCATGTTCAGCAAGTTCCACCACGGGCACTCCGATTACGACGGATTCAGGTATGAAACTGCAGGGGAGAACCGGGGCAAGATCGTTGAACTGATGGATGACGGGTCGACCGTACTTCCGAAACTCGATCTTTCCTTTACAAAGAACGTGCTGGCCATCCTGATCAGCATAATCCTGCTTCTGCTGGTATTTATTTCCGTGGCAAGGGCCTATACGCGAAGGCCGGACAAAGCTCCCACCGGCCTTCAGAGCCTGATGGAACCCATCATTCTTTTTATAAGGGACGATATCGCAAAGCCTTCGATCGGTGAACACAAGTACGAAAAATTCACCCCCTTCCTGCTGACCGTGTTCTTTTTCATCTGGTTCAATAACATGCTGGGACTGATCCCTATTTTTCCCTTCGGGGCAAACGTCACGGGCAACATCACGGTTACCATGATCCTCGCGGCCTTTACCCTGGTGATCACGACCATAAACGGGAACCGGAATTATTGGAAGGATATTTTCAATATGCCGGGGGTACCCTGGTGGGTGAAGCTCCCCATACCCTTGATGCCGTTCATCGAGATCATCGGTATGATTACCAAGCCCTTTGTCCTGATGGTCCGGCTTTTTGCCAATATGGTTGCCGGGCACATCATTGTACTGGGATTCCTGAGCCTTATCTTTATATTCGGGGCGATCAACGTGACTGCGGGCTACTTTTCCTCGGTGCTGAGCCTTTTATTTACTGTATTTGTGACCATGCTTGAATTGCTGGTAGCGCTGATTCAGGCTTATGTCTTTACACTCCTTTCGGCCATTTATTTCGGGATGGCGGTTGAGGAGCATCATTAATGGAGTTTTTATTCACTAAATAGTTGTTTTATGGTACCAATGATGGTTATTTTGGAAGCTTCTCTCGGATGGCTGGGAGCAGCAGTTGGAGCAGGGATCGCCGTGCTCGGAGCCGGACTCGGCATCGGGCGTATCGGTGGAACTGCCATGGAAGCCATTGCCAGGCAACCCGAGGCAGCGGGCGACATACGATCCAACATGATCGTATCAGCCGCTCTTATTGAAGGTGTTGCCTTCTTCGCCATTGTGGTCTGTCTGCTGATCTCCTTTAAAGCTTAAAGGAAGAATACCTGCCTGGGTCTGCGATTGGCAGATCCGGGCAGGTTTACTTGAAAATTAAAACAGAACAATATGGAACTGGTAAGACCCGATGTGGGCACGATCTTCTGGATGCTGCTGATGTTCATCATCGTGCTGGTCATCCTGAAGAAATTTGCCTGGAAACCCATCCTGAACGCCCTGGACAAGAGGGAGAAGTCAATCGAGGAATCCCTGCGTTCCGCCGACCGGGCAAGAAAAGAAATGGAACAGCTCAAGGCGGATAATGAAAAGATCATTGCCCAGGCCCGCGTGGAAAGAGACGGCATGCTGAAGGAAACAAAGCAGCTCAGTGAAAAAATCCTGAAAGAAGCCAGGGAAAAAGCCGGTGTTGAAACCAAACGGCTGATCGAAACGGCCCGGGAACAGATTGAAAATGAAAAGGCATTGGCCGTGACGGAAATACGCAACCAGGTGGCTGAGCTCTCGGTCGACATTGCCGAAAAGATCCTGAGGGAAAAGCTGAAGGACGGCAAACAGCAAAAGGAACTGATCGACAAACTCCTGAAGGACATTAAACTG
>Ga0307425_1000903_pt1 | contig 18419 bp, 13 predicted proteins | sample SalMarWE160330MG_FD_202152 | JGI IMG/M metagenome (GOLD analysis project Ga0307425, IMG submission 202152) | Salt marsh sediment microbial communities from the Plum Island Ecosystem LTER, Massachusetts, United States - WE1603-30 | ecosystem: Environmental > Aquatic > Marine > Intertidal zone >...
AGAAATAAATGACACACAAGAGCATTCTTTCCTTTTTCCATTTTTCGAATGACTTCAAATTATTGCATCGGATGCGTTTATCACGGTTGGATCGATTCGGTTGGGTTGCCATTTTGGCATGTGATAGCTTGCAGCAAGGAGTTTTATAATATGAACGTTCTCCTCATTTATCCAAAATTTCCAGATACGTTTTGGTCTTTCACGTACGCTTTAAGTTTTATCGGAAAGAAAGCGGCTTTTCCACCGCTTGGCCTGCTCACTGTCGCGGCGCTGTTACCAGAGGAATGGCCCAAGCGCCTTGTGGACGTAAATGTGGAAAGTCTTACGGATAAAGACCTTTTATGGGCGGATATGGCCTTTATTGGAGGCATGGCGGTTCAGCGCAAATCGGCCAAACAAATCATCGCCCGTTGTAACGCTTTGAATTTAAAAGTCGTTGCCGGAGGGCCTCTTTTTACCGCTGAACCCGATGAATTCAAGGAGGTGGATCATCTCGTACTCGATGAAGCGGAACTCACACTGCCTGCCTTTTTGTCGGACTTAAACAACGGACAACCGAAAAAGGTCTACAGGGCTTCCGGTTTCTGCGATCTTCGCGACACCCCGACGCCCTCGTGGGATCTTGTAAAAATGAAACGATATGCGTCTATGAACATTCAGTTTTCCAGAGGATGCCCGTACAACTGCGAATTCTGCAATGTGACGGCGTTATTCGGTCACCGGTCGCGCTTAAAAACACCTCAGCAAATCATCTCGGAACTGGACCGTATTTATGCTTTTGGCTGGCGCAGCAGTATATTTTTTGTTGACGACAATTTTATTGGAAATAAGAGTTACCTTAAAACACATTTACTTCCCGCCCTGATCGAATGGCGCAAAGATAAAAAGGGATGTGTTTTTTTAACGGAAGCCTCCATCAATCTCGCCGATGACCCTGAACTCCTGGACATGATGGTAACGGCCGGATTTGATTCCGTTTTTATCGGCATCGAGTCGCCCGATGAGGTCAGTCTTACGGAATGTAATAAAACCCAGAATAAAAACCGGGATCTCCTTGAAAGTGTCGCGATCATTCACCATTCAGGGTTGCAGGTGATGGGCGGTTTTATTGTGGGCTTTGACAGCGACAGGCCTTCTATTTTTCAGCGGCAGATCGATTTCATTCAAAAGAGCGGAATCGTAACCGCAATGGTTGGCATGCTCCAGGCCCCTCCGGGAACCCGTCTCTTTGACCGGCTTCAACGGGAAAGCCGGGTGGTCAATACCTTTTCCGGGGATAACGTTGATGGAACAACCAATATCATTCCCCGAATGGGCATAGACAGGCTTTTAGACGGGTATCAATCGATTATGAAACAGATTTATTCTCCTAAAAACTACTACCGGCGGGTCAGAACTTTACTCAAGGAACTAAAGGCGCCTGAAATCAACCAGCCGTTAAATTTTCAGCGGTTCCTTTCAATCTTTCGGTCCGCTCTCCGGCTCGGGGTTTTGGGGAAGGAGCGTTTTCATTACTGGCGACTGATGTTCTGGACCCTGATCTGCAAGCCCAGACTGATATCAGTGGCCATAACTCTATCAATATACGGCTATCATTACCGTAAAATATGCGAACAATATATTCTTTAAGTCGCGCTGCAAGCGCTTTCAGGCGAAGCGAAGAGCCTATCGTCTCCGGATAGAGTATTTCATGCAATGACGGGCAAAAACCCATTGGAAAGGAAATATCATGCCAAAGAACTTAAAATCCAAGAGTATTGACCAATTACTGGCCGAGGCCGATGAACTCATCCGACAGATTAATTCCGATGCCATCAAAGACATGGAAGAAGAGCATCGCATCCAGTTTGAAAAACACGCTCAAAACTTGAAAAAGATCAAATCCGAGGTTCAGAGCAAAATCGAGAAGAAAGGAATATCGGAAATAAGCTCCAGCGCCGATGGCATGCACGAGGCAATCCAGGACATTGTGAAGTCCATGACGGACTTGAAAAACTATCTTTTCTGATTTCCGTCAAACGCTTTTTAATAAAAGTCAGCTGCTAGATTACTTTTAAAAAGTGAGGCGGTTTTGCAGGCAGTGAGTTGTCCGGAAGTCTTATTGATATGCCGTAAAGTTTAATAATTCATAGCACGTCATCTCAGAAAAAATATAGGAAAATGAAAAATGGCATCCAGTGGAAATAAAGATCCAATAGGCAATCTTATGGATAAGCTTCGTTCCTTCTTCGGCTCCAGTGATCATCTGAAAAATAAGGCTGGGTTGCCACCGAAGACTCGATTCAGCATCTGGTATGCCCTGGCGGCCATACTTTTATTGTCCTATCTGCAACAATACTTTTTTTCTGCAAAAGTGGAAACGATTCCCTACAGCCAATTTAAACAATACATCGCAGAAGGCAAGGTGGTCAAATTGACCATCGGTCCGGAAAATATCAATGGAACACTAAAAGGAAATCCGGAACAGGGATTCACCACGATTCGGGTGAATGATCCCGGCCTGGTGAAAGAGATGGATGAACGCAAAGTCAGTTATTCCGGATGGTACGAAAATAAATTTCTGAGCAGCCTTCTCTCTTGGATTCTTCCACTTGGCTTTTTTTTCCTGATTTGGCGATTTGCCATGAAAAAGATGGGTCCGGGGATGGGGGTCATGTCTTTTAGCAAGAGCAAAGCCAAGATTTTTGCAGAGAGCGATACCAAGGTCTCTTTTGCTGATGTAGCGGGAATCGATGAGGCCAAAGAAGAACTCCGGGAAGTGGTTGAATTTCTAAGCACTCCGGAGAAATTTCAGAAATTGGGGGGAAGGATACCCAAAGGGGTGCTTCTGGTGGGCCCGCCGGGGACCGGCAAAACCCTTCTGGCCAGGGCCGTGGCCGGGGAGGCCAAAGTGCCTTTCTTCAGCATCAGCGGATCGGAGTTTGTGGAGATGTTTGTCGGCGTGGGAGCGGCCCGCGTTCGGGATCTTTTCTCTCAGGCTGCGGCTCAAGCCCCCTGCATCATCTTCATCGATGAACTGGATGCCTTAGGCAAAGCTCGGGGGATGAATGTTATGGGTGGGCATGACGAACGAGAGCAGACGCTCAACCAGCTCCTGGTGGAGATGGATGGATTCGAAACGAACAAAGGGGTCATTATCATGGCCGCCACCAACCGGCCGGAAATTCTGGATCCTGCTTTGCTGCGGCCGGGACGGTTTGATCGGCAGGTTCTGGTAGACCGGCCTGATATCAATGGACGGGAAGCCATTTTGAAAATTCACTCCAAAAATGTGGTGTTAGGTCCCGAAGTCGATCTCCGCAAAATCGCCGGCCGAACCCCGGGCTTTGTGGGAGCCGACTTGGCCAACATCATCAATGAAGCCGCGTTGCTGGCTGCCCGAAATAATAAAGAAATGGTAGAGCTGGCGGATTTCGACGAGGCCATCGACCGGGTGGTTGCGGGTCTTCAGAAAAAAAACCGGGTGATGAATCCGCAGGAGAAAGAAATTGTCGCTTTCCATGAGTCCGGACATGCCATTGTGGCTGAATCTGTTGAGCATGCCGATCCGGTGCACAAAATCTCCATTATTCCCCGGGGAATAGCGGCTCTCGGATATACCCAACAGCAACCCACCGAGGACCGTTATTTAATGACCCGCTCGGAACTGCTGGACCGGCTGGCCGTTCTTTTAGGCGGTCGCGTTGCCGAGGAGCTGGTTTTTAAAGAAATTTCAACCGGGGCCCAAAACGACTTGCAGCGGGCTACTGACATTGCCCGGTCCATGGTCACGGAATATGGCATGAGCGATCGCCTGGGACTGGTGAGCTATGAGCGAGCGCGCCAGCCAATGTTTCTCCCGGAAAGTTTTTCTCCCGGTAAAAATTACAGTGAAGCCAAAGCCGCCCAAATTGACGAAGAGGTTACGCGGTTTGTCGAGGAAGCCCATCAACGCGTGCGTAAAATCCTCTCGGAGCGGCGAACCGTCCTTGATGATTTGGCCCATCTCCTTTCTGAAAAGGAAAGTGTGCAGGGAGACGAGCTTAGAAAGATGTTGGGCAAAACCTCTGCGGATTAATATCGCACGGCCCTTTGCTTCCCATAAACATTTTAAATCGAGGGATAGAAATGAAAATAAAACCACTAAACGAAAGGGTGTTTATTGTCAGGATTGGGGATAAGGAGGAAACCACCGGCGGAATAATCATCATACCGGAAAGGAGTAAGGAAAAACCACAAGTGTGGGAAATGGCGGCCGTCGGTTCCAGAAAATGGGATGAAAAGGGGAGACGAATTTCACTGGAAATCAAAAAGTGTGATCATGTGCTTTTCGGCGAATATGCGGGCAATGATATAAAGACAGATGTGGTTGAATATCTCATTACGAGTGAAGATGACATCCTCGATATTATAGAGAAGTAATTGAACCGAGACCTACCAATTACGAGGAGGGCGGTAAAACCATTCTGGCTACATTGAAGCCAACCACTCTTCTGGCGATGTTCAACGCACTGAAATCGGAAGGGGTGGAGAAGGAAGTGGAGAACACCATTGTTAAAATCATGAAGGAGGCGGCATCAGGCTGATATTCCGGCCTTTGAACGCCCCAATGTTTCGCTTCCTTGTCATCATCGTTCACGACTGTAAGGAATTCTTGCGTCTCTACGCTTCCCCGAAGCAGTCAGAAATTTCGTCCGAACCAAAACTGAAGGAGAAACCATGAGCAAACAAACACGTGTCAGCCACCCGATATACAGCCTTCTGCCCACGGAAGTCGAGGGATTCGATTCCCTTGCCGAGCTGGCCCTGGATATGTGCTGGTCATGGAATCATGCTACCGATAAAGTGTGGCGGCAGCTTGATCCCGAACTGTGGGAAATTACGAATAACCCCTGGGTTGTCCTCCAGACGGTCTCGCGCGACCAGATCGAGCGCGTGTTGGCCGATCCCGTTTTTCGCAAAAACATTGATGGTCTGGTGCAGACCCGGCGGCAAGCGGTGAAGGCGCCCGCGTGGTTTCAGCAGAATCATTCCCAGGGTTCCCTGACCTGCGCCGCTTATTTCAGCTTGGAATTTATGTTGAGCGAAGCTTTGCCCATCTACTCGGGCGGGCTTGGCAATGTCGCCGGCGATCAGCTCAAAGCCGCCAGCGATCTGGGCGTGCCGGTAGTCGGCGTGGGACTGCTTTACCAGCAAGGCTATTTTCGCCAGGTGATCGACAAGGACGGTGCACAGCAGGCCCTCTTCCCGTATAACGACCCCGGACAGTTGCCGATCACGCCTTTGCGCGAAGCGAACGGCGAGTGGTTGCGGTTGGAGATTGCACTACCCGGTTACTCGGTCTGGCTGCGCGCCTGGCAGGTCCAGGTCGGCCGGGTGAAGCTTTACCTGCTGGACAGCAATGACGCAGCGAACTTCCCCGCTCATCGAGGGATTACCAGCGAGCTGTATGGCGGCGGGCCGGAGCTGCGTCTCAAACAGGAACTGCTGCTCGGGATCGGCGGATGGCGACTGCTTGATGCGCTCGGCATCCAGCCGGAAGTCTGTCATCTGAATGAAGGGCATGCGGCCTTTGCCGTGTTGGAACGGGCCCGCAGTTTCATGGAAGAGACCGCGCAGCCCTTCGAAGTCGCGCTGGCCGTCACTCGAGCAGGGAACCTCTTCACCACCCACACGGCAGTAGCCGCCGGCTTTGACCGTTTCACTCCGGCCCTTATCGAACAATACCTTGGTGGCTATGCCGAGCAGAAGCTCGGCATAACACCCCACGATTTGCTGGCCCTGGGCCGACAGAACCCGGACAATTCGTCGGAAAGTTTCAACATGGCCTATCTGGCAATCCGCGGGAGCGGGGCGGTCAATGGCGTGAGTCGCTTGCACGGGAAGGTGAGCCGGCGCCTCTTTGAGCCTCTTTTTCCGCACTGGCCACAAGACGAAATCCCGGTGGAACACGTGACCAACGGCGTCCACATGCCGACCTGGGACTCGGCGGCAGCGGACGATCTCTGGACGGACGCCTGTGGAAAAGACCGATGGCTGGGGACGACGGAAACCATGGACCAGGACATCCGACGTGTCTCCGACGCCAGGCTCTGGAAATTCCGAATTGCAGCCAGCAAGTCTCTTGTTGAATACGCCCGCGAGCGATTGTCCAAACAACTGACCGCCTCCGGTGCCTCGTCCGAGGCAGTTGACGAAGCGAAACATCTGTTTGATCCCAACAGGTTGACACTGGGCTTTGCGCGCCGCTTCGCGACCTACAAGAGGCCGAACCTGCTGCTGCACGACCCGGAGCGGCTGCTTCGCCTGCTAACCAATCCCGAACGGCCGGTGCAACTCATCATCGCCGGCAAAGCCCATCCGGCAGACCAGGGGGGGCAGGCCCTGATTCATGAATGGATAAATTTCATCCGCCGGCCGGAGACCCGGGCCCACATCGTCTTCCTGAGCGACTACGACATGTTGTTAACGGAGCATCTGGTGCAGGGGGTTGACGTCTGGATCAACACGCCACGGCGACCATGGGAGGCGTGTGGAACGAGCGGTATGAAGGTGCTCGTCAACGGAGGCATCAATCTCTCGGAATTGGACGGTTGGTGGGTGGAGGCATACACTCCTGAGGTGGGATGGGCCCTGGGGGACGGTCTTGAGCATGGCGATGATCCGGCCTGGGACGCGACCGAAGCCGACGCGCTCTACGATCTGCTCGAGCGGGAGGTGATCCCGGAGTTTTATACCCGAGACGAGAGCGGCATTCCCACCGCATGGGTCAAGCGGATGCGGGAAAGCATGGCGCGTTTGACACCGCGCTTCTCCGCCAACCGAACGGTGCGCGAATACACCGAACAACACTACCTCCCGGCTGCATCAGCCTATCGTGAGCGTGCTGCCGATAAGGGCGCGATGGGCAGGCAGATGGTTGACTGGCGCCAAGGACTGGAGCAGCAATGGGCCACGCTGCGCTTCGGCGAAGTGAAGGTGGAGGCCAAAGACAATCAGCACGTGTATGAGGTTCAGGTCTATCTCAATGACCTCGATCCCAAGGCGGTGCGGGTGGAGCTTTACGCCGACGGAATAAACGGCGGCGCGCCGATGCGGCAGGAGATGAAACGTGTTCGCCAACCGGCCGACGTGTCGGCCGGACACATTTACAGCGTGGCCGTGTCGGAGGACCGCCCTTCATCGGATTATACGGTGCGAGTGATACCTTACTGCAACGGCGTTGCGATCCCACTGGAAGACCCACGAATCCTGTGGCAGCGATGATCCCATCGACGTAAAAAAGATGATGAAGAAAACGAAAATGACAAAGAATCATCCATGAAACCGGCCAATCCACGCATCCTGACGATCAATGGTGGCTCGTCGAGCATCAAGTTCGCGCTGTTCGAGGCCGGTGATCCGCTCCGACGGATTATAGAGGGCGGGATTGAGCGGATTGGACTGCCGGAAGCCACCTTGCGGGTGAAAGGCTTGAACCCGGCGGACAACGTTTCGCGTTTAGTAACGGCGCCGGATCACATAAAGGCGGTGGGCGCCCTGATGGATTGGATCGAGGACCGCAGCGACCGTGATGTATTGACCGCGGTGGGGCATCGCGTGGTGCATGGCGGGCCGAAATACTGTGACCCGCAGTTAATCACCAAGGAAATGGTTGAGGAGCTGCACCGACTCAGTCCATTCGATCCCGAGCATTTGCCGGAGGAAATCCTGTTGACCGAAGCGTTTCATCGCCGATTTCCCGATTTGCCCCAAGTGGCGTGTTTCGACACGGCTTTCCACCATGACCTGCCGCGTGTGGCCCGGTTATTGCCGATCCCGCGCCGCTACGAAGCGCAGGGGGTGCGGCGGTACGGGTTTCACGGGTTGTCGTATGCGTTTCTAATAGGAGAGCTGGCCCGCCTGGCCGGCACGGAAGCGTCACAAGGGCGGGTTATTCTCGCACACCTCGGCAATGGCGCGAGCCTGGCGGCAGTTCGTGGCGGCCAAAGCATTGACACCAGCATGGGATTCACCCCGATAGCCGGGCTGCCGATGAGCACCCGCTCAGGCGATCTCGATCCCGGACTGCTTTGGTATCTGGCGCGCACCGAAGGTTTCGATGCAAAACGATTCAATGAGATGGTCAATTTCCAGTCCGGGCTGCTCGGTGTGTCGGAGACCAGTTCCGACATGCGCGACTTGCTGGAGTGCGAAACACAGGACGTGCGAGCGGCTGAGGCGATTGCGCTGTTCTGCTACCAGGTCAAGAAATGGATCGGCGCATTCGCGGCGGCGTTGGGCGGAATTGACACGCTGGTATTCGCCGGCGGCATCGGAGAAAAGGCACCCACGGTCCGCGAAAGGATTTGCGATGGGCTGGGATTTTTTGGAATCGAACTTGAAGAAAAGCGAAACGCGGCGAATGAAGGCGTGATTTCCGCGGCGGGCAGCCGGGTGGCGGTCCGCGTCATTCGCACGGACGAGGAATGGATGATCGCCAAGACGGTTTGCCGCGTTCTCGGCCTTGGTTAAACCAAAATTGAACGATTTTTTACTCGATTTGCACCGATCTTTTGCGCATCTATGTTTCGCAAAAATTCTCGACATATCCACGGGTATGCCTGCGGTTTTTGCAAAGCCTTATGCATCAAGATCTCGGCACAACTCTTCGCAAAAAATCGCCAACTTAGGTTGAAAAAAGGAGAATTGAACCATGAAGACAAAAACGCTTTTCCCGGAACTGCTCCACAAGATGGATGCCTACTGGCGCGCCGCCAACTATCTGTCGGTGGGCCAGATTTATCTCTACGACAATCCGCTGCTGAAACGCCCGCTGACGCTCGCGGATGTAAAGCACATGCTGCTGGGACACTGGGGCACCACCCCCGGACAGAACTTTATTTACGTGCACTTGAACCGGGTTATCAAAAAATACGACCTCGACATGATTTACGTCTCCGGCCCCGGGCACGGCGGCCCGGCCGTCGTGGGCAACACGTATCTCGAAGGCACTTACAGCGAGGTCTATCCCGACATCAGCCAGGATGAGGCCGGACTTCGGAAGCTCTTTATTCAGTTTTCGTTTCCCGGAGGAATCCCCAGCCACGCATCGCCGGAGACTCCCGGCTCCCTGCACGAGGGCGGTGAACTGGGCTATTCCCTCAGCCATTCGTTCGGGGCGGTGTTCGATAATCCCGATCTCGTCGTTGCCTGCGTCGTCGGCGATGGCGAGGCGGAAACCGGACCGCTGGCAACAGCATGGCATTCCAACAAGTTTCTCAATCCGGCCACGGACGGCGCGGTTCTGCCGATCCTGCATCTCAACGGTTATAAGATTTCCAACCCGACCGTCCTGGCCCGCATCACCCGCGAGGAATTGGAGCAGTTGTTCCGCGGCTACGGGTGGACGCCCTATTTCGTCGACGGTCACGAGCCCGGACCGATGCATGAGGCCATGGCCGCGACGCTCGACACGGCGGTGGAGCAGATCAAAAAAATCCAGCAGGACGCCCGCGTCAACGGCAACCTCACGCGTCCAAGATGGCCGATGATTGTCCTCAATTCACCCAAGGGCTGGACAGGACCGAAGATGGTCGATGGCCTGCAGGTTGAAGGCACCTTTCGGGCTCACCAGGTGCCGCTCTCCGATCCGGCAACCCATCCCGAACACCTCAAGCTGTTGGAAGACTGGCTCAGGAGCTACCGGCCGGAGGAACTCTTCGATGCGCAGGGCCGCCTGAAAGCGGAACTGGCCGAACTTGCGCCCAGGGGCGAACGACGCATGGGCGCGAATCCCCACGCCAACGGCGGCATGCTGCTCCGCGACCTTCGGATGCCGGATTTCCGCGACTACGCCGAAGCCGTGCCTACGCCGGGCATTCGCGGCATCGGCGACACCCATGTGCTCGGGCCTTTCCTGCGCGATGTGGCGAAGCTGAATAGTGAACAGCGGAATTTCCGGGTCTTTGGTCCTGACGAGACGCTCTCCAACGGTCTGGAGGCCCTCTTTGAGGTGACGCAACGCCAATGGGATGCCGCGACCGTGCCGAACGACGAATGGCTCGCGCCCACCGGCCGCGTAATGGAAATGCTCAGCGAGCACCAATGCGAGGGATGGCTCGAGGGCTACCTCCTCACCGGGCGGCATGGGCTGTTCAACTGTTACGAGGCGTTTATCCACATCGTCGATTCGATGTTCAACCAGCACGCCAAGTGGCTGAAGGTCACGGCGCACCTGCCGTGGCGGCGGAAGATCGCCTCGCTGAACTACCTGCTGGCCTCGCATGTCTGGCGCCAGGATCACAACGGCTTCACGCACCAGGATCCCGGTTTCATCGACCACGTCGTGAACAAGAAGGCCGAGATCGTGAGGGTTTACCTTCCGCCGGATGCCAACTGCCTGCTATCGGTCATGGACCACTGCCTGCGAAGCCGCCATTACGTCAACGTCGTGATTGCGGGCAAACATCCGGCGCCGCAGTGGCTGACCATGGACGCCGCCGTCAAGCACTGCACCGAGGGCATCGGCATCTGGTCTTGGGCCAGCAACGACCAGGGCGTTGCGCCCGACGTGATCATGGCCTGCTGTGGCGACGTGCCCACGCTGGAAACCCTCGCCGCAGTCTCCATCATGCGCGAGCATCTGCCCGACCTGAAAATCAGGGTGATCAACGTCGTCGACCTCTCGAAGCTGCAGCCGCAGTCCGAGCACCCGCATGGGCTCTCCGACATGGATTTCGATGAGCTTTTCACCAGGGACAAGCCGGTCATCTTCGCCTACCATGCCTACCCGTGGTTGATCCACCGGCTGACCTACCGCCGCACCAACCACGACAACATCCACGTCCGCGGCTACAAGGAAGAGGGTACCATCACCACGCCCTTCGACATGACGGTGCTGAATGATCTGGACCGCTTCCACCTCGTGATGGACACCATCGACCGCCTGCCTCAGACCGGCGACAAAGGCATCTACCTGAAGCAGCAGCTCAAGCACAAACTTGTCGAGCACAAGCAGTATATCACCCGGCACGGCCAGGATCTGCCGGAAATCCGCAACTGGAAGTGGGGAGACTCCAAATGAAAGCACAAGCGCTTATAGACATTGCGAGGTCGCTGGTCGCCGGCGATAAGGGCCTGCTGACGATGGATGAAGTCAATTCAACTTGCAACAAACGATTTGCCAGATTGGAGATTTGGCAAGGCAAGGAGGCGCGCGTGTTGGCGGCACAGCAAGCTTTGGTTCATCGAGCCAGATGCAACAGTGCTTCGCGCCGTGGCGAATACAATGCAGCAATGGAAAGGACATGAGCATGACAATAAATATCCCGCAACTCAACAAACGCTCGGCCTGGCAGGCCCTCGAAGCCCATTACCCGAAAGTCCGGGATTTGCATCTTCGGAAGCTCTTCGCAGACGATCCAAAGCGCGGTGAGCGCCTGGCAGCCGAGGCTGTCGGCATCTACTTTGACTATTCGAAGCACCGCATCACCGATGAGACACTCAGGCTCCTTTTACAATTGACGGAGGAGTCCGGCCTTCGGGCTCGCATCGATGCCATGTTCCGGGGCGAGAAAATCAACGTCACGGAGAAGCGGGCCGTCCTGCACGTGGCTCTGCGCACCCCCAAAGGGCACTCCATCGTTGTGGACGGCGAAGACGTCGTGCCTCAGGTCCACGCCGTGCTTGACAAGATGGCCGACTTTTCCAACCGGGTGCATAGCGGGGAGTGGAGGGGCCACACCGGCAAGCCGATCCGAAACGTCATCAATATCGGCATCGGCGGATCTGACCTGGGTCCGGTGATGGCATACGAGGCATTGCGGCATTACAGCCAGCGCAACCTGACCTTCCGCTTCGTATCCAACATCGACGGCACCGACTTTGTCGAGGCCACCCGCGACCTCAACGCCGAGGAGACACTGTTCATCATCTCGTCAAAGACCTTTACGACCTTAGAGACGATGACCAACGCGCACACGGCCCGCGACTGGGCCCTCAAAACGTTGAAACATCCCGCTTCTGTTGCCAGGCATTTCGTAGCGGTCTCGACCAACGCCGGGGAAGTGGCCAAGTTCGGCATCGACACCGCAAATATGTTCGAGTTTTGGGATTGGGTCGGCGGACGGTACTCAATGGACTCGGCAATTGGCCTCTCGACGATGATCGCCATTGGCCCTAATGATTTCCGCGCCATGCTCGACGGTTTCCACCAGATGGACGAGCATTTCCGCACCGCCCCTTTCGAGCGTAACTTGCCGGTGCTCATGGGGCTCCTGACCCTCTGGTACAATAATTTCTTTGGTGCGCAAACGATGGCGATTCTTCCCTATGAGCAGTACTTGAAGCGCTTCCCGGCTTACCTTCAGCAGTTAACGATGGAGAGCAATGGCAAGAGCGTCACTCTTGATGGGACTGAGGTCGCCTTCCAAACGGGACCAATCTACTGGGGGGAACCGGGAACCAATGGTCAACATTCCTTTTACCAACTGATTCATCAGGGGACCAATCTCATCCCCTGCGACTTCATCGGATTTGTTCAGCCGCTCAACCCTCTCGGTCGCCACCACGACTTGCTCGTGGCCAACGTGTTTGCCCAGGCAGAGGCGCTGGCCTTTGGCAAAACGCCGCAGGAGGTCCAAGCCGAGAGCACACCCGCATGGCTGGTGCCGCACCGAACCTTCGAGGGAAACCGTCCATCCAGCACAATCCTCCTGGAACGGCTGACTCCGGAGGCGCTGGGAAAGCTCGTCGCACTTTACGAACACAGCGTCTTCACTCAAGGCGCCATTTGGAACATTGACTCATTTGACCAGTGGGGGGTTGAACTGGGGAAAGCGCTTGCCGCGCGCATCATCCCTGAACTCGAAACCGGCACCAAGTGCCAACTCAAACACGACAGCTCAACCAACACCCTGATCCGGCGCTACAGGAAATCCAAGGAGAAATGATGCGCATTGGCATAGCTGCAGACCATGGCGGGTTTGAATTGAAAGTTCAACTAACTGCGGCCCTCAAGGCCGCCGGTTATGAGGTGACGGACTTCGGTGCCCATGAGTTGGTTACCGGAGATGACTACCCGGATTTTGTGGTGCCTCTGGCCAGGGCGGTGGCGAGTAGTGAGGTCTCCCGCGGCTTGGCCATTTGCGGCAGCGGGGTAGGAGCTTGCGTTGCGGCCAACAAGGTGCCCGGCGTGCGTGCGGCGTTGATCACGGATTCCTTCTCCGCTCATCAAGGGGTAGAAGACGACGACATGAATGTTATGTGTCTGGGCGGCCGGGTCACCGGACAGGCGCTGTCCTGGGATTTGGTCCGGACTTTCCTGAGCGCCCGGTTCAAGGGGGACGAACGGTTCAGGCGCCGTCTTGCGAAAGTGACGGCGTTGGAAAGGGAAAGGACTAACTTATGAGTTTAATCATCTATTTTTTGCGACATGGGGAAACCACTGCCAGCCGGAATGGCGGTTACTGCGGCGCTCTTGACCCGGATTTAACCCCGGAAGGTTATCAGATGGCAGAGGATTTTGCCGATGCTTATCAATCTTTTCCATGGGTTTCGGTCTTTTCCAGTCCGCTGCGCCGTGCCATAGCCACGGCCAGACCTCTTTGCGAGGCAACAGAAATACGAATGCACCTCAAGGAAGGGCTGAAGGAAATTGCTTATGGTCAATGGGAAGGCAAAACCCCTGAAGAGGTGAATCACGAGTTTCATGATGACTATGTTCGCTGGTTAACTGATCCGGGGTGGAATGCGCCCACCGGAGGACAAAAAGGCATCGAAATCGCTCGGCGCAGTTCACTTGTGATTGAGGAAATTGAGAAAACTTACACTACAGGAAACGTCCTCGTCGTTTCTCACAAGGCCACGATCCGAATTATGTTGTGCTCGCTGTTAGGCATTGACGTGGGGCGTTTTCGCGATCGCATCGGCATGCCTGTAGGCTCTATTAGCATCGTAGAAATGGCGGTGCATGGCCCTTTATTGCACAAGATGGGCGACCGGGCCTATCTGAGGGACCACCTGCGCAAACGATTGGGCACATAGACCCCTGAGTCAGCCAACACGAAATCCATCCAGAAAGGAAAAATCAACATGGGCAGCTCAAAAGGGATTGAAAAATTAGAAAAACTGGCCAGACTGATGCGGTATTATATTCTGACCGCTACCACCAATGCGGGTTCCGGCCACCCGACCTCTTCGCTGTCGGCAACCGAACTGATGTGCGGTCTCTTATTCGGTGGCATTTTCAGATACGATACCGAGCAACCGGAGCACCCGAACAACGACCGTCTGATTTTCTCCAAGGGTCATGCTTCGCCGCTTTATTATGCGATGTGGGCGGCCGCCGGCAAGCTTTCCGAAGATGACCTCAAGACCTACCGGACATTCGGAAGCCCCCTGGAAGGTCACCCGACGGTGTCTTTCCGTTATGTTGACGCCGCGACCGGTTCCCTTGGCCAGGGCCTTTCCATTGGCGTGGGCCTGGCATTAAACGCCAAATATCTCGATAAACTCAACTACCGGACGTATGTCCTTCTCGGCGACAGCGAAATGGCCGAGGGATCGCAATGGGAGGCCATGGAAATCGCTGCTTATTACAAGCTGAACAACCTCGTCGGCATTATCGATGTAAACCGGTTGGGACAGCGTGGCGAAACCATGTATGGCCACGATCTGTCCGCCTACGAAAAGCGAATTTCAGCCTTCGGGTGGGAAACCATCCTCATTGACGGCCATTCCTATCCCGCAGTTCTTGATGCGTATCAAAAAGCGCTGAATGCCACGGACCGGCCGGTCATGATCATTGCCAAAACCATTAAAGGAAAAGGCGTCTCATTTGTCGAGGACAAAAACGGCTGGCACGGCGTCGCGCTTTCAAAGCAGGACTGTGAGCGCGCCGTAAAAGACCTGGGAGCCGTTGACAAATCAATCCGGGGACGGATGTTAGAACCGGATGCGATGAAGCCGGAAGAGGTCGGCCCCCGCGCACCCGAACCCATTTATTATCCGTCCGGCGAATCCGTTGCCACCCGGGATGCATACGGCATTGCATTGAAACGGCTTTATCCCCAATTCCCGCAAATTGTGGGTGTCGACGGCGAGGTGAGCAACTCCACCCGGACGGAAATATTCAAGGAAGCGTATCCGAACCGGTTTTTTGAAATGTATATCGCCGAGCAAAACATGGCCGGAGTCGCCCTCGGCCTTCAGTGTCGGAAGAAAATTCCTTTTGCGTCCAGTTTTGCCGCCTTTCTGACGCGCGCGTTTGACCAGATTCGGATGAGCCAGTATTCGGATGCGAACATCAAATTCATAGGATCTCACGCCGGAACATCCATCGGAGAGGACGGTCCTTCGCAGATGGGACTGGAAGATATTGCCATGTTCAGGACCATCCATAACGGTGTGGTGCTATATCCTTCTGACGCGGTGTCCGCGGAAAAGATCGTCGAACAGGCGGCCATATATAAAGGTATCGCATATATCCGCACCACACGCATGAAGACGCCGATCCTCTATGATATCCATGAGCAGTTTACCATCGGCGGAAGCAAAATTTTAAAGAAAAGTGCCAAAGATGCAGCCACCGTCATCGGCGCCGGCGTGACGCTCCATGAAGCCCTTAAGGCATATGACGCGCTTAAAAAAGAAGGAATTCTCATTCGCGTTATCGATCTTTACAGCATCAAGCCCATCGATGAAAAGACGCTTCAGCAGGCCGCAAAAGAAACATCGTGCATTATCACTGTCGAAGATCATTATCCAGAAGGTGGGATCGGCGAGGCGGTCAGGAGCGGACTGGGCACGGTCTCTGTGCCGCTTTTCTCACTGGCGGTGCGAAAAAAACCCAAGAGCGGCAAACCTCAGGAACTACTTGATTTTGAAGAGATCTCAAAGGATGCCATTATTAAAAAAGTCAAAGAAAATCTTTAACGAAATCGTATGCATCATGGCATCGCCGCCTGCCGCGGCGGAAGATAAAAAAAGGAGATAACGCAATGAAGCAAAACCCGCTGCTTAACATACAGGAATTTGGACAGAGCATCTGGCAGGACTATATCCAAAGAAACATCATCCTGTCCGGAGAACTCAAACAGCTCATCGACGAAGACGGCATCCGGGGAGTCACCTCCAACCCGAGTATCTTTGACACGGCCATTGCCGGCAGCCATGATTATGACGATGACATTCGCGCCATGGCACTGGAAGACAAAAGCATCGATGAAATTTACCGGTTTTTAACCGTCCGAGATGTCCGTCAGGCAGCCGACCTTTTCAGGCCGCTGTATGACAGCTCCGAAGGAAAGCACGGGTTTGTCAGCCTGGAGGTCAATCCGCATCTGGCCCATAACGTAAATGACACCATCAGGGAAGCACGCGAGCTGTGGAAGGAGCTGAACCGCCCGAATGTGTTTATCAAAGTGCCCGCCACTAGAGAAGGCTTAAGCTGCATCCGTCGGCTTATCGGAGACGGCATCAATGTCAACGTCACGCTGCTGTTCGGGTTGCCGCGATACCGGGAAGTGGCTGATGCCTTTATCAGTGGACTGGAAGACCGGGCTGCACAGGGAAAACCTATCGACCGGGTGGCCTCCGTGGCCAGTTTTTTCTTGAGCCGGATCGATGCCCTGGTGGATCCTTTGCTTGAAAAGATCTTTAAAGGAGACACGGAAAAAAGCGGCCCGGCCAAAAAGTGTCATGGCCAGGTGGCCATCGCCAGCGGCAGGCAGGCCTATCAGATATACAAAAAGATTTTCCGGGATGAGCGCTTTCGGAAACTCGCGGATCAGGGGGCCCGGCCCCAGCGCCTACTGTGGGCCAGCACCAGTACCAAGAACCCGGAATACTCCGATGTTAAATATGTCGAAGCCCTTATCGGACCGTACACCATCAATACCTTACCGCAGGAGACGATTAAGGCTTACCGGGATCATGGCAGCCCTGCCGCCCGGCTGGAGCAGGACCTGGATGCGGCTAAGGACGCACTTAAAAGTCTTTCCGCGCTTGATATCGATATCGATAAAATCACTCAGCAGCTCGAAAATGAAGGCGTTGAGAAATTCAACAAGCCGTATGACAGCCTCATGGAAACACTCAAGAAAAAGCGTGCGTCAGCCTCGAAAACCCGATGAAGATATGCACCGCAAATCTTTGGATTGCGCCCGGGTGTTGCTCGAAGAAGTCGTCTATATCGATGATCGGACCATGTTCGTTGAAGTCGCGCAAGGGTTTCTTGATTCAATTCCACCCGGAAGCGGCTGAAAGAAATGGGACTTGAAATTCATGTATAAAAGTTAAGACCATCCGGACCCTGATTTCGATATCTCATAAAAGAGGATACATATAAAGAAACCAAAAAATACCTGGAGAAATAAACATGACAGATCATAATCAAAATAAAAAATGCGATATCGGATTGATCGGGCTGGGGGTGATGGGACGCAATTTTGCGCAAAATATGTCCGATCACGGTTTTTCAGTAGCTGGATATGACCGGGATAAAGAAAAAATTCAGGCGTTGATGTCTGAAAAGACGAAACAACAGGATCTTCGAGCCGGTCATGATATCAAAGAATTTCTCGGTCTGCTTTCCCGGTCCCGAGCCGTGATGATGCTGGTTCCCGCAGGCGATCCGGTGGACGCGGTGATTGATGAACTCCTGCCGAATCTTGACCACGGGGATCTCATTATCGACAGCGGCAATTCACGTTTTACGGATACGAACCGGCGTATCCAATTGATTGAAGACAAAGGGTTCCTATACCTGGGAATGGGAATGTCCGGCGGAGAAAGCGGGGCCCGACGAGGACCGAGTCTGATGCCCGGAGGCGTCCGCAAAGGATATGAACGTATCGCCAAAATTCTGGAAGCGGCTGCCGCCCGTGTAGATAATGATCCGTGTGTCGCTTATCTCGGGCCCGGATCGGCCGGCCATTACGTCAAAATGGTGCACAACGGGATTGAATACGCCTTGATGCAACTTATTTCCGAAACCTACGACCTGATGAAACGGGGTCTTCTAATGGAACCCGAAGAGCTGCACGCGGTATATGATCGGCTGAACGAAGAGGAGTTAAGCAGCTATTTAATCGAGATCACGGCGGATATATTCCTACAAAAAGATGAGAAAACCGGAAAACCCCTCATTGACCTGATTCTGGATGAAGCCAAACAGAAAGGCACCGGAGAATGGACCGCCTGGGACGCCTTAGACCTTCAGGTGCCGACCTTTAATATCGATACTGCGGTTATGATGCGGGACATGTCTGCATATAAAAATCAACGGGAAAAAGCCGGCCGCATGCTCGAGGGGCCAAGTCCGCGCTTTGAAGGAGAAAGGAACCCGATCATTCGCCAGATCAAAAATGCCCTTTATGCGGCCATGATCATCACCTATGCCCAAGGCCTGGCCTTGCTTGCAAAAGCTTCCAAGACATATGAATATGACTTGAATCTGG
>Ga0307425_1000904_pt1 | contig 18407 bp, 17 predicted proteins | sample SalMarWE160330MG_FD_202152 | JGI IMG/M metagenome (GOLD analysis project Ga0307425, IMG submission 202152) | Salt marsh sediment microbial communities from the Plum Island Ecosystem LTER, Massachusetts, United States - WE1603-30 | ecosystem: Environmental > Aquatic > Marine > Intertidal zone >...
ATCCTGGAGAGCAAAAAAAAGAGATGCCGCTCCGCATGAACCGGAATGGACCGCCATCCCTGCTCATAACTATGAATGGCCTTGACTGAAGTCCCAAGAAGTTGCGCCATCTGCTTCTGTGTCTTCTTCAGCCTCTTTCTGATGGCCACGAATTCTTTGCTATCCAATATCTCCTCCAAAAAATATTCCAAAACGCTTGACCTAATCCCCATTGTGTGGCATAAGGAGTAACACATCGTGGCACTCTTGTCAACAAGAAATTGACTTAAAAAATGCTTGACTATACCTCACTATGTGGTATATTTTACATCACAGTGTGGCATAGATGTTAACGGGATATTTCCATTTTATTGGGAACAGGTTGTGAAGGAAATGTCATGAATTTGAAAAGTCGCATGGAGGGGGAAAACCATCTGCCCTCTAATTGTCGCTCAGCGCCCCTGCGCTAACGACCTCAGAAGGGAAAAAATATGAAAGATCGTATTGATGATAAAAATATCCTGAACAAAATCCGGGCGAGATTGAAACCTGGGCTTCTTATCCTCACACACCATTATCAGCGTAGCGAGATTGAAGATATTGTCAGGGATTTCAGTTGTCAGTGTTTGAAGCGAATATCTAGTTCTTTAACGCCATCTATACCCCTAAGGATTTCCTCCATTTCAGTACCCACTTTTTCTTTATCCTTCAAGGTGGTTTCTACAATAACGGTGACCGTTCCATCTTTGGCAGAAACATATCTGGTGGTGGGAAATTTTTCCACCAGATTCGCCTTGATTTCATACTCAAGGGAGAGATTATCAAGAAATTCTCTTGATTCAGGCGAGATCTGGAAGCAAGGGAGTTGAACGGCATTTGCGATAATGTCAATCACATTCTCTGCGTTCATATTATCGACTTTAAAGACCATATCATAGAGATCTGCATCCCAGGTATCAATGCCGTAAAGACGGAGGCCCCATTTCCTGCGGGCTTCATCGATTTTTTCTATGGTTTTTTTTGCATTTGCAGCAGACACACCTTCCTTTTCAACAACCGTCCTTATCCGATATTCCATGTCCGCAATAATTCTTATTTTACATACGTTAGGGACATCCCTAATAAAAATATGCCCTGCAAATCCATGATATACAATATTGTCCTTTTCTACCCTTTTCAAAAAGGCAGAGCGAACATAAGCGATATATTTCTCTTTTCCGAGAAAGAGACGATCAAGAAATGACGGAGGGTCTTTTATGGCCTTGACAAGCTTAATCTCCGGTATATTGAATTTGTGCGACGCATCTAACAGTACTTCTCTGGATACATATTCATATCCCAACTTTTCGGCTAACTTTTCAGCTATTTCTGTTCCATAACTATAGCTCCCTTTGGAGATGGTAATAATCGACATCATAACCTCCCTTAATTAGGGTGAATAACGCCTTAAACCCAGATCCTGGTTTGAGGGCCATTCAAATTTAGAGGATATTTTATCATAGAATTTGAGACCTGACAATAAACTTAATTTCAGGATTAGTGAAACACCAAAGGCGGCCTGAATCACGGCCTAAAATATTCAGGCTGTTCCCGGACAGTTCACTAACGAGGATAAGGCCGCAAAAAGGCGCAAAATTCACAAAAAAATGAACTTGAAGTGTAGTAATATAAGGAAGTTATAAGCAAGACAAATTTGAAATTGGACTTTTACGAAACCATCAATGATGAGCAAGGAAAGATGCCAGCGGCAATGAAATAGTTTTACAAACTACTCATCTTACGATAAAGATAGTTAGAATAACCAAGACGACCTCAGCTAAAGGGGAATTTACCAACAAAAAAAAGATATCCCGCATTATTGTACCAGACAGGTCGAGTCTTGAAAAAAGAGTCTCTCAGTGCAGGCATCACAGAACTCACAGCAGGGCGGGTACAGCGCAATATTGTTGAGTACGAGCTTCCCGGCGGATGGAAGGTGCTTGCAGGCAAAAGCGATGCGGACAACGACTTCCTGTCCCTGAAGATGGCAAAGCCCAATGACTTCTGGTTTCATTTGCGTGGAATGCCCGGAAGCCACGTGGTGCTCAGGGCAAAAGCAGAGAAAGAGCCCGACCGCGAGACCCTCAAGCGTGCGGCCGCCGTGGCCGCCTTTCACAGCAAGGCGCGAAAAGGAGGTGTCGTATCTGTCTCATGCACAAGAGCCCGATACGTCACCAAGCCTAAGGGGGCGAAACCGGGTAGCGTCCACATACGAAAGGAATCCGTGTTCAAGGTTCGCCCATACCTGCCAGAAGCTTGATGGCTTCAAACCTAACTTGTCACCCAGGGCCGTGGAGGTTGTTTCATGATGATAGGTGTTTTTGACTCGGGCTTCGGAGGTCTCACCATACTGAAGGCCTTCCTGAAAAAGCTTCCCGAAAATGATTATTTATATTTAGGCGACAACGCACGGACACCTTATGGGAACAAATCTCAGGACGTCATTTATGAATATACCCGACAGGCCGTAGAGTTCCTCTTCGACAAGGGATGCGTCCTGATCATATTGGCGTGTAACACAGCGTCAACCAAGGCCCTGCGAAAAATCCAGCAGGAACTGCTGCCGGCCAGGTACCCAGATAGGCGTGTTCTGGGAGTCATCATTCCCCTCGCTGAAGCCGGTGTTGAGACAACGCGCTATGGCCGGATAGGAGTGATCGGTACACGAGCAACCATTGAGTCTAAGGTCTATGAGCAGGAGTTGGAAAAGCTTTCCTCCCAACTGAAGATCTTCGGTCAGGCCTGCCCGCTTCTGGTTCCCTTGGTGGAAGAGGGCTGGGTGGGCAAACCTGAGACGAATATGATTCTCAAAAAATATCTGAACCGTCTCAAACGAAAAAAGATCGACACCCTTATCCTCGGGTGTACCCACTACCCCATTTTACAAAAAGATATAGAGCGAATCATGGGGAAAAACTGCCGGGTCTTGAATGGACCCGAGATGGTCTCCCACAAGCTCGAAGACTACCTCTCCAGGCACCCGGAAATGGAGGAGAGAATCTCCCGGACCGGAACCGTGACTTTTTGCACTACGGACGATCCTGCACGGTTTAAGGTCCTTGGGCAGAAATTCTTAGGTCAGAACATCCTTGGGGTGAAACGAGCCATTGTGGACCAGGGGCATAAAGGGCAATAAAGGTTGTCTTTAAATCTCCAGGAAATCCCTTGCCAATTCTACTTCTCTTTTTCTAAAAACCAGTCAATCAACTGCCGGGCAATGCTTATTTTGGGGGGAATGGAGGGAAGCTGTTTCCCTGAGAACCACCCTGCGTCGGCTATTTCGGAACGATCGATCCTTATTTCTCCTGCTGAATATTCAGCCGTAAACGCAACCATAAGGGAATCCGGAAAAGGCCACGGCTGACTGCCGAAATAGCGGATATTTTTTACGGTGATGCCCACCTCTTCCGAGACTTCTCGTTTGACGCACTCTTCCAGCGTTTCACCCGGTTCCACAAATCCGGCCAGAACACTAAAAAACTTGGTGGGGAACCGTGTTGAATGGGCAAGCAGGATCTGATGATCTTTTAGCACGGCAACGATGATAGCAGGGGAAAGCCTCGGGTAATTGATCAAACCACATTGGGGGCATATTTTGGCGCGTTCATCCCTCTTATTATCGGTCCGTTCCCCGCACTTACCGCAATACCGGTGGTTCTGACCCCAGCGCACCAATTGGTTGGCCATTCCCGCCGCCTGGATCACATCTTCTCCGAACCGGCTGAAAAGGGCGCGGAGGCCAACGAATGAAAATGCCCCTGAGATCTGCCCCCCATCCTGCAATTCCGTCACATAACAGGGTTGACCATCCAGCGATCCAAATAACTGTTTCTCCATTGGAGCAAGGTTAAGTTTTTTGATATCTGATGATTGCGGAATAAGATAGTCGTCCCGTTCCTCCTTTATCAGAATCCGTTTATCATGAACTAAAAACCATAGTGCATTGTCCATCTCAACGGTTGGCGATTTAGAATCTGCTACAAAGGCCATTGGAAGATTCGTCTCCATTCAAAGAAGTTACTGGGGCTCTGGCTCACAGTTTTAATCGTGATTAAATGAAATTATAATGTACCACACTGTAATTCACAATTCAAGATGTGTGATCCCTTTCTCCTCAAACGCGTCTGTGCATGGTATCTCGAGTGAAGAGGTAAAAAACGGCAACCAGCAAAAAGCAAAAGGCGCACACCAAAAAAGAAGCCGTGAACGCCTCAGTGCCCCTGGACGACTCCGGGTACAGCGACTGCATGAAGATGCCCAGCCCCTGAAGAAAGAGGGCAGGACCTATCATGGTAAAAAAGTTGATTCCTGTCATGGCGGTTCCGGCCATCTCTAATGGTACACTTTCCTTGATGTGTACGTACATCAGCAAGCCGGTGGCTCTAAAGAATCCGAAGGAGAAAAACAGGGACGCAAGGACTGAAAAACCTGTTCCCCCAGGAAGGCCTGCCATTAAAAGCACAGTGAGGACAAGGATCAGAAGACCCCCTGAGACAACCCATTTCCGCGTCCTTAAAATCCTGTCCGACAAGATCCCCCATACAGGTCCGCCCGAAATGGATCCAAGGTTCATGAGGAGGATCAGGTGACCCGCGTTCATAACAGTTTGGCCCATCGCCTCCATGAGGTAGGGACCGGCCCAAAGGGTCTGAAAGGCGCCATATATACCGTAGCTCACTAAACTTGCCATAGAGATGATCCAGTACTCTTTCTTTTTCAAAAGCTGAGCAAGGCCTAAAAAGGCGCTGCGCACGTCCGGTAACGGCTCTTTAGGGGAAGTGGACGGCCTGTCCGTGGGCGTATCCCTCACCACGACGTACAGGATCAGGGCCAGAAGCAGATTCACACCCGCAATGACCATAAAGGCCTGTCGCCATCCCACGGCATTGACTAACAGGACCAGCGGCGTTGCGGCAGCCATGTTTCCCACGGTCCCAATGGAAAACATAACACCGGTGAGGGTGGCAAAGGTGGCGGGCCCGAACCAGACGGTCAGAAGCTTCAGGGTACCCATGAGATTGCAGGCCATACCCATGCCCAGGAGGGTGCGACCCACCAAACCAATCCCAAGAGAATGGGCACAGGAAAAGATGAGGGCGCCGGCAATACCAAAAAGGGAGAGACCCGTCATCAGCCGCCTTGGGCCGATCCGGTCGAGAAAGATGCTGATAGGGATCTGGGTCAGGGCAAAGGCGTAAAAAAAGGCGGCGCTGATGGTGCCCAATCCTTGCGTATCTAAGGCAAGGTCTTCTATGAGATCATTGGCGATAACCGCATTGGAGGCCCGATAAAACTGGGAAAGAAAGAAGTTGGCAGAGGTGATCAAAAAAATAAACCAGCGGCGGGACATGGTGCTCCTTATAAACAGGAAAAGGTCCTTGTCTTATGATATCATCATGATTATAGCATAGTTTTAATATTTTCTGAAAAGGAAGAACTTGTTTTGCGAATTGCTGTTTTTATCTCTATTTTCCTAACCCTTTACGGGCTTATTCACTCCTATGCCTTTTTAAAGGTACGGTACGCCTTTTCTCTTAGCAGATGGGGAAGCATTTCCCTGGCCCTGTTGATGACCTTTATGGTGTTATGCCCTATTCTAATTCGAGTGCTTGAAAGGTATGGAATGCACTCAGTTCCTAAGGTTCTGGCCTATGCCGGATATACGTGGATGGGACTTCTGTTTCTGTTCGTGTGTACCGCCCTTATAATAGACGTCTATGCCCTCTTACTCTCTGTGATAGCCCGTATTTCTCATTGGGATCCTGGACAATGGATGCCATCGTCCAGGGTCACCTTCTTCATTCCCCTTGCGGTCGCTGTCTTCGTTGGCATCTATGGCCAAATAGAGGCCCTCCATATCCGAACCGAACGGATTGTTATTAAATCCCCCAAGATCCCGGAAAAACTGGGCAGACTCCGCATCGTTCAAATATCTGATGTGCATCTGGGACTCATCATAGGAGAATGGAGACTGGAAAGGATCCTCAAGGAAGTGCGCAGGGCACAGCCGGATATCCTGGTTTCCACAGGGGATCTGTTGGACGGTCAAATCAACGATATTTCAAGAATGGCGGACAAAATCGGTGCCATCCGTACACCCTACGGGAAGTATGCGGTTACCGGGAATCATGAATTCTACGCCGGCATTGGGCGATCGCTGGCCTTTACTGAAGAGGCCGGGTTCACCGTTCTCAGGGGAGAGAAACGGGAGATTCCAGGGCTTATTGTCATGGCGGGCGTGGACGATGCCACGACAAATCTATTCGGTTCCCATGAAAGGATCTCTGAAAAAGAGTTGCTCTCAGATCTTCCTGAGGATCGATTCGTTGTTCTTTTGAAACACAGGCCTTTGGTGGAGAGCGGGTGTGAGGGGCTTTTTGATCTTCAACTCTCAGGCCACACCCACGGGGGCCAGATCTTCCCTTTCAGTCTCATCATCAAGCTGCTCTATCCCATTGACAGGGGACTCCTTCCTCTTCGGGATGGGGCATTTCTCTACGTAAACAGGGGCTCCGGTACCTGGGGACCACCCATGAGATTTCTTGTCCCGCCGGAAGTGAGCATTATCGACCTGGTACATGGCAGGTAATGCGGATCGGGCCAAAGTAACGAAGGACTCCTCTTTCGCATACGAAAACCGATGGCCGCCGTGGTGCCGGTGGGTGTGTCGTAATTAGTAAACACGGCCATGTGGTGGATCAGGGCACCTCGCGTTTAGGCCGGGCCGGCGGCCAGGACATTCCCTGGAGTTATGTCTTTAAACTGGGTAAAATTTTCATGAAAGAGACCTGCCAGTTTTTTTGCCTGAACATCGTATTCATTGGGATTAACCCAGGTATCGCGGGGCCTCAGGACTCCAGACGGGACATCAGGCGCCTCTGACGGGACCTGGAAATGGAAGATGGGATCAGTTTGCATCTCCACCTCGTCTAAAGTTCCGTTAAGAACAGCATTCAATAGGGCCCGCGTATGCTGGATCTTCATGCGAGAACCGATTCCATAAGGACCACCGGTCCAGCCCGTATTCACAAGCCAACACTTGGCCCCGTGTTTGGCGATTTTGTCAGATAGCAACTGGGCATACACAGACGGGTGCCTCACCATGAAGGGAGCGCCGAAACACGCGCTGAATGTGGCAGTGGGTTCGGTAACGCCCTTTTCTGTTCCGGCAACCTTTGCTGTATACCCACTTATAAAGTGGTACATGGCCTGATCCGGTGTCAGCCTGGCGATGGGGGGTAAAACTCCAAAGGCATCTGCCGTCAACATAATGACGTTTCGAGGATGCCCGGCCATGCTGGAAGGCACAACATTTGGGAGATGGGCAAGAGGATATGAGGCGCGGGTGTTTTCTGTCAAGCTCGAGTCATCCAGATCTATCCGATGGATGGCTGGATCCAGAGTGACGTTTTCCAGGATAGTGCCAAACCGTCTGGTACATTCATAGATCTCCGGCTCTGCCTCTTGGGAAAGACGGATAACCTTGGCATAGCATCCGCCCTCAAAATTGAACACCCCGTTATCTGACCAGCCGTGTTCATCATCTCCGATGAGCAGCCTGTTGGGATCAGCAGAAAGCGTTGTTTTGCCCGTTCCCGATAGACCAAAAAAAATAGCCACATCATCCGGGTCATCCTTGCTCACATTGGCCGAGCAGTGCATGGAAAGAACCCGTTGTTCCGGCAGAAGGAAATTGAGGCCCGTAAAGATCGATTTCTTAATCTCCCCTGCATAGGCACTTCCGCCGATAAGGACCAGTTTCTTCCCAAGGTGAAGTGCCACAAATGTACCGCTCCGCGTCCCGTCTTCGTCCGGATCGGCATTGAAGTTGGGGCAGTGAAGCACGGTAAATTCAGGGACAAAACTCTTGATGATTTCGCGCTCTCTGGGCATCTGGATGAACATATTGCGGGCAAAAAGATTGTGCCATGCGAATTCATTGATGACCCGCACGGGCTGTTGATACTGCTCATCCGCACCCGCATAACAGTCTTGGACGAACACTGTTTTGCCTCGCAGATATGCTGCCATACGCCTATGAAGTGAGTTGAACCTCTCCTCAGAGTACTTTACGTTGACCTCTCCCCACCAAATATCACCGGTCGTCTCCGGTTCATCCACGACGTATTTATCTTTTGCCGCACGGCCCGTATGCTGGCCCATTGAGACCACTAAAGGCCCTAAATGGGCTATCTGGGCTTCATAGCGGTGGATAGCATGCTCATAGAGCCCTGGTGTGGAAACATTCCAGTAAACATCTCCTAAATTATGAAGACCCGCATGCTCCAACCCATAATCCGGAATCAAGTCCTGAATTTCCATCCTGTTCCTCCTTTCATATTCAATATATTCCTATGGTTAATCCCGCTGAAGCGGGACTCATGCGCCTTGATCTTGAATCCCGCTTGTAGCGGGAAACGTTTTTCAAAGGTTTCAGGACCTCCAAATCGTCTTCAAGAAAAAAATGACACAGATTGTTACACTATTGCACAAAGTTATTGGTTTTCCAAATCAATTTTTCGTATTTCCTACAACCCGCTATCTTCAACTCTATCGCTGATATCCCGGTCTTTTCTTCATCCAAGCTCAAGTCGAAGAGCAAACGCCTCAACTATTTGACAAATCCGAACTTGGCAAAAAGTCCCGGTTGGTATACCATGCGGTAGCCGTTTACGGCTTGAATATGCTTTTAGATGCTTTAAATCTTCAGCAGACCATTAGTTTTCGATTCCTGAATTAAAACGGGATTTGCGGAGGAGCCCATGAAAGATATGAGACTTGAACGACTTGCCGGATATACAGAATTTCCGGGCCCGGTGGTTACGGTGATCATGGATGGTGTTGGAATTGGCCCTCACGATGAGAGCGACGGACTCTATGTCTCATACACCCCAACCCTGAACGCCCTCTTCAAGGAACCTCTCTTTACCCGCCTGAAGGCCCATGGGACCGCGGTGGGTATGCCATCGGACGACGATATGGGTAATTCCGAAGTGGGTCACAATGCTTTTGGCGCGGGAAGGATCTTTGCCCAGGGAGCCAAGCTGGTCAACGACGCCATAAAATCGGGGAGAATATTCGAAGGCAAGGCGTGGACCCAGGTGCGCGATCGCACCGGCAAAGGAGGGGCCCTGCATCTCATAGGCATGGTCTCCGATGGGAACGTTCACAGTCACATTGACCATCTCTACGCCCTCCTGAAGCGTGCCACCGCGGATGGCATCAAACGGGTTCGAGTACACGGTCTCCTTGATGGCCGGGATGTGGGCGAAAAAAGTGCTCTCTCCTTTTTTGAGCCCCTGGAAAAATGGCTGAAAGAGATTTCAACAGCCGGTCGGGACTATTGCATCGCATCCGGAGGTGGACGAATGGTCACCACCATGGACCGGTACAATGCTGACTGGAAAGTGGTGGAAAATGGCTGGAATGCGCACGTCCTTGGAGAAGGGCGCGGTTTCCCCTCAGCCTCTGAGGCAATCCGAACCTATTATACGGAAGCCCTTGATATTACAGATCAATACATGGCCTCTTTTGTGGTCGTAAAAGATGGAAAGCCTGTGGGTGCCATAGAAGATGGCGATGCAGTTATCCTCTTCAATTTCCGGGGTGACCGGGCCATTGAGATTTCCCGTGCATTTGATGAACCTGATTTTTCCGAGTTCGACCGCAAACGGGTTCCCAATGTTTTTTACGCGGGTATGATGGAGTACGATGGAGACGCCCATATACCTGTAAACTATCTTGTTGAACCGCCTGCCATCGATAGGACCTTAGGTGAATATCTCTGTGCCACGAGCATTACGTCCTTCGCCATTTCCGAGACTCAGAAATTCGGCCACGTTACCTATTTCTGGAACGGAAACAACTCCGGTTACATTGATGAACGATTGGAGAAATATTTGGAGATCCCCTCGGACAGGATTACTTTTGACCTTAGACCCTGGATGAAGGGGGCAGAGATAACCGATACGGTGATAGATGCCATCCGCAGCGGCAAATACAAATTCATCCGCCTGAACTATGCCAACGGCGATATGGTGGGGCACACGGGAGTTCCCATCTCCATCCGTATTGCCGTAGAAACAGTGGACCTCTGTCTAAGCAGGCTCATGAAGCCTATCAGGGATTCGGGTGGGGTGGCGATCATCACGGCCGACCATGGCAACGCTGACTGTATGTGGACAGAGAAGAACGGCAGGCGCACTCCTATGGTTGCCCACACCAAGAACCCGGTCCCTTTCATTATCAAGGACTACTCGAAAGCAAACAATTTCTCCCTGAACAGGATCGATACGCCGGGCCTGAGTAATGTGGCTGCCACAATCTGCAATCTTCTCGGATACGAGGCCCCTGTCGAGTACGATCCGTCCCTGATCAAATTGGGATGTGCGCCGTCTGAAGGTGGCAACGAAGCTACTCATCAAAAAGATCCAGATAGTCGATCCTAAAATTTTAATAAATTTTTTTCTTTCTATATTTCGTTATACAGGTTATATGATATATTCATTCCCACTTTGAATGGTTTAAACTTTGAGCATTTCTCATTGAAAACCCCTCTGTCGCTTTTCACTTTGAGCGGTTCACATCAAAGGAGGTTTTTTCTTGCATTCCTGGAAATGGCAAACTTTACGCGTCCCCCGGCAAAACCGGGGGTTTACCCAGGATTAATTGAGGAAATTTTAATGGACGCTAAATATATCAATCCCTTCTTGATAGCAATAAAGGACGTCTTTGAGACTATGATTGATCTACCTGTTACCATAGGCAAACCCTTCATCAAGAAAGACAAGATTCCTGCATATGAGGTCAGTAGCATCATAGGGCTATCTGGTGCGGTCATCGGTTGCGTATCCATAGGCTTTTCGCAAAAAATTGCATTGCGGATGGCTGGGGCCTTGCTGGAAGAGGAATTTGCAGAGATCAATGACGATTGCACCGATGCTATCGGCGAAATCGCGAATATGATCGCTGGGAACGCAAAAAGCGCCTTCCCTGTCGATACCGCATCAATTTCAGTTCCGAGCGTGATTATTGGAAAGCACAGCGTGAGCTATCCGTCAGGTATTCCGGTAATTTCAATACCTTGTGAAGCCAGCAGTGGAAGTTTGTGTGTGGACGTCGCCCTCAAACTTGCCGGTTGATCTAAGGGCTCAACAAAAAATAACTTAGCAGAATTGGCGCCCAGATTCATGTCAGATTGGTTTGAGATCGGACGAAGATGACGTGGAGACGGAATGCAAAAATGTAAAGTTATTTTTTGTTGAGCCCTAAGTCTTAGACAGATCCCCTGCAGATCGTTGCAGCGAGCATCAATGACTTCAGGAAGCCTTTGAAAAACGTCCCCCTTCGAAGTCTGCGCTTCTCTGCTCAATGGCTGCTAACATCCCTCATCTTCCACAATCTCAAACTTCGTTGAAGAAGGTTTCTCTGCTTTGGGACTTGGCTTTTGAATCTCTTCCACCCTCCTTTGAGTCTGTACCTGTGGAACTGGCCTGTTGACAACAACACGATCCGGGTTAATAATGGCAAGAATCAGGCCTAAAAGGATAAGAATCGCTGCGGCAGATCTCTTAACTCTCTTTGAACCGCCCGGGAGAGTGTCCCTATCTCCAAACTTATTTTCCACCTTTTCCACAAACCAGTAAGCCCCAACGGCCATAAGGCATACCAAAAAGGCAATAATACCGGAGTTCAGACTTAGGACATCAGAGAGTCGGATGGCGCCCATATCTCCTGCCGAATAGAATTTCTCTAATAATGGAAATATCTCGGCAAAGATGAATGAGCCGATGATCATGCCGACGATAAATATCAACCCATCAAGCTTACCCGATACCGTGGCCACGATGGAGGTTGTGGGGCAATAACCGCCCATGATGAACCCTATGCCGAGGACAAGGCCACCCACAATCTGGGGCCATATATAGGTGGGCAAAATGTATACATGGCTAAGGTCGATCCAGCCAAAGACGGAAAAATAGAGGAGCCCTAACATGCATACCACAATGGCGGTGAACATGACCTTCAGGACGGCAAAGTCCCTCAGATAAAATATTGCTGTGAGCTTCCTGACATTCCCAAACCCGGCCCTTTCGAGTACGAACCCGAAAAAGAACCCGATAAGCCCGGCCATTTGGAGACCGTAGGCAAAATCAAACCAACCCAATTTGTATAGAGGTCCCATTACAGCCACTCCTTTCTAAAAAAATAGGCGGTTGCATATGCGCCTGCAAAGATAGAGAGCATAAAGATCCAGCTACCGAAGGCAAGTTCGGAAGCCCCGGTAAGGGCCTGTCCGCTTGTGCACCCCCTGGCCAATCGCGCGGCAAATCCTGACAAGATACCCCCGCCCAAGGCAAGCCACAGCCGGGCTGAAACCCCAATGGACGGCCCCCTTGCCACCTCGCCAGCTACCCTGTTGGCGATGAAGGCCGAAAACAGGCCTCCGAGCCCGGCCCCCATGCTCAGAAAAACCAGCCAGGCCATGAGAGGAGATCGACTTCCTGACAGGTACTTTGAGAAATATGCGTTGGCCTTTGCATGTTCGGGAGCCACCAGATCAACCCCTGCCGTTGCAACCCGGGCAAAGGTTGACGAAGATCCAACACCTCTACCCATAGTATAAAAGGAAAACAGCATGACTAACCCGAGTAAGGTCCCGATGACATAAGGGTTGGCATAACGTTGATTCATGAGAAACCTCCTTTTCTATTTGTTTCTACCCGGCAATCTTTTGAGTGCCGCTTCTGCCAGTTCTTTCACACAACGGTTGATTAGCTTTCGATTCTGATAAACACTAAGCTCGGCGTCATCGTCAGTAAGGGCCTCAAGGGCCGTCCGTGCATCGCCAGCCTCAAGCACTCCCATGAGCCAGACCGCCAAACCCCTTACAACAGTATCCATCGATTGCAGGTAAGGCATGAAATGGGGGACTGCATCCTGAATTAGGTATGGTCTCACCTGAGAGAGTCTTGCAACCCCCCAGAGGAGACCGCGTTGAAGCATTTCCAGTTCCAGATAGTTCCCGTCTTTTCGTGCATAGGATATGAGAATAGGGGCATACTCCTTGGCAAGGAACTCATGACAGGCCAAGATCTCTCCCATGGCCTCGGGACTGCCCCAGCCTATGCCTCCCGATTCATCGTTAAGATTCCACATGAGCCGGCGCATGATTATCCTGGCCTGCTCCATTTCTTCATCGGCAAGTCTTGCCACAACGGCGCCCATGGCCGTCACCGTCCGCCATCTTATCTGTTCATCAGTGCTGTAAAGGAAGGAAAAGAGAGAATTGATAACCCGGCGTGGAGGTATACTGCACAATGCCTCCAGAGCAAGATCAAGCTCCTCTGATCTCAGAAGTTCGAGGACCCGCTGTTTGAGAATACGCCCTTTCAACCACCCCCCTCCCAGGTTATGCAGTCCTTGGGGCAGTAACTTATGGCCTCCCGGATCTCTTCTTCAGGATATCGGGATAGCTCCACTGTCTCGATGATTCCTGTCTCCCCATTTATTCTAAAGACAGAGGGACATAACTCCACGCAGGATTCGCAATCAGAACACTCGCTAATATCAATGACCGGGGCCTGTTCCATTTCTGGTTCTACTTAACCTTATGCGTTGCCCTCATGGTGCGATCAAGTTCGTGGATTTCACCCAAGGATTTGGTCATGGCAGCCCAGCCGTACCAGTAGACATAATCCGGGTTGGCATGGAAAACACCCTGATAGGTTCGCATCCGGTATTTCATGTACATCCTGAACAATACCTGATCGATGTATGAACCGCCTGTCTGATTGAAATAGAGGAAGTCGGGATAGGCAAAGGGATAGTGATCCGGCTTCTTGATAATTCCGTCTTTGTAAAGAGCCGCAACGGTCTTAATCCCTTGAGCCATCAAGTGGTCAGCATTTTTAATCATCCTGTCGCCCATCTCCAACCGGTGCCGAGCATACTGCCCGGCATGACATCTCGAGCAGATTTGGATCATTTTTTCCCGCTCGGTCTTCCAGGCATCTTCGGTAAACCGGATCATGTGGATGGACTTCATCATCTCCAGCCGCGGGGTCGGTTTGCCGGTTACGGGATTCAATACGCCCAAGGCCTTGAGAATAAGGACCCGATCGTTTGCCCATTGTTCGTCTTTTGGCAGGGGTAACCGAACACCGAAAAAGCCCCATGCTGTCCTGTTTTCGTGGGTGCCGCCGGGAAGGTGGCAAAGTTGGCAGGTAGGCGCTGCGGCACCTTCAGGCAATTTGCCTGCCTGCTTAACAAAAAACCGGGTGCCGTGCTTGGAGCTGCTCCACATCTCCCACTGCGGATGGTCATAGCCCATATGGCACTGCTGGCAGGCCCTCGGATCCTGGGCCTCCTTTTTGGAAAAGGCGTGACGCGTATGGCACTCGTCACAGGAGTTGTTCTGATAACGGTAGCCTTTGTCCCAGCGATCCTTTTTCTCGGCCGCACTCTTCACACCCATATTGTGACAGCCACCGCACCCCACACCACCTTCCATCAGCTCGTCAGGCTCCATGTGGGTAATGGGCAGGGCATTCAGTGAGCGCCAGCCATAGTTGTGTTTGCCCTTGACAAACTGATCGAACTGATCTTCATGGCATTCGGCGCAGACATGTTCGTCCGGCAGCCGTGCCAGATTGGCATCTTTCGCGGTTTTATGTTTATCACCATGACAATCGGAACATGTCACCTCTTCTTCGGAGTGCTTACTCACTCTCCAGTCGGACACAAAGCCGGGGGTGACCTTCTGGTGGCAGGCGATACACTCATCCTCCTGAGCCTGTACAGGGGTGCCAAACGCAAGCGCTGCCGCCCACAGGAGGGCGATCGAAACCGACATCATTCCCTTTGCAACCAAGATCTCCTCCTTTTCCTGGCGCCTCTCTTTGTCCGGGATTCCCTTGATATTTGACGGGCGCCTATTCTGCCGGCAATGCCTTAGCAATCTTCTTCGCTAAGTCACGACACGCATCCAGAGCTTTGTCATCAGGCACGTACTGAATCCTCACGCCCGGATCAATAATATCGAACTTCATCTGTTCAAGCTCTTTCGTAACCAGCTTTGCCGCCTCACCACTCCAGCCGAATGACCCGAACGCGGCTCCCACCTTATTCAACGGTTTCAGCCCTTTCATGTATGTGAGAAAATCACTGACCGTGGGGAAAATCCCGTTATTCAGAGTCGGGGACCCGATGATAATTGCACCTGCGTCAAGGACCTCGGTCATGATATCACTGCGGTGACAATTCCTGAGATGCATGAGTCTGGCATCCACACCTTCCTCTCCGAGTGTGTTTATAATGGCCTCTCCCATGGCCTCGGTACTGTGCCACATGGTATCGTAAACGACCACTGCCTTTCGTTTCGGTTTCTGGGTGCTCCATTCCACATAGGCGTTAATGATCTTTGACGGATCTTTGCGCCAAAAGATGCCGTGGTCAGGACAGATCATATCTATAGCTAACCCCATCTCTGTAACCTTCTCCACTAATTTAAGTATCATCGGCGAGTAGAGGAGGAGGATATTGGCAAAGTATTTTTTTGCATGGGGCATAATGGCATCACCCATCTGGTCGTCAAACCTCTCAAGACCCGCATAGTGCTGCCCGAAGCCGTCGCTGGAAAAGAGGATCCTGTCCTCCTTTGCGTAGGTAAACATGCTGTCAGGCCAGTGAACCATCCGGGTCTCTAAAAAGGTAAGGGTCCTCTTGCCCAGGCTCAATTCACCACCATTTTCCACAGGCTGGTAATTCCACTTCTGAGGAAAATGCTTGGCAAGGTTCTTCTGTCCCATCTTGGAGCAGTAAAGCGGTTTATCCTCGCCGACCCTGTGCATTACTCTCGGCAGGCCCCCGGAATGGTCCATCTCGGTGTGGTTGCTGATTACATAATCAATTTCTTTTGGGTCAACGATCTGGCTTATGTTAGCAATAAGTTCATCGGCAAATTCCTTCTTGGCCGTATCTATCAGGGTAGTCTTTTCGTCCATGATCAGAAACGAATTATAGGTTGTCCCCTGATACGTGGAATATCCGTGGAAATCCCTTACGTTCCAGTCAATTACTCCCAGCCAGTAAATGCCTTTTGAAATCTCTATCGGTTTCATATCTTACTCCTTTCCGAACAGGTCTTTCGCTGCACCGCAAATAGGACATGTCCAGTCATCCGGTAGATCATCAAATGAGGTCCCCGGCGCTACACCGTTATCCGGGTCGCCATCCTCCGGGTCGTACACATAACCACATACCGAACATACATACTTATCCATAATTCTCTCCTCCTTTTAATATTTTTGTATTTTATTTTCGTAAGCGTTCACAGGTCCAGAATTGTCCATAAAAAGGTCTTTTACGGGGGAACCATAATCTTAATCGTACTCATAATCATAATCGTGTTGAGTAAGATTAGGATTATGATCAAGATTATGAAATAGGGAAGCTACCTCATCCCTTAACCTCTGATCCCGTGAACGGCCACCTATTTTCCAATAAGCTCAATCACCCTCCTCTCTATATCATCCCTGATCTCACGCATGAGGGAGATCGGTTTTCCTGCGGGATCTTCCAAATCCCATTCCTCATTCGGTACGCCGGGAAAAAGGGGACACGCATCCCCACACCCCATTGATATGATCAGGTCCGGTTTTCCATGGATAGCGACGGCCTCAATGCTTTCGGGTTTGCGAAAGGCCATATCAATACCATTTTCGCCCATCACTTCAATCATGAGCGGATTGATCGCCTCGGCGGGCGCACTGCCCGCGCTGACAGCCTCTATCCGGTCCCCGGCATGGCGCTGGGCAAAGGCGCTGGCCATCTGACTGCGACAGGCGTTTTCATTGCAAACGAAAAGGATTTTTTTCCTATCCAAAAAAGGGCCTACAAGGGCCCTGGCCCTTTCTTTTGCATCTTCAAGGGCCGTGGGATGCTTTGTTATATCTCCAGGTCCTTCGATATGTTTATAAGTCAGACCCCCGTCAAAGTTAGCACCAACCGCGTCAAAGAAGTACTTTGCAGTGAGGTTGACGCCCTCGAAGAGATTCTTTCCCTTTGTGGCGCCTACGGCCAATAAGAAACCGCGCCGCCACTCCCTTCCCGGGTCCGTAAGCCCTAAGACATATCTCCTCGACCAGAGAGCCTGGGAACGGTCAATGAGGGCCTTAAGCTGGGCCGTAACCCCGTAAAAGAATATGGGTGTTGCTATCACGATAAGGTCTGCTTGGCGGAGTAATGGGTAAACCTCCTGCATATCATCGTCAATGGGACAGAAGCCCTTCTGTTCGCAAGTACCGCATTCCTGACAGGGAGAGATGTTTCTTTTGGCCACATCTAAATATTCTGTTCGTGCCCCGAGTCTTTCGGCTTCCGCAAGAAATGTAGAGAGAAGAATGCCGGTATTTCCTTTGACACGCGGGCTTCCCTGTAATCCAAGGATAAACATTAGAGTATATTCCTTTCCTAATTGAGAAGTTTTTCCAGTTTACCTGCATCCGTCACAGGCGCCTTGCATGCATATTGCTCGCATACATAGACTGTGGATTTCTGATTTATGGGACGCATCTCTTTGATAAAGGGTGATAAGGCTTCGAGCCTTTTGCCATCAGGACCGTTCTGGTGCAGTAGCACCACCTTATTTGGCAGAAACCTGCTGCGGACGGCATTTACCATCTCCCTGGTGGAGTCCAGGCCAAGGTCACCTGCAATGACAATCTCCTGCGTGGGACCTAACATAAACTCAAGGGCCGATAATAACTGGGTGTAACCGATCGGCTGTGTTGTAACCTCCCGGGAGAACGTGGCCGTCAACTGTTCAGCCTTTTCTTCTAAGTCTATCCTGCCTGTCATGCGGCCCAGGCGCAGAAAATTCAGGGCCGCCACAGAGTTGCCTGAAGGAAGGGCTCCGTCATAGATCTCCTTGCTCCTCGTGATAAGGGCCTCATTCCCCTTTCCAGTAAAATAGAGCCCCCCTCCCTTCTTGTCCCAAAAAATGTCTATCATCTCCCTGTTCAGCGCAATTGCCGCTTCAAGATAGGTAACATCAAAGGTTGCTTCATACAGTTCGATCAGCCCCCACACCATAAACGCATAGTCGTCGAGATATCCCGGATAGGCTGCATCCCCGTTTCTGTAACGCCTGAGAAGCCTGCCATCGTCTATCCTTAGATTTTTCAGGATGAAGTCAGCGGCCTTTAGAGCTGCATCTGCATAGGCACTATCGCAGAGGGCTTGATAGCCTTTTGCAAGGGCAGCGATCATAAGCCCGTTCCAGGAAGTTAATATCTTGTCGTCTTTCAGGGGATGAACACGCTTTTTGCGAATATCAAAAAGCCGCTCTCTGGCATCTTTCAAGGCCTTGTCCAATTTGGCAGGGTTCA
>Ga0307425_1000905_pt1 | contig 18404 bp, 12 predicted proteins | sample SalMarWE160330MG_FD_202152 | JGI IMG/M metagenome (GOLD analysis project Ga0307425, IMG submission 202152) | Salt marsh sediment microbial communities from the Plum Island Ecosystem LTER, Massachusetts, United States - WE1603-30 | ecosystem: Environmental > Aquatic > Marine > Intertidal zone >...
TAACATCGGCCCCTTAAGCATTGAGTGTTTAGTGGATTTCCGAATTTAGATCAACCCGTTTCGCCACCACTGCCTTACATTCGTGGTATCCTTCCAGACCAGAGACAAGACACCTGGCTCTAAACTTGACTACATTCTTTATTCGAAAACCAAGGATTCCCAGCATCTGCTTGAGGCATCTCTCGGAAAGGGTCCACCAGGAATGATTCATTGATTTGTCTTCAGGGCTGGGAAGAAAACGAGCAATTGCGTCTTCCGACTCCATGAACTGCTCGGCAACAACAACTGTGTCTTTCGATAGTCGAGAGGCAGAATAGAGTGCCTGAAAAGGATCTCTCAGGTGAGGGAGTATCATCCCGAGCACCACTACATCAAATTGGCCGAGTTCATCGGGTAAATCATAAACATTACCATAGTACATCTTGGCATTCGATTGTAAATGCCGATGAGCAAACCAGTAGGCATTCTTTAATCTTTGGTGGACCTGATTGCACCCATCTAAAATCGAGCCCCGTGATTGTATGGTTTGAAAGTGCGGCACGATATCCCACTGGTTACCCATATCCATGTCGAAAGAAACAACCTCTGCACCTTGCTTTTCCATCTCAAAGGTAAGGAAGCCGGATGCTGTTCCAACGTCCAAAGTTCTTTTCCCTCTGTAATCAAGTTCGCCCAGGTATTGGGTAATGCAATCTCTTAAATCCCACTGGCCATCATTCATGCCCACCTCTCCTACACCAGGAATCTCCATGCGTTGATAAAAAAAACAATCTTGAACGTTTTCAACAAAAATAGGTTCTGCATATAAACTTCTTTCAGACATTGCATTTCTCCTTCGATGCTGAGCGTTCCCTTGACCTTCAGGGAGAAAGCGCCCATGAGACGTTTAGTCTAAGAGTTAGAAACGCCCGGCATTTCACAGGGTTCAATCTCTTGAGTTCAATCCGGAACCGGGGGTTAATAAACTGTTCGCCAAATCAAGGGGGATTGCCTGGAGTTGTGACCGGTCACGAAGGACAGTTGTAGAAGCTGTTTTCCGGGCAGCTATTGAGACGTTACCCGCCGTGATCAACTTTTCAATAAGGGGCTTTTCATAGTGAGGATTAGGGCCTTGACGAAGGCACACGGTATCACCAGACTCATCAGTCCAGGCAATTTTTTGCGGCCATAACAATCGGAAATCCTTTGTGTGCATATTTGTTGCAAGGATGCACTGCAGCAGGGAAAAAGAGTAGTATTTGTCAGCCAGGTAGGTCTCTGGATCCTCGCTATCCGGTTTGATATAAAGCCCCTCCTTCTCCAATTCTCTAAAGCCTTTACCCTTTAACAACGATTCATGGAAGCCAAGAGGCTGGTCCAGTGCGTAAAAACGTCCCTTTTGTTTATATCTTCCAATAAATTTGCGAATAGATGAAAATGATTTCCCCATGTTACTGGATTTCTTGGGGCTAATTGGAATTCCCAGTCTCTCCCGGATATGGCCAAGTTCTATCTCCTCATAAATAGGGAACTCATCGGGAAGTATTGAAAGTGGTGCGTCATGTAAATCCGGTTGTAAGAAAGGCTCATCAATTATTAGAACATGGCCGCCTCTCTTACAAACGCGAAAGAACTCGCTGATGGCCGAGTAGTATTTCAACATGTGGTGAAGGCTTTGACGAACCAACACAGTGTCAAAGCATTCATCTTCAAATGGAAGACATTCCCCGTCTCCACAAACCCAAGCCGCCGGGATATTACGCTCCTTTGTTGCCACAAAACACCCTTTGGCCAACAACGGGACTATATCGAGCGACACCACGCTTTTACATTTTTCAATAAAATACTCAAGTTCCATCTGGGCACATCCTACAATCAGGACCTCATCCTTTGAGAGATCCACTCCTGACTCTTTGAAAAACAGATCGGTATTCCTGTTGATATAGTCATTCCGTTCAAGATGCACCTCGAGAGGGATTTTCTTAATATTATAATCAACTTCACCCTCAATCTCATCAACCTTCTTGGACCAATTCGCATCGTTGATAAGAAGAATAGGCAAACCGTCTGATATAAGAAAAGTACTCTTGCAGTTAGTACAAATGAGACGATCATTTTTTCCATCAACAAAGGAATATAAAAGATCAGACAAGCAAACAGGGCATCCAAGCCTATTCAAAAGATATTCATGGAGTTCCTGATTAGGGTCTTGGGTAGCTATCATGGTTAGTATCCGAAAGAATAGAAAGGTACAATTTCAATTGTTGGGAGGATAAAAAATCCTGTCTTATATGTCAACGACAAAAGCCCTGCCAGCAACCAAAGCTCAAATTCCAGTTTTCTATAAGGCAACATGGCTTGTTGTATTCCGCAAAGGTCTCATTTCAAGAATTGTCGGGGGCCTGCATAAATTATCATTTTATGTGACAGATTGTGCCTTGACCCTGCAGGCCAATATTACATATACTCACCGCTCAAGCGGATTCTGTCCATTCTTACCCATTGAGTCCTTGAAAAACGTTCTGTTTCGGTCAAGATCAATCCCGCTTATAGCGAGACGCTCCAGCGGAATTAACCATAGGAATATATTGAATATTTAGAGAGTTGAAATTTGAGCCTGCCATCCCTCAGATGGCGGGAGCCAAACGGGGGGCATTTCAAAGGTCTCCCCTAATCGTTTAGGGAGGCTACGCATGAATTACCGGCGTCTGGGGCGCACAGATCTTCACGTATCTGTGATCGGTTTTGGTACGTGCCAACTTAGATTGGTTCCGGTTCGTCAGGCCATTGACACCCTTCGACGTGGGTTCGAGTTAGGGGTTAACATCGTTCATGTAGCGCCGGATTATGAAGGCGCCGACGACCTGGTTGCACAAGCTCTTCGAGAAACGCCTAAAGATGTCATAATCTGTTCTCAAGGATACGGTCCCCCGGAATTGTTCGAGCATTTTTTTGAAACCACCTGCCGCACATTCGACAAAGAACGTCTGGAATTATTTGGGATAGCCTGTATCGATGATCGGGAGATGTTGGGTGAAAACGTCTGGGGTACCGGAGGGATGGTACAGTTTCTCCTCAGAAAAAAAGAAGAGGGGCGGCTTGGCGGCATTTTTTGTACCACACACGGACCTCCGGAATATATCAAGAAACTGATTGAGTCCAATCTCTTTGATGCTTTAATGATCCCGTATAATATCCTTGGGTTTCATTTACTTACCGCCAATATCCCGGGGAAAAACCCTGAACACCTGCAAGGCAACAAAGACATTGTATTCCCGGCGGCCCGTAAGAATGACGTAGGACTCATGATTATGAAACCTCTTGCAGGAGGATTGCTCTGTTCCGGACATGCTTTTCCCCAGCACAATCAACTGTTTCATGAATCAGATAGGATCGCTGCCGGAAAAGCCTTACGCTATATCCTTATGAATGAAGAAATATCCTGTGTTGTTCCAGGGACCGCTTCCATTGAAGAAGCCGAAGAAAATGCCCGTTGTGGATTTGGTAATATTGCCTTGAAAGAAGAGGATATAAATCACATCGAGCAGCGGGCGCAATCGTTGGCAGCCTCCACATGCAGCCGCTGCGGTAGCTGCGAGGCATTATGCAGCCAAAATCTGCCGATATCCTGGCTATTTAGGTCTGCATATATTGCTAATTATCCTTCCGAGACATTCGAGACACCAGATACCCATCAATATTTCCGGCTCCACCCTGATGACGAACCAATATGCGGCAGGTGTGAAAACGTTACATGCACTTGCATTAAAGGGATCAACATCCCGTTCACCCTCACCCGTATCCATACCCTCATGAAAGAGTTGAGGTCAAAAGGGATGATTCCACCAGCAGAGGTGAGAGAAATTACGGGGGGTAAAAAGGGTTATCGTGCCAAGATCATTATGAAGGTCTTACCCACAGAGGTAACGCCGGGGAGAAAAGTACCCTGTTTGCTCTATATAGAAAACAGCGGAAAACAACCCTGGTATGCGCACGCTCGTCGAGGACAGCCAAAAATCGTACTTTGTGTTTTTCTTGACAAAACATTGTTGCAAACCATTCAACTGCGTCACGATGTTCACCCTATGCAGCGCGCTCACTTTGCATTTGAGCTTTCAGCTCCCCAGGGTATCGGCTCCCGATCTTTCTCTTTCTTCTTAGCTGAGACATCTCGCCGGGATATACATAAACCGGTGTTACTCTTAGCAGAGCATAGGATTGTGACCACGAATAGTGCGTGAAGGTATCCCAAAATGAACTTGAAAAAAATCTACAATAACACTCAGTGGCTAAACGCTTTCAAGCGAAAAATCCACGAAGATGCGTCTCTTTCTATCGAGCATAACTGGCCTTCTGCGCTTCCATCAGACACCCTCAGAACACTCTGGCTAAGCCTGAAGAATAAGGGCCAAGAAGCAATAAGCCTGAATTCATCAGACAACCAGCAAATCTACCTCACGATACGCCTGAACAGAAAACTCCTGACAAAGCTGGAAATTCCCAAAACCACTCTTTCCCCCGGTGAAATGCTCACATTTCACTGTGTCCTGATGACTCCCGGCAAGGTCGGTCGTCACAGCCTGAGAATTGAACTGACGGACTCCAAAATGGCTAAATTGCAGCACTTGGAAAAGGCATCTTTTCGTATTGTTTTTGAAACGATGAAAGAATCTCGAAGCCCGAGTAGTCTCATGTTTGACGAGGCGTGCCAGATGAATACCTGGTTTTCTCTCCCAAGCCAGGGTATCTCCTGGAGCAGTACAGGGCAGACCTATCCCATATTTGCCCGTCAGGCTAAAGGGTGCCATCTGACCGATATAGAAGGCCGAACATATCTTGATTACGTCATGGGGTGGGGATGTGCATTGCTCGGTTACGCGCATGACCGCATTCAACAGGCCATCGCTGACACAATGCATTCAGGGGCCATAGTTTCACTACCACATTATCTGGAGATGGAGGTTAGCAAGAAACTGTGTGAGGACATTCCATGTGCCGAAATGGTGCTTTTTGGCAAGAATGGGTCCGATGTTTGTACGGCTGCAGTTCGTCTTGCACGACGCTACACCAACCGGGAGAAAATTCTCGTGTGCGGTTATCATGGCTGGCAGGACTGGTACGTTGAAAAAGATGGTTTTGCGCATACCGGGGTACCGGAACATAGCGAACAACTTGTTTACCCCTTCCCTTTTAACGACCTGGAGCAATTCCAGAGTTTGATGGAGACACACAAAAACCAAATAGCAGGTGTGATACTTGAACCTGCCGGTCCTGTGGAAGGCTTGAACGGTCCCTTACGTGATGCCGACCAGGGTTTCCTGAAGGCCGTTGCCGCCGTAACACGGCAAGAAGAGGTCCTGCTCATTTTTGATGAAATTATCACCGGATTTCGATATCCCGGCGGGAGTGTCCAGCAGGCAACAGGCGTTATTCCGGATCTGGCCTGTTTTGGAAAAGCATTAAGCGCAGGAATGCCCCTCTCAGCCCTTGTGGGACGCAGAGACATTTTCCAGAGTACAATGCCACACATTTTCTATGGCCCCACATTCAAAGGAGAAGCATATTCTTTTGCCGCTGCCAATGAGGCACTCACCATTTACAGGGAACTCGATGTTCCAGGACATATCTGGGACTATGGAAACCGGCTTAAAACATCGATTAACCAGCTCTGTAAAGAAAGCGGGGTGCCTGCTGAGTTGATCGGTCCTCCGTTCCGTATGTTAATGTGCTTCAAAGAAGCTGATCCTCAAACGATTGTCCTGATGAGGACATTGGTTCAACAGGAATTAGTGAAACAAGGATTGATTACCTATATGGGAGTAATGTTGCCCAGTCTGGCTCATAATGACCACAGTTTGGATGAAACGGTCATTAAGTTCAAACACGCGCTTGAGGTACTTTCAATGGCCCTTGAACACAATGCTTTTGCCAAATACCTGGAGATTCCTCCTATGACGTATTAGGTCTTCTCTCTTACTGACTTAGTCACTAATTGCGGCTCTAATTCATTCAACAGCTCCTCAAGTTTCTTAAAATGCGAGGGGTCCCTGCTGTCTATCTTCCGGCACAAATCACAAATCCGTGAAACTCCTGGCATCATTTGTGCCTTGCGAAGCCTCTTGTATAGAGGACTGTTCCAGAGCTTCAGAAAGGCATCGCGGGCAGGAAAACGAAACGGCGTCTTCATCGAAAAATCCACCGCACTTAACGGACCGAGACATGGATAGAGGTAGTGCGTTGCGGCCCGGTTAAAAGAATCGATATGCGTTTTGGTTATGTAGGCGATTTTCCATATTTCCGGGCATGCTTTGCGGTCCGGCGCTTCATATCTGAGTCCGTCCACCAGGGGATCGAGTCTCGGTGGGGGTTCCTCTATTCTGGCAAAGTCATAAAAACCACGCACTTCTACGCCAAAATGAACACGTTTTTTGTTTTGAGGAACCGGAATTTCAATGCTTACCCTGTATTTGCGTGCCTCTTCAATGGTCTGTTCATATACGCGTTCGTATTCATTATAACACTGGTGCATTGTGTCAGCAGCTCCATACTTATCCAATTGGTTGTAATTAAAGGCAAAAAATGGGATGCCGGTAAAACGATCTATGCCCAGGGAACGACAGAGTTCGGGCATGTCCGGAAGTTCACGGATATTTGTCGTGGTAAGCACCATTGAACCGTGCACTAAAGGAAACAATGCGCCCGCCTTGCGTTTCGCACTTTGAAGCTGTTTTAGATTGGAGCAGACGCGGTCAAATAAATCTCTGCGGCACAGTGCCTTCCAGGTACGCCTGGTTGCCGCATTTACCGAAATGTTTATGTAAGTCACTTTATTTATGAGCTGCTCAAGTACCCCATTACTATTCAGAGAAATCCCGTTTGTAGAAAAATTTATATCAATATGAGGAAATTCCGTTGCCAAGTATTCAACGATTGCCCCAAGATCCGGGTTTATCGTTGGTTCACCCAAACCACTTGAAAGCCGCACAGTATGGAGATGCTCCAAAAAATCAAGGTTTTGAATCTGCGCTATTCCTACATGGTCATCTTTGGCCGTATCATGGGAGTAGCTGCAAAAACGGCATTCTATGTTACACCTTCCGGTCATGGATAAATGGGCTTCGGGAGGAAAACTATCCATCATTAGCTTACCCATCCGGTACTCAATTTGATTGATCAGGACATTAAAGATCCACGGAACTGTTGAATGTTCCCGCTGGGCAAGTAGTGCCTGGCGCATACGCTCAGGGGAACCATCGATCTGAGCAGTATCGGCCGGAGTGTAAAGTACCTCCAAGAGGGCTTTGTTGAGATAGAATGGAGCGACAGAGGATCGTTTACCATTCAAAGAAGATACTCCTTCGACAGCAGGTGAAAGCCCGTGCTCCCCGAAACGACCTCCATGGACAAGCTTCACATTGTCGTATTGAGACCATTCTATTTCCGGCGTGAGATCCTCATAGGCGACCAGACAAGAAAGCGCATGGTTGAGCAATGGATGCCCTATCATCGAACGATTCACTGCTATGGCGTATAAAGAGCGCCCGCAATGTTTGGTTCTAAGGGCAATATGATGATTTTGGGCTGCAGTGAGCATCTCCTCCATAGGCTGTTCCGGTAGAAGAAGAAAGGAGGGGTTAACAAAGAAGACTACTTCCTTTTCGCGGAAAAGGCGGGATAGGTCAATCTCTCCATTTCGCCCAAATGCCCGGGCCTGACCAGTTTTAGGGTCAATCGTCAACATACCGAAATCGTGACCCCATATAGATGATGCCAGCGTTTTTATACGTTCAACAGTCTGGTATGCGCAGCCTGAGAGCGGAATCTTGTCCTGTCTGTCTGAGGGAAAATGGGGGAAAACAACGTAGCACGCGGCTTGCGCCTTTAACCGTAGCCTGAAACAATAATTAGAGAGTGCACTGTTTCTGCCTCCAAAGGACCGCCGGATGAAAACCCTGCAGATTACAGCCCTCGATAAAGAATCAGCCACGTTCCTTAGCCCAAGCATTGTTTCAGGCTTTAGAAAGAGGCGATTTTGTAAGAAACCCCGACCGTTTTCGCAACATCGGGATAAAAATTTAGAGATCATACGGCATGAAAAGATCTGTGTCATGAATGAGAAACGATAGCTTTCTTTTTTGAGGATCTTGAAAAAACTTTGAAAAGCGCAGATCCAGTCTTGTTCTATTTTCCCCGCCAATTTCAAACTCAAAATGTTCGTATTTATTTGACGTCAATCGATAAACCTCTCTGCGTTTCCCATTCAAAAAAACGCGCATAATCATGTCTTGATTAGGGACTCCTGCCAGATAGTATTTTCTATTTGAATTATTGAGTCTGAAACCGCACTTAGGGGATATCCAGTTGTCCGTGTAAACGCCTTTCACTATTGACTTTTGACGGTATAGATCTCTGCCAAATTCGTAATAGATGTGATATAAAACCGGGAATCTCCGTTGCAGTGCAGGGGCAAATCTAGGCCCGAAGATCATGGGGAGATTTCTGAACCGATAGTAATCCTTGTTAAATAGGATATAATGAAAAAATGCCACCCTCCTGTAATACCGGCGTACAGGTCTCAGAGTCTTGGCAAGGATGCTCTCTTTTTCTATCAGGCGATAATGCCACAAACCGTCAAAATAGTTTCTGCTCACATAATTCCCATGGGTCTTGCATATCTTAAATATCTCTTTGAAGATCTCGCCTCTTTGTGCAAGTGTTTTGGTGCCTTCATACCGTCTGGAAGCTGCCAGGATATCGGGTACGTGCAGGATCCTTCCGCCGGCCCTATCCATACGAAGCCAATAATCATAATCCATGGCATAGTGCAAACCCTCATCGAACTTGCCGACGATATCGGCAACCCGCTTCCTCCAAAAGCTCGCCGGCTGGCAGATGCAACAGTCAAACATGTTTCGTTCAAATGAATAAACATCTGTATTGTAAATCCCCGTTTTTTTGTCTTCTTTATCAATATAATCAGCTTTTCCATAAAGCATGTCTACCTCCGGGTTCTTATGGAATTGCTCGACGACTGTGCTGATCGCACCGGGATATAGGATATCATCGGAATTCAAATAGCCGAGGATCGTCCCCCGTGCCCGGGCAAACCCTTTGTTGATCGCATGGGTCTGACCCCGATCAGGCTCGGATATCCATTCAAAAGAATCTTTGTACGATTTTAGGATATCCAGTGATCCGTCCTCTGACCCCCCATCTATAACAATATACTCTATATTCGGGTAGTCCTGATTCAGGACGCTGTTGATGGTCCGCTTCAAAAAAACCCCCTGATTGTAGGAGGGGGTGACTATCGAAACAAACGGCCTCTCGCTGGCCCATTCTACAAGCGGCTTTCTTGTCTTTTTTTTGTCTTCTAAGGCGATTTTTTCATAAACGGTTTCAAATGACCGGTGCATAGCCTCTGCAGCACGATGCCATGTGAAATATGAACTGCGCTCTTTTCCCTTTTCCACAAGAGATTTTCGAAGGTTTTCGTCTTCATAAATCCTGATCATCAGGGACGCCATTTCATGCGTGTCCATGGGGTCACATCTCAAGGCAGCATCACCGCTGACTTCGGGCAGGCTCGTTGTATCACTGCAAATAACGGGAGTCTCTGCCTTGAACGCCTCTAAAAGAGGGATCCCGAAGCCCTCGAATAAGGAGAAAAAGAGAAGGGCTTTGGCCTTTTGCATTAACACCTGCACCATTTGTGGACTGACATATCCAAAATGTTTGATTGGCAAATCTGCAAAATCGGACCTCAGATCTTCCCACCCTTCTTGAAAACCCGTTAATATGATTGACATATCGGCCTTAGTACGATCAAGGAACTCTCTGAAGGCTTGGAAAGTGCGTCGATGGTTCTTGTGGGGCCACAAATTGGCCGGAAAATAAAAAAATTCGCCTTTGGGCAGCAATTTTTTCTCCCGGTCACTCAGGTCGGACTCCTGGAAATCCTTATGCTCGACCTGCAAGGCGGGATTTACAACAAAGATGTCGGGATCCAAGGCCCAGGGAGAGTTATTGATGGTTTTTTTGGCATGTTCGCTAAGGGTTATGATCCCGCCTGCCTTGCTGAGTGTTTTACCGAATGCGAGCCGCCGGGCTCGCAAATCAGTCGCCGTGAAAAATTCAGGAAAAATCTCATGCTGTATGTCAGGCACGAAGATAATCTGTTTTGAGAGATTTAATTCAAGGTCTTCATCCAAGGGATAAACCCTGAAAAACATCTCAATGCCTTTAGTTTTGACAAAATCATCAACCTGCCGGTAAAAGGTCCCGGCCGGCAATGTTATATTATGCACGGATTCCGGAACAGGTTCCATCAACCCTCTGTTATTAATCGTTGTAAATAAGTAATAAACGTCATCAGGATATTTCCTGAACAACTCCGAAAATACGCCTTTGACAAACTGCACAATTCCGCCGCTCTTTCCAATATAGAGGGGCCGCAAATCAATCCCGATTATCATTTCCTACCCAGTCCTATTATTTTCTTCAAACGTTTTGCCAAAAACCAGACGTTCTGCCGGATAGAGAGGCCCTCCAACGCCTTCAACTGAGCTATCCTGTCCGCATCAATTATATCCATCTGGATTTTAAGATTCTCGATGAGTTTCAACTGCGAAGCCAATTCAATACCAATATAGTCAAGATGGTTCTGTAGCTTACCGATAATATCGACCCGCTGTTTAGCCTCTGTTTCAGGTTGTTTCAAGAGATCTGACAAATCCTTTATCTGCTTCAAGGATTTTGACCACTTTATTTGTTCCTTTTGATGTTTTTCGCCGTAAGGAAACCCCATGCAGTTAATGTCGAAGTCGCGCATCAGATCGGCGACCTGGCGCGAAAAGAGATCAACCTCCAAATTAAACCGTTGGGGAAAGGGGCTTTCTTCCTGAACGATGAACCCGCGAAGGGTATCCAGGAAATATAACAAAATACCCGGTGTCATAGGTTGACCAGTATGCCTTGCAGCAATTTGCCTCAGCTCCTCGATCCGTTGAAACGAACCGGTAGAGGTCTTTGTATCCCCGTATTCTCTGCTCGCAGCCAGTATTTCCGGAACAAACGCGGGCATCTTCTCCTTGGAAAGTCTTAGCCACAGGTCTGTGTCCATTCCATAGTGGAGATCTTCATCCAGAAAATCGATCTTTTTGAGACAGGAGGCATTAATAAATGTGGCGGGCTGAAGGATGTAGTTAAGACAGTACAGGAGTGCATCCCGGTTGAAATTAACGGTTTCGCTTTCAAAAAACCTGCTCTTTTTCATACCCCCTGAATCAACACGAAGACCATTGCCAAAATAAAAGGATGCCTCCGGGTTCCGGCCATAGGCCTCGGCAACCTTCCTGAAGGCCCCGGGTAAATAGTAGTCGTCTGAATTCAACCATGCGACCAACTCCCCCTTTGCCTTCCGAAACCCTTTACTAATCGCACCGCTCTGACCATTATCAGGTTCGCTCACGGAATAGGCAATATACTGTTTATATTCCGCAATAATATCGAGGCTGTCATCCGTCGATCCCCCGTCGATAATGATATATTCAAAATCGGGGTAATCCTGCTTGATGACCGAAGTAATGCATTCCTCAAGAAAACGTCCCTGATTCAAGGATGGGGTCACAACTGATATCTTGGGCAGCTCTTTTTTCATATTCATATCAATTTTAGTTTTTTCATCACCCTCACAGGGAAACGAGTCCTGAGTTCAGAAAACCGTTGTTGAGAATCTTTGAGCCAATCTGTCAGCTTATAAACATCTTCCGTAAGTCTGTCGATATCTGCAAGACATCTTGCATGTTCAGCATTGAGGCTATCGATATCTGCAAGACATTTTGCGCGTTCAGCATCGAGGCTCTCTATAATTGCGGCACGCTCCGTCAGGACGGTCTTCAAACCCTCGATTTCTCTCTTTCCTGCGGCTCTATCCGCCTCTGCCACTTTGAGCATTCCTGTCAGGGCGTGTATCTTTACAAGTCGTGCCTCAAGATGAACGTGCAGTTCCTGTATCTGCTTAACCTGGCTGTCATATCTGCCGTCAATGATGTTTAGCGCCACGGGAATACTCCTGAGCGCCTTCATCAAGACTTGATCGTAGATCTCCCTGAAAGAAGGTCCTATTTCAGTCGTAACCGGAACAAATAATGGCTCCTTTTTTCGAACATCACACCATGCAGCGTCAACAGCAGATTCTGCCGATACAGTTTGAAAGGCCGCCTTATTGCTCGGATGCATATCCTTGTACAAATCAGAATAGGGCCCCGCCTGGACACTTAAGGAGTATTCTTTCTCCGCTCTTTTTCGCCCCTCTTTTCCCATCGACTTCCGCAGATCCGGTTTTTGAATAAGATCAATAATCGTTTCACCCATCTTCCGCGTATCAGACAAAGGGACCAGTTGCCCGGTAACCCCATTTATGACCATATCGGGTAGCCCTCCCACATCAAAGGCCACCACCGGGGTGCCGCAACTCATGGACTCAAGTATGGTGTTGGGCAGATTGTCTTCCAACGATGGGAGCAGAAAGATATCCGCCGCAGAATAGGCACTTCTTATCTTTTCATCAGAGTCAAGATGTCCTAAGGCAACGAAAGGAATCCCCATTGACTCAAGTTCATCACTCGGCCTTCCAAAGCAGACCAGCCTAATCTTGTCATCTTTTAGCAATTTCTGAAAAATGTCCTCATTCAGACAGAATTTGATTGCATTGACCAGTTCAAAAAATCCTTTTCTTTTCTCTGAGCCGTCTACGGCGCCAAAAAGCATGGTGATCGTTTCAGGAGAAATCCCGATCTCTTCTTTTGCCTCCGGTTTAGGCAAAGGGGTATAGATGTTTGTTTCCAAAGAATTGGGAATAACTTCGATTCTTAGACCTTTGAAAAGCTTGCTTTTCCTGGCACACGACGCCATCCAGCGGCTGGGGGTAACGATGGTTAAATCGGCGTTTTTAAAGATCTCCAACTTATCTTTCAGGATTGCCGCGGGCAAATTGAAGGGATCATCTCTCAACTGCGGGCATTCAACACAATCTGCTTGATATTTCTCACACCCGGCAGAATAATGACAGCCGCCTGTAAAGGCCCATTGGTCATGGAGAGTCCACACTACCGGCTTGCCTAAGGAAAACAATCTGTGAAGAGTCACTAGTGACTGGTACTGAGCCACCCAGTGCAGGTTAATAACATCGGCAGTGCGTACAAAGGGCAGCTCCGACAAATCATATCCCGGGTAAGAAAGCGAAAAAAGGGTATTGCTCAACTCTGTTTGGTTCGAATCGATGTAGTAGGGCTGGATAATGTCAGAAAGGAAGAAGTCCTCATTCGGGTTTTCAGGCATTTCCTCAGCATCCGCCAAAACAACTGAATCATCTTGTGATTCTTTGTGCCTGACTAACATCCGGCAATCTTGTCCGATCTCTTGCAGACCCCGATGCAAACGGTAGGTTGCCCTTGCCGCACCGCCATTGATATCACAGGTTGATATTTGCAGGATTTTCATGGCTATAGGTTAGATGTTCAGAGATTTAGGATTCAAGGCTTGCATATTTTTAAACAGATTAACAAGCACCAGGGTTTTTTGCAACCTCCGGGTTCATACCCCGCGCATATAAGCTTTAATAAAGGCCTCAAGTTGTGAAGATATTTTCCCTTTTAACATACAACTTGCATGGACCTCTCCATATATCCTCCCCAAGATACTGGCAACGCTCTGGTCAAGCACCCCAATCAATTCCTCCCCGGCAGTTACCTTGTTTTCGTTCTCTATCAGATTCAGGATATACTTAATATCTGCTTCGGCCTGCTGTTGGATTATCGTCAATTCAGGGAGTTTAAGGTTCGATTTCCTTGAAAATTTATCAACAATAAAATATTTCACCCTATTTCTCAAGGAGTAGCCTTCCTTGATTTTGTCAATTACCTGAGGCAATCTTCTCCCGTTAATATCACACGGCTCTTTCCCATCTAAGATGTCTGATCTCAATCGATTAACAAACCGCCCCAATGCCCCTGTTAAAACCATCAAATCTCCAACTGTCAGGAACGACATGTCATTTTCCACACGATTCATGATCTTTGCACACCAGAAAGAATTTATGACCTGACGATTAAAGGCATATTCCGGGGAACGATTGTGAGAATGTTTCACCTTAATATCCGGCTGATACATCAATCTATGGCCAAGCAGCATATTCTTAAACGCCCATGCCATGTCTTCAGCAAAATCCACTTCAGGGAAAGGGATATTCATGAGCAGTTCTTTTCTGTAAATTGCGCATACATTATCGAGACCGATGGACCTGTAGGCCTCATCATAGGGCATTTTCTTAAATGCTTCGAGGGACTCAATCTGTTGGATCTTTTGTCTGCCTCCACGGGCCTTTCTTATAGATTCAATCTCAAACCGGGCGTAGGGACTCGCATCATCATGGGGGATCTGATCCGTATAAACCGCGGCCACACCTGTTTCAAGAAGAGACCTTTCCAGATCCGAAAGCCAGCTCGTTGAACAGGGAACGGCATCCTGGACAGTAAAGACAACAGTGTTGAATTTGGCTAACAAAACAGCCTCATTTCTGGTGTTTGCATGATGAAATCGCCTCCTGTCAATCACCTTTATAAGTGCCCCGGCCCTCTCTGCCGACTCAATCGTTCCATCAGTCGAACCCGAATCAACAATGATCAACTCAATCTCACCCCCGTAATCCTGTCGCCCGATCATCTCAAGACATTTAGAAAATATCCGGCCACCATTATAGGTGGGTATAATTATGGTTACGCCTTTTCCCATAAATCCTCAGGTGAAACCTTATTCTTGTTGCCTATTGACGAGATCATATGTAAAGTTGGCATCATAGACCCATGGCTACCATAAATGAAATAGAGATTTCTGTCGTCATACCCTGTCTCAATGAAGCTGAGACATTGGAAGGGTGTATCCGTGAAGCCCTTGATGCGTTGGAAAAGAACGGGGCAAAGGGCGAAGTCGTTGTCGCTGATAACGGCAGCAGCGACGATTCACCCGATATCGCCGAAAAGGCGGGGGCCCGAGTTGTCCATGTATCTCAAAAGGGTTATGGCAACGCACTTGGGAAAGGTATCGCAGCTGCCCAAGGTACTTTTGTTCTTATGGGAGATGCCGACGGGAGTTACGACTTCGGTGAGCTACCCCGTTTCCTAAAGCAATTGCGACAGGGTGATGACCTCGTCATGGGGTGCCGTTTTCCTCGACATGGGGGCCGCATTGAACATGGTGCAATGCCGTGGAAACACCGCTGGATCGGGAATCCGGTTCTTTCCGCTTTGGGAAAACTCTTCTTTTCCTCCCCGGTAAGTGACTTTCACTGCGGTCTTCGGGCCTTCCGACGAGAGGCAATCATTGGTCTTGGCTTACGAACCGGCGGGATGGAATTCGCCTCCGAAATGGTAGTGAAGGCCACTCTCAATAAACTCAAAATCAGTCAAATCCCCATTACATTGCGCTGCGACGGCCGCTCCCGGAGCCCGCATCTTCGGAGCTGGCGTGACGGTTGGCGCCATTTGAGGTTTATGCTGCTCTATAGCCCGGTGTGGTTATTTGTCCTACCAGGTCTATGCCTCTCCTTAGCCGGTATCCTGGGTTTCATACTTCTGTTGCCCGAGCCTCTGACACTATTCAATGGCGTCACCTTTGATCTGAATACGCTGCTTGTATCCGGTTCTGCTATCCTGGTTGGGTTTCAAGTCCTCAGTTTCGGGCTTTTTGTCAATGTCTATGCCGTAAACACCGGCATGCTGCCCGGGGAATCATCCTGGCTCAAAATCAAACACCACCACACGGTTGAATGGGGGATTGGAATCGGCTTTCTCTTCATGACGGTGGGATTCATCTTTTTGATAACAGCAATCCTGGAGTGGAAAACCGCGGGCTTTGGTCAACTTTCATACCAGGAGAGTCTCCGCATCGTGATCCCGGCGGTTACAGGGATCGGCTTGGGGATACAGGTGGTGGCTTCCGGATTCGTTCTGGCGATCTTGGGTGTCGACAAATGAATGTCGGTACCATAGATTATTTCTCCCTCGATCACCCCTTACGCCACCTGGCCTCAACCATATCATTCAACGTGCGACGGAAAATATTTGCCCTGTTTATGAAAACCATGCGTCCAGCACCTCGGTCTCTTGTCCTGGACGTGGGGGTCACCCCCGATCAAACCCTTCCGGATTCCAATTTTTTTGAATTATTATATCCTTACAGAAATCGCCTCGTAACAACCAGCATAGAAGACGCATCTCACTTAGAGCAAGAATATCCCGGTATACGTTTTGTCAGGACAGAGAAACTGGATCTCCCCTTTGCGGATAAAAGTTTTGATATTGTATTTTGTTCCGCGGTCCTGGAACACGTTGGGGACTATGAAAAACAAAGATTATTTGTGGCAGAACTCTTCAGGGTGTCAGAACGATTTTTTATTATTACGCCAAACCGTCAATCCCCCATGGAGTTTCATACGCTTATTCCCCTCCTTCATTGGCTCCCCCTCTCTTTACATCGAGCTATCCTCCGGGCACTTGGGATGGAGTTCTGGTCCTGTACCGAAAATCTTAACCTGCTAACTCCTCGCTCTCTAAGGCGGATTATTGATCCAGCTCCGTGTGCGCGCATTAAGAACCAGTTCCTGTTGGGTTTTCCCTCCAACCTGATCGCTTACGGTTGTTCGCCGCCTTTGCAGGAGGCCAGCACGCTCCAACTATAACCCAATCTATGATGCATGCGGATATTTACAAAACCGCATGTTCTCAAAAGATCTCGCAATTCAGTGCCGCAATAATATTTCGCTATTCGTGGATTCAACTGGTCATATATAACCAGTTTACGACTGTAAAGGTCTAATTTGGAAAAGTAGTCTAACAGGTAATCGGATAAAGGGAGTCGCATAAAACGGCATCCGAATGCATACAGGTCTGCCATGGGTAACAGCCAATGCGACAAATAGCTCAGTGCCTGAGAGGGTAGACGGGAGGAGAAAATGCGAAGCAGACGTACGAACATCAGATAAAGACCGTTGTTTTCCTTCCCATAAACCCACAGGAAGAGCCTGCCTCCCGGTCCTAAGGCCCGGCCCATCGCCCTCAATGCCGGACGCGGGTCTGGAATAAATTGCAGGACTCCGATACAAAATATAATATCAAAACCAAGAGGGGGAATATTTTCGGCCGGCTCCTGCAAATAATCTATTCTGCCTAAGCCTGCGGTATTCCGTTTTAAGACTTCAAAGGCGGTTGAAGGTTCCATTGCAAGGATTGCCCCGGCCCCAGCTTCGTGAAACAGGCGCGTATACCTGCCTGCCCCGGCTCCAACATCCGCTATCTGTTTGTTACGGATCGATTGTGCATTCAAAAGAGGTTCAATAAGACTGTCAAGCGCTGCCTTGGAGCCATAATATCCCCTGTTTTCGGTGTAGCGTGCCCATTGTTTCCCAAAATCCTCAATAACTTCAGTCCATTTATTATTAGTTCCCATGACTCCTTCCCTTTTTGGATGCAGCATCCATTGGAGGCGGGGCCAGGAGGCAGAGCAATACCATCAGCGCCGGGTACAAAACTATCAGATAACGGATTTGCGCAAAAAAGCTCATGGCATCGAGATAGCCGATAATTGCAATCCTGCTCAGGATGAAAATTAGAGTGCAAAGCGTCAGTTGCCAAAGGGGAAACCTCGGCCCGATATGACGCGCATCCGGATTTGTTGAACGTCTGAAAAAAAAGATGACAAACACCGTCAAAAAAACCAAGCCTCCTATAAGCTGGATCAACCTGTAAATCTTTACATGGATGTCGCTCACCTTCCAGTAATTGTCTGGCCAATCCTGCCCCTGATCGTGGGTGATCTCTTGGTAGCGCCTGATTAGATCGGGGTTAAGGCGATCCGAATCCTCCGGCTGGAGCGCAAAATCTCCGAAAGTAAGGGCCAAAGAAAGTACCCTTACTGATGAAATCAAAATGCGCGGAACATCTGTCAGGCGCATTGGCGGGGCCAAAAGATTACCGGTAGGATTCCTGGTGTAACTGATCTTTCCCTCCGCACACGCCTCGCGTATCTCCCGGGCAACAGACCCATAAAAACGGCTCGCGCTTTCTCCACTGGAATACGCACCCGTTGACGCCACGGCATCCCTAATCGCCCAGACAGTCCAGCCCCCTGCCAGTTCATTGCAGATGCCCATCCATTCACAACCAAACTTGGCCCAGCCACGGCCATTCGTTTGTCGGGACAGATAGGGCTTTAGCATGGCAAAATGGTCACTGACTTCATAGGCCTTCTCCATGGCCTTCTTCGAAACGGGGACATACGGCCTACCGGAGTCAGGGGCCAAACGGGTTAGCCAATTGAAAGCGTTGATAAAATTGGATTCACCCAACTCGCTAATCACCCTGATTCCA